>Ga0196971_1000148_pt1 | contig 68770 bp, 55 predicted proteins | sample S1v_1013CmetaG_FD_148660 | JGI IMG/M metagenome (GOLD analysis project Ga0196971, IMG submission 148660) | Soil microbial communities from Anza Borrego desert, Southern California, United States - S1+v_10-13C | ecosystem: Environmental > Terrestrial > Soil > Desert | place: USA: California... | reverse complement strand
GTGGTGCGGTCGGGAATCTGGCTGCTGCGACGCAGACCGACAAAACGTTGAAAGCTCAGCCGATCCAGCAATTGGAATTCCGTCTGCTCGTCGCTGAGATTATAGAGTTGCTGAAGCATCAGCGCCCTCACCATCAATTCGGTGGGAAACGGCGGACGACCACCCCGTTCTCGACCGGGGCGCGGAGCCGCTTGATCAATCGCGGCGGCCAGCGCGGCAAAATCGACATGCTTCTCCAGCACCTGCAACACATCTCCGAGTCGGTCGAGCTTGGCTTCTCGTTCCTCAGCAGCAAACAGGCTCTCTTTGATCTTCATGGTGGGGCTTCTTGCATGGGTTGAGAGATAGCCATTATCTCAGCAGACAGGTTTTTCGAGGCGCCCAATTGGAGTTCGTAGCTGCCGGATTTCCTCCGGAGAGCGGTCCCACGTATTTTTCATACGCTTTGATCCAATCCGCTACGATGAATACTTTGTTCGGTTCCGGCTCGGCCGGCTTAGGGATTCACTGACCGAACTGTCTTGGACATGCACGCTCCCCCCGCTTGCGAGAACGCTGTGCCGGCGACCGTAGGAGAAATATAGCAGAAGGCCCAACGCCATCCAGACGGCGAACCGCTCCCAGGCAACGGCGGGAAGCTTCGATAGCAGCCACAGGGAAAACCCGACACCAGCGAGGGGTATCCAGGGCACGAGGGGGATTCGGAACGTGCGTGGAGCGTCCGGCCGGGTCCGCCGCAGCACGATCACCGCAAGGCAGATAATCACGAACGCCGAAAGCGTTCCGATGTTCACCAACTCCGCCACCTCCCGGATCGGGAAGAAACCCGCGACCAGGGCCGTGAGCACGCCCGCAATGAGCGTCGGGCGGTGCGGCGTGCGAAACCGCGGGTGCACCTGCGCGAACCATGCAGGAAGCAGCCCGTCCCGGCTCATAGCGAACCCGATGCGTGCGCAGGCCAGCATGAAGGCGAGCATCACGCTGACAATGCCCGCCACCGCCGCCGCGGACACGAGCAGCGTTACCCAGGGCAGGCCGATTGCCGTGAACGCGGTCGCCACCGGCGCCGCATTATTGAGGGTGTCATAACGCACGAGACCTGTGAGCACCAGGGACATCGCGATATAGAGCACGAGCGAGATAGCCAGCGAGAGCAGGACGGCGCGGGGAAGTTGTCGCTGCGGGTCGCGAGCCTCCTCTGCGGCGGTCGTGAGGGTATCGTAGCCAAAGACCGCAAAGAAGACGACGGCGGCCCCCTCGACCACGCCCCCGAACCCGTAGGGCATAAAGGGATGCCAGTTGGTGGTGTGGACGTGGGGGAGACCGGCCACGATCACCAGGATGACCGCCGCGATCTTGATGACCACCATGGCGGTATTGAAGCGCGCACCCCACTCGATGCGCAGCATCAAAAGGCCCGCCACCCCGAGACTTCCCAGCATGGCCGCGAGGTCTACGACGTGGCCAACGCCGGTTCCCGGCGCGCCCATCGCCCAGGCCGGAAGCATCATGCCGAGCTGGCCAACCAGCGCCTGCACATAGCCCGACCAGCCTATCGAGACGACGGCGACCACCAGCGCATACTCGAGCAGCAAATCCCAGCCGATCACCCATGCCACGAGTTCGCCAAGCACGGCATAGCCATAGGTATACGCGCTGCCGGCGACCGGGATCATCCCGGCAAACTCGGCGTAGCAGAGGGCGGCGGCTGCGCTGGCAATGCCGGCGATCACGAACGACAGCGATACGGCCGGCCCTGCTTGGGTCGCGGCGACGACGCCCGTGAGCACGAAGATGCCTACACCGATGAGTCCGCCGAGGCCGATACTGGTGAGCTGCCACAGGCCGAGCACACGGCGGAACTGACCCCGCTGCACGGTCTCCGACTGGAGTTGCTCGATGGACTTGGTACGCATAAGCGCCTGAAGAGACATGGATTTCCCCAATCATCGAGTTCAGTTTCAAGCCGTTCCAGATCGAACGATGCGACGGGCCCAAGTGCTTGTCAACGTTGAAGTCGAGAGGGATTGGCGGGTTGGCACGCACGAAGGGTATTCCGCCCGATGCAGGGAACTCTTAGAAGCCGACTTCGAACCCACTCCGGCCGAAGACCGGACCATCGGAATTTAGCGCTCGCCAGGGTGATTCGGAGCCGACTGGACCTCAGTCGTCGCTACCCGGGCGATCGTGTTGCTGTCCGTGCCGAACCAGAGGGTATGAGTCGGCGGATGGAAAACCATATGGCGTACGCTCCCCCCGCCGCTCTTGATCTCCGTAACGCTGAAAAACTCCCGCCGGGTCGAATCGAAGCCCACCAGCCGGTTGGGTCGCGGTCCTGTCTCGACAAACCAAAGACGGTCGCGATGATCGGCCGCCATTCCGTAAGGACGGGCCTTGGCTCCATCCGGCGCCCGCCATTCGGTGATTTTGCCGTTGACAGGGTCCAGACGTCCAAGATAGCCCCCGGCATAATCCACGTACCATACCGTCCCGTCCGAGGTGATTGCCAGCCGCCGCGGCCGCGCGTCCCGGCGCGGCAGATCATACTCGTGCACCTGTCCTGTCGCGGGGTCGACCGTGCCGAGCTTATTGGACCCGAATTCGGTAAACCAGGGTCGGTCGTCGGCGCTGACGACGATGCCGTATGGCAGTGCGTCAGACGTCGGCACGCGGATCAGTCTGATCTGTCCGGTCCCTGCGGTCAGTTTGCCCACAAAGTTGCCGCCCTGGACGGTAAACCAGATATCGCCGCGGCTATCGAAGGCGAGCGTGTGCGGATCGGCCGCAGCCGGATCGGGCATGGGGTATTTCACGATCTGCCCGGTTCCCGGAGCGAGCCGACCGATGTATCCCTTGCGATTTCCGGCAAACCACACCTGCCCGGCTCGATCCACGATCAGGTTGTGCGGCCCGGTCCCCGGTTCCAGCCCGTAGCGCCGAAACGTTCCGCTGGCTGGATCGAGCACCGCCACATAATCCCCGCCCTGTCCCACGAACCAAACGTGGTGTTCATTCTCCACATAGGGATCCCGCGGGCGGGTATTGTCCCAAGGCACATACCATTCCGTTATAAGGACAGGCGCGAGCTCCGCCACGGCGGCCTGAAGCGACCAGAATAACGATATCAGGGCTAACAGATTGAGGTATCTCATCGACAAACTCCTTAACCGGTATGCTCATGAGGCGACGGATTCTTAATGAAGACCCCTGAACTGACGATGCGGTTCCTTGCCTGGCTTCCGGGTGCGGTCGCTACGTCCGTTTAAGGCTCTTTGCATTAAACGGGTAGAATCGGAACAACGCGCAAGAAACTACAGAGGCCGTTTTCTTTTCCGACAGCGCATCCATACGTGAGCTTCTATGGCGCATCAGGCCGAATTCCGCTTCTACGAGGAATTGAACGATTTTCTGCCGCCTGGACGGCGCAAGCAGACGTTCCCCTATCCTTTTCAGGGCACGCCATCGGTCAAAGACGCGATCGAGGCGCTCGGCGTGCCCCATACCGAAGTCGAGCTGATTCTGGTCAACGGCGACTCCGTGGGGTTCGATTATCGCCTCAAACCCGGCGACCGGGTGGCGGTGTATCCCCTATTCGAGAGCTTCGACATCTCCCCGCTGGTCCGACTGCGAGAAAAGCCGCTACGGGAAGTGCGCTTCGTGATCGACGTGAATCTCGGCAAACTGGCGCGGCTCCTGCGCCTTGCGGGATTCGACGCACTTTACCGGAACGATTTCACCGATCGGGCCATTTGCCGCATCGCCGCCAAGGACCATCGGACGGTCCTGACCCGGGACCGGGGGCTGCTCTGTAACAAGCTCATCACCCGCGGGTATTTCGTCCGATCCGCCGCGCCTGGGGAGCAGTTCGCCGAGGTGATCAGACGCTTCGATCTTTCTGGTCAGCTCGCACCGTTCACTCGCTGCTCGCTGTGCAACGGGAAGGTTCAACCCGTGCCCAAGGAAACCGTGCTGGACCGCTTGGAACCTGAGACCCGCCGCTACTATGACGAATTCTTTCTGTGCACGGGATGCGGCAAGATTTACTGGCCGGGAAGCCACGTCGAGCGGATGCGGGAAAGGCTAAACAGACTTCTCGCATGACGAGCCACGAAGTTCAGCGTTGCCTTACCCCGTGCCACAAGACCCTTGCGCATCCCTGTGATCGGTATGGCCGTGGTACGGGCGAAGTTATAGAAGCCGATACATCGCCCAAGATCCGAGCCTGTCGTTGTGCAACTTCATAGCATTTTGGGGAGTCTTAGCCGCATGTAGAGCGGCTCGTATGCCGAGTTGCGGTTGGTCGATACGGCTATGCATCTTTTAAATCTCTTGCTCTTTGTTCTGGTTCTGTCCTGGCCTTTAGACAAAGCATGGTCAAGAGAAGCGGCTTTTGACTTTGAAAATGCGGAGCTCCGGACGGTCATCCAGAAAGCCAGCGAACTGATCCGCCTGAGCTTCATCTACGATCCCGAACGTATTAAAGGAAAGATTACCCTGGTATCGCCGGGAAAGGTTTCCGAAGGAAAAGCACTCCAACTTCTTCAATCGGCCTTGGCGCTGCACGGCTATAGCCTGCTTCGTCAGGATGAAGTGGTCTCGATCGTGCCCGCCGAACCGGCCGGTTCGATCGAGGTGGTACCCCTGGACTATGCCGACGCCGGGGAACTGGCCTGGACCTTGGCTCACATCGCGCCCGACGGGGTGCGGATTGTCCCCTATTATCCGACCAACAGTCTCATCATTTACGGCGATCCGCGGGCGGTTGAAGCGCTGAATCCTGTGGTTAAAGGAAAAGGCGGCCGAGTGGCTCGATAAAAATGTGGCCGGTTTCTTTGGTGCCCTTCGAAAGCGTTGACCTGGATCTCGTCGTTCAGTTAGCCCAGGACCTAAGCGATCTCGACTTCGCCGCAACGGTATCGACGCCTGTCGAAATTCCAGCCGGCTCTTTCAATCCGAGCCGCCGGCAGTACCGGGCTGAAGCCTTTCTGGCCGCGGTACGTGAATCCTCAGGCGTGCGGGCGCTGGGTATCACCGACGTCGATCTATACGTGGAACCCTTGAATTTCGTGTTCGGTCTGGCGGAGAAGCCCGGCCGGGCGGCGGTCATCGCCTCAAGTCGCCTTCATGCCGGTACGGATGCGAAAACCTATCGGGAGCGGATCCTCAAAGAGGCCGTGCATGAACTCGGCCATACCTTGGGACTGGCTCACTGTGCCGATCCTAACTGCGTGATGCATTTCAGCAACTCGCTGCGAGACACGGACCAGAAGGGCGCCGACTTCTGTGCCCGCTGCCTTCGCACACTGTCGCTCACCCAGTCGTGAGCCTGTCCCCCGCCGGCAGACCGTGCATCCACCGTAACCAAGCGGAGCGAGGTTCTCGGACAGCGGAACTTTAACTCAGCCCGGATATCGTAACGATGAGAAATCCCTACTGCGCAAACTCTCCGTTGAAAAGACGGGGATTTGAAATGCCATGCCTAGCGTTCTCATCACGGGTAGCAATCGAGGTTTGGGACTGGAGTGGTCCCGTCAATATGCAAAGGCAAGCTGGCGGGTCTTTGCGACGTGCCGCCACCCCGAAGAGGCTGACGAATTGAGGCAGCTAGCGGAAACCTGCCGCACCGTAAGCCTTCATCGGCTGGATGTGACGGATGCCGATCAGATCAGCGCGTTGGCGAACGAGTTAGAACATGAGCCTATCGATGTCCTGCTCAACAATGCCGGGGTTTATTACGAAAAATATGCGCCCCTGGAAGCACCGCTCGATTACCAGGCCTGGACCCACACGTTTCAGGTCAATACCATGGCGGCGCTCCGGATGGCCAAGACTTTCATAGGCAATCTGGCTCTCAGCGAGAAACGCCTGGTCGTTGCGATCAGCAGCCATATGGGCTCCATCGCAGAAATCGACCATCCGGGAAGTTATTTTTACCGATCCAGCAAGGCGGCGCTGAACGCGGTGATGAAGGGACTCTCGCTGGAGCTTAAACCGCTGAACATCGGAGTGCTTCTGTTACATCCCGGCTGGGTACGGACGCGGATGGGCGGACCGGACGCGCCTTTGTTGCCGGAAGAGAGCGTCCGCGGCATGCGCAAACTCATCGATGAGTTTACGATTTCGAACACCGCTCGTTTCTTCCGGTACAACGGCACCGAAATTCCCTGGTGATGGAGGGCACGGTCGCATGCGTGTCGTCTCGCTCCTTCCCGCCGCCACCGAGATCGTCGCCGCCCTTGGCCTGACGGACGAGTTGGTGGGCGTTTCTCATGATTGCGATTTTCCGCCTTCCGTTGGTGAGAAACCCCGTGTGACGGCCTGCGAAATCGCCGGCGCTGAAGTCCCGAGCGACCGGGTCCATGATTGGGTGAGCGACCGACTGTCGCGCCAGGAGCCGCTGTTTACGCTCGAGGAAAAACAACTGGCGGCCTTGCAACCGGACCTGATTCTGACTCAGAGCCTGTGTGCCGTGTGCGCCCCGCCTTACGACCGGGTAGCCACGCTGGCGGTCAAACTTCCCGGTCGACCCAAGGTCCTGAATCTGGAAGCCAGCACGCTTGAGCAGATTCTCGAGACGATCCGGCAGGTGGCCGACGCCCTCAGTGTTCCGGAGAGGGGTGTACAGTTGGTGCAGATTCTACGGGAGCGGATCGCCCGGGTCCGACGCACGGCCGAACAGTCTGCCCATAGGCCGCGGGTTGCGGTTCTCGAGTGGCTGAACCCCGTATTCTGCAGCGGGCATTGGACACCCGAGTTGGTGGATATCGCGGGTGGAGTGGAGGTACTGGGACAGAAAGGCCGCCCTTCCGTCCAGAAAACCTGGCAAGACGTCAGGGCGGCTGCCCCCGATCTTTTGATCATCGCCTGCTGCGGACAGAGTGCAGCGCGGGCGCTCAGAGACTGGGCGCGGTTGAAACAGCAGCCCGAGGTTGAGTCGATTCCAGCCGTCCAGGAGAGCCGCGTTTATCTCGTCGATGGCCGCGCGTATTTCAACCGTCCGGGTCCTCGAATCGTCGACAGCCTGGAAATTCTGGCGGAGATCCTCCACCCGGAATTGTTTGGCGGTTGGTTTCCGGATCGCGGTAGGGTGCGGCCCGGATGAAAAACGCTCCAGGGCCGAGCGTTCAGTCTCCCGTCAAAAATAAGAAATTTCCTTACACTCCCCCCACCTATAATCTAGATCGCCACCCAGCACGGTCTCAGGCGCTTCTCTTAGCCTTTGCGCGGTCAGCATTTTCTCAGCGCAAACGACCCCCGTCTCGATGATGGAAATGGAATGCGAGCCTTCGATTTTCCATCCGAGCGGACTTAACCAAGGTTTCTTCATGAAAATCAATCTGCCCGTCACCGAGAACGAATCGACATATCCAGCCGACACACAGCTGATCTCGACTACCGATTTGAAGGGCATCATCACCTACGCGAACAAGGACTTTCAGACAGTCGCCGGCTTCAGCGAACAGGAGCTTCTGAAGAAAAATCACAACATCGTTCGACATCCGGATATGCCGCCGGAAGCATTCGCCGACCTCTGGGCCACCCTGAAAAAGCAGGACCCATGGATGGGCATCGTCAAGAATCGTTGCAAAAACGGCGATCATTACTGGGTCGACGCTTTCGTCATGCCGATGCTGCAGGGCGACAGCGTAGTCGGCTACGAATCGGTAAGGGTGAAACCGTCGCGGGAATGCGTGGCAAGGGCTGAAAAGCTTTACCGGGTGATCCGCGACAAAAAGGTCAAGCTGTCTCCGCTCTTCGGTTTGAGCTTCGCGACACGGGTGTTCATCGGATTCGTCATTGTCATGGCGCCTCTTCTGGCGCTCCATTTCGCCAGTGTCGGCTTGAACCCGACGTTCTACGCGGCAACCGCCCTCAGTGTGGCGCTCGCGGCCTTCATGGCGTGGCGTCTCGCACTTCCGCTCACCCGGGCCGCGGACTTTTCCAGGCAGTTTATCGACAACGGCATCGCCAGACAGGTCTACGCCGGCCGGGACGACGAAGTGGGCCAGATGCAAACCGCCATTATTTCCTTGCAAGCTCGGCTGCGCACCGTGATCGGACGTTTCGACGATGCCGCCGTCCGGCTACAGCGCATGGCAACTCAAACCCGGACCGCCGCGGTCCAGACCAGCAGCGATATCGCCCATCAGCAGTCGGAAATCGCCATGGTGGCGACCGCCGTCGATGAAATGACCGCGACCGTTCAGAATATCGCCCGCAACGCCGCGGAAGCCGCCTCCGCCGCGGACCATGCCACCCAGGCCGCCGGTAAGGGAAAGCATGCCGTCGGTCAGACCAGTGTTGCGATCGACGACCTGGCCCACGAGGTCGAGAATGCCGCGCGGGTCATCGGGCAACTGGAACTGGAAAGCAAAGGCATCGACGTCGTGGTGAGAGTCATCCGCGACATCGCCGACCAGACCAATTTGTTGGCACTGAACGCCGCCATCGAGGCCGCGCGCGCGGGCGATCGGGGACGCGGGTTCGCGGTGGTTGCCGAAGAAGTCCGCAAGCTGGCATCCACCACCCAGAGTTCTACCCGGGAAATCCAGCAAATCGTGGAGCGGCTGCAGAAAGGAGCGGGGGAAGCCACCGCCGTGATGGAGAAAGGCCGCCAACAGGCCCAAGTGAGCGTGCAGCAGGCGGAAATCTGCAACGATACTCTTTCCGAGGTAACGCAGGCGATCGAAGCGATCAAAGACATGAACGTCCAGGTGGCCAGCGCCGTGGAGGAGCAGTCCTGCGTCACCCAAGAGATCATGCGTAACATCGAAAATATCAATCAAAAAACCGGGGCTATCGCGACAGAGGCCGGCCGGACATCCGAAGCCAGCGAACAGGCGTTGGAGTTGGCCGTCGATCTCGAAAACCTCATGAACCGCTTCGCCCGTGCCGAAGAATGAGCGACCAGACCAAGCATCCGGTTGAACTCTCAAAACTTTGCGCACGGGAGGCGTTAACCGATCAACTGATAAGAGCCGGCGCCGACAGCCGACCGTCTCTCCAGGAGCTTCTGCCGGGCGGGGTCTATGGGGTTTTCGATTTCCTTCCCGCCGGTATAAGCCTCTTTCTGGGGCTCGTATCGAGCGAGCAGATCGCCATGAATCCGGAGCGGATTCTGGCAGATCTGGTGCCCGTTCCGATTCCGGCCCCTGTTCACGAAAACACGCCTCTCGAAGTCGTGAAAGGCCGACTGGAAAGCGAGCACCTGGCCGCATTAGCGGTCGTCAACGACCATGCCGATTTTATCGGGGCCGTCACCCAGACCAGCCTGCTTAACGCACTCCTGAACCGCGAACAGGAGCTTTTGGCGGAAGCGCGGCGTTCGTATGCCGATCTGCCGACGAATCGCCGTCAGTCGGCATCCTGGCCCGAACAATTGAAATCGCTCAGCCTGGCGACTCGTTCCTTGCTGCGGATCATGAATACGATAACGCTGGAACGGCATCTGCTGGAGAGCTCTCTCGAATATTTGACCCGTCTGCTGTCGGCGCGCTACGGTGCAATCGGCATTTTGGACGAGCACGGACAGCTCACCGAATTTATCCACACCGGCCTGAGCGAAGAACAGGCGCAGCACATCGGGAAGTGGCCGGAAGGAAAAGGACTGCTGGGCGTGCCACTGGTCCAGAATCAAATCCTGCGGCTGGAGAATTTGAACGAGAGCCCGCACGCGGCGGGTTTCCCGCCGGGCCACCCGCCCATGCGCAACCTGCTCGCCGTATCGATCTCCCACGCCGGACAGATATACGGGCGCCTCTATCTCTGCGATAAAACGGACGGCAGATTTTTCGACGGTGACGACGAACTTCTCGTCGCCACCTTTGCCGATACGCTGGCGCTGGCGATTCGAAACGTCTGGAACCAGGAGGGGCGGCGACGCGCCGAAGAACAGCTCCGGATTGCAGCCAGCGTGTTCGAAACCAGTTCGGAGGGCGTCATCATCACCGACGCCAAAGCCAATATTGTGATGGTGAATCGTGCGCTGACCACCATCACCGGCTACTCGGAGGACGAGGTCATAGGACGCAAGCCCTCGATGTTCAGCTCCGGACGGCACGACCAGGACTTCTATCGCGAAATGTGGCGCAGCCTGGATGAAACCGGCCAGTGGCAGGGAGAGATCTGGAATAAGCGCAAGAGCGGAGAGATCTATCCGGAATGGCTAAGCATCACCGCGTTGAAGGATGATAGACAGGACGTTACCCGCTACATCGGGGTGTTTGCCGATCTAACCTCCCGTAAATTTACCGATTCCCTCATCAATCAGCTCGTCAGTTACGACCATTTGACCGAGCTTCCGAATCGCTTGATGTTTCGCGAGCACCTGAAGAGAGCCATCCTCCGGGCGCATAGCCATGGCAAACAGGCGGCATTGCTGTATCTCGACGTCGACCGCTTCAAAACGATCAACGACACTTTCGGTCACCAGATCGGCGACCGGCTGCTGCAACAGGTTGCCGAACGGCTGACAAAATGTCTGCGCGAGAATGACCGCATCCGTCGGGGCGACATCATCGCCCGGCTGAGCGGCGATGAATTCGCGATGATCGTCAACGGCTTGAGCCAGCTGGAGGACGTGAAGAAAATCGCCCTGCGAGTATTGGAAACATTCACGGATCCCTTTTTGCTCGGCGACCGTACGCGCCGCATCACCGCGACCATCGGCATCGCCCTGGGCCCTCGCGACGCGGAAAACATCGATGATCTGATCCGCCACGCGGATCTGGCGATGTACGACGCCAAGCACCAGGGCCGGAATACCTACCAGTTTTATTCCGGAAAAATCCACAAGAAAAACAGCACGCGGCTGGATTTGGAGAACGATCTGTACGGCGCACTGGAACGCCGGGAATTCTCGCTTTATCACCAACCCCAGGTGGATCTTCGGAATGGCCGCATCGTCAGTACGGAGGCGCTGATCCGCTGGCATCACCCGGACCGCGGCATGATTTCTCCGGACCAGTTCGTTCCGTTACTGGAAGACACCGGGTTGATCAATCCGGTCGGAGAATGGGTGCTGGAGCAGGCCTGTCGGGATTGCCTGCACTTCCGGAAAACGCTGGGGACCGATCTTAGCGTCTCGGTGAATCTGTCCGGTCATCAATTCCGGAACAACCTCACCAAAGAAATCGGGCGCATTCTGGCGCATGTCGGTCTCCCGCCATCGCAACTCAAGCTGGAGCTGACCGAAAGCCTAGCCATGCACCAAGTCCAAGAGACGATTGCCGTATTGGATCAACTGGCCGACATGGGAATCGACGTACTGATCGACGACTTCGGCACCGGTTATTCCTCTCTGAGCTACCTTAGACAATTCAAGATTTCCGCCCTGAAGATCGATAAATCCTTTATCGCCGGCCCTTGTTTGGAGACCGGCAACGGGGAAATCGTCCGTGCGATTATCGGCTTGGCGCACAATCTCAATCTCCATGTCGTCGCCGAGGGTGTGGAGTCGCACGAGCAACTCGAATTTCTCCTCGGCCACCACTGTCATCTCGGTCAGGGTTATTTGTTCAGCCGCCCGCTGCCGCCTTCGGAAATCACCCAACTGGTCGGCTGGCGCATGGACCATGGAAGCCGGCCGAACTGACGGTAGCGCCGGCGAGCGCCGATTCATAAAGCGCCCAAAGATCATTTCGGGCTGTCGTCAGCCACGGAGCCGATACCAGACCAGACCGATCCACTCGTGCAGCGCCAAGGCGCTGTTTGCCACGGCTCGATAACCGGGCACAAGATCGATTGGCCTAACGCTATCCGTAGACACATATCCTGTTCCGGCGGGCACCACTTCAACCCCTTCCCGCGCGAACTCCGGAATCGCCCGAGGCAAGTGCCAGGAATGGCTGACCAGATAAATCCGACGAATGCCCGCTTGCTTGAGAATCCGGGCGGAGAAGCGGGCATTCTCCCTGGTATTGATAGATTCGCTTTCGACCCAATTGACGGGGACGCCGAACTCTTTCTCTAAAATCGAGTGCATGATCGGACCCTCGGCCGGGTAGCCTTCGGGCGCGCCGCCGGTGACCAAAATCGGCTTTCCGGTCTTGCGGTACAAGGATGCTCCGTATCGGACCCTTTCCAGGGTACGTGCATTGAGGGTCGCGCCGTCGCCATATTCCGGCGCGCTCGATTGAATGCCGCCGCCGAGAATGACGATAGCCTCCGCGTCGTGTCCGGAGACAGGCAAAGGCGGGACCTGGAGCGCAGCCAAGAGGCGATTCGATACGTAGGGCGTCGACAACAGCCCCAGCCCGAGAAGGCTGGCGGCGATCAGACTGCGGCCCAGACGAGGCCGCTTGTCGAGCTGCCGAAAACCGATTGCCCCGATAACGAGCATATTGAGCGGGGGCAGCAGGAATGCGACGATAAGATTGGTGATAAACCAGTTCCAGTTCATGGTGCGGTTGCATCAGAGACAATGGAGGAATTGGCGACGTGGCAAATCAATGACCATCAACATCCACATTTTTCTCAAAGCACATTCCCTATCCACAAACCGACCTCGCCATCCGTCTTCTGCCGGGCTACGGACATCGCGCGATCGTTGAACCGCCCGCCGTCACGGGCGCACCGGGCCGGATGTTCGAGCACAGGGCCGCGCCCTGGCCTACTCTTAAGATCAGGGGCACTACCACGGATAAATCTTCATGAAAGCATTTCGTCCATTTTTTAGGTCTGCTTTATTTTCACTCATCGCGCTTTGGATTGTTCCTGTTGAGTCGGCGCCGCCCGATACGGCGGCGGGCTACTACGAGGACGCGCTTCTTCACTACCAAAAGGCAGATCACAAAGCCGCCATCATCCAACTCAAGAACGCCCTCCAGCTCGACCGCGATTTCCTGCCGGCTCACGTTCTACTGGGCGAAGTCTATATAAAAGAGGGAAACGCACCCGCCGCCGCCGAGGAATTTAAAAAGGCCGATCGACTGGGAGCAGACCGGTCCGTCACGATCGTGGGCTTAGCCAAAGCCTATCTGCTGCAAGGCAAGTACGTCGAGGTGCTTTCGGAAATAGACCCGAAAGGATTACCGCGCCATGCGCAGGCAGAAGTGCTGGCGCGGCGCGGATACGCCCATTTGGAGCTTCGCGATAAAGAGAAGGCTGAACAAGCCTTCACCGAAGCCGATGCGCTCAATCCGTCCAGCGCTGCGCCAAAGACCGGCCTGGCCACTCTCAATCTACGCAACGGTTCCCTGGACCGCGCGGAAGAATTCGCGACCGAGGCGATCAGACTGGCGCCGAACGACCCCGAAGCCTGGAATGCAAAGGCCTCCGTCAGCCATGCCAAAGGGGCAACGGATCAAGCCGTCGGCGAATATGCTCAACTCATATCATTGCAGCCCAATCACCTCGAAGGGCGGCTCGCCCATGCCGGGCTCTTGCTGGATCTGAATCGCATCGACGAAGCGCAGGCGGATTTCGACTATTTCAAACAGCACTTCCCGGCGGAGCCGCGCAGCACCTATCTGTCGTCGATCTGGCTCGCGCGCAAAGGCGCGCCTGAAGCCGCCAGGGAAGACCTGGAACGTGCCGCCGCCGTCGTCGACGGGTTAAAATCCGAGCTTACCACGACCGACGGTCAATTTTTGCTGGTGGGCGGCATGGCCCATGCGGGCCTGCATCAGCCGGAGAAGGCCCGCGAATATCTCACCCGATACATCGCGCTGAACCCCGGCAATTTTCCGGTCAGCCTCATTCTCGGCTCCGTTCTCCTGGAGCAGAAGGATTACAACGGCGTCGTCAACCTGTTGTCGCCGTTTCTGAAGCATGAACCGGATAACCCCCGTTTGTTGGCTCTTCTCGGCTCCGCGTACATGCGGAAAGGATGGCACCAAGAGGCGACCGATCTCCTCACAAAAGCGGCAAGCATCAGCGGCGGCAACCCCGAAATCCGTACGGAACTTGCGTTGACCCACTTGGGCACGGGCGATCAGGCCGCGGCGATCCGGGAACTGCAATCCGTAACCACGGCTGTACCGGATATGGAACCCGCCGGACTTGCCCTCGTTCTGCTGCATCTCAAACGCGGCGAGTACGCCCAGGCAATCGAAGCCGCCCAAAAACTCAGCGCTCAGCAGCCGAACAATCCAACCTTGCTGAACATCCTGGGTTCCGCCGAAATGGCGGCGAGGGATTATTCATCGGCCCGGCGGCATTTCGAGCAGGCCTCGGCTATTGACGGCAAGTTTTTGGCGCCTCGACTAAATCTGGGTAAATTGGATTTGCTGGGGGGGAATGTCGCCAAAGCGGAAGAACGTTTTCAAGCTATCCTGCGCGAGCGCCCGGCGGATATACAAACGATGATCGAGTTGGCCCGGCTGGAAGAAACGAAGGGAGAGATCGATCAAGCCATACTCTGGCTGGAAAAAGCCCGGGCGACGAGCAAGAAGCACATCCCCGCGCGCATCTACCTGACCAATCTGTACTTGCGTAACAAGAACACCGCAAAAGCCCTGGAGGTGGCGGAAGAAACCGCGTCGGCCAATCCGGACAGTCACGAGGCTCTCCTGACCTCCGCTCGCGCGAACCTAGCAAATGGGGATAAAAACGCCGCCCGTATCGTTCTGGACAAGCTGTCACGCATCGCCGGTTCCGATCCCTCGCGGGTCCTCGATATCGCAGAACTCCAACTGGCCGCCGAGGACAGCGGTGGCGCCGCATGGTCTCTAGTGAGCGCGCTCAAGCGGAATCCCGAATTTCTGCCGGCTCAAATCCGCCTGGCGCAGATCCGCTTGCTGCGAGGCGAACTCGAACAGGCGGAAGACGGGGCCGAAGCGCTCCGCAAGACCCTGGCCAAGCACGCCGTGGGCGATATTCTGCTGGGGGACATTCGCATGCGCCAGGGACGATTCGGAGAGGCTGCAGCGTCCTATCGGGCGGCGCTCGACAAAGAGCCATCGGGACCAGTCGCGATTCGACTGTACGAAAGCGCTGCGGCTGGCGGTGAGAGTCAGGGGACCATGAAGATTTTGCAGGACTGGATATCCGCTCATCCCGATGACACGCTCGTTCGGCAGGCTTTGGCCGAGAGCCTCCATAAACTCGGAAAATTGCCGGAAGCCAGAAAACAGTACGAACTCATCCTGAGCCATCGGACTGAAGACCCTGTGCTTTTGAACAATCTGGCTTTTCTTTATTGGCAACTCGACGAGCCAGCGGCGCTGGACTTTGCCCGGCGAGCGCACAAAGCCGCCCCGGAGCATCCGCAATTCAACGATACGCTCGGATGGGTTCTCGTGAACAAAGGCGAGCCCGCCGAGGGCCTGGCATATCTCCGAAATGCCCAATCACGCTTGGCGGGAGATCCGCAGATTAGTTATCACATCGCCGTTGCGCTGGATGCCCTCGGGCGAAGCAGCGAAGCTTTGAAGGAACTCGACATTGCCCTTCAGACCGGCCAAAGTTTCGACGGTCTAGAAGAGGCGCAGGCGCTGCGTAAACGGCTATCGCGTTAAACGTCGGCATCATTCGCTTGAAGCGACCGACGATCGTCGAGGTGCCGGAGCATCTCAGTCGCCCAATACTGATTCAATTCAAGATGGCGCCGGCTTCAATCCGGTACGTCTGCTATTCGTCGACTTGAACAAGCGATCCGGTGTCAGAATTCTTTACAGACGCTCGATCGTTCGAGCAGTTCCGACAGCGGCATATTAGCTAAGCCTATGAGTATAAGCATATTCCAATGTTTGGTCCGAGAATTGCTCAAGGTATTGCATAACCGGCCCGGTCTTTCCGTTTCCGGGATGTACAATCCTGACGAGGCATCCATCATGAGAAAGAAGTTATATCAACCTGCCCTAGCGACATTGGCCGCGTGTGCGGCGCTTTTCGCAGGTCCTACCTTGGCGGGCGTAGTTACCTCCAGTTGGGACACGACCTCACCGGTGAGTATCCCTATCGATCCGATGAGCGGCAGTGGTCCGCAAATCGCGGGCGTATCCGGCTGGTCAAATACGGGCACCGGCGGCAAATTGCAATCAGCGACATCGATAGACTACTCGGGCGGAATGGGGGTCAGGAACATCACCGAGGGAACTTCTTCTCCCAACCATGCGATGGATAATTATGGTACAACCGACTCCATATTGTTCTCGTGGAGTGAGGCCATAACCTTGTCGCAAGTCACGATCGGTTGGGCGGCTTACGATGCGGATATCACCGTATTGGCCTATACGGGTGCGGGCACTCCGACACTTACGGGCATGACCTACGGCAGTTTGACGAGCAACAATTGGGCGCTCATCGGCCACATCGATGGACCTGATTCTACTTATCCGAATACCAGCACGGGTTCTGGCACCGACACCGTACTGAACGTTGCCTCTACCGCCATTAAATCCCAATACTGGCTTGTCGCTGCGTATACGACGCTTGTGGGGGGGACGTCGCTCGGCAACACTACTAAAGACTACGTGAAGATTGCGCAGTTAACCGGGAAATGGGATCAACCGGAGCCGCCGCCTTCAGCGGGAGAGAGCGTGCCGGAACCTGCCAGTCTGCTCTTGCTGGGGTTGGGGCTGTCCCTCATACAATGGAACCGGCGACAAGTACAGAATAATAGCTGAGCCGAAGACTCGGCAGCCCGATACGCACATCCGAGTTATGGCGCATCGGACGCTCGCCGTGAATTGATCCTGAACACAGGAATCACCATCGGCGTGCCGTCTTTTCAAACTGCCCGAGCGATTCCTCGGGCATTTTTTTGGCCGAACGTTGAAATCCAATCTCCCTCATCTTTCGTCCCAAACCTGTAAATTTTCTTTTACAGCGTCTCCAATATGAACATTCGATCTAAAGCGCTTTTTTGTTCCGGCTAAACAACGGCAGGAACTCCGCCGCCGCAAGCTCGGGATCCGGTACTCCGAATAGTGCCTCGATCACGGCCAAAACGTCCGCGCCGGCCTGCAGCAATAATTCGCCATTTTCCGGCGTCACGCCGCCTATAGCGACGATAGGAATGTGCAGATGCCGTTTGGCCTCCAAAAGCGTTTCAAATCGAGCGCAAGGCGCGTTGGGTTTGGTCTTGGAAGGAAAGAACCGACCGAAAGCGACATAGTCTGCACCACGCGCTTCGGCCTGAACGGCGAGCTCGACCGAATCGTAGCAGGATACGCCGATAATGGCGTCGTGCCCCAAAATTTGCCGGGCTTCCGTCAACGACAGATCCTCCTTGCCGAGATGCACGCCGTCGGCACCGATGCGGCGGGCGAGTTCCACGTCGTCATTGACAATCAGCGGCACCCTACCCTCGTGACAGATAGCCAAAAGCCTGGCTGCCTCACCCAGAGGATCGCGAGCGGCTTTGGCGCGGTACTGAACCACAGCCGCACCTCCCCGAACGGCTCCTGCCACGGCCTCGGCTAATGTCTGTTCATTCGGGTAAGCTTCTCGGGTGATGGCGTACAGCCCCGAACGGGGAAACGGCAAGCGGATGTTGTGCATGTTCTGACGGATCGGCTTTGAATCAGGCCGGAACTCCGACCACCTAATGCCGATGATACCGAAATCGCAGGCAAAACCGACACCCCTAACGCTTTGCACCGTTAGTAGGATTCAACGTAAACGAGTTTTTTCGATGCAAGCCTTGGGTATGAATCCACCCCCAAACCCGACAGACCGCCACAATCCCCAGCATGGTGGCCATACCCCAAAGGAAGTCGGGATGCTGTAAGAGCAATTCCCTGGTCTCGGCGATCAATTCGGGCGTCAGTTCTTTATACAGGAGGTAACAGGCAATCGCGATGACGAATCCCCCGAAGATCCGCCGCAATGCTTGTCCGCTGACATGACGGGAGAGCAGTCCGCCGATCAGGCTTCCGACGATGGCGACGCCGGTGACGATGGAAACCAGTTCAAGGTCGATGCTGACGTGACTGATATAGCCTGCGAGGCCCGCGAACGATTTCGTAGCGATGACTAACAGCGAAGTTCCGATCGCGGCGTGCATCGGCAGCCCGCCGAGCAGATTCAGGGCCGGCACTACCAGGAAACCGCCACCGGCGCCGACCAATCCGGTAACGACGCCGACCATAAGACCGTCGAACATGATGGCCAACAAGGGAAGATTGGCCGGGCAGATAGGCTTAGAGGCGCCGGTTTCCGCGCCTCTTTGGCGCTGCCCGCGCAGCATCGCCAAGGCCGTAGCGAACATGATGACAGCGAACAGCAACAGCAACACACCGCCCGGCACATAAGCCGCGAGCCGCCCGCCGCCGTATGCTCCCAACATGCCTGCAGCGCCGAAGATCAGGCCCGTGCGCCAGCAGACCCGCCCGTTGCGGGCATGATTGAGCGTGGCGGCAAGACTGGCAACCCCCACGACGACCAGCGATGTGGCAATGGCTGTTTTGGGCTCGACACGGAGCAAATAGACCAACACCGGAACCGTGAGTATCGATCCGCCACCGCCGAGCAACCCCAGCAGCAAGCCGATCAAGAGCGATAAAGCGACAACCAAGGTCATGGGTTTAGCTCCGTCATATGCCTTGCAGCGAGCCCCGGTCTCTGCGCCAAACGCAGAACAACCGGAGTCCCGGCAATATTCCGCCGGCGAGGCAACCGTCAGCCGTGGCGTACGGCGGGCTCTCGGCCGCAGGCTTGGTTCGCCGGCAGCGCTCGGTCGATGTACTTCGGATAGGGCAGATTGAGTTCATTCATGATGGCGATGAACTCCTCCCGACTCTTGCCGCCACCCAAACGCGGATTTTTAGCTATCTCCTGCTTGATGCTCGATACCGTATTGCCGTTATAGTCGTGGCCCGGATAGACCAAGGTATCGGGCGGCAGGGTGAACAGCTTGTTGGTGATACTGTCGTACAACCGCCCCGCGTCGCCCTGCTGAAAATCAGTACGGCCGCAACCGCCGATGAATAAAGCATCACCGGTAAAGACCCGGTCGCCGACGAGATAGCTCAAACAACCGTTGGTATGACCGGGCGTGTGCCGCACCTCGATTTCGATGTCGCCCACCTGAAGCAGAATGCCGTCGGTAACCAAAAGATCGGCGCACATGGCGCCCGCGTCGCGGTGCACCACGCCTTTACTGCCCAGCCACTCCCGCAAAAGCCCGGAGCCCGTGATGTGGTCGGCATGGACATGCGTTTCCATCGTGTAGAGCAACTTAAGATTCAGCTCTTTCAGCAAACTGATGTAATGCTCAACCTCCGTGGCGACCGGATCAATCAGCACCGCACGACGGGTGCGTTCGCAGCCGAGCAGATAGGTGTAGGTAAAGGTATCGGGTTCGAAAAGCTGTTTAAAGATCATCGCGTCTCTCCTCTGGATTAGCGACCCATCAAGACTGTTTGACTGATTAATTACAAAGACCGTGCCTAAGCCGAGCTGCCCGCTCATGCCCGCGCTGCGCCTGGATTCTCGCCGAATTTCAAAGCTCCAATCGGTCCCGCTGCCTGTCTCAATGTTTCACGAAGCGTTTCGCGTGATACATTAACTGCAACAAGACCCATTATTCTGAAACGCACTGAAACCCTTTGTCCCCTTATGAGTCAGTTCTCTCCTTTTCTGAATCGCTGGTTGAGTACCGTCGGACCCGATAGGGCATTGTCCACATTGGCCGAATTGATGGGGGGCGTAGTCTTCGCGGTCAACGCCGAAGGCGAAATTCTGCTTTGGAGCCGCGGCGCCGAGCGCCTGCTCGGTTTCTCCGGCGACCAAGCGCTGGGGCAGCCTTGTGGCTCCGTCATCCGCTGCCGCGAAAGCGATGTCCGGGATAGCGTCGCCCAGGAAGGCAGGATTGACGGCGTTTCGACTGAGTTCAATCACGCCAAGGGCGGGACTGTCCGCGTCAGACGATCCGCTCGGGCTTTCTTCGATGCCCAAGGCCGTTTTGCGGGCGCTATCGAAGTGCTTTGGCCGGAGGCGGAACCCCGAAGCAAGGGCATCGGGATACAGGCGGTGAACGAAGCCGAGGTTTTTCATGGCCTCATCACCCGCGATTCCGCCCTCAAGCAAGCGTTTCAAGTCATCCGTAACGTGGCCGAGACGGACGCAACGGTGTTGATCCGGGGCGAATCGGGTACGGGTAAGGAATTGGTTGCCCAAGCCTTGCACGAGGAAAGCCACCGGCGCGGCCATCCCTTTTTGGCCATTAACTGCGCCACTCTCAGCACCAATCTGTTGGAGAGCGAGCTCTTCGGACACGTACGCGGCGCATTCACCGGTGCGGTCAAGGATCATATGGGGCTATTCAAGCGCGCCGAGGGCGGCACCCTCTTCCTCGACGAGGTCGCGGAGCTCCCGCTGGAGCTGCAAGCCAAGCTGCTGCGCGTACTGCAGGAAAAAACCTTTATTCCGGTGGGCGGCGATCATCCGATTACCGTGGACGTGCGCATCGTCGCGGCTACCCACCGATCGTTGCGGGAAGAAGTAAAGGCCGGACATTTCCGCGAGGATTTGATGTACCGCTTGCGCGTTGTGCCGATCTTCCTGCCGCCCCTGCGGGAACGACGGCAGGATATCGGTCTGCTTTTGCAGCATTTCATCGACCAGCACAACATCCACGGCCCACGCCGCATCCAGCGCATCGAACCCGATGCCATGCGGATGCTGCTGGACCATCGCTGGCCGGGCAACGTGCGCGAACTGCAGAACGTTGTGGAATACGCCTTTGCCGTGGGACGGGGCGAAGTGCTGCAGTTGGACGATTTGCCGCCGGAATTTCGGGAGGAACCCGCATCGCCGACCGCCGCGGCCTCATCCGCAGGAGAGAATGAGGCCGAGCGCATCAGCCAAGCTCTAACGGCTGCTCAAGGAGCTATCGACCGTGCCGCGCAAATGCTCGGAATGAGTCGGGCGACCTTTTGGCGGAAGCGGAAGAAGTACGGGCTGTGAAGGACACCGGCCATGCGCCGCTCTAATTCGGCCTAATTTCGAATTGGACGGGTCATCGACCAAGCCCCCACCGACAAACCTCTTGTTTGGCCGGATTGGGCTGCGCCGGCCCGACCGCACAGTTATAATTCGCTAGTTTTTTCGTTATTCAACAGGAACATCATGTCCAACCAGAGTGTAAAAAAGGTCGCTCTCGCCTACTCCGGCGGGCTCGACACCTCCGTCATCCTTAAATGGCTGCAGGAGACCTACGGCTGTGAAGTCGTCACTTTCACCGCCGACATCGGCCAGGGCGAGGAATTGGAACCGGCGCGCGCCAAGGCACAGGCCCTCGGCATCAAGGAAATCTATATCGACGACCTCAAGGAGGAGTTCGCCCGGGATTTCGTGTTCCCGATGTTCCGCGCCAACGCGATTTATGAAGGCGAGTACCTGCTGGGCACGTCCATAGCCCGCCCATTGATCGCCAAGCGTCTTATCGAAATCACCAACGAGACCGGGGCCGACGCCATCGCCCACGGCGCCACCGGCAAGGGCAACGATCAGGTTCGATTCGAATTGGGCGCTTACGCGCTGCGCCCCGACATCAAGATCATCGCGCCCTGGCGGGAATGGGATCTGAATTCGCGCGAGAAGCTCCTGGCCTATGCGGAACAACACGGCATTCCGATCGAAATGAAGCGTGGCAAGGCATCGCCCTATTCCATGGACGCCAATTTGCTGCACATCTCCTACGAAGGCGGCATTCTCGAAGATCCGTGGGCCGAGCCCGAGGAAGACATGTGGCGTTGGACCGTTTCGCCGGAAAAAGCAGCGGACAAACCGACCTATATCGAACTGACCTACGCGCGCGGCGACATCGTGGCCATCGACGGCGAACGGGTAACACCCGCTCAAGTCCTGGCGAAGCTCAATCAATTGGGCGGCGCGAACGGCGTCGGCCGTTTGGATATCGTGGAAAACCGTTATGTCGGCATGAAATCCCGGGGCTGCTACGAAACGCCGGGCGGCACCATCATGCTCAGAGCCCACCGCGCCATCGAATCCCTCACCTTGGATCGCGAAGTGGCGCATCTAAAAGACGAACTGATGCCCCGCTACGCCAGCCTGATTTATAACGGCTACTGGTGGAGTCCGGAGCGTCTAATGCTGCAACAGCTGATCGATGCCTCGCAGACGGCGGTGAACGGCCAGGTCAGGGTGAAGCTTTACAAAGGCAACGTGACGATGGTCGGCCGCAAGTCCGACACCAACAGCCTGTTCGACATGAGCATCGCCACCTTCGAGGACGATCGCGGCGCGTACAATCAAAAGGATGCGGAAGGATTCATCAAGCTCAACGCCTTGCGCATGCGAATTGCTGCAAAGAAAGGCTTGAAGTTCGTTTGACGCAAAAAAGCCCGCGGTGGTTTGCCGCGGGCTTTCATGTTTTTCAAGCGGGAGGCGGGAGACCGAAGCCACCCGTCAAGCCATTCTTTTTAGCTGATCCCGTACTTTTGCATACGATAAAGCAAGGTATCCCGGGAAATTCCCAAAAGCCGAGCCGAACGGCTGCGGTTGCCGTTGGTCCGCGACAAGGCCTGACGGATCAGGTCCATCTCGACCTTTTCCAGCTCGATACCCAATTCCGGCAAGTCGAACAGCGGTTTTTGCGACGGCGCCCGATTGACGATCTCCGGCGGCAAATTGCTTTCGTCGATGGTGCGGCCTGCGAGCAGGATGGATAGCCTTTCACACACGTTGCGAAGCTCTCTGACGTTGCCGGGCCAGGCATAACCGGTAAGCCGGCCTAGCGCCGCCTTGCTGAACGAAGCTTCCGGAAGCTTGTGCCCTTCGGCGAATCGCTTCATGAAGTGCTGCAGCAACAACTGGATATCGCCCATACGCTCGCGCAGCGGCGGGAGCTCCACCGGAACGACATTGAGACGGTAATAGAGATCCTTGCGAAACTCTCCCCTCGAAATCTTTTCCTGAAGGTTGGCGTTGGTTGCGGCGATGATGCGGACGTTCACGTTTAACGTGTGGGTTTCGCCGACCGGCTGAATCTCGCCGGTTTCGAGGAAGCGCAGGAGTTTAGCCTGGAGGGCTATCGGCAGCGAATCCACTTCGTCCAGGAATACGGTGCCGCCGTCGGCGGCTTGAAGACGGCCAATCTGACCGCTCACTGCGCCGGTGAATGCGCCTTTGCGATGGCCGAACAATTCCGATTCGGCCAGTGCCTCGGGGAGTGCGGCGCAATTCAGCGTGATAAAAGGCTTATTCGCACGCGGACTATGTTCTCTCAAAGCATGCGCCAACACCTCCTTGCCGGTGCCGGTCTCTCCGACCACCAAAACGGTCACGTCGGTCGCGGCAATCATTCTGGCGCTGCGCAACAACGCCTCGAAATTTGGCGATTGGCCGATCAGCTTATTAAACATAATCTCACCCTCCTCGTTTTTAGGAACCTATCGTATGCCGAACCATCGGGTTGAGCCAAGGGAACGCCGCCAATAGGGCCAAAGCGATCAGGGTGATCCCTGCCGCCTGGCGAAATTTCTTCATATTGGATAACCGCACCATCCAAGAGGTCATTATACCGACGCCCATGACAGCGGGCAAAGTTCCCACACCGAACGCCAACATGGTGAAGGTGCTGCGCACGACGTCACCGGTCGTCGCGGCGAGCGCCAATGCCGTATAGACCAGCCCGCACGGCAGCCAGCCCCAAATCATGCCGAAGACGAAAGCCTTGGGCAACGTCTCCACCGGAATCAGGCGCCGGCCGTAAGGCTCGATCCTCTTCCAAATGAGCCCCCCGGCCTTCTCGATGTAGGCGAACCGCGGAAACCAGCCGGCGATGTGCAGACCCGCCCCGGCCATGATCAATGCCGACACGATCTGGAGGATACGATGCCCATGCCCTTCTCCGAGCGGCATACTAAGGACATGATGGGCTACGCCGGCAAGCAGCCCGCCCAGCGAATAGCTGGCTATGCGCCCCAAGTTATAGCTGAAGACGAAGGGCACGAGCAGGGCCTTTTGCTCCCGAATTTCTCGCCTTAGACTCAGGGTCAGCGAACCGATGATGGAGCCGCACATGCCCAGGCAATGCAGGGCGCTGAAAAGCCCCATCAGCAGAGCAACGAAATAGGATGTGCTGAACGCAGTATCGAGATGATGCATAAGGGGGCGAACGATAGCATAAAAGCTTGCGGATACGACAGATTAGGTTTAGACGATAAGCTGACCCCGACTAAGGACTCGGCGGCACATCCCGGACGACCTTGGTTCGAGCGATGCTCAGCCTAACCGGAGGGAGCGAATCGGCAGTTTTGCCGGTCAGACTAAGAACCGTTATTGCTGGAGAAATTCCGTGAAATTGCTTTTTGCTGCTCTTTGTATTCTTTTCGCGAGCCTGGAATCTGCAGGGGCGACGACCCTTTATCGCTGGACAGATAACTCGGGCACCGTCCGCTACGGCAATCACCCGCCCGCAGGCATGAATGCGGCACCGGCCGAGGACGTGCAGCAAGATCTTTATAAAGGTCCGATCGATGCAGTCTGCCGCACTCTAGCCAAGGAACACCTAGGCCGGATTGATCGGGAAATGGCACGGATAAAGTCGATACCGGCCGGTTTGGGACCGGAATACGAGTTCACGCCTGCCGCCAAGCAAGAGTTGATTCTAGATCTGCTCGCCCATCGAGCGGCCTTGCTGAGCGGCAGGAAGGCGTCCGAATTCCGATCTCCGAGCGGACAGGAAATGGAGCGGTTGAAGGAAAAATACCAGCAGGAGAAGGCCCGTTTGCAGAAAACCGTAGAATCAAAGGACGAGACGATCCACGATCAGCGAAGCGAGCTGGAGCGGGAGCGCCGGGAGGCCGAAACCGCACGACATTTCATTTATCATCGGCCTCCAATCGTGGTCCCCCAGATCATCAAGCGTTAGCAGCGGCCTTAAAAACAGCTTCAATCTGCGCCTGCGCCCGTTCCGCCGCCGCGCGAGGGTTTTCCGCATCCCGGATGGGCCGGCCCACGACGATGTAATCGGCGCCATTCAAAAAGGCTTGCTCGACCGTCACGACCCGCTTCTGGTCGTCCGTCGGACGGTTTTCGACCGGACGAATGCCGGGCGAAATCACCAGCAGCTTATTGTCGACTTCCTGCCGCAGTAAAGGGACTTCGAGGCCCGACGAAATCACGCCATCGCAACCCAGAGCCAAGGCACGCCTGGCACGGGAGAGTACCAAACGCTGCACGTTGCATTCGAAGCCGAGATCGTTGAGGTCGCCTTGATCGAGGCTGGTCAACACCGTGACCGCCAAGATCTTGAGATTGCCCTTGGCTTTCGCGGCGGCCTCCATGATCGCGTCGTTGCCGTGCACGGTGGCGAACTCCACGCCGTGGCTGCTCAGGGCTCGTACCGCCCGCGCAACCGTTTCCGGCACGTCGAAAAACTTGAGGTCGGCAAAGATCTTTTTACCCCGCTTTTGCAGCCATTCGATCATTTCGAAGTAATCGCCGGCCATGAACAGCTCCAGACCGATTTTGTAGAAACTCACCGAGTCGCCCAAGCGTTCGACCAGGCTCTTGGCTTCGGACACGCTCGGCAGGTCCAGAGCCATAATGAGGCGGTCTTGGGAAGGTATGGGTTTCTTTGAAAGAGTATCGGTCATGGCTATTCCTCTATTTTCCGGTCGTTCGACCGTTGTAATCTCGGTGTCGGCACTGCGGTTGTTAGAATAACGCCTCCGCAAATCAAGGAGTCGTGAATGGTTTCCGTGCTGATGCAGATGGCCGTGTTGATCTTGTGCGGCGCAATGTGGCGCATTATACGGCCTGGCGGGCTGGATGCCGATCAAACTCGCTTGGTGCTGACCACGGTGGTGTTCCATCTTCTGCTGCCGGCACTGGTGCTTTCCGTGCTGTGGACGGCAGATTTGGGTATCGAGACCTTGAAGATTTCGCTGTTCGGCGGAGGGATCATTCTGTTCGGCGCCGCCATTACCTGGCTGGCCGCCCGTCTCGTCAAGCTAACTCCGGAACGCTTGGGCGCAGCGATGCTGGGCATAGCCTTCTCGAACGTGACCTATATGGGACTTCCCGTGCTGGAGCAAACCTTCGGCCCTTGGGCGCGTACCATTGTCGTTCAAATCGATTTGTTCGCATCCATGCCGCTGGTTTTCACCCTCGGTATCCTGATCGCCCGGCATTACGGCACAGCGAATTCGGAAAGCGATTCGATGCTCCGATCGCTGCTGCTCAATCCGCCGCTCTGGGCTGCGACGGCTGCGCTAAGCCTGAATTTCGCCGGAGTGGCGCAACCCGCCTGGATGGAACGATTTCTGACGGGTCTATCCGCGGCCGTTGTGCCGCTCATGCTGATTTCCCTCGGACTCGGCTTGCGCTGGAATTCCTGGCACAGTCGTAATCTGCCGCTCGCATTGGTCGTCGTGGCGTTCAAAATGGCTGCGATGCCTTTGTTCGGCCTGGGCTTGGGACTCGCTTTGGGATTTAAAGGCGATACCTTGACCGCACTGGTACTGGAGGCTGCCATGCCGAGCATGCTGCTTGGCGTCGTTTACTGCGACCGCTACCGGCTCGATACCTCGTTTTACGCCTTGGCAGTCTCGCTGACAACGCTTTTCGCCATGTTCTCCCTGCCGTTCTGGCATCATCGGTTGGCAGCGATCCATTCCGGACATTGAGCATGCAAAGACCTGTCGCAGAAATCTTCTCGCAAGGTGATGAAGTCGTTACCGGCGAAATTGCCGATACCAATGCGGCCTGGCTGGGACGAGAATTAACAGACCTGGGCTTCGATGTAGCGCGGCACACTACCGTGGGCGATTGTTTGGAGGCGCTGGTTGCCGCGTTCCGGGAGGTTGCCGGGCGTGCCGATCTATGCCTCTGCACCGGCGGATTGGGACCGACTTGCGACGATCTCACCGCCGAAGCGGTGGGCCGGGCTTTCGGTCTGCCGCTCGAACTGGACGAAAACGCGCTGGCTCAGGTCGAAGCTTATTTCACGCGGCTCGGACGCGCTATGCCTGAGGTCAACAAGAAGCAGGCCCTCCTCCCCGGCGGATCGGAACGGCTCGACAATCTGTGGGGCACCGCTCCCGGCTTTGCCTTGCAGGCCGGTCGCTGCCGCTTTGTCTTCATGCCCGGCGTGCCCGGCGAGATGAAGGCGATGTTCTTGCGCTGGGTTAAACCGGATTTGCGCCGGCGTTTCCGATTGTTTCCGGCTCGGTTGGTGATACTGAATACCGTGGGTATGGGTGAATCGGCCCTACAGGAGCGGCTCGATCGCGTCGTTTTGCCGCTCGAGGTGAAGCTCGGCTTTCGAGCCGAAGGGCCGGAAAACCGGGTCAAGCTGCTCTCTCCGGCGAATTTCCCGGAGGCTGAACTCCACGAAGTCGTCAAACACGCCGCCGACACGATCGGCGATGCGGTATTTTCGATCGGGAGCTCCGACAAACCGGCAAGCGACCTGGCTTCGGTGGTGGGTCGCGAACTCGCCGCGCGCCGGTCGACGCTCTATGCCGTCGAAACCCTGAGCGGAGGCAAACTGGCGAACCGCTGCGCCGGCGAGCCGTGGTTTCTCGGCGCGGCCGTCATCCCGGACTCGGCGGGCTTCTGCCGATATTTCGGCATACAGCCGTCCGACGATTTTGCTCAGGGTGCAATCGAGATTGTCCCGCGGCTACGGGAGGAGGAATGCGCGGATTATGTGCTGGTCCAAGTCGCCCGTTGCGATCGGGATATGCTCCTCGACGAAGCCGGAACGGTCGAAGTCCGTTTCGTCCTTGCAGCACCGGACGGCATTTGGCAGCAAACCCGACTTATCGGTGGCGATATCGAGCGCAAACAATCCACCGCCGCGGCTCTCAGCCTCGATCTCTTACGCCGGTACTTCCTGAAAAAGCCAGGTCTCCAGCCCCTGTAAGGTGCGCTGAAAGCGCGCCATCTCAAGCACCGATCGCTCGTCGCTCGGTCAGCAATCGGTTCAACACGGTGCGATTTTTAAGAAGATCCGCCAACGTATAGCGATTTAGAACTTCTTGAAATGCCAAGGCCGCTTCCTGGAGTACCTTTTTCAGGGTGCATCCCGGAATGATTCGGCACGCACTGTGTCCGGGGTCGAAGCACTCCACAATGTGGAAGTTGCTCTCCATGAGGCGTACGACTTCGCCGATATTGACCTCCTCGGGAGGACGTCCGAGTTCTATTCCTCCATGCTTTCCACGCGTGCTCCTGACATAGCCCTTTGCGGAAAGCTCCTGCACGACCTTCATCAAATGGTTGTGAGACATATCGAACACGGCGGCGACCTCGGCGATGGTCACCATGCGGTCGGTGTGTATGCCGACATACATCAGCACTCTTAAAGCGTAATCGGTGTAACGGGTCAGCTGCATTTAGCACCTCGAATGGACGGTTAGGGCAGTTTTACGACATCAATCGGCTTTGAGGCAAATACAGCAACAAAGTATCGACTCAAAATTTTATTGACTTTTTTAGTCATGCCGCCTTGAAATATAAACATGCATATGAGATACACTAGAACCGTAATCATGCATCTCTTATGCATGTTATAGAAGATGTCATCGAAGAAACATCTATTTTTCAACCGGCATTCAGTCCTTGAGGCGGACTGAAACCCTTCTTTAGGAGTGTGACCATGAGTCTCTCGTGTTTTCTCCGACGAATGTCGTTGTTTCTTTTATCGCCTTTACTGTTGGCCGCCTTTTTCATCCCGATCGCACGGGCGGAGTACGTGTCCGCCAAGGCCGATGCGGGCGCGGGGCCGGTGGCGGGCAATACCCATCACATTACGTTGCGCGCGGCGGCCTTGCCTTCCGGGCAACTGGGCTATCAGATGGTGAGCCATAAGATTCGGGCCGCCGGCGGCCAAACCGAGGATGTCACCGCCCGCTACAGCGACAAGCCGACCATTCCGGGACCCGCCATCGTCATGACCGAGGGCGATGTCGCGGAAGTGACCCTGGAGCAAGGCATTCCCAACACCGATCAGCCGGTTAGCCTACACGTGCACGGAGTGCATTTCGATATCCGCAGCGACGGCACGATGAAAATGCTCAACGGCGTTGCCGACGAGGCCGCCTTCCCGGGCAAGCCCTATACCTACAAGTGGACCGCGGCGCCGGGCACCGCGGGCACCTGGGCTTACCACGACCACACCTTCGGCAACCCCATGCTGGGAGCCGAGGACAAAGGGCTATTCGGCACTCTGATCGTCAATCCCCGAAGCGGAAAGGTGCCGGCACTCATCAACGGCAAAATCGAGGAAGTGAACGTCGGCGATATCAAACGCGAGTTCATCCTGTGGATGCACGAGACGACCTTCTGGGGCATGGAGGTCAATAACATCCTGAAGGGCAAGCAGGTTCCGCTGTGGACCAATCCCACGGTAGGCGCCCGTTTCGGCGAGAAAGTCCGCTTCCATGTTATCGGACTGGGAACGGCCTTTCATACCTTCCATTTGCACGGGCACCGCTGGCTCCAGCCCGGCACCACTCATGTCGTCGACACGGTCAACATCGGACCGATCAGTCGTGACGTGTTCGTCGTCCAGGCCGGCGAGGGCGTCGGCACCGGCGACTGGCACTTCCACTGCCACGTCATTCAGCACATGCAGGCCGGCATGATGGGCGACTTCAAAGTCGTCAAATAAGTTCTATCAAAACCACGCTAAAACAAGAGGTTATGAACATGAATAAGTTTCGCAAATTGACCGCCGCCGTCGCCCTGAGTCTCGGAACGATGACCCTCGTTTCCGCCGTGAGCGCCGAAACCGCATCTTCCGAGGACGTCATTCTCAGCGTTCCGGGCGTCATGCCGGTCGCCGCGCTGGAAATGACCGACGAACCCGGCAAGTGGTTCAAGGACCCTACGGACGGCGACAGCCTGGTCGTGGTCAAGCCCGGCGACGCGGTCTTGATCAAGATGACCGATACCAACAGCGAACACACCATCACCAGCCTGCTCTGGCAACCGGGCGCCGCCAAGTTCCCGGTGGATCAGGACAAACCGTCGAGCGCCAGCGTCACCCAGGGCTTCGACAAACCCGGCTTGTACGTGTTCACCTGCAAGGTCCACCCGTACATGTTCGGCGCCGTCATCGTGGACGATCCCAAGACGGAAGGCCTGGATCTGGGCAGCGAAATTCAGCTCGTCACCGGCGCGAAGGTGCCCACCACCAGCGATATCGCCAAGAAGCTGCTGCGGACCTACTTCGTCGCCACCACGCCTTCGCTGTGGCGGGATTACGCCAAGCCGACCTGGGACGTGAAGCTGCCGGCGATTCCCCTCAATCTCGGCGGTACGGTCATCAGTCTCGACGCGCTCAACGTGTCCGTGCCGAACCAGTTGTCCAATCCGGCCACGCCCGGCGTCGGCGAGGTTTGGGTCAACACCCAGTTCGAAACCGTCAAAGGCAAGACCAAGTGGGGCTCAGCCACCCAGGTCGACGCCGGACAATGGACCATCAAGAAAAAGGTCAAGGGAACCGACATCAATCTGAACAATCCCCACAACATGTGGACGGACAGATCGTACAAATACATCTATCAAACCGAATGGTTCGACAAGCGCCTCGTTACCTTCGACCGCGAGACCGGCAAGGTTTACGGCACGCTGACGGTCGGACAATCGCCCTCCCATGCCATGTCGCGGCCTTCGGACGATAGCCTGTACGTGGCGATCAACGGTGAAGACCGTGTGCTGAAGCTCACCGGCGGCGAACACCCGACGGCTCAGGGCAGCATCCACACCGGCCCGAACTCGGGGCCCCACGGCCACCACGTCACCCATGACGGCAAGTACGTGCTGACGCCGAACGCCCTGGCGGGAGCTGTCTCCATCATCGATTTGGACAGCGGCCAAGCCACCCAGGTGCCAAACGTCGGCGTGATTCCCATCGCCATCTGGGGCGACATGAAGGACCAGGCCTATGTCGCCAACCTGCTCGGCACGCCGCCGCTGCTCAGCACGCTGAGCGTGATCGACATCAAGACCAAGCAGAAGGTCAAGGACATCGATCTGGCCGCGGATTACGATCCGATCAGCGGCAAGACGAAAGGCGAGGCTTACGGTTTGCTGCCGATCCAGACCCCGGTCAGCCCGGACGGCAAATACGTGGTCACGGCCAACACCCTGAGCGCGACCATCACCATCGTCGATACGGCGACGCATAAGGTGGTCAAGAGCCTGCCCTGCGAGCCGGGCTGCCATGGCGCCAACTTCGGCATGAAAAAAGGCGGAGGCTATTACGCCTACGTCGCGAGCAAGTTCGCCAACGATCTCATCGTGGTCGATATGGATAAGCTCGAAATCGCCGGCCGCGTAATGCTCGCCGACGCTAAGGATGCCGATATCGTCGCCAACAACGGCATGGGCGGCCAAGGCGTCCTGCCGCTGCCGGTCGCCGATCACGGCTGGATCGAGCAAACCGCCAAACTGTCCGGTTCCGGCAAGCTCAGCGCCGAAGTCGAAGGTTGGCTAGGGGCTTTGACGACGGCCCAGCGAGGGACAGAACTATCCGGGAAATTGGTGCAATCGGAGGCCAAGCACTGATCCGGACACGGTCCCTCTTTTTCCAAGCTTAGGATCTATCCGCCCGCTCGATCGGCACTATGCCGCTCGAGCGGGCGTCGTTTTCGTTTCGACGACACCGCTTCACCTCCCACCCCGAGTCGTAGACTCGACTTTATTCCCGCTTTCACGGATACCAAGGCTCAGGAGCCCCCTCTAACGGTATGATTGGGCGATCGATCAGGAGGAGATTCCGCGATGCCTTTCATTCGCCGTCTACGATTCTCGATCGCGCTGCTGTGCATCGGCCTCTTTAGCGCGGTGGCTCGCGCCGACGAATATGCCGCCAAACGCCAGGCGCTGATCGACGAAATCCGCCGGGAAACCCGCTGGGTCAGCAGCGAAATCGGCAAATCCGCGCTGGATAGCCGGGTTCTGAACGCCATGGAGAAGGTTCCTCGGCACGAGTTCGTGAGCGAAGATCTGCGCAGCATCGCTTATGCGAATCGGCCGCTACCGATCGGTTACGGGCAAACCATCTCCCAACCCTTTATCGTGGCGCTGATGACCGATCTGCTGCGGGTCGAGCCGGATGATACGGTGCTCGAGATCGGCACCGGTTCGGGTTATCAGGCGGCTGTCTTGGCGGAATTGGCCAATCGGGTTTACTCCATCGAAATCGTGCCGGAACTGACTCAAACGTCGGCGGAGCGCCTGAAACGGCTGGGCTACGCCAATGTCGAAACCAAGACCGGAGACGGCTACTACGGCTGGCCGGAACACGCGCCCTTCGACGCCATCATCGTCACCGCCGCACCCACGCAGATTCCGCCGCCGCTGGTGCAACAACTCAAGCCGGGGGGACGCATGATCATACCGGTCGGTGGGCAATTTCTTCCCCAGTACCTAGTGCTCGTGGAGAAAAGCGAGCACGGCAAGGTCTCGACTCGGCAGATCGTGCCGGTGCAGTTCGTGCCTTTGACAGGCGCTCATTAGGCATGAGCCATTCCGCGATCAAACCGCCCGGCGGTGACGATGAACGCGTTCTTCATGCCGCTCCATCCCGGCTGCTTTTGCTGTCCGTCTCCCTGATTTCGGCCGCCGCGCTCGGCTACGAAATCCTCCTGATGCGGCTCTTCTCCATCATCCAATGGCATCACTTCGCCTATATGATGATCAGCCTGGCGCTGCTCGGCTATGGCGCGAGCGGGACATTCCTGGCCCTAACGCAAAGATTTCTATTGCCCCGTTTCGGCGCTGCATTCGTTCTCAATGCGGCCTTGTTCGGTTTGAGTGCGGCGCTGTGCTTTCTGGCCGCACAGGAGGTGCCCTTCAATGCGCTGGAAGTGCTTTGGAGCCCACGGGAATGGAGACATCTCGTCCTGATTTATCTGATCCTGACGCCGCCTTTCTTTTTCGCCGCCAATTGCATCGGCCTGACCTTCCAGCGCTACAAAGAAATCATCGGTCGCATCTATGCGGCCGATCTCTCGGGAGCGGGAATCGGGGCATTAGCGGTGGTCTTGCTGTTGTTCTTGGTGTTTCCGTTGAATGCATTGGTCGTCGCGAGCGGCTTGGCATTCGCGGCCGCGGCCTTGGCTTGGATCGCACTGGCCATGCGGCCCAGCGGACTTGCCATGGCGTTAATCGCCGCCATCCCCTCACTGTGGCTTCTGGTTCATTGGAGCGACGTGGAGTTGCGGCCGGTGGAATACAAGAGCCTCTCCCAGGCTTTGCGCGTCGCCGGGGCGGCTCGAATCGAGGAGCGGTCCAGCCCACTCGGGCTGCTCAGCGTGGTGCGCAGCCCCGAGGTGCCGTTCCGCCATGCGCCAGGCCTTAGCCTGAACAGCCCGGCTCCGGTGCCGGAACAACTGGCGGTCTTTACCGACGGCGAAGGCATGAGCGCCATCAATCGCTGGGATGGGAGCCAGGGTAGCCTCGGTTTTCTCGATTACGTCCCGTCCGCCCTGCCGTATCACATGCTGCCTCGGAAGCCAAAGATCCTCGTTTTAGGCGCGGGCGGGGGCAGCGAGGTGCTTCAGGCGATTTACCACGACGCGGAACGCATCGACGCCGTGGAACTCAATCCGCAAATGCTCGATCTAGTGTCCCGCGATTATGCCGCTTTCGCCGGACATGTTTACGATCACCCCTCGGTTAGCATGCATGCGGCCGAGGCACGGAGTTTCGTCGCCGCTTCGGCGGAGCATTACGATTTGATCCAAATCGCGCTGCTGGATGCCTTCAACACCTCGTCGGCGGGTTCGTATGCGCTGAATGAAAGTTATCTCTATACGGTGGAGGCTCTGCAGGCTTATGTGGCGCACCTGAGACCCGACGGTTTTCTGGCTATCACCCGCTGGGTACGCTTGCCGCCCCGAGACGAGATCAAGCTGTTTGCCACCGCAACCGATGCGCTGGCGCGCTCCGGCGTTGCCGAACCCGGACGGCGCTTGATGTGGATCCGCGGCTGGCAGACCAGCACCCTTTTGATCAAGAACGGCGACATTACGAATCCCGAGATTACCGCTCTGCGGCAGTTCTGTGACGACCGTTCCTTCGATCCTGTCTATCACCCCGGAATTCAAGCGCAGCAAACCAATGTCTACAACTTGCTGAAAGAGCCTTATTTTTTCGAGGCGGCGACAGCTTTGCTGGGCCCCGAACGGGAGTCGTTCATACAGCGCTACAAGTTCGATGTCCGCCCCGCCACCGACGATCGGCCTTATTTCTTTCACTTCTTCAAATGGCCGCTCCTGTCGGAGGCCTTCAAGCTAAAAGGGTCGGGAGGTCTTTCGCTGCTGGACATGGGCTATCCGATCCTGCTTTCAACGCTGCTTCAATCGGCGGTCATCGGCGCCTTGTTGATCCTCGCGCCGCTCCGGTTCTTAAGATCGGCCAGCGAAAGCAGTATGCGTTACGGGCGAAGGCTTGGCATCTTCAGCTATTTCTTCGCGATCGGCCTGGCATTCATGTTCACGGAAATCGTTTACATCCAGAAGTTCATTCTTTACCTCGGCCATCCGCTCTATGCCGTGGCGGTGGTTCTCGCGGGGTTTCTGGTCTTTGCCGGGATGGGAAGCCGGTATGCGGCGGCCAGCCCACGCCAGACCGGACGGCAGATCGCTTGGGCCGCCAAGGCGATTATCGCGGTCTCGGCGGTTTACCTCGTGCTTCTTCCATCGCTGTTCGACGCATCCATCGCGCTTCCCTCCCCCGTTAAAGTTACGGTGGTTCTCGCTTTGATCGCGCCGCTGGCGTTTTTCATGGGCATGCCGTTTCCGCTAGGACTTTCGCGGCTGGCGGCCGAGGCGGAGCATCTGATTCCCTGGGCTTTCGGAATCAATGGTTGCGCGTCGGTTATCGCCGCCATTCTGGCCACCGTATTGGCCATTCATGTCGGCCAGTTCTGGTTATTGGTCGCCGCTTTGTCGCTTTACGGGCTTGCAGCTTTCGCGGGCTTTCAACGTAGCTGACACGTCCGGCGCTTCAGCCGGCGCAGGAACCCAAGCCTCGCCGCCGCGTCTATATCTACGACCGGAACGTGTTCATCGTTTCGAGAAAAACGATAGAGCGGGTCCGGTTTTTTTGTTTCAAATTCATGTTTTGCCGATACGAAGCCCAAGCTTCGCAAGGACGCGAGGTTCTGCCATGAAGTATCTGCTCATGACCTGGATGGTCTTGTTGGCCGGTTGCGCCCCGACGTTGCGGGAGGTGCCCTATACCTGGCAGGTCTACCCGCCCACTACCCACGTCGACATCCTTGATTCCCGGCCCGAGGACAAGGCATTCGTCGAGATAGCGGAGATCACGGCCCGCGCCGACCGGGACGGCGTCGCCGCAATCGTGGACAGGGCCAAAGAGTCCGGCGCCGATGCCGTCCTCTTCGGGCCGCCCTACCATTACGGCGACGTCGCCATATTGTTTGCCGGCGGCAATATCGGAGGCCACTTGGCGGGGCCGATCAGCACCGTTCCCATGACTCGAATCCGCGCCCGGTTGATCAAATACCTGCCGTGAGGGATATCGCCCTGCGATCGGGCTAGCGGCCGCTCGACCTCGCCCCCCTTCAATTCGAGCAGCATCGCCAACCACCGGCACACGCGGCACGGTCCGTCTTTAGATGTCGGCCGCGGCCGATTGGTCGACCACTGAATGCTCCTCGGGAATGCCGGATAGCAGTGGCAGCCGGACGATAAACTCGGAGCCCTTGCCGATGCCTTCGCTCTTCGCCTCGACGCTGCCACCGTGCAGATCGACCAACTGTTTAACGAGGCTAAGGCCGATGCCCAGCCCGCCTTTCGAGCGATCGAGGGAGCGGTCGGCTTGAGCGAAAAGGTCGAAAATGCGGGGCAACACCTCGGGACTGATACCCAGACCTGCATCCCGCACTCGGATGACGGCCTGCCCATTCTCTTCGGTTGCCGTTAGCCAAATCTCTCTGTTCGGCTCGGAATATTTGGCGGCGTTGTTAAGCAAATTCGACACGACTTGCGCAATCCGGATCAGATCGCCTTCGACCCAAACCGGTTCGGAAGGCAGGGCTAGACTGATCCTGTGGCCGTGGGACTGGATCAGCGGGCGGCTGGTTTCCATGGCGTGATTAACGATGGTGGCCAGTTCGAGCGGTTGCTTGTTCAAGGTGATCTTCCCGCGACTGATGCGGGATACGTCCAGAAGATCGTCGACCAGACGGATAATGTGCCGCGTCTGCCGTTCGATGACACCCTGAGCCCAAGAGAGCTGCGGTTCGGCGCCGCCAGTCCGATGCAATACCTGCACGGCGCTCATAATCGGCGCCAGCGGGTTGCGCAGCTCATGCGCCAGCGTGGCCAAAAATTCGTCCTTTTGCCGATCGGCGGCGGTCAATTCCTGGGTTTTGCGAATTAGGGCGTCCTGAAGCCGTTTCAGCTCCGTGATGTCGAGGTTGATCCCCGCCCACACTGTCACCTTGTCCTCGGCGTTGCGGATCGGGACGCCGCGGCTGAGAATGCAGCGGTAAGAGCCGTCCGCGCCTCGGATGCGGTACTCGTGATCCCAGAAACTGCCGGTTTTGACGCAGTGCCTCCAATGGTCCAGGATGGGCTGCAAGTCCTCCGGATGCAGACGGGACGTCCAGCCGGATTGCCTACTCTCTTCCAGGGTCATTCCGGTCATTTGCAAAAACGAATCACTCAAGTAGCGGATATTCCCGTTCGCTTCGCAAACCCATGCTCCGAAAGGAATCGACTCGCCGATGGCGCGATAAAGCGCCTCGGATTCGGCAAGAGCGGCCTCCGCGCGGCGATTTTCCGTAACATCCCGAAAGATCAGGACCACACCCAATAGCCGGCCGTCCTCGTTGCGAATCGGTGCCGCGCTGTCGTCGATCGGAATCTCGCGCGCGTCTTTGGCAATCAGCACCATATGATTCGCAAGGCCGACGATGGCTCCGGTTCTCAAGACTTTCTCGACGGGGTTTTCGATCGGTTTGAGCATTTGCTCGTTAACGATGCTAAATACTTTTCCGAGCGGCTGACCTCGCGCTTCGTCCTGCGTCCATCCGGTCAGCGATTGCGCCACAGGATTGAGCAGCTCGACACGGCCTTCGGGATCGATGACGACTGCCGCATCGCCGATGCTGGTCAAGGTTACGAAGAAACGGTCGCGCTCGGCGCGTAGTTGTTCTTCCGCCCGTTTTCGTCTGAAAATCTCGTCTTCCAGCGCCTCCCGCGCCGCGAGCACGGTTCGCCACGCATGGGCCAGCAGGGCTATGGAAATGCCCACAACAAAAAAAGCGGACAACCGGATCCATTCTGCCGTGGCCCCGATCCATAAGGAGTCAAGTGAAGGTATGGTGAGATAAATGCCCAGCACCGCGCCGAAAAGCGTTGCGAGCAGCCCCGGGCCGAACCCGCCGTAGACGGCGCCTAACAGCACGGGAAGAAGAAAAGGCGTCAATATTATGGAAGCGCCTTCGTACGATTCCCGCAAAAGCGATACGACAAGCGTTACGGCAATAACCGCGCCGAGCGTGAGGGCATAGGCCGATACGGAAGAAAGTCTCGGGTGAAACATGACGGAGTCCTGTTCATCAACACCGCGGGGTTCTGATGAGCGGACTGCTATGGACTGAATGGCAGCAGCCGTCCTGGGCACTCCGCATCACCGGCCCGATGTTAACATGGTTCAGCCGGTGAAACTGATAAATGGCTAGCCCGTAATGGTCTATCGGGCTGAGCTCAGGAAAATAGCTTGGCGCGGTGGAAGCGGCGAGGACGCCGCTTCCACCGCGCGAAATCGACGGATTAAGCCAAGCCCATCTTCAGCCGCTCCATGGCTTTCTGAAGATTGGCCATGCTGGTGGCGATGGAGAGGCGCACATGGCCCGGAGCGCCGAACGCGGAACCCGGGACCACGGCAACGCCGCCATGCTCGATGAGGTGTTCCGAAAGGCCCAAATCATCGGAAATCCCGGGCATGCGATCAATCACGCCCTGCACATTAGGCAGCACATAGAACGTCCCGTCGGTTTCGAGGCAAGATACGCCGGGAATGCCGTTCAGCTCATTTAGCACATAATCGTGCCGTTCCTTGAAAGCCTTGACCATCTCGCCGATGAAGGACTGGTCGCTGTTCAAGGCGACTTCGGCCGCGACCTGAGAAATGGACGTCGGATTGGAGGTGCTTTGCGACTGGATGTTGGTCATCGCCTCGATCAGCTTAGCCGGTCCCGCCGCATAGCCGATACGCCAACCGGTCATCGAATAGGCTTTGGATACGCCGTTCAAAACCATGGTGCGGTCGTACAGTTCCGGGCATACGTTGAGGATATTGCGGAAGCTGCCGGCTTTCCAGACGATGTGTTCGTACATGTCGTCGGTGGCGACAATCACATCGGGATGGTCTTTCAACACCTCGCCCAGGGCTTTGAGTTCCGCCTCATCGTACGCCATGCCGGTCGGGTTGGACGGGCTGTTGATGACGAACAACCGGGTTTTCGGCGTCAGCGCCGCTTTGAGTTGGGCGGGCGTGATTTTGAACTTCTGCGACTGCGGGGCGTCGATAATGACGGGGACGGCGCCCGCCAGGAGCACCATATCCGGGTAGGAAACCCAGTACGGCGCCGGAATGATGACTTCATCGCCCGGATTCAGAAGCGCTTGCGCCAGGTTGTAAAAGCTCTGCTTGCCGCCGCAAGATACCAATACTTGCTTAACGTCGTAGTCGAAGCCGTTTTCCCGCTTGAACTTTGCGACCACCGCCTTTTTGAGGCTAGGCGTGCCGTCGACCGCCGTGTATTTGGTGAAACCGTCCTGAATGGCCTTGATGGCGGCCTGTTTGATATGCTCCGGGGTATCGAAATCCGGCTCGCCGGCTCCGAGGCCCACGATGTCTTTGCCGGCGGCGCGCATGGCAGCCGCTCTCGCGGTCACGGCCAAGGTAGGAGATGGTTTGATCGACTGTACGCGGTCGGAAAGTTTGATGTTCATTGTGTCGAGTTAAAGATTGATCAAATAGGTCAGGCTCAATGCCGCAAAAAATGATACTCGATGAAACCTTGCCCCTGAATCCCACCAAGGGAAAAAGTTTCAATCTCCATAGTCAATTCAAGCCGTCGGGCGATCAGCCGGAGGCGATCCGGCAACTGATCGAGGGTCTTGGTGACGGCTTGTTACACCAGACCCTGTTGGGCGTCACAGGTTCCGGAAAAACCTTCACCGTCGCGAATGTCATCCAGACCCTGCAGCGCCCGACGCTGATCCTGGCGCCGAACAAGACGCTGGCCGCCCAGCTTTACGGAGAGATGAAGGAGTTCTTCCCCGAGAACTCGGTGGAATATTTCGTTTCCTATTACGACTATTATCAGCCTGAAGCCTATGTTCCGGCTTCCGACACCTATATCCAGAAGGATGCCTCGCTCAACGAGCACATCGAGCAGATGCGCCTGTCGGCCACCAAGGCGCTGATCGAGCGGCGCGACACGGTCATCGTGGCGACCGTGTCCTCCATCTACGGCTTGGGCGAACCGGCATCCTATTTCAGCATGGTGCTGCATCTGGTGCGCGGGGACATCATCAGCCAACGGACGATCCTGCGCCGGCTGGCCGAGCTTCAGTACACCCGGAATGAAACCGAGCTGCGCCGCGCCACCTACCGGGTGCGGGGCGATGTGATCGACGTGTTCCCGGCGGAATCGGAGAAAGAGGCGCTGCGCATCGAGCTGTTCGACGACGAGATCGAGCGGCTGTCGCTGTTCGATCCCCTGACCGGGGAAATCATTTCCCGCACCGCCCGGTATACCGTTTATCCCAAGACCCATTACGTCACGCCGCGGGAGAAAATCATGGAAGCGGTGGACCAGATCAAGGCCGATCTCAAGGTGCGGCTGGAGGAACTCCGCTCCCTCAACAAGTTGGTCGAGGCCCAGCGCCTGGAGCAGCGCACGCTGTTCGATCTGGAGATCATGCTGGAAGTGGGCTATTGCTCGGGCATCGAGAATTACTCCCGCTATCTCTCGGGCCGCGCGCCCGGCGAAGCCCCGCCGACCCTGTTCGATTATCTGCCGGACGACGCGCTATTGGTGGTCGATGAAAGCCACGTCACCATTCCGCAGCTCGGCGCCATGTACCGGGGCGACCGCTCGCGCAAGGAAACACTGGTGGAATATGGTTTCCGCCTGCCGTCCGCGCTGGACAACCGGCCGCTCAAGTTCGAGGAATTCGAGGCTCGCTCGCCGCAGCGCATCTACATCTCGGCGACGCCGGGGCCGTACGAGCTCAAGCATTCCGGGGCCGTCATCGAACAGGTGGTGCGACCGACCGGCCTGGTCGACCCGGACGTCGAAATACGCCCGGCCCTGAGCCAGGTGGAAGACCTGCTTTCGGAGATTCGCGAGCGTATCGCCCGCAAGGAACGCGTGCTGGTGACGACGCTGACCAAGCGCATGGCGGAAGACCTGACCGAGTACCTGTTCGACCACGATATCGCCGTGCGCTATCTCCATTCCGACGTCGAGACCGTGGAGCGCGTCGAGATCATCCGCGACCTTCGGCTCGGCAAGTTCGACGTGCTGGTGGGCATCAACCTGCTGCGCGAAGGTTTGGACATTCCCGAAGTTTCTCTGGTCGCGATCCTTGATGCCGACAAGGAAGGCTTTCTGCGGTCGACCGTTTCGCTTATCCAAACCATCGGTCGCGCTGCCCGTAACCTCCGCGGCAAGGCGATCCTCTATGCGGACACCGTTACCGGCTCCATCCAGCGGGCGATCGAAGAGACCGATCGCCGCCGCGCCAAGCAAATCGAGCACAACACGAGAACCGGGCTTACGCCGACGGGCATATCCAAGCGCGTGACGGATATATTGGAAGTCCCGATACCGGGGGCCTTGCAACCGGGTGCCGGGAAAAAGAAGCTGGCCAAAGTGGCCGAAAAGGGCGCCGATTACCGCACGGTGAAACCGGCGGAAGCCACCAAGCTGATCAAGCAGCTCGAAGAAAAAATGTACGTCCACGCCCGCGAACTCGAATTCGAGGAAGCGGCGCGGCTGCGCGACGAAATTCGGCGGATTCAGGCGGAAGTGTTTTCGGGAGCCTAGGCGTACTTTTAAAAGCCGCACGAATGCGAAAAAACGCGCTTCGGATTATTCGATCCAAATCATCCTTGCCGGCATTACTGTTCGTAACGAAAGTAAAATTACATCGTCACCCCGGCAAGGAAGGGCTGCGGCTAAAGCAACCGTTTGCGATTGGATGCCGGGGTCCAGTTTACAAGGACGTAGACGCCTCGCCATCCTTGGCCTCTGGATTCCGGCAATTCATGCCGGAATGACGGGTAACACTGGCATTTCTTTATGCGCTGTATCTTCCCTCTCGGCGCATTGAGTGCTGCTTTCGATGGTTAAGTCGGGCGTCTCGATCGAATTCTATTACACCCTGGATGGATACCGCGTCGTGGTACGGTCTCGGACCACCAGGTTATTTACGCCAAGACCTACGCCCTGCGTCAGGTTGCGATAAAGGCGTGCAAGCGGCTGGAGAGATCACTGGCCGGCCCTGTGAAAGGCAAAAACCACAAGCCGAGTAACTGAGGTTTTTCTACCTGAAGCGATGCTTCGAAGCAAAAACGCCTGAATAATGCCGTTTGCTCAGGACGAGCGGTCATCCGGCAACAAAAAAAGCCCTATGCTTTCGCGTAGGGCTTTTTTTCGTCGGGAAGGCTGGTGAATCAGCCGTTGCGGACCGCGCGTCCGAATTCCTCGATGGCCTGATCGGACAAGGGATGATCGCCCATCTCAAGTAGCAAAGGCAGAGGAATGGTGACGTGATGAGCGCCCGCGATCACGGCCTGCACCACTTCACTCGCGGATTTCAGGCTCGCGACGAGGATCGTGGTCGGCGTGTCGCAGGCATCGACGACCGCGCGCATCTCCGAAACCAGTCCCACGCCATCGCCTTGCAGCCGAGTGCTGCGATTTACATAGGCGATCGAGTACGTCACGCCCGCCTCGCAGGTGAGATACGTTTGCGCCGCGCTGTAGCTGGCGGTCATGCCGACGTTGATGCCCTCTTTGGCGAACTTCGCAGCCAATACCAAATTTTCCGTAGTCATCGCGATTTTCAGCGCGATATTGGGTCGCAGGGCCAGAAAGCGCCGTGCTTCCACTTCCCGTTCGGCCACGGTCGGCGCGGTCAATTGATAAAAAACCGGGCCGGGACAAATGTCGGCCAATTCGGCGATCACATCCTCGGGCTTGCGGTCGGCTTTCGCCATCAAGGTCGGATTCGTGGTGATGCCGGCGACAAAGCCGAGCGTCATCGCCTGCCGTGCATCGGCGGCCAAGGCTGAATCTAAAAACAGGGACATCGTGTTCTCCGTGAAGGTTGAATCTATCGGTCTTAGCCGGTTCGGCTCTTTTCACGCATTATTGGATCGCCTCGATCACTTCGCGAATGTCTTCCATCACCCAGGTGGGCGCATAATCGAGATCGGCGAGGTGTGCCCGGGTGGAGATGCCCGAAAGCACCAAAATGCTTCGGATTCCGGCGCGAACGGCCCCAAGGATATCCGTGTCCAGGCGATCGCCCAGGACGATGGTTTCTTCGGACGGCACTTGCAAACGCTCCATCGCCAGTTGATACATGATGGGCTCGGGCTTGCCGATGATGGTGGGCACGATGCCGGTGGCAGCTTGCAAAGCGGCTAAAACAGCGCCGTTGCCGTGCGTGAGGCCATGCTCGGTCGGAAGCGAGGTGTCGGGATTGGTACCGATAAATTTCGCTCCGGCGCGGAGGTTGAGGGTGGCCGTGGCGAGCTTGTCCCAAGAAAGGGTACGGTCCAGGCCGCAGACCACATAATCGGCGTCTTTTTCGTAGAGTTCCGCCAGGCGAAAGCCGTTTTCGAGCAGAGCCTGGCACACGCCGTCCTCGCCGATGGGGAACACCTTGGCCCCGGCCTGGGCGTGTTGCTTGAGATAGAGCGCGGCGGCGAGCCCCGAACCGATCACCTGATCGCGGTCGGCGTTCACCCCCATGCGGGCGAGCTTGGCGACGTACTGCTCCGGCGTATTGCTGGCGTTGTTGGTCGCCAGCACAAAGCGGATCTGTCGGGCGCGCAGGGTCTCGAAGAATTCCACCAACCCGGGCATTGGGCGTTCGCCCTCCCAGAGCACGCCATCCATATCGATAATTAAGGCGCGAATATCGTTGAGTGTCATGAGGTCGATTATCCTAGAAACGGCAGTTGGACGCGTCCGAGTGTGCTGCTGGCAGGCCGGATGGCCAGGCGCGACGACGCGGCGGGGTAGCCTCCCGCAAGGAAGAGTCGTCCTGGCGCTCCCAGGACGACCGTTTGCGATTGGAGGAGCAACGCCGCCAGGCGGCCTGCCAGCAGCACACTCGGGTGCGTAGCGGCTTCATCCAAACGGTGAAGTGGATAAAAGCTAGGACAGTCAGGATTCATAGGGCTTTTCGAGTCCATCTAAGCGGTCAACTGCCGTTTCTAGGATTAATAGATTGCCGATCGAAGCGCGCCTAAATTACCCTTTGATCGCCGGCTCGTCGATACTTGGCCGCTTTTCCGAAACCGCAACCAACCCTAAAGAGTATTTCCATGCCAGCAAGCACCTCCGAAATCAAGGCATACATCCAGGCCGCCGCGATCGTCATCCGTGAACACGCCGAGGAAGTCGCCGCGCTCGACCAGGCCATTGGCGACGGCGATCATGTCGCCAATCTGCAGCGGGGCCTCGCCGCCTTGGACTCCTTGGCGGAAGAGCTTGGGCAAATGGACTGGCCCGCCGCCTTCCAGAAAATCGGCATGAGCCTCATGAGCAGCGTGGGCGGGGCTTCCGGCTCGCTCTACGGCACGTTTTTCCTAGCCATGAGCAAGGCTATACGCAACAAGGAAATGAATTTGCCGAATTTGGCCGAAGCCTTCAGCCAAGGCGTCGAAGCGATGAAACAGCGGGGCAAGGCCGATTTAGGCGAAAAAACCATGCTCGATGTCTTGATCCCGGTGGCAAACGCCTTGCAACAGGCGGCGCAAGAATCTTGGGCATTGCCGCAAGCATTGGAGAACATCAACCGTGTGGCCGAGGCCGGCTGCGAGTCCACCCGCGACCTGATCGCCACCAAGGGACGGGCGTCCTTTCTGGGCGAGCGCGCCCGCGGCCATATCGATGCGGGGGCTAGGACCAGTCAGTTGATGATTGGGGCAATCGGAGACGTGGTGGCGAAGAGCTTACAGTAGCCCCCTCCGCGGCTTGTTAGGTATGCCGGGAACCTTCTTATAGCTTATAGCCACTTGATTTCTACCTCTGCCCCCAGGGATTCGAGCACGTGCCGGATTCCCTCAACGCCCTTGTCAGAAGGAAGAGTTAAAGATACAAGCTCTCTGGCCATTATGCGGCGAGCCAGACACTTCGCTTCAAGTCGTGGTTGCTGCCCAAACTCCACAAGCCGGGGCACCAATTGGCAGCGTGCTTTACCATCCCAATCCGTCCATGATCGGTTTGCATCCCAACTCAATACAGTAATTTTGATGCCGTTTTTCACAATTAGGACCTAATTCCATTCGGCATTCGAGTGAACATTAATTGTAGGGTGGGTTAGCGAAGCGTAACCCACCGATTCGAGGTCGCTCGGTGGGTTACGGCCTCACGGCCTAACCCACCCTACAAAAATTAATTCCTTATTGAAAGCGATTTGGAATAAAACGTTCTCAACACCCCCACCGCAACGCCGCCGTATGCACCGGCGCGTCCCACAGCCTGATCATCTCGTCGTCCAGCAGCGTCAGAGTGACGGAGCAGCCCGCCATGTCCAGCGACGTGGTGAAATTTCCGACCAGCGAACGAGCAACGGTCACTCCGCGCTTATCCCAGAATTGGCGGGCCAAGTCATAGACAAGATAAAGCTCCATCAGGGGCGTCGCGCCGAAACCGTTGACATGCAGCAATACCGGTTGGCCTTTACCGAGTTTCAGCTCGCCGTCGATGGCTTGGGCTAGGTGCTCGACGATTTCCGAAGCGCTGGCCAAAGCCATGCGCTCCCGCCCCTTCTCCCCGTGGATGCCCACACCCATTTCCATTTCGCCTTCGCCGATATCGAAGGTAGGTTTGCCCAAAGCCGGGACGGTACAACTGGTCAGCGCCACGCCCATGGAGGCAGTCGCCCGCACGACCCGTTCGCCTAGAGCCTTGCAACCGGCCAGGTCCATGCCCGCTTCGGCCGCCGCGCCGACGATCTTTTCGACGATGATCGTGCCCGCCACCCCACGTCGCCCCATACCCTGGTGTTCGGGGATGGACACATCGTCATGCACCAGCACCGTCTCGTGGGGGCAGTCGAGCATCTCGCCGGCGATCTCGAAATTCATCACATCGCCGGCGTAATTCTTGACGATGAACAACACGCCGCCGCCGTTTTCCGTGGCCTGGGCGGCGGCGAGCATCTGGTCCGGCGTGGGCGAAGTGAACACCTGTCCCGGACAAGCGGCGTCCAGCATTCCGAGGCCGACGAAACCGGTGTGCAAGGGCTCGTGCCCTGAGCCGCCGCCGGAAATCAGCGCCACCTTGCCCGGTACACGAGGAGCGGTACGGGCCATATAGCGGGGTTCGGAATTGAAGCGGACGATGTCGGCGTGTGCCAGCGCAAAGCCCCGCTCGCTTTCCTCCAGTAGGCTGTCAACAGTATTGATGAATTTCTTCATGAGGGTCCTTAATCGTTCGGCGATTCGTTAACCGGAGTGGCACGAACCGCAGGCATAGGTAAACGTGCCGGAAAGCAAACCATCGCGACCTCTTTCGGTCAAGTTTTGTCCGAACGGATTACACGGGAAACATAGTTTTCCGGGATACGGCTTGGGTGTTTTCGAGCCGTAATGCGGTCAGATATCATTACCGTAAGCAGGCTTGTATCTGCGCCTTGCAAGAACAAAAACGAAATCTTAGGAGAGACTAAGCATGAAGAAATCCGCGATTCTGATCTTGGGAAGCATCGGTTTTTGGCTGGGATCGGCGTCGGTAACCTGGGCTGACGATGATCAAAAGCATCCCGGCTATCATTTCGAGCCGGTTGTGGTCTATCAAGATGCCCAAATCACGCAGACTAACAACGCCGCCACAACCAAGGCTGACCCTGAATATCCCGCCGTTTACTTCGAACCGAAGGTCATTTATCAGGACAAGGAACTCATAAAAGCCTACTGATCAGGCTTTTTATAGCGTTTTCAGTTCTGATGTACGGTCTAAGAAGGAAGCCGCCATTGGCGGCAACTTAGTTTGGAGCGGGTCTCGCCCCGCGGGCGAGTTTCGCTGCGAACTCCGTCCGTGGAGTTCGCCCTTCGGGCCAGCGTTCCGCTGTCCCAATTCGCTCCCGGCGAATTGGTCTTTTGCTTGCCCAAAAGAAAGAAACCAAAGGCCGCCCGGATGGCGCGCTGATCCTGTGCGTCACCGCCTGGAGCCGGGGGCGATGCTCGGGCGCGCCATAACGGGACTATACCGAATCGCCATACATCAGATTTGAAAATGCGCTAGCGACTATCATTATGCTTTCCATCAAAATTTGAAGGGGTTGAAGTGGATATGACGGCGTTCAAACTGATTCCCGCCAGTCTGTTTTCTGTGGTCCTATTGGCGGGTAGTCCTGTAATCCAAGCGACGGACGATGCGCAGCATCCGGCGTATGATTTCGAATCCTCGGTACTGTCTCAGAACCCAGACCTTTCCTCGCCCCCCAAATCAGGCGCTAAAGCAATCCCGGACAACAATCCCGACGATTCGGATTCGAAAGGGACTGGCGTTTTTCGCCCTTCTGAAGCAAGCCATGATGCCGGTGAGACGACGACTCGGTTTTCGAAATCGCAGGAAAGCCACTCCAACCAGGACAACTTTCTCGGCTTCGTGGTGCTATCGCTGATCGCATGGGATTTTGGCCGGCGTTTTGCGAACCGATCGAGAAATGGCGCTTCCCAAACCGGCGTTCTGCCATTGATATGGCAGCGGGATCGGAGCGGTTCGTTTGCCCCGGATGTCTTAAGCACAGCGGGTTCCGCATTTTTGGATCACCCGGTCCACGCAAGTCTTTTCGTCATATCCTTTGCCTTTCTGACGTTGGTACACGCACCGCTCTTGATTTCGGTATCGCTGCTCGTATTGCTGGTCTATCTAACGATGTTCTTTGGAGCGCGCCTTCCGAAATCCCCCGCCATTACCGCCCTGCCCGAAGAGATCATCCCCGAACCCGCTACAGTAACCGCGCACAACGACAACGCAGCCCCAGCCAGCCCGAGTGCTCGACGACGCCAATCCGGCAGCGGAAAAACCGCGGCTCCGAGAAATAGAACCCGAAAGCCCGAGGCGCCTTGATGACGGACTCAGATTCGCCGAATGTCCCTTAAGCCGTCCCGCACGGCTGCGGCGAAGAAAGCCTTCATTTCGGTAAGCCTTTTCTCCTTGGTGGGCTCTCATCTATCCGCCGGCTGAAATAAACTCGCAGAGACACCCACTCGCGTCGCATCGCCTTCGGCGCCACCGGTTTTAAACAGGTTCTCATATGTAAAATATATATCGATCGTTGGAGTCTATTTCTCCACCGACACGAATCCTTTACGACCGGGGGCACCTTTTGATCAAGCTACTGCACACCGCTGACTGGCAAATCGGCAAGCTATTCGGCCAGTTCGAGCCCGACGAGGCCGCTCTCCTTGCTGAAGCACGATTCAAAGCCGTCGAGCGGCTCGCGAGCGTTGCAACCGAAAACCGAGTCGACCTCGTGCTGGTCGCAGGGGATGTTTTCGATGCGCAGGGCGTGGCCGACAAGACCATCCACCGCCTCTTCAATGCCATGGCGGGTTTCGAAGGCCCATGGATCTTGCTCCCGGGGAACCATGATGCCGCGCTCGCCGAATCCGTCTGGACGCGCGCGGCGCGTCTCAAAGCCATTCCCGGCAACGTGACCGTCTGTTTGCGGCCGGAGCCCTTGCTGCTCGATTCGATCAACGTCGCTGTGCTGCCCGCGCCGCTGACGCAGCGCAATACCCATACCGACCTGACCGAATGGTTCGCCGCGGCCGAGACACCCGCCGGAATGCCGCGGATCGGGCTGGCGCACGGCAGCGTCCAAGGCATCCTCGCGGAAGGCATCGATTCGGCCAACCCAATAGCCGCCGGGCGCGCGGAGCAAGCGGGCCTCGATTACCTCGCGCTCGGCGACTGGCATGGCATGAAACAGGTGGATGCGCGCACCTGGTACAGCGGCACGCCGGAAACCGATCGTTTCAGGGCGAACGACTCCGGGCAGGCGCTTCTTGTCGAGCTGTCGGAGCCGGGCGCCCTGCCAACGGTAATGCCGGTCGCGACGGGTCAATACCGCTGGCATTCGGAAGCGCTCTTACTTCAGGTGCCCAGCGATGTCGATCAGGCATTACAGCGGATTTCGGCCTTCGGGCCAGCGGATGTCGTGCAACTCGGATTGTCCGGGCGAACCGATCTCGGCGGACACCGGCGTCTTCTCGATTCCATCGAGCAAGCTCGCGGCAAAGCCCGGAGCCTCTTGGCCGACCTGTCCGCGTTGCGGCTCGAACCCACGGTGGAGGACATCGACGCGCTGAAAGCCGACGGTTACCTGGGCGAAGTCATCGCCGAACTTCGCGCGGGCCAGGACGGGGCCGACGCGGAAGTCGCCCGGGACGCTCTTACTCTGCTTGCGGGCATCCTCGATGCGCAACGCGCGAATGCCGGCGTGGGAGGTTCGCCGTGAAGCTCTTTCGGATCCGTATCGAACAGCTCAAACAGTTCCGGCAGCCGATCGAGATCAAGGACCTCGAACCGGGCATCAACCTTTTTACCGGCCCGAACGAAGCCGGCAAGAGCACCATCGTCACGGCCATTCGCGCCGCGTTCTTTGAGCGGCATCGCTCCGGCAGCGTCGATGACCTGCGCCCCTGGGGCGATTCGTCGGCCTCGCCCGCCGTCGAACTGGAGTTCGCGGTCGGCGATAAACACTACAGGCTCACCAAGAGTTTTCTGGGGAAGAAGCGCTGCGAACTGCAAATCGGCGCACAGCGGCTGGATAGTGCCGAAGCCGAGGACCATCTCGCGGAGCTGTTGGGCTTTCGCTACGCCGGCCGCGGTGCCAGCGCCGCCGAGCACTGGGGCATCCCGGGCCTCTTGTGGAGCCAGCAGGGTGCCGTGCAAGACATTCGGGAATCGGTGACGCATGCCACGGACCACCTGCATACCGCGCTGAACGAGTCGCTGGGCGAGATCGCCAGCAGCTGCGGCGACGCGGTGCTGGCGACGATCGAAGCCGCGCGAAACGAGTTGCTGACTGCGGCAACCGGCAAGCCGCGGGGACCGTATGCCGAAGTGATGGAAAAGGAGGCTGCGCTCGCGGACGCCGTCCGGCAACTCGATGCGGAGATCGCCACTTACCGCCAGAAGGTCGATACCCTGGCATCCCTGCGCCGCGAACATGCCGCCGACGAGACCGAGAAACCGTGGGTGAGCTTTCGCGAACAAGAGCAGGCCGCGGCGGACAAGCTGGAAGCCATCCGGCGCATCGAAGAAGCCCTCGCGGCCGAGAAACTGCGCGCAACCCAGATCGAAGACCGGATCAAGCTGCTGCACGATCAACTAGAGACCTTCGGCAGCCAGGAGAAAGAAGTTGAAACACGCCGCGTGGAACTGGAATCCGTCCGTCAAAGGCAGGCGGCGGCCACGGTGCTCGCCGAGGAATGGCAGTCGAAGCGCGCGGAAGCGGAACAGCGCCATGAAGCCGCGCGCGAGGCGTTGCGCCTTGCGCGTCAGGAAGAGACGCGCCGCAGCCTGACGCGCGAATTCGAGGCGATGCGGCTCAAGGCGGAAAACACCGCCACCGCGCTCGAAAAGGCCGAGACTGAACAGACTGCCTTGCTCGAATTGCAAAGGCAAGCAGTCGCCTCCGAGATCAAGCTTCAAGACCTTGAACTGCTGCGCGAGCAACACCGGCAAATTCGCGAAACACAAATCCAGCTCGCCGCAGCCGCGACCCGACTGCATTTCACGCTGGAGGAGGACCGCAGTATCCAGGTCGGTGCCGAGTCTGTTGCCGGCACGGGCGAGCGGCTGTTGCTCGAGGCGACCACTCTCACGCTGCCGGGGCTCGGCCAACTCGAGATCGCGCCGGGCGGCGCGGATCTTTCCCAGCTCCGCCGCCACGAGAAGGAACTCGCCGATAGGCATGAGGCCCTGCTGCAGCGACTGGGTCTTTCGTCGCTGGAGGCCGCCGAAACCCGTCATCAGACTCACACACAAAGGCTCGCCGACATCAAAACGGCCGAGGCAACGCTGCAAGCACTCGCGCCGCAAGGGATCGAGCCGCTGCGTACCGAACTGGCCACCCAGCAGGTCCGCGCCGAAGAAATCGAACAAGCCTTGCGGCAATTGCCGTGCAGAGCCGAGCGCGCGGCGGCGCTCCCCACCGTCGCCGAGGCGGAAGCCACCGAGGAAACCGCCCGACAATCGCTCGCGCGGATCAACGACAGCCTGCACGAAGCGCAACTCGCCGCCGGTAAAGAGCAGACCGCGTTCGAAACCGCGACGCGGGAACTCTCGACCGCGCGGGCACTGCTAGCCGCACCGGACCGGGACGAACGCGTGGCGACGGCAAACCGGGACTTGATTGACGCGCGGGCCGAGCAGTCCACCTTGGCCGCCCGTATCGAAGCACTGGCCCGGCAATTGGCCGAAGCGCGCCCCGAGATCCTGCAGCAGGACGTCGAACGCTTCCGCAAGAGCGCCGAGCAACACGAGAAGCGCTTCAACGAGCGCCGCGACACGCTGCTGCGATTGGAAGTCGAACTCCAGGCGGCGGGCACTCAGGGGTTGGAAGAGCGCCGTTCGGAGCTGGCGCGCGACCTGGCTCAAGCCCAGCGCCGGGTCGAGGAACTGCGGCGGCGCGCCCATGCCCTGGACCACCTGTTGAACCTGTTGCGGGACAAGCGCCGCGCACTGACCCGGAGACTCCAAGCCCCGCTGCAAAAACACCTGAACCGCTATCTCCAGCTGCTGTTTCCGGAGGCCCGCCTGGACATCGACGAGAACCTCACCCCCGGCCCGCTGACGCGCACCGGATCAAACGGAACGGAATTGGGCGAATTCGAAAGTTTAAGTTTCGGCGCGCGCGAGCAGATGGGCATTATCAGCCGGCTCGCCTATGCGGGGCTGCTGCGGGAGGCCGGGCGGCCCACGCTGATCATTCTCGACGATGCACTCGTCCACAGCGATGAGGAGCGGCTGGCGCAGATGAAGCGGGTGTTGTTCGATGCGGCGACCCGGCATCAGATCCTGCTGTTTACCTGCCATCCGGCGAAGTGGCGAGACCTCGGGGTGGGGGCGAGGTCGTTGGAGGCGATTCGGGCGGAGGCGTAAGTTCCGGGTAGATTTTCTGCTGGTTCCTGAACTGCCGCTTGGGAACCAGCCAACCGGCAAAAATTATCTCCCGACTGCCACCAGTTAATATTAAAGTGTTCTTCACCGCCATAACTCGGCTTCTTTCAGCCGGCGCACCAGTGCCCCGCGCTTCCCGTGCCGCTCCATGAAGCCGTGTAGACGCGCGTCGAATTCGCCCCGGCTTGCATGGATCGTATAGGCTTCTGCCAGATCGACTAAGGCGCGGGTCGCCTCCTCATAAGACGAAGCGATGCCACGTTCCGCCTTCTGATCGATGCCACACCAGCAGCGGTCGAAGTCGGCCGCGAGGGTGGCCAGGTAGGCTTCCCGCCGCCGGCGCTGCTCGGCTTTCAGTTGGGCGAGTTCTTCCGCCACCCGTTGCAGGCGTATTTCCTTCGCTCCTTCCGCCAGTTTCCATAATTCGGCCACGGAGCGACGTTCCCTGAATGCCGCCGAGCGCGGCGCCCGCTCCCGCTGCCAAGCCAGAAAGCGCGCCTTGAGTTGCCGTTCGGCCTGTTGCGAGTGTCCTTGCAGCAGCTGTTTCAAGCTTAAACGAGCCTCCTTGACGGGCACCCCGGCCAGCCATGCGTCCATCTCGCGGTCGGAATCGACGGCCGCATCGGTCGCCTCCGAGTCCGTCGACGCCGCGGCTGCCAGCAAATCGGGATCGATCTCGAGGAACTCGACAAGGGCCTGCTGGGCACCGGTCAAGCTTGATAAACCCGGCGGCGGTTCCGGTTCGAGACTCGCCTCGTCAACCTCGCCCGCGGTGACTCCGGCAAGCCAACCGAGGTACAACGCTCGGCCATCGCCCCGGAGCAACTCGTCGCGCAACGGCACCAGGCGCCCCATCCAGCCGCTTCCGTTTTCGCTGCCGAAGCGGTCGTAGTTCTCACTTTCGTGCAGCGCCCACTCGATGATCCAGTGATCGAACGATTCGTCGATTGTCAGGGTGCTCTCCGTTTCAAAGCCGGCCAGTTCGCCCGCGGTGAACACGGAGTGCGGCACCCGGAGGGCAAAGCGGCAACTGCACCAATTGGCGACGTAGACGAAGGCATCGAAGTAACGCCGCATCCAGTCGGTCGGATCGCCCTTGAGGTCGCCCCAGTGGTATTCGTTGACGAAGGAGGCCGGCGTGATCGACGCCCGCGACGAACGGGTACGCAGTTCGGCCATTTGTGCCGGAGTCAGCGGCCTGTCGATGGTAACGAATTCGTAGTATTGATATTCGCTCATGCTGGTTTGGATCGTTGCTTGGAAAGACCGTTCGCGTTCCCCGCTGGAGGGATTCGGATTGTTTTATTTAAAGTGCCCATTGATAAAATCAAGTGCGCGATTATGGAAGCAAACAGCCCGAGCAACCGGACGAACCCACGGCGGGGTATCGGCGATGATTTCTACGGGCGACGGCAAGACGCGGGGTTGAACGAATGACTAAACGGAAAGCGAATCCCTTTTTAGGTCGGTGGCGCATTGTTTGGATGGAGATGTGGGACCAGGATTTCATCGATATGGAAGTGCCAGGCCACTTCACTTTCGAAAAGGATGGCCAGGGCAATTTTCAGTTTGGCCTGGTACAGGGTGACATGGACTACCGAGTCGATGGCAGCCGTGTCGAATTTTCGTGGATCGGCAATGACGAAATGGACGAGGCCTCGGGTCGCGGCTGCGCACGTATCGAGCATGGCGAACTGATCGGTCGCATCTTCTTTCATCGGGGCGACGACTCCGAGTTTCGCGCCATCAAAGCCTAAGAGGGTGTGTGGGAAGCGTCACGAGCGGCCCGAAGGCAAGCCTGTCCTGAGCTTAGTCGAAGGGGAGCCCGGCGCGCAGAAACCGGAGTGTACAAGTGCTACATGAGAATTTCGAGCACCGCGCGACGCCGCCATCGGGCCACGCAGTAGCTTCTCGCACACGCTCTAAGGCCAGCTGCCATGGCCGCCGCTACTGATAGCGCCGGGAATCCAGCACGGTCTCCACCGCTTTCGGACGGGTAAACAAGGGTAGCCATTAATTAAGACGCACTGAAGAAACGCCGCGCCGCCAAAGTCTGAAGGCGCGACCGGTGATGAGCACCGGGGCATGACGATAAAGTCACCGAGAACTTCGAGGTCAATCTCGAAGCCATCGAGGCCTTCTGGTCCGAGAGCGATTTCCCCCAAGGCTATGGCCGCCTCCTCGACGAACTCGGCGATACGGTCATTCCCAATCTGGAGCGGTTGCCGATGATGGGATAACCGTTTATGGCGCGCCAGCCGGAATCGGTTGAGGCCGTGTCAAAACAAGAGAAGTTGCGAGCGCAACTGGCCCGCTTTGGAGACAGCGGCGATATCCGCGAGTATGTGATGGACGACTACTTGCTCCTCTACGTGATCATCAATGAGGTGGTTTACCTGCTATCCATTCGCCACCACAAGCAACTGTCCTTCGACTTCGCGCATCTTTGGCTGGATCGGACCTGAGAATGCACCAGCCGTACCGAGGACGGAACGGCAAAAAAAGCTTAAGACCGTAAGGGCGGGTTAGCCCTTCGGCTAGGCTCAGGACTGGCTCCCTCGCGTAACCCGCCTTTCCGCGGTGTGCGGCGGGTTACGGTGGAAGGGGGGCTCTGGTGCTCCCAGAGACGCCGTTTGCGATTGGAAGGGTTACGACTCAAGCAACCGTTTGCGATTGGAAGGGTCGCGGTTAAAGCGACCGTTTGCGATTGGAAGGGTCGCGGTTAAAGCGACCGTTTGCGATTGGAGTACTGCCTAACCCGCCCCACCGTGCTAAATGTTGGTCGAAGGGCTTCCACGCAAGTACCGGCATGGAAAGTGGTGTCTCATAAGCGGCGGAACGCCATGGCGGGCAGGAACAAGCGCTCGGGGCGTCCCGGCAAAGGCGTGAAGCCGAAGTGGCTGTAAAAAGACGCCGACTGTTCATCCTTGGCATCTACGACGATTCCAGCTACAGCGAGTACCGCGCTCGCCTGCACCACTTTTTGGCAAGCGTCGGCCAACAGGATCGAACCTAGTCCCTGGCCCTGGAAGTTCTGATCAACCGCCAAGCGGCCGAGCAAAGCCACTGGCACCGGATAGCGGGGCAGCTTGCGCGCCAACGCTATCGGCAAGTCCAAGCAATTCACGCTGCCGGCACTCAGAGTAAAGAAACCTGCCACGCATTGGGAATCCTCCGGAGTGGCAACAAAGACGCGCGCCACATCACGTCGAACATCCTGGGACGCATAGCGCCGGATATACTCATCGAGAGCGCCCGTCCCACAGCAAAACCCGGTCGTATCCACCGCTACATCGAGCGGCCCGATACAATAATCCGTCACCGGCGGACCCGCTTCGCGTGACGATCGAAAGCGCGGTTGAGCGCCGCATTGGGTTCGACGGGCGAATCAAGGGCGGCGAGAAAGGCTTGAAAGTCTTCCGGCATCAAGGTGATGGACTCATGGGCCTGCACGACTTGCTCGGCCGAAGCCAGAGCGTGCGAGAGCACGAATTCGGACACGCTGACATGCGTATAGGCGGCGGCCTTATCGAGCACCTGTCGGGTGCGAAGGTCGCAGCGAATGTTGAGGCGGCTGTCCTTAGTCGTTGCGGTGTTCATAACTAACTCCGAAAATCTGATTGCCGCTTATTGTGCGCCGATTGTACGTACGTAACAAGCTCTGCCGGAGTGAACAGCATCTCCGTCTCCAGGGTTTCCAGGCGGGTGAACAAGGGCTGTAGGGCGGGTTAGCGTACTCGCGTAACCCGCCTTTTCGCGGTGTGCGGCGGGTTACGCGAGTACGCTAACCCGCCCTACAGTGCTTCAAACTCGGCCTCGTCGAGCACGGAGAGTACGACCGGAACGCCTTGGCGGCGGTCCGGAAGCATCCGGCGTATCGAGGGACGGTTATTTTCCTGCTGCCCGATGCGGGGCGATAGAGTGAGATATTCATGCGACAGCACCAACCTGAACGCTCGCCGGCAGATCAATCTCGCAAAGCCATGGTCGATTGCTCGACGGCATGGTAGAAGACACCCGTGTCCTCGATAAAGTAGTTGAAGAAGCCTCGCTGCACCGGAATCTCTATAGGGACCAGCTCGATTTCGTGGAATCCTTGCTCCTCCAGAGACCCTTTCAGCCGTGGGTTACGCAGCAGGCGGTTGACCAACTCGATTCGGGCGAGTTGCTGAGCATAGGCGCCGTTGAACCAGAGTTCCGTCTCCAGGTCCTGAACCTCGATAAAGCTTTCCGGCAACTCGCCCACCCACTGGTACCGCTGTGGCCGCGGGATATAGATCACATGGGCGGCGCTCAGTTCCGAGAGAATGAACTGGCGCGCATAGGCGCCGTCGATGCGCTCTTGAGGTTTGCCATCGCGCTCGAATCCGTAAAGGCTTAGCCACAATGCATCCCGAACCGCCTCCGCCGTGATTTTCTCCGCCTTGACCGACGGCAAATCACCGCTCTTCCGCATCGCCTGCGCGTGCGCATCGTCTGGACGCCGTTCCCGGCGCTCCTGCTGGACCACTCGGTACGCCTCCCATGCGGCGGTATTCATGTGGAGGTGCTCGGTCCCTAAACGCGGGCTGAAGCTATTGAAGAAGATGGCGATATCACTCGCATTGAACGCCTCTGCGATCTGGTGATAAATCTCTTCCGACCGTGTGGGCACGAGGAGTTGGGCTGGAAACCAGAGATCCCACCACTGCTCGGGGGGTGTCCGATACCATCGGGAGACGAGACGGGTGAAATACTCCGGAATCGCCGGCCGGAACACGCCCTCGCCGCCGTACAGATAGGCCAACCACGATCGGAGCATTGATGGCGGCAGCTGGCGCCAGATCGCAGAGCGGGTGTCATCGGCCGATCTCTTGAATTCCTGCTCGATGTCGTGCCCTTCCAGCCACCTCCAGGTCCAGTAAATCATTCCGGACGTGCAGGAGAGATGGGTCGGTGTTTTCCCTTCCTTTCCGGAGGCGTGCAGGAAGCCGACCCCATGGGCGTTTGAGCCGCCTATCCCGCCTAGAGCGAATGCGATGTTCCTTTGGCCGTTGACAGTCATGTCCTATCCTCCATGTTAAGCGAGATATAACCTACGCATCCTTTGGCTATCCACTGGGCGCGATGCTTTCAGCAGCGTGCGCCAGACCTTGTCGTAACCGGCGCAGAGGAGCCCGCTTCCAGAACGAGCGTCGGCACAGACGTTCCGCCACCGTTTCGCTAGCGAGCTATGGCCGGCGAACTATCCGCACCCTTCAGGAGTTATTGTGGCACAGTCATGTGAAAACAATGATGAGTTAGACCCATACGGTGCCGAGTGTCACGGTCAAGAAAGACTTACCGTAGCGCCGGGTTAAGCGAACGACTTCGGCTCAGAATTGATACCCCTGCCGAACCCAATAGTGCCAGTCTTCGATTGCTTGAGCCGTTTCCTCGTCGGCGGCCATCGGCATCAACTGAGCGAGGGGCACGGCCAACTCTTCTTTTTCCCGGCGGATCAGGACAAACATCTCATGCTCACATTCCTCTTCCGGAGCCATCTCGATCACTTCCACCGCCTCGTTGATGTGCAGTGGAGAAATGGTCCGCCGGGCGACACAGTGGGCCGTGAACGGAAACCGGAGCTTATCCTGAAGGTAGTAATACCAGCCCATCGCACGCTCGGCTTCATCGTAGCAGTCGACGATGATTTCCATAATAATCCGCTCCTCGCGTTCGGGATCACGCTTCGCCTCATTCATAGGCCGCTCCGTGGGTTTGCCTCAAGATCACTTTCTTCGACCAAACCTGACCGTAAAGCGTTTAACCATTCCCGTAATGAAAACTACGGATTGGGCCCTTGTGTACCGCCCTCACAGAAGGTGTCAGGCTTTTGTTGTTTGACAATGCTAATGATGGCGAGGATTTAGGCATTCGGCTTTACGCACTTGCCACCCCTTGGCCATATAGTCGGTTAGCGGCCACAACGAGCCGGCCACAGGATATTGCGGACAGCTGAGGGCGCCCTCATTGCAAACGCGAATCATGGCTGCAACATGGGCGCTATAGGTCGGATTCAACTCGTTCGCGCTGTTTGGAGACTTGCGCGTATTCATCCGAGTGATCTTCCCCGCCGATTTGCGGCACAATGAGCTTTTTATTCGGAACATCCGACTTTCGACAGCGATCCTCGCATGGACTCCATCAGCGCGTTCGACATTATCAAAGTGGGTATCGGCCCTTCGAGCTCCCATACCATGGGGCCGTGGGAGGCCGCGCGGCTGTTCGTGCGCGAGTTGCCCGACCCGGACGCCGTCGTCTCGGTCACCGTCAGGCTGTATGGGTCTCTGGCCAAGACCGGCGCGGGCCACGGCACCGACGTGGCCGTGCTGATGGGACTGTCCGGCGAGGACTACACGCGCATCGACACCGGCGCCATTCCGGCTAAGCTCGACAAGATCAAATCCGGCGGGCGCATCGCTCTGGGCGGCCGCCGAGAGCTGCCGTTCGCGGTTGAGCGGGACCTGATCTTCGATCATGCGACCACGCTGCCCTACCATGCCAACGGGATGAGGTTTCAGGCTAGGCTTCTGGATGATTCGGTCGTTACCCGGACTTACTATTCGCTCGGCGGCGGATTCATCGCAACCGAGACGGAAGCGGACCCGTCGGCGGAACGGAGGATCGTCACGCCCTACCCCTGCCATAGCGGTGGCGATCTGGTCCGCAACTGCCGGATGCTGGGTCTGTCGGTTTCCGAACTCACTTATCTGAATGAGCAGGCATGGCGAACCCGCCGCGAGATCGATGCGCAGGCGCTTGGGCTTTGGCGGGAAATCCGCGCCTGCGTCTTCCGGGGCGTGAACCGCGAGGGGTATTTGCCCGGCGGGCTCCGAGTCAAACGCCGGGCCGCCGCGATCAACCGCAAACTCTTAGGTGCCGCCGTTTGCGAGAGCGTCGACTCGTGGCTGGACCTGCTCAGGCAGCAGCCCCGCGACTTTACCCGCGTCAATATGTGGATTTCCTGCTTCGCCCTGGCGGTCAACGAAGAGAACGCCTCGTTCGGGCGGATCGTGACGGCGCCCACCAACGGTGCCGCCGGCGTCATTCCGGCGGTGTTGATGTATGCCTGGTGTTTCGTCGACGGGTTCGACGAGGATAAGGTCATCCGCTTCCTCCTGGTCGCCGGAGAAATCGGCACCCTGTTCAAAAAGAATGCGACCATTTCCGCCGCCATGGGCGGCTGCCAGGCCGAGATCGGCGTGTCCTCGGCCATGGCGGCGGCGGGGTTGGCCGAAGTCTTGGGAGGCTCGCCGGAACAGGTGCTCCAGGCTGCCGAGATCGCCATGGAACACCATCTGGGGCTGACCTGCGATCCGGTCGGCGGATTGGTGCAGATTCCCTGCATCGAGCGCAACAGCATGGGCGCGGTGAAAGCCATCACGGCCGCGAATATGGCCCTGCAGAGCGACCCGGCGGAAGCCCGAGTGAGCCTCGACGCGGTGATCCGGACCATGTGGCAAACCGCTCAGGACATGAACAGCCGCTACAAGGAAACCGCGGAAGGCGGCTTGGCGATGCAGATCCCGGTTAACGTCCCGGAATGCTGAACGGCGAGGCGTGGGCGCCAGTCGTTAGGGACAGACTCACGGATTCAAAATCGCTTTCGCCTTCTCAGGCTTTGCGCCATACACTGGCCAGCCAGGGTTGCTGCTCGCGGGGCAGGCCGCTGGGGCGGTAGTAATGGGTCAATTCCGCGAACCCGGCGGACGTCAGGAAACGGCGCCAGGTGTCGAGGTCGTGGAAGGCTCCGTACCGCCCATGACTCCACCCTTCCTCGTTCCGGCCCCGCGGATTCGAGCTGAACAACACGCCGTCCGACTTTAGCGTCGCATGCAGCTCTCCAAGGATGCGCGGCAACTCGCGGCTAGGCACATGAAAGAGAGAGGCATTGGCGAAAACCCCATGAAAGTACTCGTCCGGCAGATCGAGCCGGAGAAAGTCCTGGTGCCAAGCTTCGCAGCCGCTGTAAGCGCGGGCCAGTTCCACAAACCGAAGGGCGCCGTCCAATCCTATGGCTCGATGTCCCAAGTCGGTAAACGCCTTGAGATCGCGACCCGGTCCGCAGCCGAAATCGAGTATGGTGTACGGCGGCTCATCGCGGAGGTAACCCAGCAGGGCCGCGATGTTCTGACTGACGTCGTGGTTGCGGGTGCCTTCGAAAAAGGCTTCGGCATTCCGATCGTAATGCGCCAGGGTAATGGCGGAGATTTCTTCCAGCGTTTGAGGATTTATGGCCGGCCCGATTCATGTTGAGTTTTGGCGGATGAGGATCGCATGCTAAGTTGCCGGGTTATCGGGAAACCGTTCGCCATCCCCGATTGCTTCCCCGTTACCCCTTACTTCAGCGCTTCCGGGTTGACCTCGACCCGGCCGATCCACCACCGGTTGATCCCCCATAGCGCAATGCCGACGCCCAGCAGAGCAAGCGCGATCACATAGTCGCTGGCCGGCCGCCCGGACAGCACCGGGAGGGCCAGGTAGCCGCAGAAGAGCGCGCCCAGCACGGGCGCTGCGGTAGGCGCCCGGAAGTGTGTGTGCTCGACTTTTTCCCGGCGCAGTACCAGGCACGCGATGTTGACCCCCGTGAAGATGCACAGCAGGAGCAGGGCCGTAGTGCCGCCGAGCTTCCTCACGCCGTCCTCGCCGGCCGCGACGAGCAGCCCCACCGCGATCACGGTGGTGAACAGGATCGACACCCAGGGCGTGCGCCGGGACGGGTGCACGGCGCCGAACACTGGAGGCAAAATCCGCTCGTTCGCCATGCCGTACAGCAGCCGACTGGCCATCAACATGTTGATCAGGGCCGAGTTGATCACGGCGAGCAAACCGATGCCGGCGAACACCTTCAGCGGGAACGCGGGGGCGCCGATGGCGACCACTTTCAAGAGCGCATCGGACCTTGCGGCGGAAAGCTCTTCGGCCGGGACCAGCAGCGAGGCGGTGAGCGCCACCAGCCCGTAGATCAGGGCCGCGACGGCCAGCCCGGACAGCAACGACCGCGGAAAGATCCGCGCCGGGTCCAGGCACTCCTCGGCCATGTTCACCGAGTCCTCGAACCCGACCATTGCGAAAAAGGCTAGCGAAGTGGCCGCCGTGATCGAGAGCAGCAGGCTTTGGTCCGCGGTGCGGATCTCGAGAAGCCGGCTCGGCTCGCCCTGGCCGCTCCCCACCGCGTACACGCCGATTGCGATGATGATCAAAAGGCCCAATAACTCAACGCCGGTGAGCACCGCATTGGCCTTCACCGACTCGGCCACCCCTCGAAAGTTGATCAGCCCCAGGGCGATGAGAAACCCGACCGCCACCGGCATCACCGGACAGGGGACGAACGGCTGGAGGTAGGTGGCGCCGAACGCGCGGGCCGCCGCGGCGGCGGAAGCAATGCCCGAGCACATCACGGCGAAGGCGACCAGGAAGGTCAGAAACGGGATCCGGAACGCCCGCTGGGTGTACAGCGCCGCGCCGGCTGCGCGGGGATATTTGCCGACCAGTTCCAGATAGCTGAACGCGGTGAGGAACGCGACCCCGAACGCCAGCAGGAACGGCAGCCACAGCGCACCCCCGATCTGGCCGGCCACGCTGCCGATAAGCGCGTAGATGCCGGTGCCGATCACGTCGCCAATCACGAAGAAGAACAGCAGCTTGGGGCCGATCGCCCGCTTCAGCGCCAGCGGGGCCGCAACCGCGCGCCGGGTGGTATCGCTCATCAGATTAGGCCGGGCGCGTGAGGGGCGATCCATGAGCCGATGGCATACGTCACGATGCCGGCCATACCGCCGATCAGCACCATCCGCAGCCCGCCCAACAAGGCACTCCGGCCGGTGAAAAGGCTTAGACAGGCGCCGATCGCGAACAGGCTGACCCCGGCCAAGAGGCCGGCCATCCGCACGCCTTGGTGCAGGTTCAGATGGAGGAGGAACGGAATGAGCGGAATGATCGCGCCCGCCGAAAACGCCAGGAACGAAAGCAGCGCGGCGCCCCAGGGCGAACCCAGATCGTCCGGGTTCACGCCCAGCTCTTCGCGCGCCAGGAGATCCAAGGCGTTCTCCGGGTTGCTCATCATCTGCCGGGTGGCGCGGCGTGCCTGCTGCAAACTCATGCCGCGGGCGGCGTAAATGACCGCCAATTCCTCCACCTCTTCCTCGGGAAACATCGCCAATTCGGCACGTTCGAGATCAATCTGGTACTCGAACAATTCCCGTTGTGACCGCATCGACACGTATTCCCCCGCCGCCATGGACAAAGCCCCGGCCAACAAACCGGCAATGCCGGCCATCAACACCACCCCGGTCTCGGTATTGGCTCCGGCCATACCCAAGATCAGGCTGGTATTCGACACCAGCCCATCATTGATACCGAATACGGCCGCCCGGAGGTTGCCCCCCGCCATCCCCTTGTGCCGGCGCCCCACGTCCTCGGCCGCGGTGGGCATCGCATGGCGTACCTCCAGCCCCCGGCCCGCATAGGCGGAAAGCCCCCGGATCTTCATACTGGCCAGAACCGGGCGTAGAGCCTTCGGCCCGAACATCCGAACCAGACGGCCGATCAGTCGTGCCCGCAGCGTCGGCTTAAAAGGCCTTAACTCCGTGCCTTCCGCCTTCAAACGGTTCTCCCAGAGTGCGGCTTGAGCCTCGGCCTGCTCGGCGAGCGTGCAAAACAAACGCCGCATCCGACGGTCGCTCTCAGAGGCAACGATAACCCGATACAACCAGGCCGACTGCTTTTCCTGAAACCAACTGTCGAAAAGGGACATGGATAGTGTGGGATGAGGGGAAGTTGAGTGTGGTAGGGATGTGGGCATGCAACCTTGTGTCGTTACCCCCAGTGGAGATCTTAACGATTTTGGCGACAAGAAAACATAAGGGTTGGTGGGTGAACCGACGGTCTGATCATGTCCAGCGTGCCCCCTTACCCTCTCTCGCGAAGATTAGCGGAAGATTCTAACCGGTCGCGCAGCCAAGCCATGACGCGCAGCATCTCGTCGGCGTTCAGGTTGACGTTCTGCGGCCCCATCAAGTCCGACCTATTCGAGTTCGACCGGCGGCTCGGGGGCATCCGCCTCGGCAATCCCAAGTTGCGCCGTAAGAACTTGGTGTTCGTCGGAGGTCGGGGCAGGTTGCCGTCATCATCAATGCGCATCCTCAGAAGCTGTCATCAAACTACTGCGCGCCGCCATGCCGGCGTTGCTCAAGGGCTCAAAATCCTCATGTACACCTCTGTACACTCCGGTTATTACTCGCCCCATCCCTGGGGTTCGCCCTGCGGGCCAGCCTACGGCTGTTCCCTTCGCGTGTCCCGCGCTCCGGGTCGCTCTTTCGCGCCTTGTCCTGACATCGCTCGTGACGTTTGAAGACAGCTTCTTAGGGCTGAAGGGACCCGCGATTATAGCCAGGCTTCGCGTTTGGCTAAGGGATGATGCATGAAATCGACTAGACTGACGGAGACCCTCGGGAGTACCGGCTGGGCGCCTTAATCCCCGGTCTATCACATTTTCGTTCACTCAACCGAACCCTTCTCAAAGAAAAAGAACATGAAAAATATCCCGGTTACCCATTCCACTCCCCCATTAATCACCCGCCTCATGGTGTGGGGCGCACTCGCGAGCCTTCTGCTCTTAACCGTGGGGTGTGCCACGAACATCAAGCCCACCACCGCGCAAAATCCGCCGCCCAAGGAGAAATTCTCGGCATTCAACCGCTTTGAGCTGCACCCGCTGCTGGCGGCCAATGCCACGGTCGCCGAGGAAAAGGCGGCTTTGGCAAAGATTCAGGAGAACCTCGATGAGCAGCTCAAAAGTCGGCTCGATCAATGGAATGCCAAACCGGTTCGAGGGCCATCGCGGACGCTGGTGATCGAGCCCATCGTGACGGATCTCAAGTTCGTCGGAGGCGGCACCCGCTTTTTCGCAGGCGCCTTGGCCGGCAGCTCCGCAGTCGTGATGCGGGCAAGATTTAAAGACAAGGAAACCCAAGAAGAGGTGGCGTATCCGGAGCTCTACGCCCACGCCGCGGCAATGGGGGGCGCCTTCTCGGTCGGAGGCACGGACAACGCGATGCTGGTCCGCATCGCCAACTCGCTCGCCGCCTATGTCTTCACCAACTACAAGCAGGCCGTTGGCGGACCCGTAATGCCGCCCGAAGTAGAGGCCGCCTCGATCGCGACCGAATAAGGCCAATCCGGATCCTTTATAAGATTTCCGTTGGCCGGCGATAAGGCCGGCCAGTACCGCTCGATTGCGTCGCCATTTTTTACAAAACTTTCGTTCGACCGATCCCGACTCAACCAAGGATCGAGGCCTGGCTCGACAATGGCTCGACGCCCGATCGCGATGCCTTGTGGATCGCCTGCGACCGCCGCTCTTGCAGCGAATGTAATGGAGAGACTCAACGTGCTGATTTGATCGAAATTTCTGCGACCGGCTCACACCAGCGTTGTTAACGCCATTTCCCTTCGACGCCATCGCTCGGCATCCCGTCACCCCGCGTTTCGTATCCCGGAGTCCGTCAACATCAGGCCGCATAAGCCGACCCATATTGTTTCCATATAAAAGCATTATATTAAAATAATAAAGCGATTATTTCCTGATTTTATAACAATATTGCTAACAAGCCCTTTGAATTTTAGTTATGATTATTTCCGTAAATAAAATTATGGAGGTGTTCATGAACGCTTTATTGCTCATTTTGGTCATCCCGTTTTTGGTGCTGCTCCTAGTACTGAGCCTTCTTGCACTGATGCTGGTGGCCGCCGCCGTTTTTGAATTCCCGCTGGTCATGCTGATTGCCGTGGGCCTTGGTTTATTAGTTCGCCAAGTCCTGCCAAGCCTGGGCAAAAAGCAGGACGTTTTATGCGAGCAGCTGTAACGCTTCGGTCTCCGTCGACTTCAAACGAATCCCAGTCCCAGTGGCTGGGATTTGTTTTTTTGCCGCCCGGAAAATTACTCATCGGCAGCACGAGGCCGATCATCGAGCGGCGAATCAGGGCGCTGCGTACGACCCCCACGCTCGGCTAAGCTTTGGGAAGCTCCCCCAGCTTCCGGATGAATCCCATAGACCGCCCCGATCTTTCCGATCAAGGCAGAATCGCTCCGGTTCAAAGGCTCAACACCGGCAAGTCACTGGTAACAACATTGACGTGCGGATCTAACTAAAAGCTGGGTCTACGTTAGCGTGAAGCCCCCGGTTGAGCGGCATACCTTCCTTAATTCCTCTGTTCTCCTTCTCAGACCAGAAAGCCAAGAGGCGATCACCAGCCGCCATTCGGGTAACCCCATGGCAGTAGATGACACCGGCGATGTCGGTGTGGTCCGGTGGGTTACACAAATGATGGCTTTTCCTACGCTCGTCCGTCCCTTTCGAGTGCGGCGGTCTCAAGGAAGGCGTCCTCTTGATCTTTATTCCAAATCAAGAAAGCTTCTAAGCTGATCCGAGCGGGTGGAATGGCGAAGTTTTCGTATAGCCTTGGCCTCGATTTGCCGGATGCGTTCACGCGTCACGGCGAACTCTTTGCCCACCTCTTCCAGGGTGTGGTCCGTCGGCCGGTCGATCCCGAAACGCATCCGTAACACTTTGGATTCACGCTCGGTCAGGCACGACAAGACCTGCCTGGTTGCCTCTTGCAATCCGGCCAAGGTCGCAGCCTCGACGGGCGATACATCCCGGGTGTCTTCGAGCATCTCTCCGAGTTGCTTATCGCTGTCGTCCCCTACGGGGGTCGCCATCGAAATAGGCTGGCTGGCAATCTTCAGGACCTGGCGAACCTTGGCTTCGGACATTTCCATGCAGTCGGCAATCTCTTCCGGGGTGGCGGCGCGGCCGGTCTTCTGAAGCGTTTGATGGGATGTCCTGTTGATCTTGTTGATGGTCTCGATCATATGCACGGGGACTCGAATCGTGCGCGCCTGATCGGCGAGCGCTCGGGAAACCGCCTGGCGAATCCACCAAGTCGCATAGGTCGAAAATTTATAGCCGCGCCGATAGTCGAATTTATCGACGGCTTTCATGAGGCCGATGTTGCCTTCCTGGATCAGATCCAAGAATTGCAGGCCGCGGTTGGTGTATTTTTTGGCAATCGATACCACCAGCCGCAAATTGGCTTCGATCATCTCCTGTTTTGCCTGCCTGGCTTCTTGGTTGCCCACCGCCATGTGGCGATGGATGTCCCTGATTTCCAGGATGCTCAGGCCGTGTTCCGTCTCGACCTCCGCAAGCGTGTTTTGAGCGGCCCGGATCGCCTCGGCGTGGCCGGACAAAGCCGGGGCATGGCTTTTTCCCGACAGGATCTGGCGATCAAGCCATTCCCGATTGGTCTCGTTGCCGGGAAAGCTTTTGAGGAACTCGTTTTTCGGCATCCCGGACTGATCGACTGCCAGGCTCATGATGAGGCGTTCCTGCTCACGAATCCGATCCAGTGTGGCATTTAGAATATCGGCCAGTTCCATGAGGAACAGCGGGGTCTTCCTGAATTCGAGAAAACCCTCCGCAAGCACGTCAAAAGCTGCTCGAGTGCGCTCGCCATCGTGGCCGTACTGTTTTCGAGCCGCGGCCGCGGTCGCATATTGACCTTTGAAGGCAGTCAATTTTTCTTGGACCAGCGCCAGATCCGGACTGCCCTCAGCTTCGTCCGGCACGCCGGAAGCCGATGCTTCCGCGGCAGGCTCTTCGCTGTCGGGCACGGGTTCACCCATCTGATTCGAGTCGACCACCCCGATAATCAGGTCGGACAGATCAACCTCTCCGGCTTCCACACGTTCGAAGGCCCGGATGAAATGCTCCATGGCGGCGGAAAATCGAACCAATTCCCGAGCGGCCTGATCGAGACCCGCCTCGATACGTTTGGCGATCGCCAATTCGCTCGCACGGCTCAACAACTCAACCGATCCCATCTCCCGCATGTACATGTGCACCGGATCCACGTTGACGACCTTGTCGGCGTTCGCCAGCATCAGAGCGGCGGCTTCGGCCACCTCCTCTGCTTCCTCCTCGACATTCCGGCCGCCCCCCGCCACGAACTCGGCGAGGGTATCGAGATCCGGCGCCTCTTCATGCACCTCGATGCCCATGCTGTTGATTACGCCAATGATGTCGTCCATGACCTGCGGATCTAGGGCATCCCCGGGCAGATAGTCATTCACTTCCGCATAGGTGAGAAATCCCTGGGCCTTACCCTTGGCCATGAGTTCTTTGAATTGGGATTGCTGCTGTTCAAGATTCATGAAATGCCCCTGGTGAGAGTCGCCCATTTAAAGGCTTAAGATGGTTGCAAAGAATTCCGTTGGCAAATGGGTTTACGAGATCCTCCCGCAAAATCCTGCGGGGTAAAAGCTTCCGGTTCAGGAGGATTTTCGTGAAATCGGCTGGTTATGGTGAAGCCAAATCCTCAAGCTGCTCGATAAAAACCGGACATCGGAAGCCCTTAAAATCCCGAATCCCTGCACTCCCGGCACGACCCGGCGATAGTCCAAGCGCCACTGGCGGACCGCCGACGCGAAAAGAGGTAATCGGAGGGCAAGACCCATTGCTTGCACAAAGGACATCAGTACTCGGAAGACTGAAGATAGGTTTTCTCGGCTTTTTTCATGATGAATCACCTTTTTCATTGAAAATGGGAAGAGAGCCAAGAAGGCGCTGCGCCACTTCCGTAAAGCTGGATTACCCGCCATGACTGGCCGTTGCCCGGCCTATAGCCGCCGGCTTTTCGCCATCGCGATGCCGCTGCCACATCGTTTCGTAAAGGACTTCCAGGTGGTGCGTATAGGTCCGGATATCGAACAGCGGCGTGCTCAGCCGATTCGCCGCAAGTTTGCTTTTGATCCGGGACAAACGCTCCGGACGGGTGGCCAGATCGAAAGCCAAGTCGTAGTAGCCTTCGAGATCGCCGGCAATCAGCTCCGGCAGACCAATCGCACGCAAGAGACTCCCTGCCACTCTTGAGGGAAAAGTCTCTCCCGCGCAAGTCACGAGGGGTACGCCGGTCCACAAGGCATCGCTGGCCGTCGTGTGCGCATTGTAGGGCAGCGTATCCAACATCAAATCCGCCAGTCCCAGGCGGCCCAGGTGCTCGATTTGCGGCCTGTCTTCCGCGAAAACGAACCGGTCCGGAGCAATGCCTCGTTGATAGGCTTCGTTGCGGAGATTGCCCTCCGCCCTTGAATTCCTGAGCAGCCAGAGCATGCTTCCGGGAACGTTGAAAAGCAGCCTGCACCAAATGTCAAAAACGTCCGGTGTAATTTTGTAAGCCTGGTTGAAGCAGCAAAACACGAACCCCTGTTCCGCCAATCCGACCTCGGAGCGCGTGGGCTGCTCGCCAATCGTGCCTTGGCGGCCATGAGGCTGATAGGTGTCGGGCAGGTACGCGAAGGCTTCGCTGTAGTCGGCCGCGCTGCCCGGCGGCGTCAGAAATGGATCGGTGATGATGTAGTCGCAGAAATCGCCGCCCAAAGTGCCGGGATAACCCAGATAATTCACCTGGATGGGCGCTGGGCGGAACGTGAGAATGGCGGTGCGGGTGGCCTGGGTATAGCCCTTGAGATCAATGAGAATATCCACCTGGTCGCGATGGATTGCACGGGCGGCTTCGGCCGTCGATAAGGTCTGGATGTCGACGAAGTGGTCGAAACTTTTCTTGAGACGCTCCCGCATGCCTCTGCCATCGTCCGGACCGTAGGAATACGCGAATATCTCAAACCGTTCCCGGTCATGGGATTCGAACAGTTCCACCAGCAGCAGGGAGGTGGCATGCTCATGAAAGTCACAGGACAAGTAACCCAGACGTATTTTCGCCTTATCGGCGGAGTTGAACCTAAACGCCAGATCGGCCCGCTCCACAGCGGACGCCTCGATGCGCGCCTTCATCCAGAGATCGGAACAGGCGCGTTGCTCGCTCGCACTTATGCCGGGCAGGGACAGCAAGTAAAACGGCGAAATCTTGCCTGCTTCATGTCTGGCGAGGGTATCGCGCATCTTCCCGCGCCATTCGTCCAGACGCTCCCATTCGCACATGCTCCGGCTGAGGTCATAGAACTTCATGGGAATTTCGCTCCGGAACCGGCGTTAAATGTCCGCCGTAAAATGGGCTGGGTTTAGCCGTGATAATGTTTTTCAATTAGGCGGACATGGACCTGTGCGGCCGTCGATGCGTTTGAAAAGCAAAGTAAGCTGCGGCGCGCTGGAAGTTTTGATTCGGGAATCGCGCCGGCACTTCGGGCAGGATAGGCTTGTGTTTCCTAGGTGGCCTTGTAGGAATATGATCTACACCATGTAATTTCCACACGGAACACGCAACCGCAAAACCCGCGGGTTTATTGAAAATCACTAAGTTAGGACTTACGCAAAAACTGGGATTGGGAGGGCACTTGTTGGAGCGGAGCGCGTCAGAGCGGGATGGAAAAGAAGCCCATCACACGTCTGGATTACTGCCAATACTTGCTGGTGACCCAGATCAACT
>Ga0196971_1000147_pt1 | contig 69356 bp, 55 predicted proteins | sample S1v_1013CmetaG_FD_148660 | JGI IMG/M metagenome (GOLD analysis project Ga0196971, IMG submission 148660) | Soil microbial communities from Anza Borrego desert, Southern California, United States - S1+v_10-13C | ecosystem: Environmental > Terrestrial > Soil > Desert | place: USA: California... | reverse complement strand
AGAAATACTGGATAAAGCTCTTGCAAGGATATCCGAGATAGAAGCAAAAATGACTATAAATAATGCTGAGACGAGTGAAATCATGGCTTTGAACAGTGCTTCGGGTAAAAGTGAAGTGAAGCTTAGCCCTGATACCTTCTTTGTAATAGAAAAAGGCAAACAGTATTCTGAACTGACTGCCGGAAAGTTCGATATAACCGTCGGCACCATTGTAAAACTTTGGAACATTGGTACGGATTATGCGGCCGTGCCTGAGAAAAGTGAGCTGGAGAAAGCCGTAAACCTGATAGATTATACTAAGCTGGACCTCAACAAGGCCAACCTCACTGCCAGGCTTGAGGATCCCGGTATGAAGGTGGACCTTGGAGCAATTGCAAAAGGTTATTCTGCAGATGAAGTAGCCCGGGTTTTGAAGGAAAACGGGGTAAAGCACGCCATTATCAATCTGGGCGGGAATGTAATGACAGTTGGCGGGAATCCCAATGGAAACCCGTGGAATATAGGAATTCAGGATCCTTTCAACCCAAGAGGAGATTTTCTGGGGATTGTACCTATAAAGGATAAATCAGTGGTGACCTCCGGTACTTACGAAAGATATTTTGAGGCGAACGGCAAAAAATACCATCACATTCTGGATACAGCCACCGGCTATCCTACAGAAAACAATCTATACAGTGTATCGATCATAACCGACAAGTCGATAGATGGAGACGGATTATCCACTACCTCACTGCTGCTGGGGCTTGAGGAAGGGATCAAATTGATTGAAAGTCTTGAAAATGTTGAGGCCATATTTGTAACTGCCGATAAGCAGGTTTATGTTACTTCAGGTCTGAAGGAGGATTTCATACTTACCAATACTGATTTTAAGCTGGCGAACTAAAAGCTCCGGAGCATGTATCTGCTCCGGAGCTTTTCTCTATTATCCAATCCTTATATCAGGCATAGTAACGATAAGTACAAACAGAAGCAGCAGAACGAAAAGAAGCAGCAGCTGCTTTTTCAACACAATCCCTCCTGATCATCTGCAAAATATATTTGTAAATCCCTTCTTCACAAATGCTTTAGTAAATTATATGAGGGTAGGATTGTATTTCTTGCCTGAAATTTCTATAAATCTGTGATAGAATAGTGAATAACATATGAAAAGGGTGATTAATGATGGGAAATCCGACAATCGATAAAATCCTTGAAAAACTGGGGCAAAAGGACCTGCTGGATATTCTGGTAAATAAGCTTACCGCCTCTGAGCTGAATTCATTATTATTGGAAGTCTATAAAATGAAGACTGAAGCACTCTCTCCCGCAGAATTGTTAAATGGATATATTGCCAACAGGTTTGTCAAGCCTGCCTGCACAAATCCGCGGGAATACCTGCAGTTGGAGGCGGATTTCTATAGAATCGCAGAAGCTCTTTCCTTCACTCCGATCGAGCTGTCGCCGGTTGCACAGTTAGGCACCTGCTCCGTCATAGCTACTGTTAACCAGAACAAGGTCATATCAGCCTTAAGGGGTACTGAGGTTATGGCAGACGTCACCAATGCCCTGGCCCTGCATATTTGCAGTTTGATAAAGGAAATGGAGCCACAGGACCGGGAAGTGCATAGCCCTATAAGGTACTGCACCTCACACCGTCTTATAAGGACACAAAAATTTGATATTCCGGGCTTCAGCGCCCATTTTAAAATTTTCTGCATGGTAAGCTCAGGCAGGGATACCGGCTCATACGGCTTTGAAAAACAGCACCTTCTGGAGCATATAACAGCATATAAAGAGATATTGAGGCAGTTATTCCATATTGAGCATATAAAAATCAAGCTTATCAAGCGGGGTGGGTATACCGACCCCGAGGGCCTCGTTGATAGAATACTTCACCATATACATAACAATACGGATGGAATAAGCATACATACCGAAAACCCGGGTTCAGAGCATGACAACCAATACTATAAAGGCATCCAGTTTAAAGTAAATGTCGACATCAAAGGCAGTGATTTAGAAATCGCCGACGGTGGGTTTGTGGATTGGTCCCAAAAGCTTTTGGGCAACAAAAAGGAACGGATGCTTATAAGCGGGATGGGTGTGGATTTTTTACTGCGTTTAATGAAATGATAAAAATGGATGGGTCTTGACCCATCCGTCTTCATTACAGGCTCCTCAATGCCTGTTCAAGGTCTTCAATTATATCTTCCGCGTTTTCAAGCCCTACTGAAATCCGGACCATGCTCTCGGTCAATCCGAACTGCTCCAGCCGTTTCTTCGGGTATCCCCGGTGGGTCATGGCCGCAGGCACTTCTATCAGGCTTTCACAATCTCCCAAACTCACTGCAATCTTCGCCAATTTTACATTGTTCACCAGTTTTTTTGCCTCATTTATGCCGCCATCCACTTCAAAGCTGACCATAGCTCCAAAACCGCTCATCTGCTTCTTTGCAGTTGAGTATCCCCTGAAGCTTTCCAGGCCGGGATACATGACCTCCTTAATCCTGGAATGCTTTTGCAAATATCCGGCCAGCTCCATCGCATTTTTCTCATGCTGCCGCATTCTTACTCCCAGTGTCTTAATGCCCCGGAGCAGCAGCCATGCATTAAATGGACTCATTACACCGCCGAACTCGCTCATATAATCAAATTTCAATTCATGGATATAATCCGCATCTTTTGATACTGCTACGCCACCGATAGCATCTCCATGTCCGCATAAATACTTGGTCGTACTGTGAACTACCACATCCGCGCCAAGAATTAAAGGCTTCTGGAATAATGGAGTTGCAAAGGTATTGTCTATGACCACCTTCACATTCCTGCCTTTTGCTATCTCCACTACCTTGCCTATGTCAACCACATCCAGGTTCGGGTTTGAGGGGGTCTCAAAGTAGATGACCCTGGTATTTTCGTCTATCAAGTCCTTTAAGCATTCGGGACTATTCAGGTCAGCCACTTTATAGCCTACCTTGTACTTGGGCAGAACCTTTGTGACCACATTATAGGTGGAACCATACAAGGTTTTATGGACAATCACATTGTCTGAGGGTTTGAGCAGGGAAAAAAGGACAGAGCTGATTGCCGCCATGCCCGAAGCAAATGCGACGGCCCCTTCTCCTTCCTCCAATACCGTCATTTTGTCCTCGAATATCCGCAAGGTCGGATTATTTCCTCTGGTATATACATAATCATCGCTTTCAAAGCTCATGACCTTGTCAACATGCTCCATACTGTCAAAAGTAAAGGTTGATGTCTGGAATATTGGTGCATTTAGTGAGTTGCATGGGTTCTTTCCTCTTAACCCCCCATGTATCGAAAGAGTATCAAAGCCGTATTTCCTTCCGGTATTGTTCTTCATTTTCCTTCGCCTACCTCTGTCCGTATTGATTCAGATAAAAATTCCTCATTGCGTCAACATCCTTCTGATCCAACTCCACAACACCACCCAGAATCTGTGCAAAAATAACCGCTTTTGCTGATTTCTCAACTATTTGTGCGATCTTCATCGTCTCCTTGAGATCCTTACCTGCCGCAAGACAGCCGTGATTGGCAAGCAAGACGGCATTGCGGCCTTCCAGGGCTTCAACTGCGGCTTTGCCCAACTCCGGTGTACCCGGCAGACAGTAGCTGCCTACCCGCACGTTGCCGCCTACTATCTGAACCATATCTTCTGCTGCTGCAGGTATAGGCTTTCTCGCTATCGCCATTGCCGTACAGTATGTACTGTGGGTATGCACGACCGCATTGACATCCTTTCTATTCTTGTATACCTCCAGATGCATCGGCCACTCTATGGAAGGCTTCATATTTCCTGCAACGATGCGGCCCTCCATATCCATTATGACGATCCCCTCCGCAGGTATATCATTATAGTCAACTCCACTGGGCGTGATGGCCATGCAATCCTCTTCGGGAACTCTTACACTGATGTTTCCCCAGGTTCCCACAACCAGCTTTGTCTTTGCCATCTCTATCCCCGCTTCAATTATTTGCTTCCTTACTTTTTCATACTTAACTGTCGTCATTTGTGCCTCCATTTTTCATATATAATCAATATTTTAAAGCCATATAATAAGTCAGGGGATCGTTCCAATCAGCCTTCCCCTGACTTATTACAGAATTCACCAATCCATGTTTAATCCTGCATAGCTCCTGTAACCAGCATACCGATTGAACCAAGACCGGCTATGAGGCAGACGCCCATGGTACCTGCTCCGCCTGCAGCAAAGCCTGCGCTGAATACAGCCTGATTTGCACCGAAGGCCGCCATAAGTCCGCCGCCCATACCGACAACAATGCTTACAACCATCAGAACCGCTCCAAGCCTTGCCACTTTGCCGCCCTTAGGCAGATCTTCCTCAGGCATGATTTCCGTCCAGAGCAGATCCCATTTCTTGATCCTGGGATATAGAACTATCAGGAGCGGAATCCCCAATACAATGGAAGGAATGGAATTGTTAAGTGATATGATGGTGCCCAATGCTGCAAAAGGAACCATATTCAGCAGATCCAGACCCCATGCAATAAAGAGGGCACAAGCGACTGCTCCGAAAATACTGACCACAACATAAGCGAATACTTTCTTCCCGGATTTCAGATCTGGCTCTTTTTCGCCTTCTCCGAGCATGCCAAGATTATGCCAGAGCTTATAAGGAACATAAGCAAAAAGGAAGTTTCCGACGAACCCGAAGGCACTGCCGATACCTATTGAGCCGAAGAAATCGCCGATAAGATTTCCTATGGCAGAACCCCAGGCCCCTGCCGGTCCGAACAACAGTCCGAATACTATAGGCAATGCACTTGCCGGTCTGAACTCTGTGATACCGGGAATAATGACAAAACCCTTAAACGGAATCAATACTGCGGCATAAAGACCTGCGCAAAGCGCAACCAGAACAACCATCTTTGTTTGTTTCCACATCTTGAAAACATCTTTCATAACACACACTCCTTTTTATTCATAATTCAATAATTGCCTCTGTACATGTACAATTCTCCTGATTCAAAGGACCCTGAAAAACTCTCAGAAATGCTTTTGTTATCTTTTCCTTGTTCTCAGCCAACGACCCCTGAATATCATGGAGGGCTATGCTTTCGTTCTTCATCCCGGTACACCAGTTCGTCACTATTCCTACAGCTGCATAGCACATCCCCAATTCCTTAGCCAGAATCACCTCCGGTACGTTGGTCATGCCGACAATATCACCTCCCAGCATTTTATACACTTTGATTTCTGAGGCAGTTTCAAACCTCGGTCCTTCAGTACAAACGTATACCGAATCGCCTCCTTTAACATGAATCTGCAGCTCCCTTGCAGCTTCTAAAAACCTCTTCCTCAAGCTTCTACAATAGGGGTCGCTCATATCGGTATGTCTGACCTTGCCATCCTCACCCTCATAAAAGGTAAGCGGTCTGACTTTTGTCATATCTAAAAAATCCTTAAAGACGACAATATCTCCCGGCGCATAATTGTCATTGCACGAACCAACAGCGGCCGTTGCATATATGAACTTCACACCCAGCTGTTTCAGAGCTGCCATATTTGCCCTGAAATTGATCCGGTGGGGCGGTGTACTGTGCCCTTTTCCATGGCGGGCCAAGAACACGACCTCTTCCCCCGCAATATCAGCTATATCCACCTCTACACTCCCGTATGCCGTCTCAACCTTCCTTGTGCAGCTATCCTCTCCTATATCATATACACCGGTTCCGCCAATTATTGCCTTATCCATGCATACCACCTCCTAAAACAAATGATTCAGCTTGGCAAATATGGAAAAAAGCACAATAGCGACTGTCAATGCCATAATGACATAGTCTGTTTTGCCAAAGCCTATTTCAAGATAGCTGGTCCTGTCATTATCATAGCCGAAGCCTTTAGACTCCAACGCCATTGCGAATACATTGGTCCCCCTTATTATGGAGATCAGAGTAGGTATCAAAAGGGGTACATATTTCTTGAACTTCTGTATGAAGGTACCGGAATCCAGATCCAGCCCCCTGGATTTCTGCGCCTGTGTAATGGTGTAACTGGTGCCCACGATCATCGGCACCAGCCTTATTGCTGTTGAGAAGGCGAAGGCACCTCTGTAGGGTACTTTCAACCTCACCAGGCCGAGGGATATTTCTTCAATTTTGGTTGAGCTCAGGAAAATCATACCGGATATTATCATTACATCGAATTTGATACCGATAATGATACCGTGTATGATCCCTTCCATAGTAATAGGGCCGAGAAGCTTGGTGTCTCCACCTTTAGTAAATGACCACAGAACAATGGAAAAAAATCCTATCATAAGTAATATGGCTCTTATACGCTTCAGGTTTGACAATACTCTTCCTGAATAGCCATAGACCAATATCAATGCAGTTAATGCAAGAAGTACCTGAAGCGAGTCAAACATCAAAGCGACAGTAAAGGTTCCCAATACTGCAAGCAGTTTGGTTCTGGGATCCAACCGGTGCAAAAAGGTATCCTTGTCCAGATATAAAAACATATCCATACTTACTCCACCCCCTCGGTGCATGCAACCATCTCTTCAACCGACAAAACCGTCTTCCCCAGTTTATTGCCAAGGCTTACGATATGCGGTACTTTCAGGAAAGCATCCAGAAGCTCTTCTTCTCTCCTGAAGATGTCCCTTGTATTTCCATACATGGCTACTTCTCCATCTTTTACTACTGCCACTCTGTGAGCATATTCCGATACGACCCACATGGTATGGGTGATGATGATGATGGTGTGACCTTCCTCATTCAATTTCTTTATAAGCTCCATCATTCTTTTTTGTTCCTTGAAGTCCAATCCGGTTGTCGGTTCATCCAGGATAATGACCTTCGGCCTTGCAGACAGTATGGAAGCGACTGCGACTCTCTGCCTCTCTCCCTTGGAAAGTGAGAAGGGATCTTCCTTTTCATAGCCTTCAAGATCAACTGCCTTCAAGGCCTCCTTAACCCTGCTGTCGATTTCATCCGCTTTGCAGCCTCTGATCTTTGGACTGAAAGCCACCTCTTCATATACCGTATCTGCGAATATCTGATGGTCGGGATTCTGGAATACAAAACCCACATCCTTACCGATTTCAAAGATCGTTGTGTTCCTGGTATTCTTTCCATTTACAAGCACTTCTCCGGCTGTCGGCATCAAAAGCCCGTTCAGGTGCTTGACCAGAGTCGTTTTCCCGCTTCCGTTGTGTCCCAGGACAGCAAGGAACTCCCCTTCCCTGATTTTCAGGCTGGCACCCTCCAGAGCCCTTTTTCCATTGGGATAGACATGCTCAAGGTCTTTCACTTCAATTATGACTTCTCCGTATCTGCTCTCACGTTCAAGCTCCGCCCTAAGCATTTCATCATATTTTTTCTGATCCAGGGTCAGCTTCATGGCTAAAAACTTTTCGTAGCCTTCATCCGGTGTCAGGGGCAGCTCTTCTTTTGTCAATGAAGCGATACTCTTAAAATACTTCGGAACCTGAAGGGACATTATCCCGATTCTCTCGGTCAGCTCAACCTCTCTCAGAACCTGCTGCGGCTTCCCGTCCTTCAGGATATGTCCGTTCTCCATTATGATCAGCCTGTCTGCCTCGATGGCTTCTTCCGTCTCATGTTCAATTATGATTAAAGTTAATTCCTTATCCTCATGCAGCTCTCTTGCAATTTTGAAAATGCCCAGCTTGCCTATAGGATCCAGATCAGTCGTCGGTTCATCCATACATATTATCTTTGGCTGGGAGGCCAGTACAGAACCTATTGCCAGACGCTGCTTCTGCCCTCCCGAAAGGGTGGAGGGCTGTCTCTCTTCATAGCCTTCCAGATTGACGGTCTTCAATACCTTGCTGATCCTTTTATGTATCTCATCCCTTGGAACCATGAAATTTTCCGGCCCGAAGGCAATCTCCAGCTTTGTGTTGGTTGAAAAAAGCTGTGATTCAAAATCCTGAAATACCAGTCCTATATCCTTTGCCATTTTACTTACAGTTTGTTCCTTTACTTTTTTTCCGTTAATCCAAACCTCACCTTCATATTTTCCTTTTACAAAGTTGGGAATAAGACCGTTCAGACAGTTGGCAAGGGTCGATTTCCCCGCTCCGCTGGGGCCCATTATAACAACGAACTGGCCGTTTTCAATATCCAGGCTGATATTCTCGATTGCATTGTCTTCCTTTTGGTCTTTATATCCGAAAGTAAGCTTTTTTATAGAGACCGCATTATCACCGGGCTCTTTCGCCTCTGCATTATCCATTGATACCTCTCCCCCTTATTTTAGCTTTTGAATGCTTTCCTTATATGGCGCATGCAGTATACCTTTCTCTGTGATTATTCCTGTTATATTTTCGCAGGGCGTCACATCAAATGCAGGATTATAAACATCGATGCCCTCCGCCACTACTCTTGTACCTTCTATGTGTGTGACCTCCTCAGAACTTCTTTCCTCTATATGGATCTGCTCACCGGATTCTGTAGAGAAGTCGATGGTTGAAGTCGGTGCAACTATGTAAAAAGGAACATTATAGACTTTGGCCACCACCGAAAGCATGAAGGTTCCAATTTTGTTGGCAGTATCTCCATTCAAGGCAATCCTGTCGGCTCCAACGAAAATCATATCTATCCTTCCATCTCTGATCAAGGTAGCAGCTACGCTGTCCGCAATCAGCTTTGCCGGAATGCCTTCCCGCTTGAGCTCCCAGGCAGTCAGCCTGGCCCCCTGCAGCCGCGGCCTTGTTTCATCCGCATAAACAAATATGTCCTTACCCGAATAGTGAGCTTCCCTTATGACGCCCAGAGCAGTCCCGTAACCTGAGGTTGCCAGGGCTCCGGTATTGCAGTGTGTCAGGATCACGGCTTTTTTGCCGATAAGCGCATTCCCGTACTCAGCCATCGCCTTGCTGGTCTGGATATCCTCCGCTACAACGGCATCTGCCTCTGCCTTAACCTTTTCGTATATTGTAACGGTATCACTATCCTTGTATTTCTCCAATACCTTCCTCATTCTCTTTATAGCCCACATCAGGTTCACAGCTGTCGGTCTTGATCTGTTCAAAACCGATAGTGCTTCTTCCATCCTGCTCCGGAATACTACCGCATCTTCATTCATAAATTCCTTAACAGCCAGAACTACACCATAGGCAGCAGCTTCTCCAATTGCCGGAGCCCCCCTGACCACCATATCTCTTATTGCAAAATCAACCTCAGCATAGGTTTTACATTCAAAAAACTCATAATTGATTGGCAGTTTCCTCTGATCCAGCAAGTATAAAATCTCAGATCTAAATTCAATTGTCTCTATATTGCTCATAAAGTCCTCCTCATGCCTTAGAATTATTTGTTCCGGTTTACCTTGAACCGGAATACCTGAGGATTGAAGTAATCCATCGAGTATATGACCGGATTCCCTTCTTTGTCATAATGAACCTGGTGCAATAATAAGAACATCTGGTTCGGGTTGGTTTTAATAAGGCTCATCATCTCTTCCGTAGCAAAGGTGGGAATAATCTCAGTTATTGCATATTCAGTTTCAATACCGCACTCATCCTTGAGGTACCTGAACATGGATTCACGGTCTATGTTCTGGGGTACCTTATCTCCGAAAGCAGACCGCTTCACGGTATCGACGCAGTAAGCCGCCACTTTCCTGCTGGCGGTCCTTATTCGTTTGAAGGTCACTACTTTATCTCCCGGACTGAGCTTCAGCTTGCCCACCATATCTCTTGTGGGCTCATTTTCGCTTATTCCGACCCACCTGGTACCGGGTTCGTAACCGAACTTTTCAATGATCTCCGTTATACTCTCCAGCTTTTCCAATCCGCTTTCTATTTCTATAGGTCTCTTATAGACAAATGTCCCTTTTCCCTGTCTTTTGTATATAAGCCTGTCCTGCTCCAGCAGTGCCAGTGCTTCTCTTACGATATACCTGCTGACCCCCAGCATTTCCATTAACTCGGCCTCTGTAGGCAGAGCCGCATCCGGCTGAAGTCCTTCCAGTCTGATATACTCAATGATCTTCTCTTTGGCCTGCTGGCTCAACGAAGCAGTCTTCTCCTTAATCCGCATAATATCGCTCCTAACTTGTCAGACATCCTATATGTTTAAGTAGATACTACCATTGCAGAAATATTTTGTCAAATACATATATATTAAATATTCAACAGAAATTTTAAGCAGAAAAGAAACAGCTTAATCCATATGGATTAAGCTGTTTGCAACATTTTGGTCTATAGTCCGGATCTTGTTTTTTTAATGTCTGATGTCTGCTTCATCCTTAAGGTACTCCCTCAGAAACTCTATAAGCTCCACTTCATCCCTGCTCAGGAATTCAAGGCTCCTCTGCTCATCCACAATATATTTTTTAAGGAGGAGCGCGCTCTGATTCCAGAGCTCCGGAATATACTGCTTCATGAGTATTATGCAGTTGGCCACCCTGTCATCATCCATCGACTTGAGACATTCCATTATATTTTCATACTTGGCTCTGGCATCTGCATCTCCTGCTTCAGCCCTGCCCTTTAGATTATCAATATATTTGTACACTTATATACCTTCCTGCCTATTATTTTTGCTTTTATATTTATTCTGTCTTAAGCAGTTATTTTAATGCAATAAAAAAACCCGGCTGATCAATCAGGCCGGGGGTAATGTTGTTTTTCTTCTTCCCATATAAGTTACCATTTCAGGGTTGGGTACTGCAAAACCATATTGTTTGTATAGACCCTGCGCATCTCTTGTAGCTAAAATACCGTAAAGGTCCTTCAGATCAGGGTGATTCACAACACTTTCAACAAGCAGCTTCCCTATTCCCTGTCCTCTGTATTCCTCATCAACAAAAACGTCACAAAGCCAATACATCACCGAATAGTCTGTAACAACCCTTGCAATAGCTACCTGCCTTCCGGCATCATACGCTCCGAAACATAGAGAATTCTCAATTGACTTCTCTATCTGCTCTCTCTTTCTGTTTTTTGCCCAGTAGGACCTGTTGACCAGAAAATCATATACGGTATCCAGTGACAGAAGTGATTTATCCGTACTTATAAGGTATTTTCCACAGGTCTTCTCCATGATCCTTACCCCTCTCTTTTATATTTTTGCCCTAAAGCATTTCAATCAATTTGCTCTGAGTGCCGCAGTGATAGATATAAAGCCTGTGCAGCGGCCTCGTCATCGCCACGTACAGCAGCTTGACGTCCAGCTCATTATCCCTGTAGCTTTCAGCTTCTGCATCGGCAATGAACACCACATCAAATTCCAGTCCCTTTGAAAGGTGTGCCGGAACAATAACTACCCCGCTCTTGTACTCTCTGTCCTTTTCAGTAATTATCCTCGGGGCTTCCTTGCCTGCCTTGAAGCCTTCACGAAGCTCGCCGCAGGTCTCAGCAGTCCTGCATATAATGGCTATGGACTTGAACTTCTGCTTTTTCAACTCTTTGATTTTATTCCATATATCAGCAGCAATCTCTCTTCTGTTTTGCTTTTCAATTTTCTCCACTTTGTTTCCGTGCCTTATAACCGGCTTTGCAGGAATCAGGCTTTCGTTTTTCAGATACCCGATAACCTTGTTGGCAGCTTCCATAATCTCCACGGTAGTTCTGTAGCTTTGCTCCAGCACCAGCCTTTCGCATCTGGTTTCAAAGACATACCTGTCTACATCCCCCCAATCCTTTATACCTCTATAGGAATGTATCCCCTGGGATAAATCGCCCAGTATAGTAAAGGAGCTATCTTTTATTATACTCTTAAGCACATATAACTGGAAGACACTGAAATCCTGTGCTTCATCTATGACAATATGCTTGACGGGAAGCTTTTCATCCACTCCATGTATTTTGAATTTCAGGTATATGATCGGAGCCAGATCCTCAATATCCATATATCCTGAATTCAGAGACCTTATGGTATTCTCCCTGATTAAGCCTGAAGCTTCACGGCTGACCCTGCCCTCCGTCAGCTTGTGGAACAATTCCTTGCGTGACATGAAATCCATATAATACTCATATGGATTGATCCTTGAAATTTTCCTGACATAATCCTTTACCGCACTCTTGCAGTACTGCTCTATCCTTACAATAAAATCATTCTTTTTGTCTATTAGCTCAGTTATTATCCTCTGCCGCTCCTCCCCCTCCTCAAAAATCATCTTGGCCTGCACCATTTTCTTGTCGCATACTGTCTGGGCTTCCTGAATGATTGCCTGCTTCTGGGCTTTCAGCCTGTTTGTCAGGTGTTTCTTTATTTCTTCGATCCTTTTTGTAAAGGGCTGCTTCCTGTAATCAGTCTTAAACAGCTTATTGATTTCCTCATAGCTGTATATGACCTTTGTCAGCAGCCTGAAATCCTCTTTGGGTATGAATTCCTGCTCAACCTCGGCTATATATTCATCCAGGACATCCCGGAACACCATGGAGCTTTTGAATTCCGACTCCTGCCTGAGCAGCCGGTTTTTTTCTTTCTGCTCCGGATCCGGATTGCTTATAAGGAAGTTCAGAAGCTTTTCATTTGCATCCCTTACCTTGAACTTTTGTCCGATTATATTTGCTGCAAATTCCTCGAAGGTAGTCTGCTTCGTCTTTTCAACCCCCAGCTCCGGTAGAACCTCGGATATGTAGTTGAGAAAGAACTCTGTAGGGGCTATGATCATAAAGTTGTCAGGCTTGAAGGTCTTCTCATATGTGTATATCAGGTATGCTATCCTGTGAAGGGCGATGGTGGTTTTTCCGCTTCCGGCGGCACCCTGGACAATAAGGGGCTTCCACATGTCGGCTCTTATTACCCGGTTCTGCTCCTCCTGTATGGTTGATACAATTTCCTTCAGCCTGCTGTCTGCATTGGCACCCAGGGATGCCTGAAGAAATTCATCATTGGTGGTTATGTCTATATCGAAGATCTCTTTCAGTTTGCCCTCCTCTATGGAGAATTGCCTTTTCAGCAGCAAGCTTCCGTTTATATTCCCCTCAGGACTCTGATAGCTTGCATCCCCCAGGCGTCCTTCATAGTACAGATTGGCTACGGGAGCCCTCCAGTCAACTATTATAAGCTCCTGATCCTCTTCACGGATAAGTGCCATTTTACCTATATACAGGCTCTCGGTTTTTATCTTTTCATCCTCACGGAAATCAATTCTGGCGAAATAAGGCCGGCTCCTGGCGGTCAGCAGGTTTCTAAGCCTTAGTGCAGCTCTTTCCTGCAGCATTGAGTTGATCATAAGCTCAATATACTGCTGGCTGTTGTCATCGGTAGCATGCTTTTTATTCCTGTCAATGTCATTTTCCAGCTTGCCCTTCTTTTCCACCATTTGGGCTATGCTTTTTTCCACATAGCCAAGAGTTGTCTCCAGCCTTAGCTTTTCCTCTTTATACTGCGGATGCTTTTCTGCAGTCATTGAAGCACCTCCATAATCTAAATTCACAGTCTCTTATGAACGCATAACAATATTCTATTCAATATCAAAGGAAAACAAAAGCTCCGAAAGGCTTACTATTTTACCTGCTCATACCTCCCAGACAACAAAGCTGTGTCATGATTGAATTCTCACATTATTATAAGATTTTTCTTGACAGGTAATCCTTTTGCCTCTATAATATAATAGATGAATGAGAAAAGAGTTTACTCCGTCAAGGTGTAAACTCTTTTTATATTATGTAAACTATATTCAATTTTCATTGATATTGATATCAGTCACTACAACTCCCTTAATCACTCCACCCGATAAGACCGGCATTGATACTGAAATATTGTAGTTGTTCGAGACCACTGAGATATATTCCTCCGATACAAAGGCCTCCCCATGCATGGCCTTGACAAAGTATTCTTTTGAGCTGCAATCCCTGAAATTCTCCGGCACCTCAACAGTTGCCGCATTAAGATAACCATTGCTGCCGATAATTGCTATAAGCTCTATGAATTCTAATTTTTTCTGCTGCTCCTTGAGATATTTTTCTGCTGATTTGCCATCCATCGCAAGCAAGCGTTCATTTTTTACCATTTCCTTTAGCAATGCCTGAGTCTTGCTGATTTTCACCTTTATGGCTTCAGTAACCTCAAAGCCTTTCATAAATTTGCCCACGACATCGTCAGATTCTTTCAGCCTTTCCAGAAGCTTCACAATATATCCGTGTACCGCTTCAGTAGTGGCCAGCTGTTCCTGGGTCGATGCACCAATCTCCTCCGATACCGATGCACTTTGCTGTGTTATATCGTTAATTTTCTCTATTTCTCTCTCAATACTGCCAATGCTTCTGATCTGTCCTTTCGTAAGCAGCGTTATCTTTTCAACTGCTTGCATATTCCCATTCAGAGTATCATTAATGACATTGGATTTGTTCAGTACATCTGTTGCATATGTGAGATTCTTGTCAATTGCAGCTGCTTCATCCTTTATATGTACAGAGAGCTCTCTTATCTGTCCTGTTATACCGTCGACCAGTTGCTTTATTTCTTTTGCAGACTGCGAAGAGCCGTCAGCAAGCTTGCCTACTTCTCCGGCAACTACTGCAAAGCCCCTTCCGGCCTCTCCGGCTCTTGCTGCCTCAATGGCGGCATTCAGCGACAGAAGCTGCGTTTGTGCGGCAATGCCTTCCACCGCTTCTGTTATTGTATCTATTGCCTTTATTTTATCATCCAGGCTGCCTAGTGCATCAAGTACCTTTTTATTGTATTCCTTTGACTCTTGTATTTTTGATCTTATATCTGCAAATTTGCCGAAGCTGTCTTCTATGGTTTCCTTTGTTTCTTTTGCAATAATAAGGCTTGTCTCTGCATTTCCGTTTATATCCTCAGTATCTTTGGCAAAGCTCTGTATCATACCCATCATATTCTGGGTATAGGCTGCCTGATTACTTGCCGATTCAGCAATATTCTGTATTGTGGAAGCTATTTCCCCTGCAGCATACTTGATTGTTTCTGCCTGCTTCAGAACCTCCTGCGCATCCTTCATTACTCTTCTGGATACATCTCCGAAGGAGGCGATGAGCTCCCTTACCTTATACAGAAAATCATTCACTGTTGATGATATGCCGTCAAGAAGCCCGATACCTGTCTTCCTGACATTGAGATTCAACTGCCCTTTATGTATTGCTTCGACATTAAGCCTTACCTTTTTGGAAATACTGTTCAGCCGGATAATAAATCCATACCCTGATGCTATGATCAATACTATCAGTATTGCAGCAATCAAGTCGCTGCTACGTAGAAAAAACAATGCTATGCCAAGAATGACACTGCTTAAAAGATAAAGTACCAATAATCCAGTCATCTCATACACTCCCTCATCTTTAGATTTCTACAGGACACAAGCTGCCGCAACTCTAAAAACCGCAACAAAAACTACGGCTTTTAATACCTATCAATTTCATAATATTACAGAAACTCCATATAATCAATTACATTCCGTATATTTTTCCAGGTTCCTGCAGGATTCTTCAGGGCTAAGAAAATTTCAGCCTGGAGAAGCTTTGATCAATGTGCTCTCCAGGCCGGGAAAGGCTATGATTTTTAATACTAAAAAAATGTGTTGTGTTAATAATCACTAGTTCAGGCTGTTTTCATAAAGTGACAATATATCATTCATACTCCTAATGGAATTCTTTTCACTTATATATAGTCTGATCTTTCCTGTCAGCTTTTTATTATACCTGATTTTAGTACCTTTTTTAAAAAAACTGGTTATCTGTTTTGTCTGTTTTATTTCACCATTATCCAGCTTAATATTCGCTACCATATTGCCACTCCTTTCGCTACTGATAACGTCTTGGATTATATTATACCATAATATGAGCCGGATTGCAGAAATACATGAGTAAATTCATCTCTTTCTATAATCTATTAAAACAAATATGAATGTGAAACCCTTTGATTATATAATATATATTTATACCGGCACAATTCTTTTTCCGATGAAATGTATTATTTAGGATATGAACAAACATTGACTCATTTAGTCCTGATTAGTATGCTATAAGTAAATATAATACGGAGGTCTTTATGGAATTATATGATGCTATTATCTACAGGAAATCTACAAGGAAATACTCTTTTGAGAGTCTCAGTGAAGAACATCTTCAAGCTATCAGGGATTTTATTGCCAGCCCTGAAAGGCTTTATAAAAACATAGATATGAAGCTTCACCTTGTGGAAGACGGCCGGAAATTGCATGCTTTCCTGCCCGGCATCATAGGTGGGTATGGAAAAGTGAAAGCCCCCTATTACATAATAGTTACTTCAGAGGAAAAGGAAGGTTATCTCCAAAATATCGGCTACACTTTACAGGGGGTAGTGCTCAGGCTCACTGCCATGAACCTCGCAACCTGCTGGCTTGGAAGCTGTCCGGAGTATAATGTCCTGAAAAAAGTAATAGATATCCCGGAAGGTCATATACCACAGCTGATGCTGGCCTTCGGCCATCCTGCAGAAGGGAGTACTCCCTTCAGGCGGAATCCCTCCGATGTAAAAAGGAAGGATCTTTCAAAAATAACCTCAGGCGCAATGGATATAACCTGGAGCAGAATAGTCAGCGCTATAAGCCTTGCTCCTTCTGCTGCGAATACCCAGCCCTGGAGGTTTGTTTTTGGCAGCGGCAAGATCCATGTGTACTCAGCCGGAGCAAGTAATCCGATATTAAGGCGATTCCTCGGTTCCCGCAGTCTTATTGACGTGGGTATCGCTTTATGTCATGCAATGATTGCTGCAAGACATTTCTCCAGGGATATTCGTTTTACAAAGGATTCTGCCACTTTAGTCAAGGACTATGAATACGTGACAACCATCATTGAAGTCTAAGCATTTATTATTCTTTAGTGCCTCGTAACGTATATCTCTTCTTGAGCATGCGAGGCACTGAATCAAGATTGTGATTATTAACACTATGAAAGACAAGAAGGTTGTTGTGTTAATAATCACTAGTTCTTGTTGATCCTCTCATAAACGAGGTCATCACTGCTGCTGCAGCAAGTATTGATGCAACTGTAAAAGCGAAGCTGAAGGCACCGGTGAAGGCTTGTGCCTCAAGGTCAGAGCCTGTTAAGCCGTTAACTACAAGCAAGCCTCTCAAATACCCAAGGCGGCTGCTGAATAAAGCTCCAAAAACCGCAACCCCCAATACCATTCCCATATTTCTCATTGTAGCAAGCATACTTGAGGCTATCCCTCTCCTGTTGCCTGGTACACTTCCCATAATCGCACTGTTATTCGGCGTCTGGAACAGTCCCGATCCAAGGCCTGTTACTGTCAGAGCCATAATTATGTAAATATTTGGAGAATCAAAACTTAATCTGCTTAAAAGGAAAATCCCCAGGGATATGAATCCCATTCCCACAGAGCTTATATATCTGCTGTCAAACCTGTCTGACAATGCCCCGCTTATGGGTGCCACGATCATTGTAGTAACAGGCATAGGTATAAGCATAAAACCTGCCTCCGAAGGTGGAAGCCCCTTAAGCTGCTGGAGGTAAAAAGGCATAAGGATCATGACTGAAAATTGTGCCATGTAATTAATAAGAGCTGATATGTTGCTCATTGTAAAGAGCTTGCTTTTGAACAAACTCAGATCTATCATGGGATAATGCACTTTTTTCTCTATACTTACAAAAAAGAAAAACAGCAGGATACTGATAATCAGAGAAAGTATTATGTATATGTTTCCCCAGCCGTATCTTTCCGTGTAGCTAAGCGGAAGTAAAAGACATATCAATGCAAGAAAGATCGTTAGCGCTCCCTTGATGTCAAAGGACTGGGCCTCACGTTTCGATGTATCCGGTATTATTTTGTACGCCCATAGGGTACCTGCTATGCCTACGGGCAGATTTATATAGAATATGCTCTGCCAGCCAAAATGTGATGTCAGAAATCCTCCTACCACTGGTCCTGTGGTTGATGCAACAGCCACTGCGATGGCATTCATACCAAGAGCTTTCCCTCTGCTCTGAGCAGGAGCGAAGTCAGTTATAATTGCCGGTCCCATGGACATCATCATACCGGCGCCTAGGGCCTGAACCACCCTTGCTATGATAAGCATAAATATATTAGGCGCCAGACTGCATAGTAAAGAACCTGCAGTGAATATGACAAAGCCTCCTACGTATATCCTTTTGTGTCCATACATGTCTCCAAGCCTTCCATATGTCAAAAGCAGACTGCTTATTACTAAAAGGTAGGACATTACAACCCACTCTATTATGTATAATGGTGCTCCAAAAAATGTGCTGATATTTGGAAGTGCAATGTTCACTACACTCGTATCCAATGCTGCCATGAAGGTTCCCACTGCAACAGCCACAATAATGAGCTTTACCCTTTTTGTATCCAGCTCGGCAGGAGCAGGCTGCTTACGTGATTCCGTGTTTGAGTCCATAATATCCTCCTAAAGACTATATTATTCTATTACAATATTACCATAATGATGAATGACATAAAAGAAGCTGTAAGGCAATCCTACAGCTTCTCCTCCTTTATTTTACTACTATATTCACAAGTCTATTCTTTATGACAATCACCTTTACTACCTGCTTGCCGGAAAGCAGCGCCACAGTATCCGTGTCTTTCATTGCCATATCCTCTATATCCTTATCAGTCGCAGAGGATGGCGCATCTATCCTGCCCTTCACCTTGCCGTTTATCTGTATTGCCAGCTCCACCATATCCTTTACCAGGGCCTTTTCATCCCATACAGGCCATTTCTGATTGAATATAGAATATCCGTAGCCCATTTGCTCCCACATCTCCTCAGCAAAATGGGGTGCGAAAGGAGCCAGAAGCTTCAGGAGATCCGCCATAACACCTTCAAAGTATGGTACATTCTTGTTTTCCACATCCTGATCGTATTTGTATAATGCATTCAGAAGCTCCATCATCTTGGCTATGGAGGTGTTGAACTGGAATATCTCCGCATCCTTTGACACGTTCTTAATTGCCAGATGCCTTACATAGTTCAGTTCCTTTTCAGCTTCAGCAACTTCACTCCTGCTGTTTTGATTCCTCAGGGCAGATATCCTTTCAATCATTCTCTCCACCCTTCCCAGGAATCTGGATATTGCTTTTATTCCGTCATCACTCCAGGGTCCGCCGTCTACATAGTTGAAACCGAAGCAAAGATACATCCTGAATGCATCAGATCCGAATTCATTGATGTATTTGTCAGGAGAAACGACATTGCCCCTGGACTTGCTCATCTTTTCCCCGTCCGGGCCAAGTATTACTCCTTGATGAACCAGGGACAGGTAAGGCTCGTCGAACTTCAGATAACCCATATCCCTCAAAGCCTTATTGATGAACCTGGCATACAGAAGGTGCATTGCCGCATGCTCTGCCCCACCGATATATTTGTCCACCGGCAGCAGTTTACCTATCCATTCCTTGTCAAAGGGTTCCTTAGTGTTCTTATTATCTGCATATCTCAGTTGGTACCATGAGGAGCATACAAAGGTATCAAGAGTATCCGGGTCTCTCCTTGCAGGTTTTCCGCATTTGGGGCATGTGGTGCTCATAAATTCCTCACTCTTTTTAAGCGGCGATTCCCCATCAGGAGTAAACTCCACATTGTATGGAAGCAATACCGGCAGATCCTTTTCCGGAACCGGCACGACACCGCATTCCTCACAGTGGATCACAGGTATCGGGGTTCCCCAGTATCTTTGTCTCGACACCAGCCAGTCTCTGAGCCTGTAGTTCACCTTGAGCTCTCCCTTGTCTTCCGCGGCAAGGGCTTCAGTTATTTTTTTCCTTGCTTCCTCAGAGGTCATCCCGTCAAATTTCCCGCTGTTTGTAAGTACGCCGTATTCTACAAAGGGAAGCTTGTCATCCACATCTCCTGCTCCCTTGATTACCCTTTTTATCGGCAGATTGAATTTTTCTGCGAATTCAAAGTCTCTTTCATCATGAGCCGGAACAGCCATTACACATCCTGTACCATAGGTTGCCAGGGCGTAATCCGCTATCCATATCTGTACCCGTTCGCCGGTTATTGGGTGTATTGCATAGGCGCCTGTGAAAACTCCGGTCTTTTCCCTTGTAGTCGAAAGCCTTTCTATTTCACTTACCTTCCTCGCATAATCCTTATAAGCTTCAACAGTTTCCTTCTGTCCGGGGGTAGTGATGGTGTCCACAAGCTCCTGCTCCGGTGCAAGCACTACATAGGTCACTCCCATAAGCGTATCTGCCCTTGTGGTGAAAGTCCTGAAGGAAAGGTCAGTACCTTCAACCTTGAATTCTATTTCAGAGCCCTCCGACCTTCCGATCCAGTTCTTCTGTATTTTTTTTGTCTTTTCCGGCCAGTCAAGGCCATCTACCATGTCCAGCAGCTCCTGGGCATAAGCCGTTATTTTGAAGAACCACTGGGTAAGATTTCTCCTTATAACTTCAGTTTCACATCTTTCACAGTGTCCTTCAATTACCTGTTCATTGGCAAGAACGGTATTACATTTCGGGCACCAGTTCACCGGCGCTTCCTTCCTGTAAGCAAGACCGTTCTCATAAAGCTTCAGGAACAACCATTGATTCCATTTATAGTATTCGGGAGTACAGGTAATTACCTCATAATCCCAGTCAAAGGTAGCTCCCATCTCACGGAGCTGCTGCTCCATGGTAGCTATGTTATTCATCGTAGAGTCTTTAGGATGTATCCCGGTTTTTATTGCGTAGTTCTCCGCCGGCAGTCCGAAGGCGTCAAAACCCATCGGATGGAATACCTCATAACCCTGCATCCTCTTCATTCTTGCCCAGGAATCACTTGGGCCGTAATTATACCAATGCCCTACATGAAGATTTGCTCCTGAAGGATAAGAGAACATCTCCATGCAGTACAGCTTTTTGTCTACATTTTGGGGATTGAATTTGTACAGCCTGGTTTCTTCCCACTTTTTCTGCCATTTTCTGTCGATATCCTTTGAATATGACATTATAAACACTCCTCTCAAACTAAATATGCTAAAAATAAAAACTCCATCTCTTACAAGAGACGAAGTCCATCCGCGGTACCACTCTTTTTGATTTACCGGCAAATAACCAATAAATCCGCTCCTTCAATGGCGTATAATGACCATCTATCCCTTTAACGGCGGAATTCCGGCTAATCCTACTCATGCTTCAGACCGCTGCTCCCGGGTGAGTTCAAAGAATCTGAGCTGCCGGTTCACACCTTTCCTCCGGCTCTCTGAAAGCTATTCTTCCTTCTACTATTCCCGTTCCTTGCACGTATCATATTTACGATTTATGTTAGCATGTTTTATTATTTTTGTCAATGAAAGTTAAGACTCGAGATACGAGATACGAGATACGAGCAAAATCAGGGTATTCCTATGGGGGATGATTGCGCGTTTCGCATAGATTTAGTATGCCTTCGAAGCCTTGACTTTATACAGCGGAACAAATGAAATGCGTACCCTACCCCGAACCTCGTACCTCGCATCTCGTATCTATATTTTAAATATATTCTGAATATCCATATTCGGTGTATACTTCTTGCCTTGCCAGGTGTCCCTGTCCATCATCAGATGTTCTATGGCATTAATAACCTCAAACTTCTTAAGGCTCCATTTGGGACCTATAAGTGTATCCCTGGGCCCGTCGCCGGTTATTCTATGTATCACCATATTCTCAGGGATCCTTTCTATACAATCGACTATCGTCGAGACATAATCCTCCAGGGACATCAGCTGAAATTCCCCTGCTTCATACATGCTTGCAAGCCTGGTATCCTTTAAAAGATGGAGCAGGTGAAGCTTCATGCCCTGAGTACCTGTATTGGCAATAAAATCCACCGTCTGAAGCATTTCCTGTCTACTCTCTCCCGGCAATCCAAGTATTCCATGAGTCACAACCTCAATGCTGCGCTTCTTTAACTCTTTTACGGCAGTTATATAAGTATCCAGTCCATATCCCCTGTTGATCAGCTTTGCAGTGCTTTCATGAATGGTCTGAAGGCCCAGCTCCACCCACAGATAAGTCCTGCCATTGATCTCCTCAAGAAGCTCCAGCACATCCATTGGGAGACAGTCCGGCCTGGTTGCTATGGCAATACCGGCCACACCTTCCAGGTCAAGTATGGAATAGTACCTCTCCCTTAAGGTTTCAACATCTGCATAAGTATTGGTATACGCCTGGAAATAAGCGATATACCTTCCAGCCTTCCATTTTCTGTTCATCATCCTTTTTACTTCGTAAAATTGCTCTACAAGGCTATCAGCAGTTCCTGCAAAATCTCCGGAGCCCCTTGGACTGCAGAAAACGCATCCCCCTGCTGATACCCTCCCATCTCTGTTGGGGCAGGTAAATCCCGCATCCAATGATATCTTGAATACCTTATCACCAAATTTTTCCCTAAGAAAATAATTCAGCGTATGGTACCTTTTCCCATCCCACGTTTCAGTCATGCAATATCACCTTTGTTATATAATAATCACTAATATATATCCGAAAATTCTATACTAACCATATCCATATATGAATTTGCCGTTTCTTCAGAAGTCAGTGCTATTTCATCATTCTCCATCAGCCATAAGGGAAGCTTTACTATAAATTCACTTCCTTTGCCATATTCGCTTTTTACCGTAATCGAACCTCCATGCATTTCAACAAGGGATTTTACCAGCGAAAGCCCTATGCCGCTGCCCTCGCATTTACGCGTGAACGACTTGTCCACCTGTCTGAATCTCTGAAAGATAATCTCCTTCATCTCATCGGGAATGCCAATTCCCGTATCTTTCACCGATATATACGCATAATCCTTGATATTGTATAAGGAGATACTGATCATATCTCCCTCTTCTGTAAACTTCACTGCATTGGAAAGCAGGTTTAAAAGCACTCTTTTCATTTTTTCAGAATCACAGGCAATCTCAAGACTAGCAGGGTCTATGCTTACTTCAAGCTTCACCCCTTTACTCTCTATGAATCTACGTGAAGCAGCTGTAATATCCTTTACAATCTGAACCAGATCATAATTATGAACATGCATCTCTACAAAACCCGAATCTATTTCGGTGATATATATTAAATTACTGAGCATCCTTAACAGTCTGAAGCAATTTTGCCTCATAATGGAAGTATACTTCATCAGCTTGTCAAAGCTCTCTTCTATATTCTGATCATTCATGATAAGCTCGAAAAGCTGAAGTGTCCCAATGATTATATTCAGCGGAGTCTTGACTTCATGAGAGATATTGGCGAAAAACTGAGTCTTGATCTTGTCATACTCAAGGGTTTCCCTGACAAGCTTCATATTTTCATCAATCTTGTGCCTCAGTTCCTCGTTGCGTTTGCGCTCAGATATATCCCTGACCACGCTCATCACAGCATTTTCGCCCCTATACGGCACCATTGAGCAAACTGCTTCTATGTCAATGCTTTTGCCATCCAGCCGCATTATTTTCTGTTCAGTCATGGAGAGCACCTCTTCGCTGTTAATGATACCATCGATATGCTGCTCCGTCAAAGCCTTTATGTCAATATCTATAAAATCCAGAATATCCCTTTTATATATTTCATCTCTGCTGCAGGCTCCCATTATTTTTACTCCTGCCATATTGGTAAAGACGTTTCTTCCGTTCATGCTGACAAAAATTGCATCAGGACTAAGCTCAACCAGAGTCCTGTACCTTTCCTCACTCATCAAAAGCTCACTCTCCGCTTTGATCCGTGCCGTAATATCCCTGAAGCTCCAAACTCTGCCGATCATATAACCCTTATCCATGAGAGGTGTGGAGAACACATCATAAATTCTTCCATCCAATAGTTGAGCCTTATAGTGTTCAGTTACAGGAAGCTCATATGTAAAGTTTACCCAGGCTTCAAAAGTATCAGGATCAACAAGCTGTTTTTTGACAAATTTCAGGTTTGCCGTCTCATTGTTCAAGCTGTATACATCCCATGGAATATTCCACATATTGAAATACAGATCATTTGCTTCCATAACCTGTCTGTTGTTATCAACCACCAATATACCATCATCTGTCGCATTCAGTGTTGCTCTGAGTATTCTTTCCTTTTTTTCAAGCTTTTCTTCCGCTTCCCTGTATGTTGTTATATCTCTTGCCAGTGTTACAATTCCTTTGCGTCTCCCATTCTTATGAAAAACAGGAGTTTTTATTATGTCATAGGTTTTTTCTGTTCCATCAGGCATGCAGATTATATCAGTTGTTCTATATATTGTACCCGTCTCCCATGCCTTATTATCAAGAGCATTACATTTTTCGCTCAATTCCTTATAAAGTGGACTCAATTTGTCGAGGTGGTTTTTCTTCATCCCATTAAAGCTTTTCTTATCTAAATGAAACAATTCCATTGTTGAGTCATTTATCTCAAGATACCTTCCTTCCGCATCCTTTAAAAAAACCAAGTCGGGTGTGCTGTTTACGAGTATCCTTAGTATTTCTTCACACCCCAACAAAGATATTTCTTCATCTATTATTTTATTTACATCTACTGCCAGTATTATTCTGGCTATCACCAATATGAGGGAGAAGGCTATTACAACCGCCCAAATCATGCATTTCTTAATCTGATACAATAAAGTGGGATTATCAAAAAAGGCCTTTACCTGGCTGCCTCCACAAACTGACAAGAATAGAGGTAAGAAGCAAATGGCAAAGGCTGACGCAACTATCAAAAATAACAATTTTCTGTTCATTCTTAACACTCCCGAAAAAAAACAAATCAATGGTTATATAAAATATGTAGATTATGGCATAATAAAAATATTAATAGGTACAAATATGATGCTATAGTAATACAACGACTACTAATATTATTCCACAGCAACTGAGTTATTTCAATGAACTTCGTCATACAATAAACGACATAAAATTCCATGACACAAATCGACTTATTCTTCCAGTATTATACCGAGCTTTTTATACATTTTTATATCTATGACGTTACTGATCGGGAGTTTTTTTGCCTTTTGGAACCTGTTGAGGGCCTTTTCCATATCTATTCCGTAAAAGCCGCTTAAATAGCCCTTATAATAGCCCTTTATCCTCAGTCTCTTCTGCACCTCCAGGACATCGGCTCCTGCATCACCGGGGTGCAGCACTCTGAAACCCTTGCCAAATGGTCCGAAAGGCCCTCCGTATATTTCTACCACAGTACCTTTCTTTACAAGCTTATATAATTCCGCTGCATCCTTATTGCGCATCCTTATACAGCCATGAGAGGCCGCCCTTCCTATACTGTCCGGCTTTGTAGTTCCGTGAATCCCATAAGTCCCCCAGGGTACATTAAGCCCCATCCACCTGCCTCCGAAGCTTTTGCCCCAATAACCCTTCTCAACTATCTTGAACACGCCTATTGGAGAAGGATTTTTTTTCGTACCTATTGCAACACTATAATTTCTTATCTGCTTTCCATCCTTGAAAAGATACAATGTACGTTCTGTAAGGTCTATGAAAATATAAAGCTCTTTACTTCTGCTATATTCTGTCATGCATTCCTCATCAGGATGTATATGACCAATCTGAACAGCCTGTCTTATACTTGAGTTCACAAGTAAGCATACTACGGCTGCAAAAACAAATATTATGGTAATCCAGATAAATCTTTTCAATGAAATCCCTCCATAATGCTCTATATATTTATATGAGCTTAGAAGGTCTAAAATAACAAAGACAATGAAAAGTCGGATACAATCAAGTGTATCCGACTATACTGTACTGCAATGACCTGCCATTCCGTTAAAGCTTTGCCGCAGCAGCCTCCTTTATGGCTTTCTGATGTGCTGCATCTACTCTGTTAGTACCATGAGTCCTGCTGTTTTTGAAGTGTATGTCAAAGTGTCCGTCCATATCGTTTTTCTTAACAGTATCAAGATTGGTTCCTCGTCCAAAGCCCCCACTCCTGCTGCTTACCGTTACATTTATCGGCTTATTGTCGAGGCCGGCATGGGGCATTCCTGACATTGAGGCAGCCAGACGCCTTCCATTGATTTCAACTATCACCGGACGTCTGCTCCAGTTAAAGGTGCCGCCCCATATTTCCTTCATGACCTTGGTATCCTCTTTTGTGAGGGTTTCGCAATCGGCATGATTGCCGCCGTAAGTCCTTTTTATGTTAAAGCTTTTGCCGGTCCTGACATCAATAACCTTCGCATTGCTTCCCCTTGCAAAAACCTTATTGGCCCCGGTCCACCAGTCCAACACTTCTATTTTACCTTTTTCTTCCTTTTTAGCCGGCTCTTTGTCTTCATCCGCTTCCGGCTCCCGGCTTTCTTTTTCTCCTTCAGAAGCTGCTGTGCTATCTGCTTCCGCTGCTTCGACCGTCTCAACTGTCTCAGCTGCTTCTGATGTATCTAAAGTCGCACCTGTATCTGCTTTTAGCAATAGTGCTTCTCCCTTTTCTGCATTAACTGCCTCTTTCCTTGAAGCCGGGCTGTCTGTTGCAGTGCTGCCGCCTCTGCTGCTTGCAGTTTTTGCGGCATAATGACTGAGAATTTTAGTCTCCGTTTCTTTGTCAATAGCTCCTGTTGTTTTCAGACCATATTTTTTCTGAAACTCTTTTACTGCCGCTATTGTCAGTTTGCCGTTCAGTCCATCGATCTTTCCTTTGTACAGACCCATTTGCTTCAGTACCGACTGACTCTTCTTAAGACTTTCCCTTGCAGCAGCGCTATTCGTATTGCTTGCGGAGCTCCTACTGCTTGTCCCGTTTCCAAATAAAAGTTTGGATGTCTGTGGTCCTGCGATACCATCGGCTGCGATACCCTTACCTGCCTGAAACTTCTTTACGGCAGCCTTTGTTGCACTACCATAATAATTTGTTACGTTTGCTTTGAAATAACCCAGGCTTTTCAGCTGTGCCTGGAGCTTACCTACCGCCTGTCCTTTGCTTCCATATTGTAATGTATCAGCAAAGACAACTGATGTTATAGAAAGAGTTAACACCAGCAAAAAAATAAAAAGCTTACTCCTCTTCATTACTCTCCTCTCCCGGCTTACGAAGTATTGAACGCACTAAAGCATTCCTATTGGGTATTGTGCGAATTCAATAACAACCAAGGTAACCGTTTCGCGGATTTTGACTGAATCCATAAATGTTTTCCGCGAAATGCCTGGTTGACGGATTCGGGCAGAGAGTGTGCCCTAAGGAAAAACAGTATTGTTATATCCTATTCACCCCATAATGATCCCCCGTTCCTGAAAAGCTTCAGGATTAAGCCTGATTTGTTTATGTAGTATTGATTGCAGTACAGCATGACTTTAGTTTACATAATTAATGCCAAATTTTCAATGGAACTATATGCCATGCATAAATATGGAATTATTCTCGGCCTTACACATATTTCTAAGCAGCTGAATAATATGGATTGAAATACTTTTTTGGCGGGTGAACCAAATGTTTATGAAATATAATACAAGCTACAGAGAACTGATTGCCGGAGCAGAAACCCAAATACCTCTTTCCAATGGTCAGATGGTCACTTCAATTAATTTTGACAATGCCGCCACAACTCCGCCCTTTTCATCTGTACTCCAGTCGGTAGTGAGCTTTGCACCCTGGTATTCCTCCATACATAGAGGAACAGGCTACAAATCTCAATACTCTTCAGAGATATATGAAAAGTCCAGAGATATTATCAGGGATTTTGTCAAAGCTGATGCAGACAATACGGTAATTTTCGTAAAAAATACCTCAGAAGCAATAAATAAGCTCTCTTACAGGCTATATCACAGAAATAAGCACAGTGTCATACTTTCCACCCATATGGAGCATCATTCCAATGATCTGCCCTGGAGGAGCAGATACGATGTAGATTATATCAAGGTAGACGAGAATGGAAGACTCTCAATGCATGATCTGGAAAAAAAGCTCCGGAAATATAAAAAGAATATTGCATTGGTTACTGTTACGGGAGCTTCAAATGTCACAGGCTACAAAAATCCTGTACATGATATTGCCGAACTCGTCCATAAATATGATGCAAAGCTCATGGTGGATGCAGCTCAGCTTATAGGTCATTCCTGTGTGGATATGAAACCCGGCAGCGGAAGCAGGCATATTGACTATCTTGCATTTTCAGCCCACAAAATGTATGCACCCTTTGGGACAGGAGTGCTTATAGGACCTCAGCATGATTTTGAAAAAGGAGAGCCTGAATACAGGGGCGGCGGCACGATAGACATTGTCACCCATGATCTGGTAAGGTGGGCGGAGCCGCCTCACAAGGATGAAGCCGGCACTCCCAATATTATGGGTGTTGTCGCACTTTCCGAAGCGATAAGAATACTTTCTTCCGTAGGAATGGAGAATCTTGAGTCTTATGAGCTCAGCCTGGTTGAATATGCTCTCGCCAAGCTTTCAGAGGTGCCCGGAATACACCTGTACTGTGATAGTGAAATTAGAGACAGGGTTGGAATAATACCCTTCAATATTAACGGCTTGCATCATCAAACCGTGGCTGCAGCCCTGTCTGCCGAGTCGGGTATATCGGTAAGGAGCGGCTGCTTCTGCGCACAGCCTTACGTTCAAAAGCTCATGAAGTTACCCAGAAACGAAATAAGGAAGCGTATAAAAAATCCATCCCTTCCGCATCCCGGAATGGTCCGGCTCAGCTTCGGGCTTTACAACAACTATGACGAGATTGATGTACTGGTACAAAAGCTATGTGAGATATCGGCGGACAAGGAGCTGTATCTTGAAAGATACAATTAATAGTCGCTAGTCACGAGTCACTAAAATCAAAGCCGGGCTCCGGAGGAAATAGCGACCAGAGTCTAGAGACTAGCGACTTAATACTTCCCGTTGTGTTATATGCATGATTATTTGGCCTTTAGGCTAAAATACATGTATCTGAACTGGTAATAGGGAGGTACTATTTTATTGAACAGACGGATGAACATACTCATGTTCAGTGGTGAATATGATAAAGCTCTGGCTGCACTGCTCCTTGCAAATACTGCAAGGGAAATGCAGGTCGATGTGACATTGTTCTTTGCATTTTGGGGACTTTTCCTGGTCAGGGATCCTGAAAAAATATCTACTGAGGACAAGAGCACGTATGAGAAAATGTTCGGAGCAGTCACTCCGAAGGGTCCCGAAGCACTGCCTCTTTCCAAAATGAATATGGCAGGCATAGGAAAAAAAATGCTCCTCGAAATGATGGATGATGATAAGACTCCGCATGTAATAGACTTTTTAAAGGCAGCGAGAAAAAAAGACGTGAAGTTCTACGGCTGCAAGCTGTCAATGGAGGTAATGGGCCTTAAGCAGGAGGAGATGATACCCGAGCTGGAGATCGTGGAAGCCAAGGATTATCTCAAGGATGCACTGGAATCGGATATGCAGCTGTTTATTTAAGGACTGCTGACATGGGGACGTTTCTGCTGTCAGATCTTCGAGTCTGACAGCAGAAACGTCCCCATGTCAGCTATTCTTGTTCCGCCTTTTTCAGGCTGTTAATACGCTCATTAATTCGAGTCCTCTCCGCGAGGAGTCTTTCATACTCCTTTTCCAGCCTGTCAAGCTCCTCATCAAGGCTTGCCAGTCTGGCCTTTTTGCCGGCAATTTCTGTTTTCAGTGTACCAATATAGTCTTTCAGTTCTTCTCTATGCTCCTGCAAGTCCTCATATCCTGGATCCACCGGCTTTAAAGGCATTGATACAAGGAAAATACATGTAATAACCGCTGCTACCGCTTTCAATATCCTCACCCCCAAATTCAACACATGTATATTATAGATGTGTTGAAGAAAAAAGGGTGTTGAAACATGTCCACAGGTAATAATACTTTATCCCAAATTATACTATATTATGACCCTCACCTTGTACTCCCTCATCCATGTGTCTATCTGTATAAGATAAGCCAGGAGCTGAGGTCCTCGCATCAGCTGTCCGTACCAGGGCTTTCCGAATGCTATACCACCGCTCTTTACAATCTCCTCAACTACTCTGGGATTTACCAGTTGGAGGAGCGGCGACCTCTTATCAGCCATTATTTCAGTCATTTTTTCCCGAACTGCTCTCAGATATTCAGGATTATGAGTCTTTGGATAGGGACTCTTTTTTCTTTCCAGGATATCATCGGGCAGTATCCCTTTCAGTGCCCTCCTTAAAAGGCCTTTTTCCCTCTGGTCACAGTATTTTATGCTCCAGGGTATATTGTAAGCGTATTCTACTATTCTGTAATCAGCAAAAGGAACCCTTACCTCAAGGCTATTGGACATGCTCATACGGTCCTTTCTGTTCAATAAGGTTATCATCTGCCATTTGAGGTTAAGGTAGAACATTTCCCTCATCCTGCTCTCCTCTTTGCTTTCTCCTTCAAGTTTTGGCACTTCCCCCAATGTACCGAGGTATTTTTCCTGAATATAGTCCTCTAATGGAATGCCTTGAAACTCGCCTGACAATATGCTCTTCCGCTCCTGTACTGCTTCAGACCAGGGAAAAGTATTGCTGTTAATAAGCTCCTGCCTCGTATACCAGGGATAGCCCCCGAATATCTCATCTGCACATTCACCGGAAATAGCCACTGTTGCATCCTTCCGTACCTCTTTGCAGAAAAGATATAGAGAAGAATCAATGTCGGCCATTCCTGGAAGATCATTGGCAAGTACCGCTTCTTTAAGTGCGGATGTCAGATCCCGAGTGTCAATATATATGGTCCTGTGATTGCTTCCTATGAACTCCGCCATTTTATCAGCCCAATAGCTGTCTGAATTGGGCTGATAGTCATCTGCTTTAAAGTAAAGCTCATTATCTACATAGTCAATAGCATAGGTATTCAATACACCCTTCCCACGATTTTTGAAATGGCCTGCAGCTACTGCAGAAATTGCACTTGAATCAAGGCCCCCTGAAAGGAAAGTACATACAGGGACATCGGATACCATTTGTCTTTCAATAGCATCTATCAACAATGTCCTGGTCTTCTCCACCGTCGCAGCCAGATCATCGGTATGGGGCGCTGCTGTAAGCTGCCAGTATTGCTTCAGCCTTATTCCATCAGAGTTATATGTCAAACAGTGGGCCGGCGGTATCTCTTTGATCCCTCTGAATACACCGCAGCCGGGAGACCTTGCAGGTCCCAGGCCGAATATTTCCATTATACCGGTCTCATCAAGTACCGGCTCCACCTCAGGGTATGCCATCAGGGCTTTTATTTCAGAACCGAATATTAAAGAACCGTTTACCAATGTATAGAATAGTGGCTTTACCCCCAATGGGTCTCTGGCCGCAAATAATGTTCTGTTATTGTTATCCCATATTCCGAAGGCATAGATCCCATTAAACCTTTTTAAACAGTCTTCACCCCATTCCATATAGGATACAAGCAATACCTCCGTATCTGAATATGAATTGAAGCTGTAACCTCTGGCAATAAGGGAAGACCTCAGCTCATCAGTATTATATAGTTCGCCGTTATATACCAATGTATAGCTGTTGCCCCCTGCCCAACGCGTCATTGGCTGTCCCCCCCCTTCCGGATCGACAACCACCAGTCGCCTGTGACCTAAAAGTGCATTCCCCGACAAGTATATTCCCGAGTCATCAGGCCCTCTCCTGCTTAATGTTGCTGTCATTTTCCCTATGGTTTCCCTCTCGTCGGCAAGGTTTCTTTCCATGTTTACCCATCCAACAAATCCGCACATAATTCTCCTCCTATTTAGGTTTTATTATCATATAATTAATACAGATTATGAAAGGGAGGAAAAAATGTTGCAGACTAAAAATGCACACGAACCAGCCAGAACCTGATCTTTTTACTGTTCCAGCCCAGATCCCAGGGCACTCTGTTCCTGTCGGTATTGTGGCAGGTCACCAGTGAGTACCCCTTTGAATCGGCGCCTGTTACTACAGATATATGTGTAATATCTCCATTTTTCTCATAGGCCACAAAGTCCCCTGGCAGAAGCTTGTAGGAGGCTTTATACACCTTTTCATAATTCCCGTAGGCAATAAGTGAAGCCCTGCCGCTGTGAAGCATATAGCTCTTGAAACCATCCGCATTGACCCATGCCCGGGTCGCTCCCCCGCTGTTATAATTCCACATATGTGTTTTCCTGAACTTTCCTCCCTCATATAATATTTGGGACGCAAAGTTTGCGCAGTCACCGCCCTGAGAATTATAGTTCCTGTATTTTTTATTATATTTGAATCCATACTTTTCCTCGCTTGCAGTGCCGCAGTATCTGTCCGCATACTCCACTGCCTTCTTTCTTCTGTCATTTATGTTGGATAGGTCCCTTGCTGCATGAGTGGATATGTACTGGTTCATTGAGTCAAGCTTTGTACCGTTCAGGTTCAGAGAGTCTTCAAAAGGGTCCTTGTACCACTCCCTTGTTATAATCCAGGTCTCATCCTTGTATAACAGGTCAAGCACGTGGTAGGTCCCTATCCTGAAGCTGTTTACTGCGCCGGGCTCATTCTCATATACGTATCTGTACTCCGTTCCGCACATAAGATTGATGGCATATTTCTCACCCTTTGGTTTAATACTTCTTATTTTCACTGTCGGTATAATATCGGTAAACTTCACACCCTGCCTCTTTTCCCAGTTATGAATGTATTTTACCTTTGTCAATTCGTGCTGATGAGCCCAGACTCCATACTTGGTGCTTCTGTCATATAAGGCTTCGATAAGCTTCAAGTCTCCGCTAATAATTGCATTATTTCTATTGCGGAATATCTGGATTATCGAATCGGTCATATCCTCAACCTCATTTTCACCAAAAAAAACTCCCTTGACCATTCCCGGCTGCTCTATGAATACAAATAGAAACAGCGCCAATATCACCAGCCCTATTGCCGCTTTCACCGCTTTGCTCTTAATAATTGCCTCCATTATACTACCCCTCTACTTGCATTTACTTAAATATACTTTCACCTTTATGCTTTTATTACTTTTAGGGGGCAAAATAAAATCCCATATCATAATAAGATATGGGATTCAATACTTATTCAGTTATTTGCTGATTGCTACTGCACATACCTTCAGTTCCGGAGTTTTGCAGGTCGGATCAAGTGCTCCGTTCGTCAGGGTATTTGCTGCTGCTTCAGCAAAGTGGAAAGGTACGAATACTATATTTCCTTTTACTCTGCTGCTTATCTTCGCTTTCACCTTGATGCTTCCTCTTCTTGAAGACACCTTGAGCATTTCTCCGTCACTCACTCCAAACTTTGCTGCAGTTGCCGGGTTTATTTCTATATAGCTGCCCGGAACCTTCTCATTCAGGCCTTTGACCTTTCTTGTCATTGTACCTGTATGGTAGTGGTACAGTACACGGCCTGTTGTAAGCACAAACGGATACTCCTCATCAACCTGCTCGGCAGGAGCCTTATGCTCTATACCCTTGAACAGGCCCTTACCCCTTGAGAAGGTACCCTTATGCAGGTATTTGGTACCTGGATGCTCCTTTGTAGGGCATGGCCACTGTATTCCTTCATTCTCCAGCCTGTCGTAGTCAATTCCCGCATAGGAAGGTGTCACAGTTCCGATCTCATCCATTATCTCTGAAGGATGCTTATATTTCTTTGCATAGCCCAGAACGTTCATAAGCTCCATGATTATTACCCAGTCAGGTTTTGCGCTTCCCGGAGCTTCAACTGCCTTTCTGACTCTCTGCACTCTTCTTTCGGTATTGGAGAAGGTACCGTCCTTTTCAGCAAATACTGCTGCCGGAAGCACAACATCTGCCAGTTCGGCTGTCTCTGTCATGAATATGTCCTGGACCACCAGGAAACCTGTATGCTCCAGAGAGTGTTTCACATGGTTGGTATCCGGGTCGGAAACCATTGGGTTCTCTCCCATAATGTACAGGAATTTGATATCTCCCTTTCCTGCTGCTTCCATCATTTCCGGCACTGTCAGTCCGGGTTTCGCTGAAAGCTTGACTCCCCATGCTTTTTCAAATTTTTCTGCTACTTCAGGCTTTATTACCGGCTGGTATCCGGGATAGGTTGCCGGCAGCGCGCCCATATCGCATGCACCCTGAACATTGTTCTGACCTCTGAGAGGATTTACTCCTGTTGAATCCTTGCCGAAATTCCCGCAGAGCATAGCAAGGTTGGAGGTTGACATTACATTGTTGGTCCCGGTTGTATGCTGTGTTATACCCATGCAGTATATGATACTTGCTTTGTCAGCCTTTGCATACAGTCTGGCGGCTTTCCTGATGTCCTCCGCTTCAACTCCGCATATGGCGGCTGCTTTATCAGGAGTGTAGTTCTTTACTACCTTCTCCAGTTCCTCGAAGTTTTCTGTCCTTTCAGCAATAAATTCCTTATCCTGAAGACCTTCTTCAAGTATTACATTCATCATACCGTTAATAAGGGCAATATTTGTTCCAGGATTTATCCTGAGGAAAACGTCTGCATCTTTAGCAAGATCAACTTCTCTCGGGTCGGCAACAATGATATTTGCTCCCTTTCTTCCGGCCTGCTTTATCTTTGCTCCGATAACAGGATGGTTTTCTGTCGTATTGGAGCCTATTACAAATATAGTGTCGGCATCAATCACTTCATTGATGCTGTTTGTCATAGCGCCGCTTCCTAATGTGGCTGCAAGACCTGCAACCGTTGCGGCATGTCAGAGACGGGCACAATGGTCGATATTATTTGTGCCGATCACCCCTCTCATCAGCTTCTGAAGCAGATAATTCTCCTCATTTGTACACCTTGCAGATGAAAACGCTCCCAACGCATCAGCGCCATGCTTTTCCCTTGTTTCGAGCATTTTATCCGCAATGAGATGATATGCCTCTTCCCAGGTTGCTTCGACAAATTTTCCATCTTTCCTGACAAGCGGAGTTTTAAGTCTGTCCGGATGGTCTATGAATTTATAGCCAAACTTGCCCTTTACACAGAGAAGCCCGTTGTTGGGATCTGCATCCACCGGTTCAACCCCTACAACCTTATTGCCCTTAACGAGCAGCTCCATCTGGCAGCCTACACCACAGTAGGAGCAAGTAGTCTTCACTCTTTTTAGCTCCCATGTCCTGAACTTTTCCGGATGCTTCGGCATCAATGCGCCGACAGGGCAAACCGAAACACAGTTACCACAGGATACACAGGTTGAATGTTCAAAATCCCTTTCATATGGAATCCCCACATGGGTGTCAAAGCCTCTTTCATTGAAATTTATAGCCCCGGTACACTGGAGTTCATTGTCTACCCTTATGCATTTACCGCACATTATGCACTTGTTTCTATCCAAAGTGAAGAACGGATTGCTGTCATCGATAGGATAGTTCTTTTTCTGTCCGTTGTAGCCGCCTTCTTTTACATCATATTCGTAGCAATAATCCTGGAGCTTACACTTTCCTGATTTTTCACAGGTCAGACAATCAAGAGGATGATTCTCAATCATAAGCTTCAGTGTCTCTCTTCGTGCTGCAACTACGTCTGGCGAATGAGTTTCCACCACCATTCCCTCTGCAGCAGGTACAGTACATGCAGTCTGGAGAGCTCTTGCACCCTTTACTTCAACAACGCAGATCCTGCAAGCGCCATGACCTATAAGACGCTTATCATAGCAAAACGTAGGTATAGCTATACCCAGCTTTTCCGCTGCCTGAAGCAAGGTGGTGTTATTCTCAACCTGCACTTGCTGGCCGTTAATAGTCAAGTTCACCATATAAACCACCCTTTACATAATAATATTAATAAATAGTCACACAATTAACTTCTTAATAGCTATTTTACTTTAATAGCAGTTGTTTTCATATATCAAATCTTCGCCAATATTTTATCAAGCCCCAATACTTCTGCCCATGAGGCTTCGACAAACTCTCCATCCTTCTTGACATATGGAGTCTTGGGATTATCATTATAAGTAAGATCCACAGTCAATCTGCCTTTCAGGCATAATGGCCTGCCTTCACCAGCCTGCAGTGCTCTGACAGCCACAACCTTTCCTTCCTTTTTCAGCAGCTGGAAATTGCAGCCATGTTCACAGACCGCACACTTGACATCTTCCTTCTGAAGCTCCCAGGTCCTTGAGGTATTCATAGCCCTGCTGTCCAATAGCGCTCCAACAGGACACACACTGATGCACCTTCCGCAGGATACGCAGCTGGATTCACCCATTGTCCTGGCATTGTCTGCTATTACCGTAGTCTTGAAGCCTCTGTTGCCAAATGCCAAGACAGCCCTCTCAGGTACTTTGGAGCATGTGCTGACACATCTTCCGCAGAGAATACATTTGTTATTATCCCTGTAAATATAAGGATTTGTCTTGTCTATCTCATAGTTCTTGCGCATTCCCTTATGCTCAACAAATTTGACGTCATATCTGTAAGCATATTCCTGAAGCTTACATTCACCGGCTTTGTCGCATGTAAGACAATCATTCGGATGATTCGCAAGAATAAGCTTCAATATTTCCTTTCTTGCAGCCACAACAGCAGGACTTTCAGTCTGCAGCTCCATTCCCTCCGAAACAGGAAGTACACATGATGCCTGCAAAGCTCTTGCCCCTTTGACTTCGACTACACAAATTCTGCATGCTCCGACTTCATTGATGCCTTTAAGATAACACAGCGCGGGAATATCAATGCCAAGCTGGGCCGCAGCTTCCATGACGGTGGTGCCTTCAGGCACTTTTGTGCTGATTCCGTCGATGGTAACATTAAGCATTTTCATAAGCTCTCCCCCTATATTATAAATAATAAGTAAATCTTATAATTGGTAATTTATAAAAATATAGACAATAGACTTCCAATACTATAATACATGATTGTTAAAATATCGTCAATCAATTTTGCCTAAAAAAAGAAAAGCCTGTTGTAACCGTTTCACTGCTACAACTGACTTTTATCTGTATGATATTCTGTTTACACCGGTCTATAATCTCTATGCCCTGCTTCTCCTGGTATAGTGAGTGTGGAGCAAATGGTGGGCTTCATGGCTGTTAGGCTTCTCCAGGTATTCCTCATAAAGCTTTTTCACTTCCGGATTCTCATGGGACTTTCTGAGCTTCCTCTCCCTGTCGATGGAGTACAGTCCCTGTGCTCTGAGCCTCTTTACCTCTTCAGTCTTCTCCTTGTCCATAATTATCGGCTGTCCGCCGCCGTTTATGCAGCCTCCCGGGCATCCCATAACTTCGATGAAGTGGTAATTTGCTTCTCCGCTCTTCACACTGCTCAAAAGCTTTGCTGCATTACCTGTACCGTGCGCAACAGCAACCTTTATATCCATACCGTTTATATTTACCGAAGCTTCCTTTATGCCTTCCATCCCTCTTACAGGGGTGTACTCAATCTCCTTAAGATCCTGTCGTGTCAATATGTCCGCTACTGTTCTGAGCGCTGCTTCCATAACTCCGCCGGTTGCTCCGAATATTACACCCGCCCCTGTGGAATCACCTAGTATACTGTCATATTCCCCATCCTCTATTGCTTTAAAATCTATCCTTGCCTGCTTTATCATCTTCGCAAGCTCCCTTGTAGTGAGAACTGCATCGACATCCTGCAGGCCGTCCACCTCGAGCTCTTCCCTCTCCGCTTCATACTTCTTGGCTGTACATGGCATGATTGATACAACAAATATATCCTTGGGATCGATACCGGCCTTCTTTGCATAATAAGATTTTGCCACTGCTCCGAACATCTGCTGCGGTGACTTGCAGGAGGAAAGATTATCAAGGAACTCGTGGTAGTTATGCTCGCAATACTTTATCCAGCCTGGTGAGCAGGATGTTATAAGAGGCAGCTTCCCGCCGTTGTTGATCCTGTTAAGAAGCTCTGTACCCTCTTCAAGTATTGTAAGGTCAGCCGCAAAATTCGTATCAAATACCTTGTCAAAGCCCAATCTCTTCAAGGCTGTAATCATCTTACCCTCTACATTTGTGCCGACCGGCATTCCATACTCCTCACCCAGTGCAACCCTTACCGCCGGAGCAGTCTGCACCACAACATGCCTGTTCTGGTCGCCGAGGGCCTTCCATACCTTCGCTGTATCGTCTTTTTCTCTTAATGCTCCCACAGGACATATCTTTATGCACTGACCGCAGTTTATGCAGTTTACTTCTGAAAGTCCCTTGCTGTAAGAGGTAGTAACAGTAGTTTTTACTCCTCGATTTGCAAAATCGATAGCGCCTGTATCCTGTACCTTCTTGCATACAGCCACGCATCTTCCGCATAATATACATTTATTCTGATCCCTTACAATGGCAGGCGATGCCTCATCCAATTCATACCTTATCGTGTTGCCTTCATAGCTCACCCTGTCTATACCCATTTCTTCGCAAAGCTTCTGAAGCTCACAATTCAAATTTCTTGAGCAGGTGAGGCACTCTCTCTCATGTCTTGCCAGAATAAGGTCCAGTATGACTTTTCTTGCCTCCAGAACATCGGGAGAATTGGTTCTGACAACCATTCCCTCCGCCACCGGCTGTACACATGAGGCCTGCAATGTTCTTGCTCCTTGAACCTCTACTATGCACATTCTGCATGCTCCGACCTCATTAAGTCCTTTCAGAAAGCACAGGGTGGGTATGTTTATGTTTAAAGTCCTTGCTGCTTCAAGTATGGTATAATTCCCGGGCACTTGGGTTTTTATACCGTCAATCGTAATGTTAATCATTTCCATAGCTCATACCTCCATTAGAATTCATCCGTTTCAATTAACATAATTCTTGTTTTATAAAATATACAATAACCAATTTACAATATTTACTTACCATTGTCAATAATTTATCAACTTTATGGTAAATTCAGAGAATGTCTTATATTATTATTTACTTCTCAATGATTATGATATATAATATACATAAGTTTGTCAATACTTTAACAAACTTTTGTAACAATATATTAACCTCTATTCGCTAAAAGCACTGGTTATATAAAACAACCATGAACAAAATTTGGTCAGCAGTTATATATATAGGTGATTCACTGAACAATAATATTGAAAAACAATTTAGGAGAATGGCAATGAACGATAGTATTTTAAAGATAAAAGAAATATGCAGGCTCATAAGTGAAAATGCTCCTTGGGACATTGACGATCTTATCAGCTTGATCAACATCGATGAAGATCAGGCAAAAATAATTTTTGAAGAGGCAGACAGAGTCAGGGAACAGGAAATGGGCAACCAGGTCCATTTAAGGGGCTTAATAGAGTTTTCAAACTATTGCATCCGGAAATGTCTGTACTGCGGGCTTAGAAGTGAAATAAAGCCGCTAAACAGATACAGGATGAGTATCGGTGAGATTGTAGACAGTGCACTAACCGCTGAAGCTTTAGGCTATAGAAGTGTAGTACTCCAGTCCGGAGAAGACCCTTTCTATACTGCCGATAAGCTTGCTGAACTGGTATACAGGATAAAAACGGCCTCCGACCTTGCAGTGACATTATCCTGCGGTGAATTCAGCCATAGGGATTACAAGCAAATAAAAGCTTCAGGAGCGGACAGGTATTTATTGAGATTTGAAACAGCAGACAGCAAATTATACCGCTTCCTCCATCCTGATTCAGAATTGGATAAACGCCTTGAATGCCTTCAATATTTGAAGGATTTGGAATATCAGATAGGCACCGGCTTTATGGTTGGACTGCCGGGAGAAACTCCTGAAATAATGGCAGAAAATCTTCTCCTGCTCAAGGAATTCGATGTGGATATGGCAGGCATCGGACCATTTATACCTAATCCTCAGACTCCACTCTCCAGTGAGAAGGGCGGTACCTTGCTGCAAGCACTCAAAGCAATTGCACTGGCCAGGCTGATTTTGAGAAATGCCCATATTCCCGCTACAACCGCCATGGGCACCCTGGATCCTCAGGGCAGGCAGAAGGCTTTAAAAGCAGGGGCCAATGTAGTAATGCCGAATGTGACACCAATGCAATATAGAGAAATGTATCAATTATATCCCAACAAAATATGCCTTACTGATGATCCCGGCCACTGCAGAAATTGCATAACAGGCATCATCCATTCCCTTGGCAGGTCAGTTGCCACAGATCACGGGCATACACTAAAAAAGAAATGAACCTTAATTTAAGGAGATAAAGAAATGAGTTTGAATAATATAAAACAAACGGCTGATTTCATTGATGAGAAAAATATACAAGCGTTATTGGAGCAGACGGTCAATACCGGTAGAAATGAGCTGATGGGCATTATTGAGAAGGCTGAAAGGGCTGAAGGCCTCTCCCCTGTTGAAGCAGCAAAGCTCTTGAATTCAGAAGATCCTGCCGTACTTGCCAGGATGTTTGAAGCTGCACATAAAATCAAAGATAAAATATACGGCAAGAGGGTGGTAATATTTGCCCCGTTGTATATAAGCAATTACTGTGTTAATTCTTGCAAGTATTGCGGATACAGTCTGAACAACTCAATAGAACGCCGAAAGCTTAACCTGGAGGGTATAGTTGAAGAGGTGAAAATACTTGAATCCATGGGGCATAAAAGAATTGCCCTTGAGGTAGGAGAGGATCCGGTAAATTGCGGTATCGACTATGTGATCGATGCAATCAGGACGATATATGGTATTAGTTTTGAAAACGGCAGCATCAGAAGGATAAATGTAAACATAGCCGCTACTACCGTTGAAGATTATAAAAAGCTGAAAGGCGCCTCCATCGGAACATATATTTTATTTCAGGAAACATATCATAGAAAAACCTACGAAGCTATGCACCCAAAAGGACCCAAACATGATTACGATTACCATACCACCGCCTTCAACAGGGCTATGGAAGCCGGCATAGATGATGTAGGCGCAGGTGTGCTCTTCGGACTTTATGACTATAAATTCGAAGTACTGGCACTGCTGTTTCATTCCCTTTATCTTGAAGAGAAGTTCGGCTGCGGCCCTCACACCATATCAGTACCAAGGCTTAAGCCCGCCTCAGGTATGAAGCTTTCCGACTATCCTTACATGGTCAGTGATAATGACTTTAAAAAGATCGTTGCAATTCTGAGACTTGCAGTACCATACACCGGGATCATACTATCCACACGGGAAAACCCTGACATACGTGATGAAGTGATCAATTATGGGGTCTCACAAATCAGTGCAGGCTCCTGTACAGGAGTCGGAGGCTACAAGGATGAACACTCCTGTGAAGTACCGGATAATACTGCACAGTTTATCGTTGGGGACCACAGGTCCACCGATGAAATAATACAAAGCCTCTGCAGCTCCGGCTATATACCCAGCTACTGTACAGCATGCTACAGGCAGGGCCGGGTAGGGGACAGGTTCATGCAGCTGGCAAAGAGCGGTAACATCCAGAACATATGTCAGCCAAATGCAATACTGACCTTTGAAGAATACCTTCAGGACTATGCCTCAGAGGAAACCAGGAGGCTGGGAGAAAAAACGATAGCAAAGCATCTGGAAGAGATAAAGAATGAAACGGTTAAGGAGCTCACAAAAGAAAGACTTGAAGAAATAAAGAAGGGCAAAAGGGATCTGTACCTGTAGGAGGTGGTTAAATGTTGAATGCACCAAGAAGCGTAAGACTTCACATAGCAATATTCGGAAAAAGGAATGCGGGCAAATCCAGCCTGATAAATGCAATAACCAACCAGGAGCTTGCTGTAGTCTCAAAGGTTCCAGGTACAACAACAGACCCTGTGTACAAATCCATGGAGATATCCCCCATAGGGCCGGTAACACTTATAGATACTGCCGGGATTGATGATGAGGGTGAGCTGGGAGAGCTTCGCGTAAAAAAAACCATGCAGGTGCTTGCAAAAACCGACTTGCTTGTACTCACAGTGGCTTCCACCGATATCGCAGGGGAATGGGAAGGAACAATTACAGCCGAAGCTAAGAAACGCTGCATTCCTGTTATAGGAGTGATTACCAAGCAGGATGTGAATAACACTGTTTACGGTATCTCAGAATGGTTCAGCGGTCACAACATACCTTATTGCAGTGTAAACTCCCTTACCCGCGAGGGAATAGAACATTTGAAAGCCTTAATTATAAAATACTCTCCCGGGGATTTTATGCCCGATACCATCATTGGTGATCTTGTAAAACCGGAGGATGCAGTAGTACTTGTTGCACCTGTTGATGCAGGTGCTCCCAAGTCCCGGCTGATCCTTCCCCAGGTCCAGGTCATCAGGGATGCACTGGATGCCGGAGCATGTGTGACAGTAGTACGGGAACATGAACTGGAAGCTGCCCTCAAGAATTTTATAACTCCCCCAAGGCTGGTTATCACCGATTCCCAGGTGTTCGGAGCAGTATCAAAGCTAGTGCCGCCCGAAATACCTCTTACATCTTTTTCAATACTCTACGCCCGGTATAAAGGGAATCTGCGGGAGTTTCTGAATGGAATAAAGGCCATTGAGCTTCTGAATCCGGGGGATAAGGTCCTTATTGCAGAAGCCTGCACCCATTACCCAAGCCATGAGGATATCGGAAGAGTCAAAATACCCAACTGGCTTGAAAAAAAGGTTGGCGGCAAGCTTGGCTTCAAATGGGCAGTCGGAGGGGATTTTCCTGAGGACCTGGCCAGCTACAAGCTGGTGGTACACTGCGGAGCCTGTATGATCAACAGGGCAGAAGTCCTTGACAGACTGGACAAATGCACAAAGGCAGGAGTACCCGTTGTTAACTACGGGATGCTGATTGCATATATAAACGGAATACTCGAGAGGGTTGTGGAGCCTGTGATTAATGGCAAATAAGCAGGTATAAGTGCCAATTTACTGCTTCCTGCTATTTCCCGCCGCATTCCGACGCCTGGCCTTTCAATATCTCAATCCCATGCCTCAAAGCCGGCAGAATTACTTCAAGATTTTCCCTTACTCCCTTAGGGCTTCCAGGAAGATTTATAATAAGCGTCTGCTTCCTGATACCCGCCTGAGCCCTTGAAAGCATCGCCTTTGGAGTAACCAGCAGGCTTCTTGCCCTCATGGCTTCAGGTATACCCGGCACATGCCTTTCTATCACTTCCAATGTTGCTTCGGGAGTTACATCCCTTTGTGAAAAGCCCGTCCCCCCCGTTGTCAGCACCAGGTTCAGTCCAAGCTTATCCGACATATCTATTATCGCATTCTTGATATCCGGCTTTTCATCAGGTACTATAACATATTTCTCCATCCTGCCCCCAATCTGCCTGATCATTTCCTCAATAACCGGGCCTGAGGCATCCACTCTTTCCCCCCTGGAGCCCTTATCACTTACTGTTATTATTCCTACACTGATTGTATCCATCGCTTCCCATCTCCTGCATATATTTCTGTATCAGCATTTTGTGTTGTTGATACTCTCGCGGAGTTTCCCGCTGAAATTGAATTCTCCTGATTTACCGCCTCTTTTATGTACAAGGTGAATGTCGCTGATCACCATGAACTTATCAATGGCCTTGCACATATCGTATATGGTCAGTGCTGCAACAGATACTGCCGTCAATGCCTCCATTTCAACTCCCGTAACACCTACGGTCTTGACCACAGCTTCAATATCGAGCTTGGAATTTTCAATATCGGCCTGAAATTCTATATCAGCGCCATATATGTTCACATTGTGGCACATGGGTATTATATCCGAAGTCGACTTGGCACCCATAATACCTCCTACCTGAGCTACCGACAGCACATCACCCTTTTTAATCCTGCCCTCCGCTATAGCCTTCAGAGTCTCTCTTTTCATGTACACCGAGCCTCTTGCCACCGCTTCCCTGATGCTTTCTTCTTTTTCTGAAACATCCACCATTCTGGCATAGCCTTTTTCATTTATATGGGTAAATTCTCCCACACCCTGGGCTTCCTTTTTATTCTTTTCATTCATGGTATCACCTCGTATTAATTTTACTCTCTACTATTATTGTTGTCCATATAATAAATATAACTCTTGTTGCGCGGATAAATGATATTTCTATTTATATGTAGCAAAAAAGATTTCCGTATAGCCATTGCTGTCATTATTTGATATAATTTGTCATGGATGGCATTTATATAAAGTCTCTTTTATAAATATTCACTGCACCGCATATTATTTTTTATTTGTATCAAGGGGGGCACTGGAATGTTCAAAATCAAGAGCAGAAGCATCACTTTCAAAATTCTGGTAATGATATTGACTATCTGTTTACTGGAATCCTTGCTTTTTACTATCATGTCTGAAAATATTACTGAAGCGACCCTGCAAAGCATAATAACCGAAAACAGCAGAAAAAATACAGAATTGTACTCAGAATTCATCGGTAACTGGCTTGAAGAAAGAATGAGCGAAATTGAGGTCTATTCAAACACACCATTGGTAAGAACGATGGACTGGGATAGTATAGAGCCATATCTGAGAAATGAAGTTTCAAAAAAACTTGATATATATGATCATTTCATGATTGCAGAACTAAATGGAAACTATAATACTACATTAAAGAGAAATGTAGGAAATGCCACTGACAGAAGTTATTTCAAAGCTGCCATGGAAGGCAGGGTTGTTGTGTCAGATCCTGTTTTCTCCAGAGCCAATGGAAAACCGGTCACTGCTGTTGCTGCACCGATTAAAGACAGCAATGGCACGGTTATAGGTGTCATGGCCGGTACTATAAATCTTATAAAGCTTTCAAGGATCATTGACGATCTAAAATATAACTACCCCAATTCGTACTCCTACATAGTAGACAAAGACGGTCTTGTAATAGCCCATCCCAATGAAAAATACATATTAAAAGAAAACATAACAGTTGAATCTGATTCATTCAGTAAACAAATGGTCCTCGCATCTGCAGAAATACTGTCAAATAACGAAGGTACCAATAAATATTCTTATGAAAATATTAACTCAATGAATTACTATCATTTAATACCAAATACCGACGGCTGGAAGCTGGTCATAAAAATACCTGTCGACTACTGGCAAACACCCATCAAATATGCTTCAACACGACATATACTGATAGGGCTGTTCGGACTTGTATCAGCTTCTGTTTTCGGATTTTTCGTCGCCAGCAGCATATCAAATCCTATTATCAGATTAAGAGAGGTATTTACCAAGGCAACAGCCGGAGATCTTACTGTCAGATCGGAGATTGATGCTGATGATGAAATCGGAGACGCAGCAAAAAGCTTCAATAAGATGATGGATACTATAACCAAGCTGACCTATTACGATGCTCTTACACTGCTTCCCAACAGAATGCTGTTCAATGCGAGCCTCGATATGGAACTGGAAAAGGCTGCACGTGAAAACAGCAAGCTGGCTATAATGATATTTGATATTGATAAATTTGAGAGTATAAATAATACCTTAGGCCACACTGCGGGTGACAAGCTGCTTAAGAGCCTGGCTGAAAAGATCGGCTATCTTACAAACCATGATTATATCGTTTCCCATATGGGAGAGGACAGGTTTGCAATCTTGTTCAAGAACTTCAAACAGAAGGAGGATGTTGTAAAGCTGTCCAATGAAGTCAGGGATGTTATCAAGCAGCCCTGGGTTGTAGATGAGCATAGATTCTATATTACTGCCTGCATAGGAATGGCTTTCTACCCTGAAGATGGAGAAAACAGCGACAGTCTATTCAAGAATGCATTTTCTGCAATGCAGAAAGCAAAGGGCCGGGGCCGGGATAATTATGAGCTGTATGATCCGTCAGCGAATTCATGGCTTCTGGAGCAGTTGAATCTGGACAGCAGTATGCATCATGCATTGGATAACGGCGAGTTTTCAATACACTATCAGCCTCAGATAGATGCCGGATCCGGAGAAATAGTTGGTTGTGAAGCCCTCCTCAGGTGGAACCATCCTGAGCTTGGCATGATAAGCCCGATTAAATTCATTCCGATTTCCGAAGCTAATGGATTGATAATACTGATAGGAAGATGGGTCCTCTATACTGCCTGCATGCAGAACAAGCTGTGGCAGGCTTCAGGCTTCAAGCCGATATACGTATCGGTTAACTTATCTGCTGTGCAGCTTATACAAAAGGATTTCATAGATATGGTTTCGGGAATCCTTGAGGAAACAGGCCTTTCGCCGGAATATCTGGAGCTTGAGATCACAGAAAGTGTTGCAGTGAAAAATCACGAGTACATCACCACTATTCTGGAAAAGCTCAAGAAAATGGGGATTCGACTTGCACTTGATGATTTTGGAACCGGTTATTCTTCTCTGAACTATCTGAAGAATTTTGCAATTACCACCTTGAAAATAGACCGCAGCTTTATATGTGATATAAATGAAAATCCTAAAAATGCGGCAATTGTCTCAACCATACTGGCAATGGGCCGCAATCTAAAGCTGAATGTTACTGCAGAGGGTGTAGAAACCAAAGAACAGTTTGAAGCCTTAACGGACAAAGGCTGTAAAATAATACAGGGCTATTACTTCAGTAAGCCCTTACCTCAAAATGAATTTGAAAAGCTGTGGCTAAAACAATAGCCACAGCTTTTTTAAACCCTGTATACCTTTTTTGTCTTTCTTAGTACATCATGTCTCCGCCCATGCCGCCGCCTGGCATCATTGGCTTTTCTTTTTCCGGAAGGTCTGCAACTACGCTTTCTGTAGTAAGCAGCAGCGCTGCAACAGAAGCCGCATTCTGGAGTGCAGATCTTGTAACCTTTGTCGGGTCAACTATACCGGCTTTGATCATATCTATATATTCTTCACGTAAAGCATCGAAGCCGATTCCAGGCTTGCTTGCCATAACTTTTTCTATTACTACCGAACCCTCTAAGCCCGCATTTTCTGCAATCTGCCTTACCGGCTCTTCCAAGGCTCTCTTCACTATCTTAACGCCTGTCTTTTCATCGCCTTCTGTTCCATCAATCAGCGCATCAACAGCTTTAATTGTATTTGCAAGTGCAGTTCCGCCGCCAGGTACTATACCTTCCTCAACTGCTGCTCTTGTTGCTGCAAGTGCATCCTCTATCCTGTGCTTTCTTTCCTTCAGTTCTGTCTCTGTAGCAGCGCCAACCTTGATTACCGCTACACCGCCGGAAAGCTTTGCAAGTCTCTCCTGGAGCTTTTCCCTGTCGAAGTCGGAGGTTGTATCTTCAATCTGTGCTTTCAGCATTTTTATTCTGTCTTTAATTGCCTTGGCATCTCCTGCACCGTCTACGATGATTGTGTTTTCTTTCTGAACCTTGACCTGTCTTGCTCTACCTAACTGGCTAAGCTTTGTTTCTTTAAGATCCAGGCCCAATTCTTCGGATATTACCTGTCCATTTGTAAGTATAGCTATATCTTCAAGCATTGCCTTTCTTCTGTCGCCAAAGCCAGGTGCCTTAACAGCCACACACATAAAGGTACCTTTGAGTTTATTGATTATCAATGTTGATAATGCTTCACCTTCAACATCTTCGGCAATGATGAGGAGCTTTTTACCCTGCTGAACTATCTGCTCAAGAACCGGAAGCAATTCCTGTATGTTGGAAATCTTCTTATCCGTGATGAGTATATACGGATCATCAAGAACAGCTTCCATCTTCTCTGTATCAGTAACCATGTACAGTGAGATGCAGCCTCTGTCAAACTGCATACCTTCAACAACATCAAGAGTGGTTCCGAAGGTATTTGATTCCTCAACTGTAATAACGCCGTCCTTGCCTACCTTTTCCATAGCTTCTGCTATAAGCTCGCCTATTGTTTCGTCAGCAGCAGAAATGGAAGCAACCTGTGCTATAGCAGCTTTGCTTTCGATCGGCCTTGAAGTTTTCTTGAGTTCATCAACTGCTGTATCAACAGCCTTGCTTATACCCCTCTTCAATATCATCGGGTTTGCACCTGCTGCAACATTCTTGAGACCTTCTCTTATTATTGCCTGTGCAAGAAGAGTTGCAGTCGTTGTTCCATCACCGGCTACATCATTTGTCTTTGTAGCAACTTCTTTAACAAGCTGTGCTCCCATATTTTCAAATGGGTCTTCCAGCTCAATTTCCTTTGCTATTGTAACACCATCATTGGTAATAAGGGGTGAGCCGAATTTCTTATCCAGAACTACATTTCTGCCCTTTGGTCCCAATGTAATTTTCACTGTATTTGCAAGCTGGTTTACACCACTTTCCAGTGCGCGTCTTGCATCTTCTGCATATTTGATCTGTTTTGCCATTACTGTTCCCTCCTATTTATTCAATTACTGCCAGAATGTCGCTCTGTCTTACGATCAGATACTCATTACCATCCATCTTCACTTCTGTTCCGGCGTATTTTGAGTATATGACCTTATCTCCAACCTTTAATTCCAACGGAACTTTCTTACCATCCACCATTTCTCCGGAACCTACGGCAAGCACTTCACCCTGCATCGGTTTTTCCTTTGCAGTACCAGGAAGTACTATACCGCTCTTTGTTGTTTCTTCACTCTCGATAACTCTGATAATGACTCTGTCGCCTAGTGGTTTGATATTCATACGTTACCCTCCTTAAAAGTTCTTATTAAAATTATTATGTACTCTTTTCTTATTAGCACTCACTTAAGTTGAGTGCTAATTACACTTATTATAATAATTAATGGGAATTACATAATCAAATTCCCATACAGGCCAAATTCAGCCTATTACATCTGAATCTAGCCAATATTTAGTATTATATTAATAATCCTCTATTTTTATACTATTTTCTCAAAGTTTTAAAAACAGCATGAACAGGATCGGAAGGAATATTGCCGGGAGCATATTCCCGACCTTTATCTTTTTGATTTCCAGTATATTAATACCAACCCCCATAAGGAGAATCCCACCTGTTGCCGTCATTTCAGTCATTACAACCTCGCTGAGATATGGAGCTACAAAAGAAGCAAGTAAAGAAATAGTACCCTGATATACTAACACCGGAATGAAGGATAAAACCACCCCAATCCCCATAGTAGAAGCAAACACTACTCCAATCACTCCGTCCATTATGGCTTTTGCATATAATATGCTATGATCATTCATGAGTCCGCTCTGCAGTGCTCCCATTATTGCCATGGAACCTACGCAGAAAAGAAGACTGGCTGTAACAAAGCCTTGTGAAAAATTGCCTTCCTTTGTTCCAAGCTTGTCCTGAACAAAGTCGCCCAAATCATTCATCTTTTTCTCAATGTTGATCCATTCCCCAAGTATCGCACCGAATACCAAACTGAATACAACAACCATAATATTCTGGGACTTAACCGCAAACATCATGCCCAATGCCACAGTAAGCAGCCCTAAAGATGATATGATCAAGCTGCTGAAACGCTCTGAAAGTCCCTTCTTAAGAATGCTTCCAGTTACTCCTCCAATAATAATTGCCGCTGCATTTACTATAGAACCTAACAAAATCATAATATCAACTCCCTTTTATCCGGGTTTATTTTTAATTCCCTCGCATAATAGAAAAGATACTCCTGCGCAAAGCCTGCCATATCTCCGAATTTATCTTCCGCAAAACGCTGAATTTCTTTCATTTTGACATCTCTTCCAAGAAAGAAATATTCTGTTACCCTTTTTACCCATACATCCACAGGATAAGCCTTATACTTTTGCATAGAAAAAAGCATTATGCAATCTGCTACCTTAGGCCCCACTCCAGGGACCTTCATAAGCTCTTTCCTTGCATTGTCAGCATCCAGCCCGGCAATCTCTGCAAGGCTTGTTTCTCCATTATTCACCATCTCTACAGCCCGGTATATGTATTTGCATCTGAATCCGGCCCTGCACAGGGATATCCCCTCTATATCAACCGGTTGAAGCTCCTCAGGCGTCGGAAAGGCATAATATGTTTTCCCTTTGTAACGGACTTTACTGCCGTACATTTCCGACAACAGATTTATACTTCTCGCTATCATCGGTATACTGTTGTTGGCTGATATAATATAGGATATCAGTAGTTCCCAGGGCTCCTGCTTCAGTATTCTGATACCCTTTCCATACTTAATGGCCATGTCAAGCACAGGATCCCGTGAGAGTACTTCCTTTATGGCTCCATAATCCCGCCCAAGGTCAAAATAATCAAACCATATATCCTGGAATTCTTTCAGATTGGTATTGTCCAGCACCACTATACCCTTATCGCAGTCAGACTTCACATTTAGTACTTTGCCGAAAGCAACTCCTGTGTAGCTTCCGTCTTCTTCCTTTGCCCACCGGAAGCATTGACCGCATTCAAATATATGCCTGGCATCGAAATCTGATACGCCCTCTAGAATCAAGCCATTTTCTACTTCTGTGATCTTCAAATTTACAATCCCCTATCGTAAGAACCTATTACGGACGGCCAATGGCCGCCCCTACAGAGGAACGCATGCAATGCGTTACCTGCCTACAAACCTGTACAGGCGATTCATGAATCGCCCCTATCCCCGAAACCTCGCATCTCGCATCTCGTATCTAAACTATGTCGTTATCGCCTTAACTGTCACATTTATGCTCAGTACATTCAGACCTGTCATGTATTCTATCTCTTCCACCAATTTTTTCTGAAGATCCACTACCATAAGGTCTATTCTGGTAATAAGCTTGATTGATAAATCAAGGTCAATAATCACACCATCAGGCCTGTTCTCTATCCTGACCCTCATAATTTTGTTTACCCGCTCCACCTTTGACACACATATTCCGATAATCTGTACAAGCGCAGCCTTTGTGAGCTCATACTTCCCCAGATAGCTGAAGGTGGGCCTTATTATTGTTTTTTCTACTATGTCCGAGAAACGGTCCTTTTTACTGAATATCTTAAGGGAATCTATGAAATAACCGGAAAAATCCTTTTTAACCTCAAAAGTAGGCACCGGTATAACATGCTTCCCATCTTCACGACGCGATTTTCTGGCTTGCTCAATCTCCTTTTCTGTCGAAACATCTTCTATATGAAGTATCTCATGGAATTCCGGAAACCCAAGAGCCTGACTGATTTCCTGCACCATTTTGAGTGAAGTGCCGATTACCAGAAGCTTTTCCGGTTTAATTTCTTCCAAAGCATTCTTTACCTTCTCCCGGTGTTCAGGATCATTGAAAAGTGCCCTTCTTACCGATGCTATCCGGGTGCTCTCCCGCTTTGCAGACTGTCCTGCAATAACTCTCGTACCACCTATTAAAAGACCGTCATCGATTATATATCCTATGTCCCTGTCTCTTGCCACCATAAAAGCCTTATAGCTTTTTCCCGTACCGCTCTGTCCTATAAGTGCATAAACCTTCAAGATCATACCCCCAGTACCACTAATGTAAACTGCTGTATACGTTATATTCTATCACATTTCACAATTTTTGAAACAGGAAAATGAATAAGATACGAGATACGGGATACGAGGAAAGACACGGAAACCGCACGGATGTATACGGACATTGTAACATCCGTGTGTTCAGTGTTACCCATTCTCTCGTTCCCCTCGAAACCTCGCAACCCCGCAGCCCCGTAACCTGAATTAATTAAAGGAACGACATGTTAACCACACGTCGTTCCTTTAATTATTTTCCCTTCTCCGGAAAAACCTTACCCAGTAATACTATTGTTCCGTAAAACACTGAAATGACTATAAATATCCCAAGCATCCCAAAGCCCATGACCCTGATGCTCTCGTAAAATACATCCATATTCATATCCCTTTCCTTTTTTATTCCCTCATTATGAAAGCTCTATTTAACCAGTGCAAGTATCAGACCACCGGCAATTATCGAGCCTATCTGCCCTGCGACATTAGCGCTGACCGCCTGCATAAGTATGAAGTTTGTCGGATCTGCTTTTTGTGCCTCTCTCTGTATGACCCTGGATGACATTGGGAAAGCTGATATACCTGCAGCCCCAACCATAGGGTTGATCTTATTCTTTGAAAACAGGTTAAGGAATTTGGCGAACATTACCCCACCGGCTGTATCAAATATAAATGCAATAAGACCCATAGCAATTATCTTGATAGTATCAAGATTGAGAAATTTGTCGGCAGACATTGTTGAACCTATTGTAATACCAAGAAGTATAGTAACCAGATTTGCAAGTTCATTCTGTGCTGATTTTGAAAGCCTGTCGGTAACCCCTGACTCCCGCAGAAGGTTTCCGAACATCAGAAAGCCTACCAAAGCCACGCTTACAGGAGCAACCAGACCTGCAATAATTGTAACAACTATCGGGAACAATACCTTTACTTTCTTGGATACCGAGTGCTCCTCATAAGGCATCCTTATTCTTCTCTCCTCCACTGTAGTAAGGGCCCGTATGACAGGAGGCTGTATGATCGGCACCAGGGACATATATGAGTATGCCGCAACTGATATTGGAGCCAGCAGGTGCTCAGCAAACTGTGACGCCACATATATGGAAGTCGGGCCATCTGCTGCACCGATTATACCTATTGACGCCGCTTCTTTAAGGCTATAACCCATCAAGGCTGCCATTGACATGGTAAAAAATATTCCGAACTGTGCCGCTCCACCAAAGAGCAGCATTTTGGGATTTTTCAAAAGCGGCCCGAAATCTATCATTGCACCAACTGCTACAAATATCAGAAGCGGAAACAATTCTGATCTGATACCAGCTTCATAAAGCTCAATAAGAGGCTTCATACCCTCTGTTTCAAAAACCAAAGGAATATTTGCCATTATTGCTCCAAAGCCTATAGGTAAAAGGAGCACCGGCTCATATTCTTTTGCAATTGCCAGGTAAATAAGTATGCCTGCTATTACAAGCATAATGATATTACCAAGCTCAACTGATTTTATCCCCACTAACAAACTCTCCATAACATTACTCCTTCCAAAGGTGAATCAGTTCAATACAATCTTTATTAATATAAATATTATCTAAAAATATGTTGTGTTGAAACTGCTGCTAATAATAGTGAAATTCTTAGAATTTATGTAAATTTACGTACATTTTTCAGTTTAACTTAAAAACTCACAAATGTAAAACATTACATTTGTGAGTTTTAGCTTTCAAACTATTGATTTTTAATGCCCCGGCACAATATACTCTTCAATCGCATTAAAGCTCTATTGAGCGCTTCAAAGCATCTATTTTTTCTTCCTTCTTACCTCGTCCTGCTCCTTTAGCAGATAGGATATTGTAAATAAGCTTTCGCTCAGGTGAACGTTTTCTACAATTACATTACTATCCAGCTTAAGATCAACAGGGGCAAAATTCCATATGCCTTTTATTCCGCAATTTACCAATACTTCAGCAATTTTCTGTGTGCCGTCCTTTGGTGTGCAAAGGATACCGATCTCTATACCGTTCTCTTTAATAAAGCCTTCAACCTCTTCAACCGGTAAAACCTTAATATCTTTTACAAGCTCGCCTATTTTTTTGGGGCTGTTGTCAAACATTCCGTACAGCTTGAAGCCGCTTTCTTCAAAGAAGGTATAGTTGGCTATAGCCCTTCCCACATTACCTGCACCAATGATAATAGTCCTGTAGGTTTTATCCAGGCCAAGGATTTTACCTATCTCCCTGTGAAGCTCATCAACATTGTAGCCATATCCCTGCTGTCCGAAACCGCCGAAGCAATTCAAGTCCTGTCTTATCTGCGATGCCGTAAAGCCTGTAATACGGCTTAGTTCTTGAGAGGATACCCTTCTGATGTCATTGTGCAATAAATCACCCAAATACCTGTGATATTTAGGAAGTCTTCTAACTACCGCCATAGATATGTTGCTGAATCTTTCCATCTGATCTACTCCTAACTATATCATGTTTTTAGTATTTAATGTAATTTACATTAATATCCATTTTGTTAAAAATTTAACACATGTGGCACCATTAAATTATTTCGTTAATTCATTTTATTATATTCTTAATTTCTTGTCAATAAATTACATCTATCATAATTTTTTATGGCAGATAATTTCTTAGGCGCCTCATTACAGCAATACCAACATGTCAACATTGTTATGCCATTGCAAAGCATTATATGATATTAATATTCATTATAAATACTATGTATGATATTAATAATCATTATATATAAATCAGAGAACTATTTCAACATTTTGTGGAAAATATATGTGATTTTTGTTCAAATTCCGCAAAATGATTTCATTGATTATTATCAAATATGTACAAAACAGCAGAAATTTTGTTAAAATAATTAATGTGTGATATTGTTATTGTTATCAAACTTTTATACAATATACAGTTGGAGGCAAACCGATGATAATTCTTTCAGGTAAGGATATAAAGAAAAGCTATGGCATAGATGTGATTATTGAGGGTGTTACCTTTACTGTACAAGAAAATGACAAGATTGGTATTGTCGGAGTAAATGGAGCAGGAAAGTCAACCCTTTTCAAAATAATTACCGGTGATCTCGACAGGGATGAAGGGGATCTGTTTATCAGCAAAAATATAAAAATAGGCTACATGTCCCAGGATTTCAACTATGAGTCGGACAATACGATATGGGATGAAATGATGTCTGTTTTCACCCATCTTACTAAGCTGGAAGGTACCATCCAGGATTTGGAGCAGAAAATCAGCAGCATGAGTGCTTCAAAAGATAGGGTCGCTGTGGAAGCACTGCTGGGAACCTATGCAAATCTGCAGGAGGAATATAAGAACAGCAATGGATTTGGTTATAAAAGCCAGATAAAAGGCGTGCTTAAGGGGCTTGGTTTTTCCTCCGAGGATTATGATAAACCTGTTTCGATACTGAGTGGTGGTCAGAAGACAAGAGTTGCCCTGGGAAAGGTTCTTTTGCAGAATTTCAATATACTGCTGTTGGATGAGCCGACCAATTATCTTGATATTCAATCTGTGGAGTGGCTTGAGGAATACCTCAGGGATCTTAAGTGCTCGGCTCTTATTGTGTCTCATGACCGCTACTTTCTTGATATGGTTACCAACAGGACCTTTGAGATAGAAAACAGATCGCTTAGAGAATATAACGGCAATTACTCGAAATATATTGAGAAAAAGCAGCAGCAAAGAGAAATCCTATTAAAGGATTATACAGAGCAGCAAAAGGAAATAGCCCGCCAGGAGGCAATAATAGCCAGGTTCAGGCAATATAACAGAGAAAAGAGTATAAAGCAGGCTGAAAGCCGGGAGAAAGCCCTTGACCGTATTGAAAGGATTGAGAAGCCCGACGCTCTTCCCAGGAATATTGCTGTGAAATTCGAGCCTGCAATCAGAAGCGGGAATGATGTCCTGAAGGTGGAAAACCTGTCCAAAGCCTTTGACAGACAGCTTTTTTCCGATGCCAGCTTCGAGGTTAAGAGGGGTGAAAAAGTCGCACTGCTTGGACCAAATGGGATCGGTAAAACTACAATGCTTAAGATAATAGCCGGTTTGACTGAGGCAGATTCCGGTCATGTACGCCTTGGTACAAATGTCATTATCGGTTACTATGACCAGGAGCAGGAAAGCTTGAATTACACTAATACCATAGTTGATGAGATATGGGACGAATACCCCCAGCTGAATCAGACTGAGCTTCGTACAAAGCTGGCCACATTCTTGTTTCCGGGAGAAGACATATTTAAGGAAATCAGTAAGCTCAGCGGAGGCGAAAGAAGCAGGATTGCCCTTCTCAAGCTCATGCTTTCCAAATCAAACTTTCTTCTTATGGATGAGCCAACAAATCATCTGGATATTCTGTCCAAGGAAGTGCTGGAAAGCGCATTGGCAAACTATTCAGGCACAGTGCTGCTGATATCCCATGACAGGTATTTCCTGAACAAGGTGGCTACAAAAATAATCGAGCTCAAGCAGGATGACTGCGTACAATATAACGGCAATTACTCCTATTATGTCTATAAGAAAAGCAAGCTGGAGAGCAGTATGGCTGATCAACAGGCTGAGCTTCCTGAAACAGCCACACCCAATAAGAACGATTGGTTGAAACAGAAGGAGGAAAAATCAAATCTCAGAAGGCAGCAAAAAAGACTTGAGACTGTTGAAGCTGAAATTGCACTGTCCGAGGATCGGATAACGGAGATCGCTTCTTTGCTGGAGACTCCTGAGGTATTCACCGATCATGTAAGATGCCGGGAACTCCACGATGAGCAGGTAAGGCTCAAGGAAGGACTTGATCTGCTGTATGAGGAATGGGGCGAGCTTAGTGAATAATGTTAAAGGGCGATTCGTGAATCGCCCCTACATGTTTACAGGTTGTTTATGATGGCTTTCACCATATCATCGGTGGTAGCCGATCCTCCCTGGTCGGGAGTTATGTATTTGCCCTCTTTTAGTACTTTTACAACTGAATTGTGTATCCTTTCTGATGCTGATCTCTCTCCCAGCCTTTTAAGCATCATTGCCCCGCAGAGTATGCTTGCGGTAGGATTCGCAATACCTTTGCCCACCAGATCCGGAGCAGTACCGTGGGTTGCTTCATATACTGCAGCTTCAGCGCCTATATTGACGCCCGGTACCACACCAAGTCCGCCTACGAGTCCTGCACCAAGCTCCGCCACCAGATCGCCGTAGAGATTCGGCATTACAAGTATATCAAAGTTTTCAGGACACATTACCAGCTTCATGCACAGGTTTTCTGCCGTCATTTCATCATATTCTATATCAGGATATTTGCTGGCTATATACCTTACACTTGAAAGGAAAAGTCCGTCTGAAAGCTGCATTATGTTTGCCTTGTGCACACAGGTGACCTTCCTTCTCTTTTCCTTGACCGCATAGTTAAAGGCAAAGGAAGCTATCCTCTCTGATGCGTGCCTGGTGATCAGCTTGATGCTTTCTGCGGCATCGGTTCCCACCATATGCTCAATTCCCATATATAAATCTTCAGTATTCTCCCTGAAAACCACAAGATCAACATTGCTATATTTTGATTTTACACCTTCAAAGGATTTGATCGGTCTGATATTCGCATACAGGTTAAGCTGCTGTCTGAGACTTACATTTACACTTCTGAAGCCTCCACCTATCTGAGTCATTACCGGACCCTTCAAAGCTATCTTGTTATTCTCAATGGATTTTACCGTGTCTTCGGGTAAAGGATTTCCAAACCGCTCCAACGCAATCTGTCCCATACATCTTGATTCCCATTGGATATCAACTCCTGCAGCTTCAATTACCTTAATAGCCGCATTTGTTACCTCGGGTCCTATTCCATCCCCCGGTATAAGTGTCGCCCTATACATTACCTTCACCTCCGTAAAAATTAGTCAGATTCGAGATACGAGATTCTAGATTCGAGTATTAAGAAAAGTCTCCGAAGCCCTGCCTTAGCTCTCGAATCTCGCATCTCGTACCTCGAATCTAATCTTATTTTATATCACTTCCACTTTAATTCCAAGGTTTTCTTCCAATTCTTTAAAGTGCCTTCCCAAAAGGTCCCTGCCTGATGTGTCGAACATTATACCGGGCAGAAGCAGCACTTCCGGCTGCCGTATTCTTTCCGCCATATGGATTTCTATGTCACTCAGGGTAAGAAGGCCTGCACACATTATATTCCCACCGTAATACCTGTTCCTGGCGATTTCAATTTCCACCCTGTCTCTCTGTGTAATACAGCCTGTCAATATACCGTAAGCCAGTTCCGAGGTCAGAATAAGGCAGCTTTTTTCTTTATTCCTTAGTATTCCCCTTTCAACACCGCTTATTGTATCAGGATGTATATCATAGCTGAATACCATCCCTGAAGGAGTTTTTGCAGGCTTATGGACAATCACTTCCCGTGATTCCCCGTTTCTCAGAACTTCGAGCATAGGGTCCCGGGCTCTGAGCAGTTTATAATACGCATCCACTCTCGACAAAGGCTCTTTGCCATTTATTCCTGTTATCCTGTCACCTCTGGATATTCCTGAGTTCCATGCAGGTGAATCCCTTAGCACTCCCAGAACAACAGCATGAAGATCCATTAATGCAGAAGGCTCCATAATCAGTGGTATGTCTATCGATTCTCCCAGTTCAGCTGTAAAAGCCTCCAGGCTGCTCCTGATATCAGAAGGTGGTAATGCCCCCTTTGTGAACCTTGTATAACCCGGCATAAAAATTCTTATAGTTGAAGCTCCATACTCACTGAGAAACTCTGCTGCAGCCTTTATATCCTCCCAACCCACCAGATGGGGCATTGCAACTATACTGCCGCTGTAGCCGATCCCGTAATGTCTTAACAGCTTTACCGCCTTCACAGCTTCCATATGTGCCTTTCCCCTGTATAGCTCTTTTCTGCCCTGTATGCTGCTGCTATTCAGTGAAACATTCAGTTCTATATTGCCTATCTGGTTAAGCTCAGCTAAAATACCTTCAGAGAGATGTATCCCGCTGGTGGTAATCTGTATCGGGGTATTGCGATACTTGAGCCTGATGCTCTGCAGTATCTCAATTATATCATCACAGAGAAAAGGTTCCCCCTCACATATTCGGGTAGCAGATTCTCCAATGATTATTTTCCTTGCCTCATCCAGGAACTCTATCAGTGTATCAATCTGCTCCCTTGAGAGCTTATCAACATAATATGCGTTTATCTCTTCAGGATTCTGCAGATGGCTGCAGAATATACAGGCGGTACTGCAGCTGGTTGTAAGCACCAATATGTTATCCCTGCTTGCAGTTTCGAGCAATAAATTAAAAGGAGCCGGCTTCAAAATACACCCACCCCCTTTTCATTCCAATGATAGATTTGGCATTGCGTTAATGGTAAAATCAGACCTTATACCCCTGATGAATCTATAATAGGCAGCACAGCCAATCATTGCGGCATTGTCCGTGCACAGTACCGGGGAAGGATAGAGCACCTTGATGCCGGCCTGCTCCCCTCTTTGCTTCAATAGTTCCCTTAATCTGCTGTTTGAGGCTACTCCGCCGGCAAGCACCACAAACTCTGATTTCTTGTCAAGTGCGGCTCTTACAAGCTTGGCAGACAATACATCCGCTACAGCCTCCTGAAAGCTTGCTGCAACATCTGCCGTGCTGATCTCTTCACCCTTCATACGCTTTGAGTTCATATAATTAAGTGCTGCGGATTTCAGACCGCTGAAGCTGAAGTCGAAACTTCCTTCCTCCAGAAAGGCTCTGGGAAAATCAATGGCCTCACGGTTGCCTGAAGCAGCCAGTCTGTCTATCAAAGGCCCTCCCGGATAGCCGAGACCAAGGGCCCGTGCAATCTTGTCAAAGGCTTCTCCTGCAGCATCATCTCTTGTTCTGCCCATAATCTCATACTTGTTATAATCCATAACATATACAATATGGCTGTGGCCTCCTGATGCAACCAGACAGGTGAAAGGCGGCTCCAGTTCCTTGTGCTCTATATAATTTGCAGCAATATGACCTTCAATATGATTCACACCTATGAAAGGCAAATTGCTGCTGTAAGCAATAGCTTTAGCTGTTGAGAGACCAATAAGCAGTGCTCCGACAAGCCCTGGCCCACAAGTGACTGCAACGGCATCCAGATTTTTCAGCGTTATTTCTGCCTCTGACAATGCTTCATCGATCACAGGGCTGATGCTTTCCAGATGCTTTCTGGACGCAACCTCCGGCACTACTCCGCCGTATCTCTTATGTATGTCTATCTGACTGGATATAATATTCGATAAAACTACCCTGCCGTTTCTAACAACTGCAGCAGAAGTCTCATCACATGAAGTCTCAATCGCCAGTATCAGAATGTCCTTATCCATAGCCAACACTCCATATATAATGTAAATATGTACTTATGTTTCCCTGATCTATATTCTGTAACCGTTTCCATATCGTCTGCGAAAAACATTTTTATTAGACCGGATTTCTCTCAAGTATTGCAATAACGTCCTTTATACCGATTTTATCATTATCTATAGCTTGTACAATTTCATCAAAACAACCTTTGATCTTCTCATAATTCTTATGCTCCTGGTATATGATCTTTTTTCCGTACTTGTTTGTAACCTTGGCTATATAGAGGTCATTCTCCTGTATCAGGCTTATTACATGATTCTCTATAGAAAATTCTCTGAGCAGCATTATATTCCTCCCATAAATCATTTGTGGAAACATGATAAGGACATTATATCACATGGGGCAATTAAATAGAAGTATTCGATTTTTCTATTATATCCCGGATTCCCAATATTATTAGCCAAAGATAAAAGATACGGGATCCCAGTCCCGTATCTCCAACCACCGCAGCCTCGCAGCCTCAAAACCTCGCAGCCCCATATCTATTCTATCGTCAAAGTGGTTACATTCAAGTCGGCATATATCTTAAGAGTATTCCCAGCATCTTCATAGTTTCTTGAAACATACTCCTTTTCAGAGCGGCTCAGTATTTCACTGTTATTGATCCTTACCGAGGATATCTCATATTTATCCACCATAATCCGTATGCCCGTGTTCTCAGGCAGCTTAAGCTTCACAGAAGAAGCATCGGCATTTATCCTTATTTCTCCGTCCTTTTCATTCTCTCCTGTAAGATTAACCGTTATCTTTGATGCATCTGCATTTATATCCAGAACCTCAAAACCCACATTCCCTGCTCCGTATATGTCAACGCTGCTGGCGGCTGCATCCAGCCTGAATTTATCAAAGGGCGCCTTGTTCGGCTCATCAAAATACAGCTTGGCCTCCGAAGCATTCAGTACGGCATCCATACTGTTTATCATCATACCGCCCATATCAAGCTTCGCATTTGAGGCATCAGCCCTCACTTCCACGTCAAGAGGAAGCTCTTCTGTAACCTTTACATCCCATCTGTTTACCGGCTTGCCGAAGTTGAATTTCTCCAGCTTGTTCTTGATGCTTATTTCATCCTCGTCTACTCTGAATTCTGGCTTAAGTGCCTCCGAATTATACTCAAATTCTACTTCCGCAAGTAGATTCTCCGTACTATCGACCACCGCTTTTGCCAGCTTCATATCAATATCCAGCTTAATTGGCTGTCCCTTTTGATATTTGTCACTCATTTCAACTGTTTCCTTATGCTCCTTCAATGCCCCTGCAAGCATGCTCCCAGCGTTATCAAACTCCATTACACAAGCTGTTGGCAGTAGTAACATCAAAGCAGCCAATACCATAAGTAATCCCTTTTTATACATTTGAAGCCTGCCTCCTGACTTTAGGGGCTCCAAGCCTTGTATCCGCAGCAACTCCTATGGCGTAAGTGACCAGAGTGAAGTATGCCAGCCATCCCAGAACAGGAATTATCCTCAACACATATACAAGCACAACTCCGACTAAAAGATGTATATATACCGAATTCCTGCCTTCCAGGTAGCCTGTGATCCTGAAGCCTATGGCAATCTCAACGGCTATCATTCCGACAAAACCAGCCAGAAAGAATCCTATAAATATAAACGGTATGAACACAATTCCTATCAGGGTTATCGCCAGTAGCACCGTAAGTATCACAGATGCAGGTATGAACATTATCATTATCAAGAACCCTATTCCCAAGCGCCTGCCAAACCTCAGCCTGCTCTCCTCCGCCATCAGCTTCACCCTGTCAGGTGCGATTAGCAATGCTAGACAAGAGAATGCATATACCGCAAACAAACCGATCATATCTCCATAGGACACTCTGGGAATCAAGCCGTCATGGTTCTTCCTGAAGTTGAAAGGAGCAGTCACATCAGCTACTTCCCCTCTGATCGTCCCATTGGGGGATTTATCCACACCACCTAAAATTCCGGCTGCATCTCCATTGATCATACCATTGTTCTTTACTGATATTTCTCCGAATACCGCTACAGCATCACCTGAAATCGTACCGGAAACCGTCACATTCCCAAATATCGCAACTGCATCTCCTGTCATATCTCCATTGACCGTAATATTACCGAATATCGAAACCGCATCACCATTTACCGTAACTCCGTCAGGGACCTCTATATCATTAAATAAAGCTACTCTATCCTTATTGTCTACATCCAGTGCAAAGGCGCAAAGCATCAGAACAGCCAGCAGCAAGCCAGCCAACACCACTATTCCCTTTTTCATCATCATATCAAAACCTCCTAATTTTCCTGCAATTTACGCCTGTGTATCAGGAATAGGTTAATACCCATAAATGCCAATACAAGCATTGTTAAGCTTATGAAATAATCCCTCAGTAAAACGTTTCTCAGAACAAGGACCTTTCCCAAAAGCACTGAAACGGTAACAAGCATCTCTCTCAAAATACCGGAAACTATCGTAGCACCATATATGATCACATTTTGAACTGCAATCAGCAGCCCGCTTTCTCTTATAAAGGGTACTGCCACAAAAATCACCATGTTCCATGCGAAAATTATGAGGCCCAGTACCGAAATCAACCAAAAGGCAACCATCTGAGGGCTTAAGGAATATGCTGCCCTGCTCCTTATTCCGTCTATTACCCTTGCCTCAAATCCAACAGGCGCTTCTATTTCAGGGAACTCCTCCAGGGTATCCAAAGCTTCTCTGAGCACTGCAAATTCTTCTGCGCAGCGGTCACAGCTCTCGTTATGCTTTATTATCATTTCGCGTTCCAGTTCACTGATATTACCATCGAAATATTTCATAACCAGATCATTTATTTCCTTGCATTGCATGCTTCTCACGCTCCTTTTCCCTGCTGATCAATTCTTCCTTAAGCATCTGTCGGGCTCTATACAGTCTATTCTTAACAATGGTGAGCGATTCACCGGTTATATCCATTATCTCCTGATAAGATAGGTTCCTGTGGTGAAACAGTATAAGGAATTCCCTGTATTTATCCGGCAGCTTCATTATTGCATCCTGCACCAGCTTTTGGTTTTCTTTCCTTATATATTCTTCCTCAGGAGTGTCTTTTCCATCTTTTATCTCAAAACCCTCATCTATTGGCACCGTTTCTGCTTTCCTTTTCCGTAAGCTGTCCAAGCAAAGGTTTGTAGTGACTTTAAGCGCCCAGGTCATGAATTTGTATTCAGGATTATATCTGGACAGGGAGTTAAACATTCTGATAAATGCCTCCTGTGAGACATCCTCAGCTTCTTCCCTGTTTCCCATCATTCTGTATGCCGTATTGAATACAGCCTTCTTATACCTCCCGATGAGCAACTCAAAAGCATTCACATCTCCAGCCAGGCACTTATTCACTATTTCAATGTCAGAGGCAATCAAATACATCCCCACCCCATGATCCTGTGTCTATGGTGCGGGCGAACACTGTTCGCCCCTACAACGGAACGGTCAAGACCGCTCCCTGCACCTCGAAACCCCGTATCTCGCATCTTGTATCTCGTATCTCGTATCTCGTATCTATATTAATATACGTATTCAAAAAATAATTGTCTGACGTAATGCAATATTAAACGCACAAAAGTATTTACGTCAATTCCTTCCACATTATTACCGCATCTTCACCGGTATCGGCATAATAGCCTTTTCTTAAGCCGTAATCTACGAAACCCAGCTTCCTATAAAGCTTTCGCGCAATATCGTTTGAGGCTCTTACCTCAAGAGTGATGCGGGCAGCTTTGCTGTCCTTTGCTGTCTGCAGCAGCGCCTGTACCAGCTTTTCTCCAAGCTTCCGACCCCGATAATCAGGATGTACTGCAATATTGGTTATATGTGCTTCGTCAAGCACGATCCACATACCTCCGTAAGCCGCAACCTTTCCATCCACTTTTGCCACAGTATATCTGGCCAGACTGTTCTGCGAAAGCTCCGATTCAAAGGATTCACGGGACCAGGGCACTCTAAAGCTCAGGTTTTCTATTTCACAGACCTGCTCAATATCTTTCATGCTCATATTCTGAAGCTCCACATTCTGCTTTTTCTCATATTCCACTTCTGCCTGGGATTTCCTTATATATGTGAGCCTGAAGGAGCTGTAAGTATCTAAAGAGCCTTTTTCATACATCTCCATAGCGATTCTTGCACAGGAAGAAGCTCTTGGCAGCAAGCTGTCCGCTTGTGCTGCATAATATTCCTCAAGGCCTTTTTTCAAATCCTCTTCGAAAAGTAAAACTCCGTCTCCGAGAAAAGTAACAGGAACAGATTTCTTTTTTATATGCTTTATAAGATCCTCTACCGGAATAACCTCGAGATCCTCCAGCTTAATGAGGCTTCCCTTTTCCCACGTGTAAAGGCTGCTGTATACCATATTCCTCTGGGCATCCAGTATTGGACAAACCAGGCCTGTACAATTGTAAAGGTTGTAAGCCAATGCATCAAGGGTCGGTACTGCCGCAACCGGCTTTTCAAAGGTTTGAGCCATACCCTTTATTATCGATGCTCCTATGCGGAGGCCGGTAAAAGAGCCCGGACCGGCAGAGCATGCATAAAGGTCGATCTCTGAGGGCCTGATTCCCGACTTATTGAAAAGATCATCTATTATACCCATTATTCTCTGGGAATGGGCTCTGCTTATATTCAATATGTACTCCGAAATGAGTCTGCCGTCTTCCATTATTGACGCTGTTGCAGCAGAAGTGGATGTATCAACAGCCAGGATTTTCATTGCTTTCCATTCCTTTCACCATATTGTCATAAACCTCTCCTGTCGGTTCAATTATTATTTCACGGGAATTGTCTCCCTTTGTATTCAATATTGTGATCCAGAGTCTCTCCCCGGGGATCACTTCCTTTACTATATCCGCCCATTCCAATACCACCACCCCGTCACCGAAGAAATACTCTTCATAGCCCAATTCGTGCATTTCTTCAACATCATTGAGTCTATATACATCAAAATGGTAAAGAGGCAATCTGCCTTCATATTCATTGATAATTGTATAGGTCGGGCTGGTCACATAGTCCGTCACTCCCAGGCCTATTGCTATTCCCTTGGTAAAGGCTGTTTTCCCTGCGCCCAGGTCTCCTGACAGGCATACTATGCTTCCCTTACTCAGCAGTCTTCCCAGTTGTTCACCTATCTTTGACGTTTCTTCAGCGCATTCAGTATTAAATTTAAGCATTTGTTAACCTCCAAAAATGTTCCGGCAATAGACTATGGGCAATGGGCAACAGGTTTTAAGCATTGCTTCGAAGAATGTACGGGCGATTCATGAATCGCCCCTGCGTCCCAGACCTCATGCCAGATATGACTTTGCCATTTATAAAAAATATCTATGGCAACCTTGCGGTTACTATAGATATTATACTCTGTTTAGAGGTAAATGTATACATTTGCGAGACACGAGACACGAGATGCGAGATACGAGTGGGGACGAACAATGTTCGCATGACTATTGTCTATTGCCCCATATATACAACCTTAATGTCTGCTTTTAAAAATAGTAGTATAGTAACTGCTATGTAATATAAAATTATTATGGCTGTCATTCTGAACACAGTGTAGAATCTTTGCACTTAAGGATTACCGGTAAACATTTGTCTGAGTCGTGCTCTTAGGCATAAGATTCCTCGCACACTCGGAATGACACAGGTAAAGCTTTTAAGTCACTTATTGATATTAATAACTATATTTCTGTTCCGGTTGCAAAAAAGAACCCCAGGGACTTGGAATTATAACCTTGTCCGCTGGGGTATCTCAATTATTCAGTGCATTAGTCTCCTGCCAGATCCATATCTTTAGTATTACCATGGAATATATTGTTTTCTATCAAGTTACCCTCAAATTCGCTACTGATTTCAATGCCTACCGCTGAAGCATTCTGCACAGTGTTGGCTGTAACGGTTGCTTTTGACTCGCTTCCGACAATAATACCCTTTCTGGTATTAGAAACAGTATTGCCGGTAATATTGTTATTGATTGCACCTGATGCGATTTTTGACTGGTCAATTGAAATACCTATGTCAAAATCACTTATAGTATTACCTGATATGGTTACATTCCCAGGTGATTTTTGTGCTCTTTGGTTTATGCCTTTCCCTTCTGAACCAATACCTTTCAGTGTGTTATTCAAAATTGATATATTGGCCGAGCTAAGTGCAATTATGGCACTGCCTGCCGATACTTCGATATTCAGCCCCTCCAGAGTTACATTGTCAGCTGTTACAATAAATGAACCATAGACTTTGTTTCCCTTATATCCTATAATATTAACCGATTTCGTCACATCATAATTAGTATTTGTTCCGGGATCGCCAAATATCCCGTTGATCATAATTGTATCTCCATTTACAGCAGTGCCGATTGCTGCCTGGATTGTTCCATAGACGCCCTTTGAACCGCCGTCGGATCCTACCAGGAGAACTTTTGCACTGGCAAATACTTCTCTGCCCTTATTGACACTATTGCCGGTATTCCCTGAGAATAACAGGTTCTCCGACTTAATATCCTGGGCTCCGGGCGTGATATTGTCTATGCTGTATGCCCAGTCACAATTATCTATAATATTATTCGTAATAGTCAATCTGTTATTGTTTGTGTTTACATTATTCAAATAAACAGCAGTGTAATAGCCGTTTATTATACAGTTGTCTACAAGGATATCGGTATTTCCGGTATGCGGGCTCGTTGCAACAACATAGTGTCCGTTTCTGGCGGTAGCAGATGTAGGTTCAATTGTTTCGAAAGTCAGATTCTTCAATACCAGTCTGTGGTTGTTGGTCGCCTGGAACGAGCCGTATGACCCTTTAAATGACGTTTTTACTACTGTTGAGTTCTTGCCTGCTCCTATGACCGTTATGTTTTTGTTTGGCACTATGCTTGTATTCAGTGTATAATTTCCTGCGGCAAGATAAACTAAAGCATTGTCAGCTGCTCCTTCAATTATCAGTTTCAAGTCAGCTCCAGCGGCTACGTTTATTACTGCCCTATAATCCTTAACTTTATTACCTTCGGTATAGTTGAATGTATTGTTGTTCTGCAAATAGTCCTCATCATCGCCCGTATAATCCCCTAAGACTACCGATCCCTTGCCTAGTCCGATACCTTCTCCTCCTGCTTGTATTGAAACAAAGGTGTTGCCGGTAGCAATCAGATCGGTTTTTTCAGTACCGCCTATACCTGCCAACACATTCTCAAAGGTATTGTCGGTTGCAGTCAAAGACACTTGTCTGGCTGTAGGTTCAGTGTTGCCGCTGTGCGCAAATATACCTGTGGTTACATTTATAAAGCTTGAGTTCCTGACTGTGAACTTTGAACCTGTATGGCCTATAACTGCCCTGCAAGTCGGATCGGTCACATCATCTCCGTCTGCCGATATATTTTCAAGGAGTATGTTCTTGCCGTTTACATAGAATGCATTGCCCCCTCCGATTCCCGTCAGGTTGTGGGAGGCTTTGTCCACCACGGCGCCTTTCAGGTTCTTCAGAGTTACATTGCTTGTAGCAATATTGATGGCTTTATTGACGGAATAGCCCGCGCCGTCAATTGTGATAGCTCTTTTAATCACCAATGTTCCGTCCAGTTCGATATCCTCACTGAAGTAAATTTTTTCAATATACGCATCTGCCAGTGCCGCGCTCAATTCTGTTTCATTGCTGACAACTTCTCCGGCTTCCTTATACGGGCTTTCATATTCCACTCCGTCAACAACTGCTTTATTGTCCTTGCATGCGGGCCAGTAGGCCAGATTGTTGAAGTTTATATATCCTGCAAAACCATCCTTGTCGATGGGACTGCCGTTGATCTTGTTTTCCGCATTAAGAATAAAGGTCTGGTTCAATCTTGCAGCTATTATTTTAGTTGAATCGGTTACATTATTGAAGTTATTGCCGTTCACCTTTACATCCGCATATTGCACCGTCATTCTTGCAGCGCTTCCCCAATAGGTGTTTCCTACTGCATATCTTTCTACGTTTTCAAAGGTATTGCCCGTTACGGTGATGTCGCTGCCTTCTACGCCGTCAAATGCAACAGTCGCGTAGTTAAAGGTATTATTTCTGACCAATATGGGTTTTGTACCTTTTGTACCAGCGCCGTTGAAATACAGGGAACCTCCCTTGTTGGCAGGAGCACCCGGTACTATAGTATTGGGTGTAAACGTGCATTCTTCAATAGTAAACTTCTTGTCTCCAACTACTTCAACCGACTTATTGACCTCAACCTTGGGAGTGATCGTCAGGCCTCTGAAGGTAACATTGTCGCCCCAGACGGTGATCAGGTTCTGGGATGCCAGGGCGCCGTTATCCACAGTTACCGAGCTTGTAATGACCGGATTCCCCACACCGGTAACAGTTAAATTATCAGCCGTGATCGGCAGGTACCAGCCGGCCTGCCCGACGCTGGCTACAATCTGACCGTCAGCGTGATAATCACGTAATGTAACCATATCTCTCGGAACATCATATGTCCCTGACTGGATAACCCATTCCTGGCCGTCAAGCTGATACTTTACAGCTTTGAGTAACTCATTCACTGTTGATATATTCACCGTTTTATTCACAAAGAAGTATTGTGTTTTGCCTCCTTCGGTATATGGGCCAACTACATAAGACGATAAATCACCCTCTACCCATCCGTCATTAATTGTCTTTCCGTCTATCCAGATTGCCGGCGTCACTGCTGCTTCCGGACTAATATGTTCGTTTGTTCCGCTTACTGTCAGTTTCGGGTCGTTCAGCCCCGTAGCTGCACCCTTGGATACTTCTACTCCGCCGAATTCGTTACCTTCGGTTTTTATATTCGCCACTGTCACTGTTGATCCGTTGACCAACAGGCCTGCATCTCCTCCATTCAGCTTCAGGTTGCTGATTGTAACTCCTGTTGTATTGTAAACATGGAGTACATAGTTCCCTTGCCAATTTACCGCATCACCTGTAAATGTAATTCTATGGTTTCCACCGTTTATTGTTACTGCACGGTTTACAAGTATTTTTTCTCCTGTTTCAATGTCTGCTGTTATGTTAATGGTTGTTTTTTCAGCATTACCCAATGCTATAGTTAACTCTGTAAGATTACTTACATTTGTGATTGGTCTTCCGTCTAATCCAGCTACATCTACTACATTAATGGTAATGGTTTCAGTAGCATAGCCTGTTCCCCAGTTGATCTCCCATGCGTAGGTTGTATCTTCAGCACTTTCAACATTGATGTATTCCATGTACTTGCCTTCGGCAAAATACAAGCCAGTGCAGTCTTTGCTGTTTATCTTTGATGTTACATTAGCTGTGTTAACACCAGACGGCAGCGGAATTGCCACGCCTACCCAGTTTGCTCCTGTTGGTGGTGTGCCTCCGGCTTCCAGATAATATGGTAAGCTGGTATTGTTCGCATCTATTGTAAGAGTCTTTGTTGCTCCTGCAAAGCTGTAGACTAATGCAGTTCCACCTGTGAAGCCTGGGTCCTGGGTCACTTCATTATCTGCACGGGTGATTGGTCTTCCGTCTAATCCGGCTACATTATTCAGGTTGATTATGATGGTTTCAGCAGCATAGCCTGATCCCCAATTGATTACCCATGTGTAGCTTGTGTCTCCCGCACTTTCCACGCTGATGTATTCAAAGTGCATGGTTCCATCAAATTGCAGGTTGGTTGTCGCTTCTCCGTTTACCGTTGATGTTACCTTGCTTGTGTCAACACCTGACGGTACCGGAATTGCCAAACCTACCCAGTTTGCTCCTGTTGGTGGTGTGCTTCCGGCTTCCAGATAATATGGTAAGCTGGTATTGTTGGCATTAATAGTTAATACTTTGCCATCTGCTTCAAAGCTGTAGCCTAATGCAGTCCCGCCTGTGAAGCCCGGGTCCTGGGTCACTTCATTATCTGCACGGGTGATTGGTCTTCCGTCTAATCCGGCTACATTATTCAGGTTGATTATGATGGTTTCAGCAGCATAGCCTGATCCCCAATTGATTACCCATGTGTAGC
>Ga0196971_1000146_pt1 | contig 69574 bp, 59 predicted proteins | sample S1v_1013CmetaG_FD_148660 | JGI IMG/M metagenome (GOLD analysis project Ga0196971, IMG submission 148660) | Soil microbial communities from Anza Borrego desert, Southern California, United States - S1+v_10-13C | ecosystem: Environmental > Terrestrial > Soil > Desert | place: USA: California... | reverse complement strand
AGATCCGCGCGGAAGCGACCAAGCTGCTGGAGTCGTTCGGCAAGCCGTCTGCACACGCCGACGGCAGCGGTCATGTGTTCAACCTCGGGCATGGCATTTCGCAGTTCACGCCGCCGGAATCGGTGTCGGTGCTGGTCGATACCGTGCATGAGGTGAGCCGGAAGATGCGTGCCGGGAACTGATGTCGGAATAACCCCGTCGGCTTGTCGGTGCATAACTATCGTTGGCGAAACACTTTCCGACCGGCTCCGGCGGCTTATTCACAAAGACGCGCAATCGGGAGAGAAGAAAAAAATTTATTCAGATAAATTTTTCTTCTCTCCAATGCCTTGCTAAGTCATTGATTTTAAAGGCCCTGAAATTTGCTTTTCAATTTAGCAGTTTGTTGAAAGCCGCATGAAATCAGGCCTTTTACGGTGTCAAGAGCCCCTTGTCCACAAAGTTATCCACAGACTTTGTGGATAGATAAAAAAGCGCTTATGAATCGGGCATTTAGGTCGAATTATTAAGAAATACATTAACTTTGATGACTTGCATTGCAAGACATTTCTTGGTCGAACGGCCCTTGACATTTGCCGCGATGTCAATAGTTTAATTTCCGGATCTCAGCTGCTTGACAGAAAACCAAGCGTTTGATCAAAGAACATCGGAGAAGAAGGAACTATTCGGGGGCGCTTACCCCAACTTATTCACAAAATCAAGTTGGTGAGCAAGTTGTGCAAAGCAGCAGGATTCACGGAAAAAAATTTTTTCGAGCAATATCGTTAAAATATAAGCGACTGATTTTAAAGAAACTTTTTTTGCTTTTCTAATAGGCAATTTGCTGGAACCCGCATGAAATCAAGGGTTTCTGCATGTCAAGCGACATTTCTCCACAAAGTTATCCACAGGCTTTGTGGATAGCGCAAAAACTCCTTACGAATCGCGGCCTTAGCCTATTTTTTCAAGCATCACCTTAAGTCCTTGACATCACGTTTCCTCAAAATCGCCCTCGATACGCCTCTTGACACCTGTTTCGACTATCGTTGGACGGCAGGTTCGGAAAAGGTGCCGGGTGAGGCGAATGCCACCGCCAGTGTTGAGCCGCAGCCGGGGCAGCTCGCGCTCGTGCCTTTCGGGCGCAGGGAAGTGGTTGGCGTGATTGTCGGCGTCAGCGATCGCACTGATGTCCCTGTCGACAAGCTGAAGGACGTGATCGCGGTGCGCGCGCAGCTTGCGCCCTTGTCGGACAAATGGCTTGCGCTGTGCGCGTTCGCAGCGGACTACTATCAGCGCCCGCTGGGCGAAGTGACTATTCCCGCCTTGCCCAAGAACCTGCGCGCAGAAAAGACCGTCTCGCTCGAGCGCGCAATGAAAAAGCTCGCGAAGGCGGATTTCTCGCATGACGCGACACCCGCCAATGCGCCACCATTGAACGCCGCACAGCGGCACGCCGCGGATACGATTGCCTGCGCACAGGGATTCACACCGACACTGCTGTATGGCGTTACTGGCAGCGGGAAGACCGAAGTGTATCTGCAGGCTGCAGCGCAGATCCTCGCGCAGGCAGAGGCCCGGCAGGACAGGGCGCAGATCCTGATCCTGGTGCCGGAGATTAACCTGACGCCCCAGCTTGAAAACAATATCCGCGCGCGCTTTCCCGGCGTGACGATGGCGACGCTGCACAGCGGACTGGCCGAAGGCGAACGCCTGACCAACTGGCTCGCGGCCCACCTCGGCCATGCGCGCATCATTCTCGGCACGCGGCTCGCCATACTTGCGTCGCTGCCCCATCTGAAGCTCATCATCATCGACGAGGAGCACGATCCGTCCTACAAGCAGCAGGAAGGCCTGCGCTACTCGGCGCGCGACCTCGCCGTCTGGCGCGCACGCCAGCTCGCAATACCGATCGTGCTCGGCTCGGCGACACCGTCGCTGGAGACATGGCAGCATGCGCAGTCCGGCCGTTACAAGAAGCTCGAGCTGCGCGAGCGCGCCTCGAAGGATGCGGTGCTGCCGAAAGTACGGCTGATCGACATGGAGCGCGACAAGCCGTCAGAGGGCATCACCTCGACGCTCGTCTCGGCCATCAAGCTGCGGCTTGAGCGCGGCGAGCAGTCGCTGCTATTCCTCAACCGGCGCGGCTATGCGCCAGTGCTGGCTTGCGATGCCTGCGGCTGGATCAGCAACTGCCCGCGCTGCACCGCGTTCATGGTGCTGCACAAGCCGGAACACCGTCTGCGCTGCCACCATTGCAGCCTTGAGCTGCGCATCCCGAAGTCCTGTCCAACCTGCGGCAATATCGACCTGCAGCCGCTGGGGCGCGGCACGCAGCGCGTCGAGGAGGGCCTGCAGAACATCTTCCCGCAGGCGCGCATCATGCGCATCGATGCCGATTCCACGCGCCTGAAGGGCAGTGCGCAGGCCGCGTTCGACGCGGTGCATCGCGGCGACGTCGATATCCTGATCGGCACGCAAATGGTCGCCAAGGGGCACGACTTCCGCAACCTGACGCTGGTTGGCGTGCTCAATCCCGATACGGCACTGTTCTCGCATGACTATCGCGCCAGCGAGCGGCTGTTCGCGCAGCTGATGCAGGTCGCCGGGCGTGCTGGTCGCGCCGGGCAGAAAGAGGGCGGAAATCCGAGCGAAGTGTGGATACAGACGCGTTATCCACAGCACCCACTCTATGCGGCCGTGATGGCCCACGACTATGACCGCTTTGCCGGCGAACTGCTGGAAGAGCGCCAGCAGGCCGGCATGCCACCTTTCCTGTACCAGGCGCTGCTGCGCGCAGAGGCACGCGAGCTGCAGACCGCACTCGACTTCCTCAAGCAGGCAAGCGAATGCCTGGAGCATCCCGGCATTACCATCAACGAGCCGATCCCGATGACGATGACGCGCGTGGCGAATGTCGATCGCGCGCAGTTACTGGTCGAGTCGCCATCCAGGCCGGCACTGCAGGCCTTCCTGAAAGCATGGATGGCGGAACTACGTGCGGTGAAGACGCGTGCCAAGTGGTCGTTGGAAGTCGATCCGGTGGACATCTGAATACGTGAGGCGCCGGGCAGGGAATTGCATGATTGCTACGGCCCTCTCCGGGTTCGCGCTGATCGTCAATGGCGCCCCGTGCCTCGCCGCAATGAAGTGGGCGCATACGTACCGCTTCTTCCCTACGTAGCGCACCTGCCTGGCTGTATGGTGAAAAACGATGGTCGCAATTTCTTGATTGTGGGAAAGGCAATCACCTATGTAGAATGGGTGCATGTTTCGCCGGATAAAATTCCAGTTGCCGATTGCCTGGACCGTGCTGTTTGCGGTCCTGTTCAATGTCGCGCTGCCGACGCTGGCTGCAGTCCAGGCAAACACAGGCAATTCACCGTTCCTGGCGGAGATCTGTACCACTAACGGCACGAAAAAGATTGCCGTGCCGGGGACGACAACGCTACCTGCAGATGCGGCAAACCTACTGCATGACGGTCACTGCCAGCTTTGCCCCTCCGGTGTCGCTGCCAGCCCGGTGCCGGCGACGGCAATCGTGCTGCCGCTTACGCTTCGGCCGCCGCATCAATGGGCGCCTGCGCCTTCCACGCCAGACAGCCAGCGCAACGGCTGCGCCCCACCGCCTTCGCACGCTCCTCCCGTTTTTTCCTGAACCCGCTTATTGCGTCGCCCGCCGTCTGCCCATCCGGCCGCCGGTGCTCGCGTCGCCTTAGTCAACGACTTAACGACCTTGCGCGCATCGCATGACGATGCGTGCCGGCGCCGACCGCATCGTGCGGCGCCTGTTCATTCAGGAAAACAACATGAAACGCCTTACCCTCACTCCGATCGCCTATGCCGCGAGCGTGCTGCTTCACGCCGCCTTCGCACAAACTGTCCAAACCGTACAGTCCGCACCGGAGCAGACTCCCCGCCTGCCGGAAGTCGTCGTCACCGCGCCAAGGATGGACGCACCACTTACCGTGACTACCGACCCGAAAGCGCCGCGTCAGCCGGTACCTGCACATGACGGCGCGGATTATCTGAAGACCATTCCGGGCTTTAACGTGATCCGCAAGGGTGGGACCGACGGTGACCCCGTCCTGCGCGGCATGGCCGGCTCGCGGCTGAATATCCTGCTCGATGGCCAGCATATTCTTGGCGGCTGCGGCATGCGCATGGATCCGCCCACCGCATACGTCTTCCCCGAGATGTATGACAGCATCACCGTGCGCAAAGGGCCGCAGACGGTGCTGTACGGCCCGGTCGGTTCCGCCGGTACCGTCCTGTTCGAGCGAAAGACGAAGCGCTTTACCGAGCCCGCCGTCAAGTTCAACGGCAGCCTGACTGCGGGCAGCGCCGAGCGTTACGACGGTGTGGCCGACGTCACGTATGGCAATCGGAACTTGTATCTAGAAGCGGTCGCCACCCACTCGCAATCGGATGACTACGAGGACGGCGACGGCCGCGAGGTGCATTCCCGCTACAAGCGCTGGAGCGGCAGCGCAGCGCTCGGCCTGACTCCGGACGACAACACCTTGCTCGAGTTGTCGATGATGCGCAGCGACGGCGAGGCGGCGTACGCGGACCGCAGCATGGACGGTTCGAAGTTCGAACGTGAAAACATCGGATTCAAGTTCAGCAAGCGCAATATCTCGCCGCTGGTCGAAAAGGTCGAGGCGACGATCTACCGCAATTACATCGACCATGTGATGGACAACTTCAGCTTGCGCACGTCGACGGGGATGCGCATGCTGAACAATCCCGACCGCACCACTGCCGGCGGGCGAGCTGCGGCAACGCTGCGGCTTGCCGAAACCAGCACATTGACGTTAGGCGCCGATCTGGAGAAAAACGACCACACCGTGCGCAACGGCGTGAGTTACCAGAGCCTTCCACGCGTCGAGGATGCCAGCTTCCGCAATGCCGGCGTATTCGGCGAACTGACGCACATGCTAAGCGGCAGCGACCTGATCGTTGCCGGCCTGCGCGCCGACCGCTGGCGTGCCGAGGATCCGCGGACCTCGGTGCGGGTCACGACCACCACGGGCATGGCGATGACCGTGACGAATCCCACGGCAGGCGAGACGCGCAAGGAAACGCTCTCCAGCGGTTTTGTGCGGTACGAGCGAGAACTCGGCACGTCGCCCGTGACTGTCTTTGCCGGCCTTGGCCGCAGCGAACGCTTCCCGGATTACTGGGAAATGATCGCGAAGGAAAGTGCGACTAGCGCCAGCGCGTTCAATACCAAACCGGAAAAAACCAATCAGCTTGACGTCGGTGCCATCTGGCAGAGCGATGCGCTGCATGTTTCCGTCTCCGGCTTCTACAGCAAGATCGACGACTTCATCCTGATCCAGTCGATGGTCGCCAAGACCGGGCCGGACCGCAACGCCAGCGTCACGCGCAACATCGATGCCACCACCTGGGGCGGAGAACTCGGCGTGGCCTATGCGCTCAATGCGAACTGGAAGGTGGATGGCACGCTCGCTTATGTTCGCGGCAACAACGACACCGACGATACCGCGCTGGCGCAGCTGCCGCCGCTGGAAACCCGCTTCGGCCTGAGCTACGACGACCGCACCTGGTCGGCCGGCGCACTGCTGCGCGTGGTGGCGGAGCAGGACAGGTTCGACGCCAACAAGGGCAACGTCGTCGGCCAGGACATCGGCCGCACCGCAGGATTTTCCGTGTTCTCCGTCAACGGGGGATGGAAGCCGAAGAAAGGCGTCCAGCTCACCGCCGGTATCGACAACCTTTTCGACAAGACCTATGCGGAACACCTGAGCCGCAGTGGCGCAATGGTTGCGGGATACACCCGCACCACCCGCGTCAACGAGCCGGGGCGCACGCTCTGGCTGAAGGCGCAGCTCGCACTGGATTGACATGCCTGCGCGGATGGGCACCGGTGTGTACGTACCGGCGCCGCCGCGCAGATGCTCGAAGGCAGAAAATCGAAAGGTCAACGCGATGCAAACAACTGGAACAATCAAGCTTGGAACAAGCCGGCACCGGCCGGCATTACGCAGTTACAGCCGACCGTCGCCCCGGCAGCCAGCATGGGCATGGGTGGAGGAGAGCATCTGGACAGAGCGCATGCTGGCCGCATTGGGCAGCGGCATCACGCGCGGGAAATGGTACAGCCTGATCGACAAGATCTACCGTCCTGCAACGCTGCAGGCTGCATGGCAGCAGGTGCGGCATCGCTTTCATCCAGCCGACATCTGCGGGCAAGCCGTGGCGGCGTTTGAGCAGGACGCCGAAACTTGCCTGGCTGAGCTGGAGGATGCGCTCAGGAAGGGAAACTATCAGCCGCAATCTGCCGACACCTCGGCGATCGCAATGGTGAAGGACCGTATTGCGCAGACAGCGCTGAAGATGGTGGTGGAGCCCATCTTCGAAGCGATGTTCCTGCAGCCGAGCTATGGTTTCCGTCCGAAGCGCGGTGCAGGTGATGCAGTGCGTGATGCCAGCCGGCTGTTTCGGCAAGGGCGAACGCAGGTCGTCGACATCGACCTGAATTGCCGCCTCGCGGATCTCGCACATGAACGGATCATTGCATGCGTGCGGGAACGAATCAGTGACCGGCATGTGCTGGCGCTGGTGGAGGGATGGCTACGCCAAGGCATCATGACAGAGCTCGCCGGTATGAGCGCAACAGGGGAACTGAAGGGTGCGGTGCTTTCCCCGTTGCTGGCCAACCTGATCCTGCATCCGCTCGACGCACGGCTGGCCGCGCGTGGCTATCGCATGGTGCGTTATGCGGGCCGCATGGTCGTGCTGTGTGCCACGGCGCAGGATGCACAGGCTGCTTCGCGCGAGGTGCATGCGTGGGCCGATGAGATCGGGCTGACCTTGGGGGCGGACAACGTGCGTGTGCGGGACTGCACGAGCATGGGCGAAGGGTTGGTCTTCCTTGGGCATCGGTTGGAAGCTGAATCGATGACTCTGCCCGCAATCCGTGAACTCCAGCACCTGCAATCGTCCATCGGGTGTGTTGAACGGGTCTGGCCGCCTGGCACTGTTACAGCAGGCAAGGGAGTGACCCTGCACAGCTAGCCGAAGTTAGCTGAGCGCAGTAAATCGACACCCCCCCGCGCCGGTGCAGACTTCTTCCCTCTGCACCGGCGTGTCTCTCCTTGCGCCACGTCGGCACGCCGATCATGTGGGTGAACGTCATTCAAAGCGATGTCGCATGCTGAGCGGTGTGGCTTCTTGTTGTCTTGTCCACATCGGCACCCCGTTATAGACTGCATGGCGGTCCATGCCTGATCGGACCAGCTTCAATATCGATATCCATTGCACTGACAAGAAAACATGTTCCTGCTCCTTCTGCTCATTACGCTCATCATCGCCGCGGCGGTATCCATCGTCGTCGCACGCGCCTTCAACAAACCGCTCGACAGCATCCTCAAGCGCATCATCGCGGACGAGATCAGCACCGCATGGCTGAAGTACATGAAGTTCGCGATCCTTGTCGTCGGTATTTCGGCGGGCGTGCGCATTCATGAGCTGGAAAAGTACATTACGCCGCAGCAGCGCTGGCAGAAAGATGCGCAGATCATCGAGCTCACCGCCGAGCGCTGGGTGCTGGAAATCTACCGCACCGTGATTGAGACGCTGCAGGGCATCGCCTGGATGCTGCTGGTTTTCTTCGTGTTCGCTCTGGTTGCTTACGTCGTCGTGCGCATCGCGGAAATGAAGCGCGCACAGTCGGCCGATACATCCAAGCAATAGCGGCCGGCAAGGTGCGGGCCTTCCATCACTGAACAGGGGGAATGCATGATCGAAGTTACCGGGTTCGACCATATCTATATCACTGTGTCCGACATCGCACGCGCGGAGGCCTTCTATGACCGGGTGATGCCGTTGCTCGGCTTTCGCAAGAACAGTTTCACGCTCGGCGGCGACCCGCATATCCAGTACTTCAACCGTCATTTCGGCTATGTGATCCGGCCCGCGCGCTCTGCCGGCGCACACGACTCTTATGCACCGGGGCTGCATCATCTCTGCCTGCGCGTCGATTCCGTCGATGAAGTGGTGCAGGCCGCAAAGGCGCTGCGCACGGCCGGCATTGATGCGAGCGAGGCGAAGCGTTACGAAGAGTACGCCCCTGATTACTGGGCAACCTTCTTTTCCGACCCCGACGGGATCCGGCTCGAGATCACGAACTATCGACAGGAGCGGCGTGACCGGCATGACCAGTGGGACCGGGCGTGACATACATTTTGCTGCCCATCTCAGAAAGCGTCGAACGACGCGTCATCCAACATCCACGTGTTATCAGTGAGGAAAAAATGAAAAAAATTTGCGCTTTGTTTGGAACGTTAATGACTCTTAATGGAGTGGTCTTTGCTCAAGCCGCGCCCGCACAAAACCTCGATCCACTTGAGAACCCGACTGCTGTTGCCAAATCGAACGAGGGATTACAACGCATCTATGTTGGATTGTTACAGCCCAAAGAGGTCGTCGGAATTAGCCGTAAAGGTTGGTACACCGCTGATGCTGACGACGTTCGGCAGAAAATTGGATCGCCTTTGGATACGATCCATCCGGTAGGTTACTTTGAAAACGATAAATTTTTTTCGCTTCGTTTGAGTAACAGAAGCTACGCCAAGCGGTTTGAACGTTGTGCGACGATGAAGAATAGGGATGCCAAGGACACTTGTCTTTTGCAGGCTTCTGCATTCGCCTTTAATTCTCCTGGCTTGGCGAACGTCACTTGGCACTGTAATAGACTTGCAGCTGCGGCCGTCAGTGGAACTGTAGAGGACTATCGCGATAATTATGAGAACGATGACGATGCACAGGCATACTTTGAGGGAAACGCATCTGACACAATCGTGAATCCGGTGTTGATAACTCGTAACCTTAGCTGTGGCAAGGTAGCTGGCAATCCGCTAGGACAGGGTGTTGTTGCTACCGACAATAAAATAAAAAGCTATCCTTTTGATAGAGGAAGGCGAGACGACTTGCGACTTGAAGCATGCAAAAACTGGTTGGAGTACATTAAGGCCGGTAAATTTGGTAACGACGTTCAAGTATTCTCTCGTAAAAAAAATGTGGTCGACGCATTCGCTCCTCTGCTCAGACAGGCATGTCGACCAGATTCGGTTCCACACGATTTTAGTACCTATGTTGCTTCGGACCCTAGCCAAGGCCAAGGCTATGCGTTTGTTCGGATGACGTTGGTTATACAGGCGACGGATAATGAAAGGGGGGGGGAGTGTTGATTTTGGCACATGGTTCCGTATCGCTCAGTCCAATATCGAGCGCATACCTGCGCCTATCAGCCGTCATCAGTCTCCTAATTACTTGTTTGCGAGTAATGAGCGACTTTTTGTAATTGCTTACGCCGACCGCGATCAACTCGGACTTAATGACGACATACAAGTAATTGAAGAAGTTACCGATCAGGGTTTTAAGCGCATAGGTTACGTTACCCCTTCTGAACGGTCAGATATCACGGCTCGCCAACTGAGCAGACTTCCCTATGGTCTCGCCAAGTAAATGATCAAAACATGTACCGCCAATGGCCGATGTGCGTCGATTAGCACCCACAGCCGTAACTAAAAACGTCGCTGCCGAGTACTTTCCAAGCACCTCCAATATTGGCGAGCACTAATCTGTACCACCGGTCATCGCTCATGGTCGGTCCGTCGAGATGGCCTGGGCCTTTTCCTTGGCCCTCCCATATCGCAAGATCTGGGGTGCCATCAGCATTCAGGTCATAGTACAGATGCATGCCCTGAATAAACCCTGTGGCATTACGATCCAGTTTCACGGATGTTTGCGTATGTACCGCAGCGCTACGGGCCAACTCCATGTTTGTGTAGAACGCAAACACGCTGCCACGTGGATTACTGTTCAGACCTGCGTCTTCACCGATGCCGCGCCAAATGGTTGCCTCCGCGTCGCCAAACGAAAACCCGGGCGCCCATCCGGAGCACATTGGTTCATCCACCTCATGCCAAAATATTTCGCTCGTTCTCATGAGACTCGATTTAACGTTCAGTCGCCCATCTCGGAAGAGCTGCACGTACTGTATCGGTCGTACCAGCAGCTGCGTTCGTCCCCGTATGTCGTAGAGGCCTGAACCGTCCTCGGCCCCGGGCTTCTGCTTGGTGCGCGGTATAACGAGTTGTCGGAACACGATTCCAAATCGTCCGCTCACCTCCTCAATGGTTGACCTCGGCGGTGCCAGTTCTGCTTCACTGCGGAACAATGAGGGATCCACGATGGGGAATTCCAATGCTCGCACCAAATGAATGATGCGCTCAGCTCCGCCGTCGGTAGAAATCGCATCGTGCAGAGGCCCCGATATACCGATGGCACGTTGCAGTTCAAGGGCGGTGCCCTGCATTCTTTGCTTGCGTCGCCAGATCTCGTCCGTCGAAGTTCCGCCTTGTACGTGCAGAAGACGTGGCTCGCCGCTCATAACCATGTCCGCTGACGCCTTGCGCTTGAGTTCCAACCAGTTCACATAATGATCGGGCCTGCGACCCTTGAGTCCAAGGGCTAAATGAGCCTTCATGCGTTCTAGAGCATCATCACGCGGCCAAGGTCCATCTGGTGGAATGTCGGGGTAACGACGCTTGAGGTATTCGGCATACTGCATCATTGCCTCCCAACTTGGCTCTAACCAAAACGCTCGCTCTGGGTCGTAATCAGCCGGCGGTGGTTGGTCCGATCCTCCATAGCCACGTATGTGAGCTAGAACGGCTGGAGTGAGCGCCAAGTAACGGCAAGCTGTGAATCCTGTCTGTCCATTGACAGCCTGAACTTCGCAATAGCCGCTTCCGGAGTCTTGGCGCAACAGTTTTACGACGGTGTTCAGCTCCATCCGTCCAATGATAGGAGCATCACGATGCGGTGCTTCGCGCAGCGTTACCCCATTTCCACTTACCCAGCGCTGGGCCTCGTCAATACCGTCCGCGCCTGCCTTCGGTCGCGCAACGTGGTCGGCACTCAGATACTTGCACGCCACGAAGCCATGCTGGCCCTCGCCTGAAATCACACAAAATCCATCCTCTTCCTTGGTGGTCATTAGAGTCACGGTAGCGCCTCGTGAAAGTGCGCCGATTGGACTGTGGTCAAGGCTTGGACCTGAACGCACTCGCACATTGTCGGCTAGCACCCACCGTAGCGGCTGCTCGGGCTCTGCTGCCTGAGAAGACGGGTAACCCGCCAATGCCATGACAAACGCAGCTACCGCGGAAAAGGCTAATTGGCGCATGCTCGCTCCTGGGGAAAGAGAATTGGCGTATGCTGCCAGACGGAAATTGTCACCGCAATACCATATTCGAGGGGTGATACAGCGGGTTATGGTTCGATTTCTGATATCGCCGTTCAGGGACAAGCAACTACATTGAGAGATATGTATTCGATGTCAGGCCACAACGCGCAACTACACGATGCGATGCATAGCTCAATAGGGAGGAATAGATGACCGAACATCGCCTGCGCCTTCAGGAAATCCAGCGGACCCGATTGAAGCTGGAGCGAGACGGCTTTCCGCGAGTGCAGATGTTTTTGTTGGTGATGCTCACAGGTGCAGCGGGCTTCCTCGCGTCTTACCTGATGCTGCAGGCTGGCGTGCACCAGATGTGGCTTCGCTATCTCGCCGCAGTGTGCATCGCATACCTGATGTTCCTTCTGCTGCTGTGGCTTTGGCTGCGCACCAGTGCGGAGGACTATGTCGACCTTTCCAATCTCGTGCCCAGCGGACCCGATTCAGGACACTGTCGCTCCGCGCGCAGCACGGCAGAAACGCATAGTGCGGACGATGTACCGTTCAAGGGCAAGGGCGGTGAGGCCGACGGCGGTGGCGCCAGTGGATGGTTCGATACGCAGGACGATATGCCGATTGCGGACGACACGTCCAATGCGGTGGGTGACGCGCTGGGTGCGGCAGCAGAAGCGGAAGAACTGGCGATTCCACTCGTCGTGCTCGTGCTGGTCGGAGCGGCGCTCTTTTCCTCGCTGCTGGTGGTGTATTCCGCGCCGCTGCTGTTTGCCGAGTTGCTGGTCGACGGCGTGCTGGCGGCGAGCCTTTACAAGCGGCTGCGGCGCATTGAACGGCGCCATTGGCTGCAGTCGGCAGTGCGTCGCACGTTGCTGCCGTTTGCGTTGACGGCGGTGTTTGCGGCAGCGTCCGGATTTGCGATGGCCCTGTATGCGCCGGGGGCCGTTTCGATCGGCGGCGTCTTCCATTCTGCTGCTCGTTGACGGGTTCCTTTTTTCCACTCCAAGGCCATACCGGTCGTTAGAGGTGGCCGGCGTAATCCCTTTATTCACGTCACGGTTTGACGTTGCTCAAGCGCGAATCGCGCTGCTACACCATGGTGCCTGGCGCTACCTTCCGATACAAAACTGTCGTTGAGTTCCACAGGCCCGTCGCGCTACGCTTGTCTGCATACGGCACTGGCTGCCTTCAGCGTAGGGGGATGACATGCAGCACCGACAAAACCACAAGACTCTTCATTCCATGCTCACTGTGTTCATCGCGATGGCATCTCTTGCCATCGCCGGCGTGGCGGAGGCCGGCCCGTTGCGGGAGCGCCTCGCCCAGTCGCGGCATGCAACGGGACAAGCCGACGACATCGGCCTCGACAGCCAGGAGGAGGGGGCGGGCGATGCTGCATTGACGCCCGATATACAGGTGGTGCGTGATATCGCGTATGGTGCAGACAATGAACAGCGCTTCGATGTGTATTTGCCCCGCGCAGCACAAGGACAAAATGCTCCCGTGATCCTGATGGTACATGGTGGCGGCTGGTACCGCGGCGACAAGGCGATGAAGGCCGTCGTGGAGAACAAGGCCAGCTATTGGGTCGGCAAGGGATATGTGTTCATCTCGACCAACTATCGCCTGTTGCCGAAGGCTGCCCCCCTGGAGCAGGCGGAAGATGTGGCACGCGCGCTTGCCGTCGCACAGCGCCGTGCGGCCTCCTGGGGAGGCGATCCGTCGCGATTCATCCTGATGGGACACTCTGCCGGCGCGCATCTGGTTGCGCTGTTGGCGTCCGCGCCGGAAAAGGCCCGGCAGCACGGCGCGCAGGCGTGGCTCGGCACGGTCATGCTCGACAGCGCCGCGCTCGACGTGGTGACAGTGATGGAGCAACGGCATGCGCGGTTGTACGACAATGCATTCGGCGATGACCGGCAGAGCTGGCGGCGCGCGTCTCCCTATCACCAGCTCAGTGCCGGAGCCGCGCCGATGCTGATGGTGTGCTCGACGCAGCGACCGGCAGCGTGCCCGCAGGCGGAACAATTCGCAGCCCGCGCTGCAACGCTCGGCATCCGTGCGCAGGTCTCGCGGCAGGACTTGTCGCACCGCGAGATCAACATGCTCCTCGGCGAGGCGGGCCGTTATACCGCTGCCGTGGACGCATTCATACGCAGCCTCCTGCCGCGCTGAAGGTTTTCTGCAGCCGTGGGAGAATGGCGGCTTTCCATTCCGATATGACTGAAAACCGCCCATGATCATCGTCCATCATCTGAACAATTCGCGCTCGCAGCGCGTGCTCTGGCTGCTGGAAGAACTCGGCCTCGACTACGAAGTGAAGCGCTATGAGCGCGATGCGAAGACCATGCTCGCACCGGAATCGCTGCGCAAGGTGCACCCGCTCGGCAAGTCGCCGGTGATCACGGATGGCGAGCTGACCATTGCGGAATCGGGCGCGATTGCCGAATACCTGGTGGACCGCTATGGCAAGGACCGGCTGGCACCGCAGCCCGGCACGCCGGAGCGTTTGCGCTATACCTACTGGCTGCATTTCGCCGAAGGCACGGCGATGCCGCCATTGCTGATGAAGCTGGTATTCGACCGCATCGAAAGCGGGCCGATGCCATTCTTTGTGAAGCCAATTGCGAAAGCCATCGCGGGCAAGGTGAAGAGCTCCTTCATCGCGCCGAATATCAAGCGCAACCTCGACTACATGGAAGCGGAGCTCGGCAAGCATGCCTGGTTTGCGGGCGATGCCTTCAGTGCTGCCGATATCCAGATGAGCTTTCCTCTGGAAGCGGCCGCGGCGCGCGGCGGACTGGATGCGGCATATCCGAAGCTCAAGCAGTTCCTGGATCGCATCCACCAGCGCCCGGCGTATCAGCGCGCATTGGAGCGTGGCGGCAAGTACGACCTGCTGCGCTAGCAGGCCGTTGAAAAACTACTGTGCGGGCCGATCCTGAGAGCTGCGGTGCTCGGCGTACCACTCGTACGCGTGCGCTCCTCGCCCTCAGTTTCGGCCCGCTCGCGACGTTTCTCAACAGCCTGCTGGCGCTCCAACTGATTGAACCGGTGCAAGAGCATTGCACCAGAAACTAACCCGGTAGCCACGCGTCGAATAGGAATTGCTTCATCTTTCTTTTTGACACGTGAGCGCGCCTCTGCAAGAACAACGTTACCAACATCTTCCCGCTTCTACCGGCCTGCTGCAGCCCGGGCGCAATTGCTGGCGCATCGAGCATGCGCACCGCTTTGCCATGCTCGTGGATGCTGATGCCTATTTCCGCGCGGTACGCGCAGCGATACGCAACGCGCGCCATAGCATCTTCATCCTGAGCTGGGATATCGACAGTCGCACGCGCCTCGTGCCCGAGGGCGCCAATGACGGCTATCCCGAGCCGCTGGGCGATTTCCTGCACGAAGTCGTGAAGTCGCGCCATGGCCTGCGTGCCTATGTGCTGAACTGGGACTTCGCAATGCTGTACGCGCTCGAGCGCGAGTGGTTGCCAGTGTATAAGCTGGATTGGCGCACGCACCGTCGCCTCGCTTTCCGCATGGACGCGAAACATCCGCTCGGCGGATCGCATCACCAGAAGGTGGTAGTCGTGGACGACAGCGTCGCTTTTGTCGGCGGCCTCGACCTGACCCGCGCGCGCTGGGACACGCCGGCACATGCACCCAATGAACCGTTGCGCTGCGACAGCGATGGCAGGCCGCATGCACCATTCCATGACGTGCAGGCGATGGTCGATGGACCTGCCGCGCGCGCACTCGGCGAACTGGCGCGGACACGCTGGAAGCGCGCAACGTCACAAGCCGCAGCGGCACTGTGCAACACAGCGCAAGACCCCTGGCCGGCCAAAGTCGTGCCGGATCTGACCGATGTCGATGTGGCGATTTCGCGTACCGAGCCGGTCTTCAACGGCAACCCGGGCACGCATGAAGTGCGGCAACTGCATGTGGATGCCATCGCCGCCGCGCGCCGTCATCTTTTCTTCGAGAATCAGTACTTTACTTCTGGGATGATCGCTGATGCACTTGCGCTGCGACTGGATGAGCCTGGCGGCCCTGAAGTCATGGTGATCTCACCAAAAACGCAAAGCGGCTGGCTGGAAGAGGCGACGATGGGTGTGCTGCGCGCACGCGTGCATCACCGATTGAAGGCAGCCGACCGTCACGATCGCTACCGCATGTATTGCCCACAGCTTCCGAACCTCGGCAGCCAGTGCCTTAACGTGCACAGCAAGGTGTTTGCAGTGGACGATGAACTGTTCTCCATCGGTTCTGCAAACCTCTCCAGCCGCTCGATGGCGCTCGACACGGAATGCAACATCACCATCGAGGCGCGCGGCGACGACCGCATCCGCAATGCGATTGCGCATTTGCGTAGCCGTCTGCTTGCAGAGCACCTCGGCACCGAGCCGCATCGCGTGGACGCCGAAGTCCGACGTTGCAACAGCCTGCATCAGGCGGTTGCAACGTTGCGGCAGCCGGAGCGATTTTTGCAGGTGATGGAACCGGTTACCACGCCGGAGCTGGATGCGTTGATTCCGGAGCAGGCCTTGTTCGATCCGGAAAAACCGATCGATCCTGATGAGCTGGTCAGCCAGTTCGTTCCCGCCGACGCACGCAAACCGCTGCCGCGACGGTTGATCGGCCTTGGCATGCTGGCCGTTGCGCTGGCATTGCTGGCTGTTGCATGGCGTTGGACGCCGTTGCGTGAATGGATCAACCTGCCGGCATTGATCGGCCTGGCGGAAGGTCTCGATGCATTGCCGTTCACCCCGATCGCGGTGATGCTGAGCTACATGGTTGCAGGCTTGATGATGGTGCCGGTGACCTTGCTGATCGCGGTGACCGGCATTGTGTTCGGGCCGGCGCAAGGCTTCCTGTTTGCGATGGGCGGCGCGTTGCTCAGTGCTGCAGCCAGCTACGGCATCGGCCACTGGCTGGGGAGGGAAACGGTGCAGCGCTTGCTTGGCCCGCGCATCAACAGGCTGTCCAAGCGCATCGCCAAGCGCGGCATTCTTGCGATGGTCGTCGTGCGCATGCTGCCCGTTGCACCATTTACGGTCGTCAATGTGGTGGCTGGCGCATCGCATATCCGTTTTCGCGATTACCTTGTCGGCACGGCGCTCGGCATGCTGCCGGGTATCGTGATGACGGTCACTTTCGTGCATCACCTTGCCGAGGCGGTGCGCAATCCAAGCATGGGCACGGTGGCGGTGCTGGCGATGGTGGCGGCGCTGATCATCGGGCTGGCGATGGGATTGCAGCGGCTTCTGCGTCGCAAAGAGGACAATCCGGCGTAATGAATGACGTCAGCGCACCCACCTCGTCACTGCAAACCCATGCCCAAGCCGACCTGAACCCTTGGCCGCTGACGATTGCCACCTACAACATCCATGGCGCAGTCGGCTGCGACGGCAAGTTTTCACCAGAACGGGTCGCCGACGTGCTGCGCGAGATATCGGCAGACATCATCGCCTTGCAGGAGGTGCCGATGGGCGGCAGCAAGACGCCCAATGTGTTGAGGCAACTGCAGGAAGCGACGGGATTCATTGCGGCGGAAGGGCCCGCCTGTGTCCGGCCGGAGCGGCGCTACGGCAATGCGGTGCTGAGCCGCTACCCGATCGTATCGATGCGCACGATCGACCTGTCATTCGGCAGCAGGGAACCGCGCGGCGCGCTCGATGCCGATGTCGACTGCCATGGCCACCTGCTGCGCGTGGTCGCCACCCATCTCGGACTGCGGCCGGCAGAGCGGCGCGACCAGATCCGGCGGTTGTTGCAGGTCTTCGATACCGAAGAAATGCCGGTGATCCTGCTCGGCGATATCAATGAATGGTTTGTGTGGGGTCGCTCGCTGCGCTGGCTGGTTGACCATTTCCAGGCCGTGCCCGCGCCGCGTACCTTTCCGTCACGGCATCCGCTGTTTGCGCTCGACAGGATCTGGATCCGGCCGCGGCACCGGCTTGTGCATGTGGAAGTACATGCGACGAAGCTGGCGCGTATCGCATCGGACCACTTGCCCCTGATCGCACACATCGACGGCTAGAGCCTGCTTGAAAACCTACTGCGCGGTCCGATTTTGGTCGGGGGCGCCGAGCCCTGCGATGCTCGTCGTACCCGTGTACGACTGCGCCTCTCGGACGAGGCGCCCCCGACAAAACTCGAACCGCTCGCTACGGTTTTTAAACAGGCTCTAATGTGCCTCCTGTGCCCGTCAAGATTGCACCTGCTTTCCAATATGGCGGGCGTGCGCTCACAAGCGCTGGGCCGGACCGGCCGCCTGCGGCAGGTCGGGCGGTGGCTGTATCAGTGCCGGCGTGGACACCGGATCGAAGTCCGTCCAGTCGCCATCCCGGATGGTTCCCTCGGCACGTTCGATGTCATCGGCGCCGAGCGAGCGCAATACCTGGATTGCGTGATCCTCGTTGTCGCTGACTGACACGGCGAGCATCAGACCTGATTTGCGAACAGGCATCGCGTTGTCCGCATCTTCGCCATGTTCGCCGGTTTCACCGCGCTCCTTCATCTCCGACAGGCTGCCCACCAGTCCGCCGACGTGGGCGCCGAGCAGGGCACCTGTGATGGCGCCGACCGGGCCGAGGAATGCCGTTGCGGCTACACCTACCGCTGCGCCGGTGGCTGCACCTTTCACTACACCTTTACGGGAAGTATGTGCGCCCGCGGACTCGGCGTGGTCGCCGCCGAAGTCATATGCATCGTGTTGCCCAGGAGGATTAACAAAGAACGAGGCAATGCATTCGCGTGCAAACCCGGCACGCACGAGTTCCTCCGCCGCTTCTTCTACGGACGCCTGTTGCTGAAACCGGCCCGCAATAATCGTACTCATTGCTGCCTCCATAACTGAAAGATGGTTATGGGTAAGAGCGTGCCGTGATCCAAATAGTTCGGGCCCCACCTCTGTGTAATCTTTTCCCCGGGGGCGGTAAAAACGAGCATGCCAAGGTCCAGCGCGGCTTGCTGTCTGCGCCGGCACGCCCCGGCGTGCTACTTGCATGCGGTATTTGTTCTTTGACCGAAATGGAGTGGTTCGCCATGGCACATGCCCCTGAAGGTTTCAACGACGCGGGCCGCCTGGTGGGCGCCCGGGTTGTCGATGTGGAAGGACACCAGGCTAGCGTCGTCTCGATTCAGACGATGCAGGACGAGCACGATGCGCATGCCTGGGTGCGGCTCGATGACGGCGCGCAGGTGCTGGTTCCTGTCGGGCTGCTGGCGCCGCATGCGGATGGCGCTTACCGCCTGCCTTTCTCTATTGATTCTTCTGCCGACGCTTTTGCTGAATCTTCCACTGCTTCGCAGCGGGTGCAGATGACTTTTCCCGTAATGGAAGAGGAGCTGCAGGTGAGCAAGCGCACCGTCGATACCGGCCGTGGCGTCCGCATCCACAAGACCGTCTCGGAACGCGAGCAGGCACTGGACCAGCCGCTGCTGCGCGAAGAGCTTGTGGTCGAGCATGTATCGATCGGCCGCGTGGTACCCGAATCCGATCCGCCGCAGGTGCATTACGAGGGTAATACGCTTGTTGTGCCGGTGCTCGAGGAAGTGCTGGTTGTGCAGAAGCAGTTGTTGCTGAAGGAAGAGGTGCGCATCACGCGCCAGCAGCACCGGGAGGTTTCGCCACACTCCGTACCGCTGCGTACGGAACAGGTGACGGTAGAACGTTTCGATGAAGGAAAAAACAACCCGGCATGACTTATGCGTCCGCAGTGCCGCTCAAGTCCGAGGCGGCTCTGGAGGATCTGCCGGACCTATCCGCAGACAGTCCCTTAATTTAGGAGAAAACGATCATGGAAAACACCGTAATAGGCGTATATGACAGCTACGCGCAGGCGCAGAATGCAATGAACGAACTGATTTCTAGCGGCTTCTCGCGTAACGACTTGCAACTGCAGCCGGAATCGGACACCGCCACGACGTCCACCGCAAGCAGCGACACGCAGGACACTGGCGGCGGCATCGGCAATTTTTTCCGCTCGTTGTTCGGCATGGATGAAAAATCCGAATACCGCGAGCATGGCGACGTCTATTCAGAAGCGGTACGTCGTGGCAGCTGCGTATTGACCGTGTATGCCGACAGTGAAGAGCAGCGCGACCGTGCCATCGATGTGATGAACCGCTATGACCCGGTCGATATCGACGAGCGCACGACGCAATGGCGCAGCCAGGGCTGGACCGGCTACGACGAAAGCGCGCCGATGTACAGCACGGACGACATCGAGCGCGAGCGCAGCATGTATGCACAGAGCCGTACCGATACCGGCATGAACCTGTCTGGCCAGACCGCCGGCACGTCGGCAATGTCGTCGACCTCGACAAGCTCGGCAACAACAGGCACGAGCGCAATGCAGAACGTGCAGCAGGGCCAAGGCGAGACGCGCATCCCGGTGGTCGAGGAAGAACTGCGTGTCGGCAAGCGGGAAGTGCAGCGCGGTGGCGTGCGCGTCTTCCAGCGCCTGCGCGAGAAGCCGGTGCAGGAATCGGTGCAACTGCGCGAAGAGCATGTCACGATCGAGCGCCATCCAGTCGACCAGCCGGCAACCGAAGCCGACATGGCAGCGTTCAAGGAAGGTTCGATGGAATTGCGCGAGTCGGCGGAAGAAGCGGTTGTGTCGAAGACTGCCCGGGTGGTCGAGGAAGTGGTGGTCGGCAAGGAAGTCCAGCAGCGCACTGAGCAAATCAACGACACCGTGCGCCGGACCGACGTCGAAGTCGAGCAGCTGGGTGCAGGTACAACATCCAACACCATGCGCGGCACCGATTATGCGGACACCACGGCGACCGCGGATGACTCCGACTACCGCACGCACTGGCAGAGCGCCTACGGCAGCTCAGGCGGGCGCTACGAGGACTATGACTCTGCGTATCGGTACGGGTCCACGATGGCCGGCAGCGACCGGTTCAAGAACTACCAGTGGACCGACGTCGAACCGCAGTTGCGCAGCGACTGGGAAGCCAATCATCCAGAGAGCACGTGGGACAAGGTGAAGGATGCGGTACGTTATGGCGCAGAGCGCGTGACCGGCCGCTCACAGCACTAAACTGCTGAAGCGCGGAGGCAGGTTTTTCTGATTGCCTCCAGCCTACCCACTCCGGGCGTCCTCCAAAGGGACGCCCGTTTTCTTTCGCAGCGCCTCTTCAGTCGCCGAGCAGTCCCGACTCTGCCATCTGCCGGATGGTGCGGATCGTATCGATGTCCGACTCCTTGTAAGCGGAGCGCTTGAATTCGTTGTAGAAGGCTTGCTCCGAGTCGACCGCTTCGCTGGCGCCATCTTCATACTCAAAGCGCACGAAGAAGATCTCAGGCTGCGGCTCCTCGATCGTCATCGTCAGTCGCGATGCGGGAATGTCCTTTTGCTGCGGCACGTGATACACCACCTGCTGCTGCGGCTGAAAGGTTACATGGTCGCGCACGATCAGGTCGCCATAATGCAGTTCGCGCGAGATAGCCAAGGCTGATCGCTCCAGGATTTCGCAGCTGTCGAGGTAGGGCACGAAATCGGTCGGCGTTTCCGCGCGCAACACCAGGCCGCGCCACAATTGCTCACGCGACAGGCTGTCGATCAGCGGGTTCAGAGGATCGTTGATTTCAACCAGATGGGAAAATTTCATGATGCATTACACCGGTCAGACAATCGCCTAGTGTAACGCGATTAATGCGGTCCTCTTCGCCGGCACATGCCTGCGCCGCAAAGATGAATGAAGGAGAAAAGGAAGGCGGTGAATGAAGGAAGGAATAGTGAGCAGGCAATGTACCGGTGCAATGGTGGTTCGCATGTGCACCGGCGCAATGGCATCAGAAGAAGTGCGACCACTCCTCGATCCATGCCGGCACCGCATCGCGTTCCATCGGCTTGGCGATGTAGTAACCCTGTGCATAATTGCAGCCAAGATCGCGCAGCAAGTCCCAATCCTCGCGCGTTTCCACGCCGACTGCCACTGAGTTGCGGCGCAGTTTCTTTGCCAGTTCCAGCGCGGACTGCAGGGCGATGCGGGTGTGTTCGTCCTTCGACGCGCCGGCAACGAAGCCGCGGTCCAGCTTCAGGTCCTGGAACGGAATGCGCAGCAGCTGCTGCACGTTCGAGTGCGCGGTGCCGTAGTCGCCGATGGACAGGCCGAAACCTTTCATGCGCAGGCGCGCGAGATTCTCAAGGCAGATCGGCACGTCGGTCATCGCCATCATCTCGCTGATCTCGAACATGACGTACTGGCAGTCGATCTTGTGCTGCTGGATATGCTTGAGGATCTTGTCGGCGAGACCCGGCTCCGCCAGCGACGTGACGGACAGGTTGATCCCCACCGACAGCATCAGCCCGCTGTCGTGCCATTTGCGGCATGCGGCAACGGCACGTTCGATCATCGCCCAGTTCAGTTCATCCATGTGGCCGGTCGCTTCCAGCACTGGGAAGAATGCCGCTGGCGGCACCAGTCCGTAATGCGGATGGCGCCAGCGCACGAACACTTCCACCAAGCGTACCTTGCCGGTCGCCAGTTCCACCTGCGGCTGGAAGAAGGGCTCGAACTGACCCGCTACCACACCTTCGTGGATGTCCTGCAGCGTGAAGACCGGCAGTGCCTTCTTGCCGTTGCCGCGCGCATGCGGCGGCACGTATTTCGCAATCAGGTCCGTCAACACTTCTGGTGTCGCCGGCTTCTCGAAGGTGCCGAGCAGATCGAGTCCGTAGGCTTTTGACATCGTTTCCACCGACAGCAGCAGGGCAGAGCCGAGCGCGCTGGTAAGCACGATGGATGTGGTGTTTTCGTCATTGGCCAGATGGCGCACCAGCTCGATGCCATCCATGTCCGGCATGTTGAGGTCGACGAAGCTGATGTCGATCGGGTGCTTCCTGTCCTGCAGGATTTGCAGCGCAACACGTCCGTTCTCCGCTTCGACGACATGCTGCGCACCCAGCTTGGCCAGCATCACGGCCAGCCAGTGGCGTTGGAATTCATCATCTTCCGCAATCAGAAAATGCAAGTCCGCAATTGAAACCGGGTTGTCTTTCTTCATGAAGTCTTTTCTCAAAAATGACAAAGCGGAGAGAGGAATTTTGCTTTGAAGTAATTATGCCGCCACTTCATCTCGCTGATAAAGCAGTTTATGTGCACGTTGCGGGAATCGCACTGTGCACTTGTTGTCAACTGATACAGGCATTGTTTCATTGCCCATAACTTTTCATTTGCAGGAGCAACAATTGAACAGAACAGCCGCATCATGGTTGGTCTTGCTTTCGCTCGCACTTGCAGCATGCGGCGGAGGCGACGGCTCATCGGAATCCTCAACCACCCCCGAACAGGCGCCGTCGAGTACCCCGAGCCAAGCCGCTGCGCCAGCGCCCGGCCCAAATGATTCAACGACATCGACTGTGCCATCGACCACGGCAGGAGGCCTGCCCGCAGACAAGACCTGTGGAATCCCGAACTTTCAGCAGGAAATCTTGATCCGAATCAATCAGGCGCGTGCTATTGCGCGCAATTGTGGAGGCACTTCCTATCCTGCTGTCGCCGCATTAGGCTGGAACAGCAAGCTGTTCGATGCCGCCGCCGCACATGCGCTCGACATGGCAAGCAACAACTACTTCTCGCATGACAGCAGGGATGGCCGCAGCTTTAGCGACCGCATCACCGCTGCGGGCTATACGTGGTCGACGGCTGGCGAAAACATCGCCGCCGGTTACGCCAACACCGAGGGCGTGATGCAAGGATGGCTCGAGAGCCCGGGACACTGCGCCAACATCATGAGCGGCAATTTCACGGAAGTTGCCGTCTCGTGTGTGCGCAATGGCAATGCGGCGTACCGCTATTACTGGGCGATGGAACTGGCGCGCCCGCGGTGAACGCACAACATGAACGTGCACGATGAACGAAGGAGCACACCATGCGACACCTGCTAATCCCGCTGTTCTGCGCGCTCGCATTGCTGTCGGTGCAGACACCGGCACTGGCCGGTGGCTCCAATTACACTGTCACGCCCGGTGTGTCGCAGCCGAACGGCAAGGTGAAGGAATGGACCGTACCCACGCCGAAGTTTGCGCGCGATCCGGCTGCCGCACCGGACGGCAGGATCTACATCGCCGTCATGCAAGGCAACAAGCTCGCGCGCTTTGATCCGGCGACGCAGCAATTCGAGGAATGGGACCTGCCGCCGGGGACGCGACCGCATGGCCTGGTCGTCGATGAGAAAGGCACGGTGTGGATGACGGGGAACGGCAACGGCACGCTGCTTGAGATTCCTTTCCGCGACGGCAAGCCGGGCACGATGGTGGCGCATAAAGCACCGTCCGGCGGCGGCCCTCATACGATCATCTTCGATGGCCGCGATGCGCTGTGGTTCACCAACCAGTCGGCCAACAAGGTTACGCGCTTCGAACGCGCGGGCAGGAAGATGACGGAATTCGATACCCGCGACGGCCCCTACGGGCTGGCGATGGACAAGCAGGGCAACGTCTGGTTTTGCCAGGCCAGCGGCCAGCGCGTGGGGCGCATCGATGCCGCGACAGGGCAGGTGAGCGAGGTCGACCTCGGCGACGGGTCCCTGCCGCGCCGCATCGCCGCGGCAATGGACGGCTCGCTGTGGGTTGTGCGTTACGGCGACGGCAAGCTGTCGCGTATTGATGCCAGGAGCGCAACACTGGTCAAGAGCTACGACATGCCCGCCGGCGAATCGGGCCGGCCATACGCCGTGACGGTCGATGGTGCCGGCAAAGTGTGGGCGAACGAGATCCGCACCGACACCGTCGCGCTGTTCGATCCGGCCACCGAAAAATTCCGCGTGTTTCCGCTGCCCACAGAGAACGAGGGTATCCGCAAGATGATCGTCGATGCCAAGGGCCGGCTCTGGTACATGGGCAGCCACAGCGGCAAGCTGGGCGTCATCGAGTGACTGAATGATTGAATGACGCCTGCCTGCCGCACGCAGCTGCGGCTTCCCGCATCATGCAAGCAGCTGCGGAGTGCTATAGCTTTGCCAGGTCCAGCTGCGCGCGACTGCCTGCCCATGCCTTGTCGAGCAGTTCCTGTGCCGCTGCGGCACGCTGCGCATCGCCGCGCTTCTTGTACACCTGCGTCAGTCCGTACAGCGCCCAGCCGTTGTTCGGCGCGCGCACCAGGCTGGCGCGGAAGGCCTGTTCCGCTGCATCGAGGTCGCCCTTTTGCAGCAGGACCGCCCCCAGCGATTGGCGTACCGGGTAATACCAGTACGGCGGCTCCATGTAGGCGAGCTTGTCCTGGAGTGCGGCAGCTTTTTCGAAGTTCTCCGCCGCGTCATCGAGCTTGCCGTTTACCTGCGCCATGCGTGCCTGCATCACGTGGCTAGCAATCTGCAGCACATCATCTGCCGGGATGCCGGCCGTCTTCAGGTTCTCAAAATCGCCGGATGTCCTGAGCTGGTCGATCGCCTGCTGCTCCTTGCGGGCGCTGTCCATGTTTCCCTTTTCGATAAAGGCAACGCCGCGTGCGTAGTGCCACAGGCTTTCCACATACGGCAGGCCGTCGCCCGGCCTCGGAATGGCGAGAATGGCCTCGGGGCGGCTGAACTGTGCATGTGCAAAGTAGGGTGCGACCTTCACCGGCTGCGCGATTGCAAAGGTGCGCGCGATGTCGTCGGTGACGAGTCCGGCCAGCTTGTCGGCGGCAGAGACCACCGTATCGCCATCGCCAGCCATCTGTGCCGACACCAGTACGAAGTGCACATTGTGCGGATAGTAGGCGAGCGGATAGACGCCGGTCGGCTTCTGGTCGGCGATGTAGGCTTCATCCACCGCGACGGCCTGCTTGTTGGCAGCGAGGGAATCCTTGTAGCGCCCGACGCGATAGTAGATATGTGAGGGCATGTGCACCAGGTGTCCCGCTGCCGGCATCAGTTTGCCGAGGCGCTCTGCATAGGGTTCTGCACGCTTCGGATCGGTCGATGCTTCGACCGTGTGGATGTAGTAGTGGATCGCGCCCGGGTGCTCGGGATTGGCTTTCAGCACACGCTCGAGCGTGGCTACGAGGTCGGCGGTTCGGCCTTTCGGCTTCGCGCCGCCCGCTTCCCAGTAATCCCACGGCGACAGGTTCATCAACGACTCCGCATACAGCACGCCGATGTCCTGGTCGTTCGGGAAGCGCGCTGCGACCGAGCGCATTGCGTCGGCATAGGCGGTGTCCAGCTTCGGACGCTCCGCCGCCGGGTCCGGCGAATAGCGCAAGGCCAGCGCATCGATCAGTGCCTGTTCGCGCGGGCTGGCCTGCTTTTTCAGCCCGACCGCCTTGTTGCTGGCGGCGAGCGCCGGTGCGTTCGCCTGCGGATCCATCGGCATGTTGATGTTGGGACCAAGCACCAGCGCCTCGCCCCAGTAGCACATCGCGCAGTTGGGATCGAGCTTTTGCGCCATGCGGAAGGCGCGTGCCGATTCCGCATGGTTGAAACCATACGCGAGCCGCAGTCCCTGGTCGAAGAACCGCTGCGCCAGCGGATTGCCGGTAGTGATCTTGTACGAATGCGTGCCGAGTTCCGCCATCAGCGGCGGGTCTTCCGTTGCGGCCTGGGCCGGCTGCTGCTGTCCCTTCCGCTCATCCTGCGGCAGGGTGCCGTAGGGCTTCAGCTCATTATTCGCGTTAGCCGCGATCTTGTAAAACAATCGCACGTCACTGCGATTATTGAGATTGGCGGGCTGCGTGCACACGGCACCGTCGATACCGATGACCGTCCTGGGATCGAGAGGCCGGTCGGCGCGCATGCCATCGCTCAATGCACTGCTGGCGACAAGGCTTGTGCCGAACAAGGCAAGCGCAGGAATTTTTCTGCTGAACATGACTGTCTCCTTTGCGCGTTTTCGGCATGCAAATCGCACTCGGAAACACCTAGCGTGCAACCATGACGTGGAGATAGCGCGCAGTTAAATGAAGCACCATCAGGTACAGCGTAATAACTGCGATTCAGGTTGAAAGAGCAGGTCGGCGATCCGGTTTGACCGGCCTCAAGCCGCAGTCGACGAAGGCAAATGGGAAGGGGAGCAGGGCCGACTGGCGTCACAGAATGTCGCTTCTTGCCGGGAAAGCATTCCTGCCGGCCAGAACGCGTGAGGAATGCCGGAATGAAAACCAGGGGCCGTCTAGGCGCGCTTTGCTTGCGGCGCATGCCGGTCGAGCGCGTCGTGCACCAGCGCGCCGAGCGTACGCACGGCGTTTTCTACTTCCGTGCTCCACACATTGCCGCAATTGAGGCGCATGTAATTGCCGAACTTGCCCGATGCCGAAAACAGCGGACCCGGCATGAAAGCGATATGCCGCTCGATGGCGCGCTGGTGCAGCGCCAATGCATCGACTTCCTGCGGCATCTGCACCCACAGCACAAAGCCGCCCTGCGGCGCAGAGACCGAGCATTCGGCCGGAAAGAATTCCGACACCGCATCCGTCATGCGCGCAATGCGTTGCGCCATCGTGCGCCGTACCTTCCGTACTTGGTTGTCGTAACTGCTGCCGCCGACGAATTCGGCCAGCACCGCCTGGAAGAAATGATTGGTGCCGCCGCTGGCGACGTTCTTCAGGAATGCGACCTGTTCGGCATAGCGGCCGGCGACGATATAACCGACACGCGCCGAAGGACTCACCACCTTCGAAAACGACGAGCACAACAGCACGTGGCCGCTGGTGTCATAGGCCTTCACCGGCCATGGTCGCTCGGCACTGAAGCACAGGTCGCCGTACACGTCATCCTCGACCATCGGGATGTCGTATTGCGTCAGCAGGTTGGCGAGGCGCTTCTTGTTCTCGTCGGGCATGATGCAGCCGAGCGGATTGTTCGCATTCGGCACGAACAGGCAGGCCTGCACCAGCCCTTCGCGCACTGCGAGCTCCAGCGCATCCACCGACAGCCCGGTCTTGGGATCGGTCGGGATTTCCAGCGCCTTCATGCCGAGGCTTTCGATCAGCTGCAGCAGCACGAAGTAGGTGGGAGACTCGAGCGCAATCGTGTCGCCCGGCTTGGCGATCGCACGCAGCGCAAGGCACATTGCTTCGGTGCAGGAGTTGGTCGCGATAATCTCGCGCGGATTAATGCGGCCCCAGTCGACAGCGCGGCGGATCACCTGACGCACGAAGTTCGGCTCGTTGGTATCGAAGCAGCCATCCTGCGTCAGCACCTCCGGACTATGGCGCGCGACGCTGCCCATGATCTGTTGCATGCGCTTGACCGGCAGCAGGTCGTCCGGTGGCCATGAGAGGGCCAGCTGCGCGACGCCGGGCGACTTGTTGGCGCGCAGCACACTCATCAGACGGTTGTGGATACCGACATAGGTCGGTTCTTCCAGGCATTGCGAGTCGCACACCACCAGGTTACGCGCCCGATGCCGCACATAAAATCCCGCCTGCGGTCGCGCATCCACCAGGCCGCGGTCCTCCAGCACACGCAATGCCTGCATCACCGTGCTGATCGACAGCCGCTTCTGCTGCGCCAGATGACGGATCGACGGCAGCCGGTCGCCGGGCGCAAATACGCGGCTGGCAATCAGCGCGCCGAGTTCATCGGCCAGGTGTTCGTAGAGGTTGAGCTGAGAGGACATGGTTCGATTGTGGAGCGACGTTGTTGCGCTACAAAGACACAGTTGCATGGTTTTTTGACCATAACAGTTTAATGCGGCTGCGACTGTGACCATCACAATTTCGATTTGCTGCACCTGTTTTCACTCGCACGATCCACGTACTGTATGGCTTCGGAGACGAAAGGAGCGATGCAATGGAACCGAAACCAATGGAGCCCAAAGTATTGGCAGCAACCTCAAGCCGGGTCGAATGCAGGCTGGTGGAAAACGTCCCGCTGCGGCTGGTCGGCGCCAAGGGGCGGCGGGTGCAGTGCCTGAGCGGCGTGGCGTGGATCACCGCCTACGGCCAGTCGACCGACGTCTTCCTGCGGCCGGGGCGCGTGTATGAAATCCCCAACGGCGGCCTGGTGCTGGCGGAAGCGATTGGCGACTGCACGATCCGTGTCGACCTGCCGCGCTCGTTCGATTACGCCCGGTTCCGTCCACGCATGCCGGTTGCGGTGGCGCGCCTGCTGCAATCGGTGATGCCGAGACGTAAGCCGAGCCTCTAATCCAGCGTCTGCCGATAGCGCTTGAGTGCGACCAGTCCTGCTACCAGCATGAACAGCGCAATCGGCCACAGGTTCGGCGCAATCTCGGCGACACCATTTCCCTTCAACATGATGCCGCGCACGATGCGCAGGAAGTGCGTGAGCGGCAGCACCTCGCCTAGTGCCTGCGCCCATTGCGGCATGCCTCGGAACGGGAACATGAAACCGGACAGCAGCATGGATGGCAGGAAAAAGAAGAAGGTCAGCTGCATCGCCTGCAGCTGGTTCTTCGCGATCGTGGAAAAGGTGAAGCCGACCGCCAGGTTTGCCGCGATGAACACCACCAGCGCCAACGACAGCAATGCGAGACTGCCGACCATCGGCACCTCGAACAGCAGGTACGACGCGAGCAGGACCACCGCCACCTGCACATAGCCGATCAGGATGTAGGGCGCAATCTTGCCGACCATGACTTCGAGCGGCCGCACCGGAGTCGCCAGCAGGTTTTCCATCGTGCCGCGCTCGCGCTCGCGCGTCATCGCAAGCGAGGTCATCATCACCATTGTCATCGTCAGGATCACGCCGATCAGGCCCGGCACGATGTTGTAGCGTGAAATTCCTTCCGGGTTGTAGCGGCGCTGCGCGCGCAATTCAAACGGTGCTTCCGTCGGCTGCAATGTCCGCAACGGCCCGTTCAGGTCGCGCGCCAGCACCTGCCGGCTGATGGAGTTCAACGCCGCCAGCGCGTTGCCGGATGCGGCCGGGTCCGTCGCATCCGCAGCCAACAGCACGGCCGGCCGCTCGCCACGCTGCAGTTGACGCGAGAAATCCGGCGGAATCACGAGCAGGAACTGCACGCGGCCTTCGTCGAGCAGACGGTTGCCTTCATCCTCACTGCGCGGGCGCGCTGTGATACGGAAATATTGCGAGTTCTCCAGTCCGGCAACCAGGCTGCGCGAGAACTCGCTCTGGTCCGCCTGCACCACCGCCAGCGGCAGGTGCTTCGGATCGGTGTTGATCGCATAACCGAACAGGATCAGCTGCAGGATCGGCACGCCGACCATCATCGCAAACGTCAGGCGGTCGCGCCGGATCTGGCGGAACTCCTTGATCAGGATGGCAAGCAGGCGTGACCAGTTCATGATGCGTAGTTATCGGTGGAGTGCTGCATCAAGGCGATGAACACATCTTCCAGATTCGTCTCGACCGGCGTGATCTGCAGGCGGTCATCGCGATAGGACTGCAGTACCGACTCCAGTTCAGCGGCCGACCGCGCGCTGACGTGCAAGGTGGTGCCGAACGATGCGACATGGAGTCCCGCATGCGTGCGCAGCGCGCGTGCGAGTTGCCCGAGTTCGGGGCCGGTGATGGATACCGTCGACAAGCCCGCATGCGCAACGAGTTGATTGGCCGTGCCTTGCGCCAGCAGGCGCCCGTAGGCGATATACGCGAGCTGGTGGCAGCGTTCCGCCTCGTCCATGTAGTGCGTCGACACCAGCACCGTGAGTCCGCTTGCGGCAAGGTCGTGCAAGTGGTCCCAGAATTCACGCCGCGCCTTGGGATCGACGCCGGCGGTCGGCTCGTCGAGCAGCAGCAGCTGTGGATCGTGCAGCAGGCAGGCGGCCAATGCCAAACGCTGCTTCCAGCCGCCGGACAGGGCACCGGCCAGTTGTGTGCGGCGGCTGGCGAGTCCGAGCTGCTCCAGCGTTGCCTGCACCTTGCGCTTCGCATCCGGCACTTCGTACACGCGCGCGATGAATCCCAGGTTCTCCTCAATGCTCAGATCCTCGTACAGGCCAAAACGCTGCGTCATGTAGCCGACCTCGCGCTTGATCCTGCGCGACTCGGTGCGGATGTTGAAGCCGAGGCAGGTGCCGCTGCCTTCGTCCGGGGTGAGCAGGCCGCACAGCATGCGGATGGTGGTCGTCTTGCCGCTGCCGTTCGGCCCGAGAAAGCCGTAGATGCGCCCGCGCTCGACGCGCATGTCGACATGGTCGACCACGGTGCGGTCACCGTAGCGCTTGGTCAGGCCGCGCACGTCGATGATGGCGGGTGTAGCGTCCATGGTCTACCCTAGCCGCTTACCTTGGACTGCGCCAGCCGCACCTCGACCGGCTGCCCAGGGTGGAAATCCTGCGCGCGCTCCGGCACAGGGCGCGCCTCGATCATGAACACCAGCGTCGCCCGGTTTTCCTTGCTGTAGATGAGCGGTGACGTGTATTCGGGCGCGCTCGATACGTAGCTGATCCTTGCTGGGATGGCGGCTTTGCAGCCGTCGCATTGCACCGTCGCTTCCTGCCCGATACGCAAGGTGCCGAGCGCCTGTTCCGGCACGAAGAAGCGCACCTTGATGTTTTGCGGCGGCAGTACGCTGACCACGGGACTGCCGGCCTGCACGAATTCGCCTTCCCGGTACAGCACGTCGGCGACATGTCCGTACACCGGCACACGTTGCGTTTTCTGTGACAGCTTCCAATCCGCCTGCGCAAGCTGGGCTTCGGCGCTTTTCAGTTCCTGCTCCGCAGCGCGGATTTCGTCATTGCGTGCGCCGAGCTGTGCCACCCGCAGTTGTGCTCGCAGCTCGTGCACACGAGCCTGGTCACGTTCGACGGCGGCGCGTGCCTCGTCGAGGGCAGAAGGGGATATGAACTTGTCCGTGACCAGTTTCTGCCTGCGCGTCAGGTTATTTGCCGACAGCCGCTGTGCGGCCTCAGCCTGGTTCAGTTGCGCCCGGATCGCCGCGATTTCATCCGGCCGCCGCCCTTTCTTCAGGTTGTCCAGCTGCGCGGCCGCACGCTGCACGCGTGCAGCCGCTTCTTCGCGCGCCGCACGTTCGCTTTCCTGTTCCAGCACGAAGGCCGGTGTGTTTGCCTGCACCTGGTCGCCGCGATGTATATGCAGCTTTACCAGCGTGCCGGCAATCGGCGTTGCAAGCCGCACGTATTCCGCTTCAGCGTAACCGGGAAAGTAGCCTGCCGGTTTGCCGCTGCAGGCGGCCAGCAATGCCACGATGAAGGGGATCAGGCGAGATGCTTTCATATCGTGCTCCTGCTGGCGGTGGACAGCCCGCGCAGCGCGAAATCGATGCGCTGCTCCGTGGCTTCTTTCGACAAAACCTCATGCCCTAGCAACCGGGCGGTTTCTGCTGGTAACAGGCCGTTTTCCTGCACCGCCGTGCCGAACAGCACCGGTGCCATGATGGACCCCGCAAGGAAGGCAACGACCTGTGGCAGCGGGACTTTGACAATCGCGCCGTCGTGCTGCGCTTCGTCGATCAGGCGGGCGATGACCGCAAGGTGGCGCGGGACATTCACTTGCAGGAATTCGGCCGCTACCTGTTCTCCCGCAATTGCATCGGCGCCGATGCGCAACAGCAGCTGCCGGTGGGAGCGCCCGAAGTGAGCGAGTACCTTCAACGCATTGCGCAGGTTGTGCAACGGCGACTTGCCTTCCTTGGCCTTGATCGCCAGTACGGAAAACATCTGTTCGTACGTCTGGTTGAGCAACGTGCGGATGAAGTTTTCCTTGGTGCGGAAGTGGTAGTGGAACATGCCGAGGTTCACACCCGCATGCTCGGTAAGCCTGCGCGCTGAAAGGCCGCGGCAGCCGGTGATCGGCAGCAGCTCGAAACCGGCTGCCAGCAGGCGCTGGTCAATGTTTTGGGAAGGGCGAGCCATGAGGTTATTATACGAGCGTATAATAATGCTGCAATCGCTATTTCGGCGAACCATGTCCCTGCGATTTCATCCAATAGTTTCTGCATGGACAACCGCTCATGACATGGACCGATATGCGAAGTAATCCGGCATGTGATCAAGACGGCCAATTTGGTGACTTATCCGGACAACCTGTTACCACCCGCTTGCCTGTACATGGGGCGGTCACTAGCATGCGCTGAAATCGGCGAGGACTTTGCCGACAGGCGGGCGAAAGGCCCCGGTTCAACAAAACAACGAGAGCGAGACAAGATGGAAAAGGTTTGGCTGAAGTCGTATCCCAAGGGCGTTCCCGCCGAAATCGATTACACGCAGTACGAGTCACTGGCGCACCTGCTCGAAGACGCCTACAAGAAGTACGCAAGCCGCAACGCATACGTCTGCATGGACAAGTTCCTGACCTATGCGGAAGTCGATGCATTGTCCAAAAAACTGGGGGCCTGGCTGCAGAGCAAGGGACTCAACAAGGGTGACCGTGTGGCACTGATGATGCCGAACGTGCTGCAGTATCCCGTTGCTATCGCCGCAGTACTGCGCGCCGGCTACACCGTCGTCAACGTCAACCCGCTGTACACGCCACGCGAGCTTTCGCATCAGCTGAATGACTCCGGTGCCAAGGCAATCATCCTGCTCGAAAACTTCGCCACCACGCTGCAGCAGGTGATCGGCAAGACCCGCGTCAAGCATGTGATCGTCGCCAGCATGGGCGACCTGCTGGGCGGCTTCAAGGGAACGCTGGTCAACTTCGTTGTGCGCAAGGTGAAGAAGATGGTGCCCGCCTATTCGCTTCCCGGCGCAGTGCCTTTCAAGAAGGCTATCGCCGAGGGCGGCCGTATGAGCTTGAAGCCTGTGAAGCTGGACCATAACGATATCGCCTTCCTGCAGTACACCGGCGGCACCACCGGCGTGTCGAAAGGTGCGACGCTCACCCACCGCAACGTGCTCGCCAACGTGCTGCAGGCCGATGCCTGGATGCGCCCGGCGCTCGAGATGGAACCGAAGGTCGATCCGATGACCATCGTCAGCGCACTGCCGCTGTATCACATCTTCGCGCTGACGGCCTGCATGCTGATGGGCACCCGCTGGGGCGCGCTCAACCTCCTGATCCCGAATCCGCGCGATATCCCCGGCTTCATCAAGGACCTGCAGAAGCACAAGTTCAACATGTTGCCTGCAGTGAATACGCTGTACAACGGCCTGCTGAACAATCCTGACTTTGCCAAGCTGGATTTCTCCGGACTCAAGATCGCCCTCGGCGGCGGCATGGCAGTCCAGCAGGCCGTCAACGACCGCTGGCTCAAGGTGACTGGCCGCCCGATCCTCGAGGCCTATGGTTTGTCCGAGACTTCGCCGGCCGCGACCATTAACCCGGCTGATTCAACCACCTTCAACGGCACCATCGGCGTGCCTATTTCGTCGACGGAAGTCGCCATCCTGGACGACAACGACAAGCCTGTGCCGATCGGCCAGTCAGGCGAAATCGCGATCCGCGGCCCACAGGTCATGGCCGGCTACTGGAACCGTCCGGATGAGACGGCGAAGGTGATGACCGCCGACGGCTTCTTCAAGACCGGCGACGTCGGCATCATGGACGAGCGCGGTTTTGTCCGCATTGTCGACCGCAAGAAAGACATGATCCTGGTATCCGGCTTCAACGTGTATCCGAACGAAGTAGAGGGCGTCGTCGCTGCACATCCCGGCGTGCTGGAGTGCGCCTGCGTCGGCGTGCCGGACGAGCATTCCGGCGAAGCGGTGAAGCTGTTTATCGTGCGCAAGAATCCGGCGCTGACCGCCGAGGAGCTGATGGCCTTCTGCAAGGAGCAGTTCACCGGTTACAAGAAGCCAAAGTACATCGAGTTCCGCGATGAACTGCCCAAGACGAACGTCGGCAAGATCCTGCGTCGGGAACTGCGCGACGAGAAGAAAGCAGCCTAAAGAGCGGTCTTTCCTTTGGCACCAAAGAAAAAGCCGCCTGCGCGCCAGGCGGCTTTTTTCATTCCGGGGCCGCCCACACCTATGGCATCCTACAAGAGGATCGCGCCCATTGGCATTTCAATGGCGGCGGAGGTTACGGGCGTTTTTTGCCAGTCTGCAACGATTGCCGCATCCTGTATTAAGATTGCACCCGACGTCAAACGGAGGGGCAATGAGCGAATGGACAACATCGGCGTCCTGGGTCAGGGGCATCGTGGAAAGGCTGAAGAGCGTCGGACTCGACGTGCATGCCTTGTTCAACGAGGCGCAGCTCGACATGTCCGTGCTCGACCATCCGGATACCCGCTATGCGACGGAAAAAATCAGCCGCTTGTGGGAGCTCGCCGTCGCCCGCTCCGGGGATGCCACGCTCGGCTTGGCGACGCAGGATACGATGCAGCCCGCCGGCTTCGACGTCGTCGCCTACGCGATGATGACCTGTCCCAACATGCAGGCCGGTCTCAACTTCCTCGTGCGCTACCAGCGCATCGTGAGCGACGCAGTTAGCATCAAACTGGACGCGGATGATAACGGTTGCTGGGTGCGGGTCGATCTCTCCGGCGGCCGACGGCCAGTGCCGCGCCAACGGATCGAATTCGTGCTGGCGACGCTGCTGACCTTCTTTCGCTGGACAACCGGCCGTCACCTGCATCCGCTCGCGGTGGAGTTCACCAATCCCGAGCCGGCAAACCAGCAGGCCTACCTGACGGCGTTCGAATGCCCTGTCCGCTTCAACGCACCGGCCGACCGCTTCCTCCTTTCGCATTCCGACCTCGCCTTGCCACTGCAGGCATCCAACCCCGTGCTCGCGGAACTGCATGATCGCTATGCGGGAGAACGCCTGGCGCGCCTGGACGAAACCAAGATCACGGCCCGTACGCGTGAGCTGGTCATACGTCGCCTGCCGAATGGCGATCCGTTGCGCAAGGACATTGCCGGCGCTATGTACATGAGCGAACGGACCCTGCAACGCCGCTTGCGTGATGAGGGTACGTCTTTCCACGAAATCGTGGACAACACGCGGCGCGAACTCGCCCAGCGTTACCTGGGCCAGGACCGTCTCGCGCTGTCGCAGGCGGCCTGCCTGCTTGGTTTCACTGACCGCAGCACCTTCAGCCGTGCATGCAAGCGCTGGTTTGACCTGACGCCGAGCGAATACCGCACGCGCCGTTCCACCAGCAGGCGTAAAGCCTGACGCAGCCGCCGAAGCGAATGCTTACGCCGCCCGGTTTGGAGTCGCTTGTCGCAGAAAAGCCTAGTGATTTATTCGCGTAGCGAACTAGCAACGATGCCGTGAAAAACGTTTTGCGCTGCTACAATCGTTTGCTTTTGCATCTCCGCACTTCCGCATGTCCCACGCCCCGCACCATGCTACGCAAGGCATGAATCGCCCGCAAAGCGAAGCCGTCAACTACATGGATGGTCCCTGCCTGGTACTGGCCGGCGCCGGCTCGGGCAAGACGCGCGTGATCACGACCAAGATCGCCCATCTGGTCGAGAACTGCGGCTACGAGGCGCGCAATATCGCGGCGGTTACGTTTACCAACAAGGCCGCGCTCGAAATGCAGGAGCGTATCGCCAAGCTGCTGAAAAATCCGAAGGAAGCCAAGCACCTGACCGTCTGTACCTTCCATTCGCTCGGCGTGCAGATCCTGCGGCGCGAAGCGAAGGAACTCGGCCTGAAGGACCGCTTCTCCATTCTCGACAGCGACGATTGCTTTTCGCTGGTGCAGGATCTCGCGATGACGACCGACAAGCAGGAGATCCGCCGCATCCAGAACGCGATGTCGTTATGGAAGAACGGTCTGGTCGATCCCGAGTTGGCGATCAAGCAGGCCGTCACCGAAGAAGAGGCGCAGGCTGCACGCATCTACCGCAACTATGTCGCGACACTGTCGTCGTACCAGGCGGTCGACTTCGACGACCTGATCCGCCTGCCAGTTGAACTGTTCCGCAACAATGAGCCGGTGCGCGACAGGTGGCAGCGCAAGCTGCGCTACCTGCTGGTCGACGAATATCAGGATACCAACACCTGCCAGTACGAGCTGGTGAAGCTGCTCGTCACTGGCCTCGGCAAGAAACCGATGTTCACCGCAGTGGGCGACGACGACCAGGCGATCTATGCATGGCGCGGTGCGACGATCGAAAACCTCAAGCAGCTGCAGGTTGACTTCCCCGACCTGAAAGTGATCAAGCTGGAGCAGAACTACCGCTCCAGCACGCGCATCCTGCAGGCAGCCAATGCGGTGATCTCCAACAATCCGAAACTGTTCGAGAAGCAGCTGTGGTCCGAGCATGGCTTGGGCGATCCGGTGAAGGTGCTGGCGATGGCCGACGACGAGCAGGAAGCAGAGCAGGTCGCGATCATGATCTCCGCCCACAAGTTCGAGCGCCGTGCGAAGTTTTCCGATTACGCGATCCTCTATCGCGGCAATCACCAGGCACGCGTGATCGAACAGGCACTGCGCAAGGAACGCATCCCGTACACGATCTCCGGCGGACAGAGCTTCTTCGATCGCGCCGAGATCAAGGACATCATCAGCTATCTGCGCCTGATTGCGAACACCGATGACGACCCGGCATTCATCCGCGCAGTCACGACCCCGCGGCGTGGCGTCGGCCAGACGACGCTGGAAGCACTCGGTGCATTTGCCGGCCAATGGCAATGCTCGCTGTTCGAGGCGGTGTTCAAGGGCGGCATCGAATCGAAGCTTAACGACCGCCAGCTGCATCCGCTGCGCGATTTCTGCAACTTCATCAACAATCTCGAGGCGCGCGCATCCAAGCGTGGCGAAAGCGCAGCCGAGCTGCTCGACGAGATGATGAAGGAGATCAATTACGAGTACTACCTGTACGACACCTTCGACGAGCGCCAGGCACAAGGCAAATGGCAGAACGTGATCGACTTCACTTCATGGCTGAAGGAGAAGGGTACCGGCGGCAAGGATGGCAGCGGTGAAGAGAAGAGCCTGCTGGAGCTGACGCAGATGGTGGCGTTGATGTCCATGCTCGAAGGGAAGGATGAAGAGCCCGACGCCGTGCGCATGTCCACGCTGCACGCCTCCAAGGGACTGGAATTCCCGCACGTGTTCCTGGTCGGCGTGGAAGAGGGCATCCTGCCGCACAAGGGCGATCCGGATGCGCCGATCGAAACACTTGGTGCGCGCATCGAGGAAGAACGGCGCCTGATGTATGTCGGCATCACACGTGCGCAGCGAAGCCTGCACATCACCTGGTGCAAGAAGCGAAAGCGCGCGCGCGAAAGCGTGAACTGCGACATGTCGCGCTTCATCAAGGAAATGAAGCTCGATGAAGGCGATGCGGTGCCTAAGGAAGATGAAGTGCTGACACCGCAGGACCGTCTTGCGAACCTGAAGGCATTGCTGTCGAGGCCGAAGGCCGCATGACGGATGTTGTCCTCCTCAAGCGTTCCTGATACTTTCCGCCTTTCTTATCGCGCCTCGGTTTAGCGGCGCGACATCCTCTCTCCGGCAAATCTTCACCTTAAAGCACAAAGAGAAGAAGCTGTTTCACACCACATTTTGCTGCCAGAAATTTCCGAGCGGAATTGCATTTCGCCCTTATTTTTCCGGGCAGATATTGAATTCCAGAAAGCTGTGGCGCGCAAGCGTCAGAAGATTTCCAGCGTTATACAAACCATAACGCCACGCTTGACGCTTGCGGCGGCGCGTCACGACAATGAACTGTCGGTATTCAGTTCGATTGCGACGAATTTGCGCGGCACTACGCCTACGTAGGTAGTTACGTAGCACCGCGCACGCTTGCATCGGCTCCGTCCGGAGCGGCAGTTATGGTTCTGCTTAATCAACTTTTGGAAGGTTAAAAATGAAAAAATCGCTTCTCGCACTTGCCGTACTAAGCGCTTTCGCGGGCGCAGCTTCCGCGCAAACCAGCATCACGATTTATGGTGTCGTTGATGCCGGCTACCAATTTGAAAAGGACACGCCCGGAACAAACGGCGAAAAACTGCACCGGCTACGAAGCGGGCAGCAATCGGGTAGCCGTCTGGGCTTCAAGGGGACCGAGGACCTCGGAGGTGGTGTGCAGGGGGTCTTCACGCTGGAGAACGGCTTTAACGTCGATGATGGAACGATGGGACAAGGCAACCGATTGTTCGGTCGCCAGGCATGGCTCGGACTGAATGGCGGATTTGGCTCCGTCAAGCTGGGACGTCAGCAAACGCCTCTGTACTTCGCGCTGAATGCCGTTGATCCGTTCGGCATCAACCTCGCTGGCAACGCACAAAATTTCTTTGGCTATGGCTTGTACGCGCTGGATCCGTTCAGCCGCACGGACAACACCGTTTCTTACACCACACCAAACTTTGGCGGTTTTACCGGAACAGTGGCGTACGGCTTCGGTGAAGAACCCGGTGACCGGAACGTTCGTCGCCAGGTGGCTGCGGGCCTCGCGTTCGTTAACGGTCCGCTCAATGTGCAGTTTGCATACCATGACGCCAATAACGCCTCATTCTCGGCAACCAACGTAACGAACACTGCAGCACTTGGCACGACTACTGCGGCAACAGGCAGCGACCTGCGCACGGCGTTCATCGGCGCAACGTTCGACTTCGGGGTGGCCAAAGCGCATGCCGCCTTTGCAGAAACAGACGCCGAAACAGTTGCTGAAGTCGACAACCGCAACTGGATGCTCGGTGTGTCTGCGGCTGTCGGGCCGGGCACGGTAATGGCCTCATATAACCGCAACGATGTACGGGACATCGACGAGGGCGCTACGGATCACTATGCAATCGGCTATAGCCATGCGTTGTCCAAGCGGACGAACCTGTACACCTCATTCGGCTTTACGAAGAATGACGATGGCGTAGCGCTGAATGCGTACCGGAACGGTGAAAACAGCCGCCTGTTCAATGTAGGTGTTCGCCACACCTTCTAAGAGCGGTTACGCGTCAATCCGTAGCAGAAAAAAAGGCGCGCCATCCAAGGCGCGCCTTTTTACATTGTCATGGGCAACATCTGTGGTCATTGATCATTTCCACCACGTTTTCCAAGCTGCTTCTCAAATGCAGCATCGTGTTTGCTGATCTTCACTTTCTTCTGCGGCCCGGTTTTATTGACCAGTTCCACAAATTCTTCCAGTGGCAGATCGGCGCTGATCTTTTCCGGCCGGCTCCCGGGCGCGACACGCAGGAGATGAAACAATCCGCTTGCACCGATCCCGAGTGAATATCGATAGCTGCTGTCACGCGCATTGAGACGCGCGATCGCGGCGCTGGCTTTGGTTGATCTCATGGCGAATCCTTGTTGACAGTACGCGCCCATTCAGCGGGCATATGCAGTCATCATAGTGCAGCATGCTTCGCCATGCATTCGCTGTCTATCCCAATGCGGCAAATGACGCGCAGATGCTCGGCTTCGGATTTGGCTCGCAATACACTTCGAAGCAGATGCCGTTTGCATTGCGCTCTCCCTGCAGTTTCAGGTTCCGTTCATAGTAGACCGGCCCTTTCAGACGTGCTTCCAGTTGTTGCCCCTGATCCGCAGGCGGTGCTGGCAGGCGGCTTATCGCTTGCCCCAGCACCAGCAACGGCTGCGCAAAGTCGCGCTCGAAGCCAAAGGCCTTCGCGTAGAACTTTCCATAGTGGATGGGATTGGTGTCACCGGACAGGCGGCCGAAGCGCAATGCGCCCGACGAAGGCAAATACCAGTTTGCATGGAAGTCGCTCCGCGTAACCCGCATGCCGGCATCCGGCGACGCTGCGGCGGAACCGTTGGAGCGGGCACGATAGAAGAACGTCATGGAGCAATCCCACGTAGGCGCGCCATCGACCAGCATGCGTGCCTGCAAGTCGAGCTCCAGCCCCTTTTTCACGTTGCGCACTGCGGTCACTTCCGCATCGATGGAAGGTCGGTCGTCGGCCTTCAGTGCGCGGTGTTGCTGCATCAGCATGCGTGTATTCAGTGCGCGGAACAGTGGCATGGGGGCGGTTCCGGAACTGAGCATGCGCAGGATGAGCGGGTAGGTCAGCGTCATCGGATACAGGATCGAGATGCCCGCTGCCGCATCGAGGCTGCAGGCCTGGTGGAAGGCGTGCAGGTGGCGAAGGTCAATGGCGATGTCGTGCCAGCTTGCCCGTAGCGACAGCGCGTCCTGCGGATTGCGCCCTTGCGAGCGACTGTGGCGGATGATCGTCAGGAACAGGCCGAGGTCGGATGGACGCTGTTCGAACCGGAAGTGCGTATTGGCAGGCATCGTCAGTCTCCTTGGTCAGTTGGCGCATTGGCCACGGCGCGCCAGAGGGCCTCTGCCGTGGTTTGCTTGAGTTCTTCCATGCTGGAGGCGAGCCGGTTGCCGAGATAGCCACGCGCGAGTTCCTGGCATGGTCCTACCAGCAATGCGACATAGGTATCGAAGGGCAGGGCGCGCAGTTCGCCCTTCTCGATGCGCGGCCGGAACCACTGGCCCAGGCGCGCATGGAAAGCCTGGTTCAGCTGCGACAACGCCTGTTCTTGTTCCGCATCGAAGTGCTTGCGGCGCGTATTGAACAGGTAACGCGCCCAATCCGGGTTGGCCGCCACCCAGTCCAGATGAAAGAACACGAGGGCAGTAATGCCGGCGTGCGCGTCCGTCTGGGCCTCAAGCGCCGAGGCGTAACCGTCCTGGAAACGGGCGATCCCCTCGCAATACACGGCGGCCGCAAGTTTGTCCTTGCCGCCGAAGTGGTGGTAAATGCTGCTTACCGCGATGCCGGCATCGCGGCCGATGTCTTCGACAGCCGTGGCATCTACGCCGCGTTGCGCGAAATGCCGCAGCGCCGCTTCAAGGATCTGCTTCTTGCGCGCCGGCGTTGATTGATGGGTAGCGTTTGGCGTCTTCATATTCTGGAATCTTATTCCAAAAATAATATTTCATAGAAAAGACGCCGTCATAGCGTTTTGACAGCATTCCGCCCGATGCTCAGGCGTTGGTGTGCCGGCATGTTCAGGCCGTACAATAGCCGCCTGCATCCAGGTGCCCCTTCGATGTTCCGAGCGGATGGGCGAGGTGACGCATGGAAATAGAAAACTACCTAGCCAGCGTTGCGCGGAGCGGCGAACTGCATTCCAGCCACAGGCAGTTTGTCAGATGCCATCATCAACAACGTCCGAAGGGAGCAGACATGCAACACGAAGAGCGGCTGGTCGACATCGAGATCAGGATCGCGCGACAGGAAGACCTGATCGATGCGTTGAACAAGACGGTGTACCACCAGCAGAAAAAGATCGACGAGCTCGAGTCGCTGTGTGCGGCGTTGGCACGTCACATCAAGCAAATGCGCGAGGCCGCCTCCGAAGTCGGCCCCGCAAACGAAAGACCGCCACATTACTGAATCCATGAACGAGAACTACGAAGAAGGCGATCTCCTCCGCGCCAAACTCAACGGAGAAACCTCGCGCCTGCCATGGAAAGAGCTGGAACGATTTTTCGCGGCGGGTACCGTGATCGCGGTGCGCGACGAACTGGACCTGATCGAAGTCGCAACATGCATTGCATCTGACGACAAGAACGCGGTCGCGCAATGGCTGGCCGACGGCAGCATCGGCAGGGTCAATGACGAACAGGCGCGTGTCTGGCACGATGCCGATGCATCGCTTTGGACCGTCGTTGTCAAGCCCTGGATCCTGGTGCAGCAGGAAAAGGCACCGGTCGCACCGAAACAGGCACATTAATCTTGTCGAAATAACGTTGTCGAAAGCTGACAGGCCTCGAGTGCGTACCGGCTTTTTGCCGCAGCGTATCGAGCGCCGCGATGCGCGCCGTTAGAATGGTGCCTTCCCATCACATCACACTGTCATGTCAACACGAAATGCCCGCGACCGCTGGTCTGTCTATACCGTCGGCATCGCGCTGGTTGTCCTCGCCGTCGGCTTTGCCCTGGCCTGGTTTTACATGCAATACCGGGAGAGGTTGAGCAGGGAAGTCAGCTTCCTGATGCTGCCACCGATTGCCATCAGCCATAGCGGGCATTCGATGTCGGCCACCATCGCGGTGCAGACCAGTGCTGCAGATGCGGGCTGGGCCGCGGAGAACAAGCGCGCGCTGGAACAGGTGGTCAAGCGGGTACTGATGGAGGCCGACCCGAAGAAAGTTGCCGGTGTCCCGGCCGCGCCGGCCGGCATGGACGCGCTGCAACACACCTTGCGCGAAGCAAGTAATGTCGAGCTGCAGACGACGCGCGTGCAGGGCATGCTGCTGACGGAATTCCTTGTGTCCGAAGGAGACTTGTAGTCACTTCCTGAGCCGGTTGTGAATGGCGGTTGCTGCAACCGCGGCCTGCCCCATTGCAACGGCGATCTGGTTCAGGCCTGCGACCACATCGCCCGCGGCGTACAAGCCATCCACGGCAGTCTGCTGATGCGCATCGACCAGCAGGTCGCCCTTGTCCCCGCTAGCTGCGCCCAGCCTCCGCGCAAGTCCGGAATTGACTTGCGAGCCCAGCGCAAAGTACACCACGTCAAACCATTGTTGAGTACCGTCGCGCAGTTGAAGGTACATCTTGTCGCTGCTATCGAATGCAAGTAGCGCCACCGGCTCCGAAGCGACGTCGACGCGCGCGGCGCGCATCTTCTCCAGTTCTTCCGCGGTGAGGCGGATCGGCTCCTCAATCGACAACAGGCTCAGCGAATCGGCGAAGTGCCGCACAAACATCGCCTCGCCCATGCCGCCCTTGGCCTTGCCGACGACCGCGACCCGCTTGCCGATTGCCTCGAAGCCGTCGCAGACCGGGCAGTAGCGCACGCATCCAGACGCAACTGCACGCTTCAGCTCCGGAAAGAGCGGGGCGATATCCACTACGCCGGTGGCGAGGATGACGGTGCGCGCATGCCACTGCATCAGGCCGGAAACCGCCACGAACGTACCGTCGTCCAGCTTGTCGATCCGGTCGACGGTACACGTTGCGACGTCCACGCCATAGCGTGCGGCCTGCTCGCGCAGGCGAACCAACAGGTCTTTACCGTGGATGCCGTCCGCAAAACTGGGAAAATTATGCGAGGTAGGAATCCATAGCATGCGGCTGGCACCCGCGTCGAGCACCTGTATCCGCCGCCGGAAGCGTGCAAGGTAAGTCGCAGCAGTAAGACCTGCCGCACCCGCGCCGATGATCACGCAATCGAGAAGGGTAGAAGGGGCGGGCAAGAGGAATCCTTTTGTTCAGTGTTGTTCAGGCTTGTAAGCACAATAAGCAAGAAGCTTTCAGCGACGGGAGTGACGCCGGTTCGGGTGGCGCGTACGCGGCGACAGTTCATCCGGCATGGCGTAGTTGGACATGCCTTGGTCATCGGAATACATGTTGTCGATGCGGTCGACGTCGATGTCGTCACCCATTTCGACATCCGAGTCGCGCCCCGCCGTGCCGACTTCGCCGGTGCCGCGTGCATCGGTATCGCTGTCGAGCCCGGCATCGCCGATGTCGGGGCCGGCCGAGCGGTCACGGCGCGCGCTGTCCGGATCTTCCTGCGTGCCCTTGTCGAGGCCGATATCGCCCTCGGATGCCTTCCTGAGCCTGCCTTGCACGTCGCTGCCGGTATCGGAGATATCGCTCGGGCCGAGCGCGCCTGTGCCATGTCCCTTGGTAAGCCGGTGGTCCGGTTCCGGAATATTTTCCGGATCCAAAGTACTTGTCATGATGTACTCCTGAAGCGTTATTGAAGATGACTTGGTGCGGATGACCCTGTGCCATGCTTCAGTACCAGTTTCAGCACTGGCCACCCTGACAACCGGCAGCAATTTCCATGCCGCCAAAGACAGCAAAGAGACGCTGCAGCAAGCATGCCCGTTTTGTAAATTCCCCTCGCAGCAGCGGCAAAACTTGCGTGCGATTCGACTTGCATTCAGGCACACATGCAAGGCTCGCCGTACAATGTATTTTTCCCGTTTTGCTGTTGTTGCTGCCGTGAGCGTGCCGCTTCGAAAAATCATCCATTGCGACTGCGATTGCTTTTATGCAGCGGTGGAAATGCGCGACGATCCCAGCCTGCGCGGACGGCCACTGGCGGTAGGCGGACGTCCCGACCAGCGTGGTGTCGTGGCAACCTGCAACTACGAAGCACGACGCTTTGGCATACGCTCTGCGATGGCGATGTCGCAGGCGCTGCAGCGCTGCCCCGACCTCGTCGTGCTGCCGCCAGCGATGGACAAGTATCGTGCGGCGTCCCGTCAGATCCTGGCGATCTACCGCGACTACACTGACCTCGTCGAGCCGCTGTCGCTGGACGAGGCCTATCTCGACGTGACCGACTCGCCGCATTGCAATAACAGTGCAACGCTGATCGCGCAGGAGATCCGTGCGCGCATCGCCGACACCGTTGGCATCACTGCATCGGCGGGCATTGCGCCGAACAAATTCCTTGCCAAGATTGCCAGCGACTGGAACAAGCCCAACGGTCAGTTCGTAATCCGTCCGCAGGACGTTGATGCGTTTGTCGCCGAGCTGCCGGTCGATAAATTATTTGGCGTCGGCAAGGTCACCGCGAAGAAGCTCAACAAGCTCGGCGCGTTCATTTGCGCCGACTTGCGCAAGTGGAGCATTCCGGAATTGCAGCATCACTTCGGCAAGTTCGGCGGTGAGCTCTATGGTCTTTGCCGTGGCATCGATCGTCGCACCGTCAGCCCGAGCCGCGAGCGCAAGTCGGTCAGCGTGGAGGAGACCTACGTCATCGACCTGCCGGACCTTGCCGCCTGCCTGCGCGAACTGCCGCCATTGATCGAGCTGTTGCAGCAGCGCGTGCAGCGCGCAAAAGCGGAGCGCCATATCCGCAAGCTGTTCGTGAAGATCCGCTTCGCCGATTTCCGCCGCACGACCGCCGAGTGCGTGAGCGCGACGCTCGATGCGGAACTGTGCCGCAAACTGCTGGAAACCGCGCATCGCCGCAATGCACGCCCGGTGCGTTTGCTCGGTGTCGGTGTGCGCGTGGAAGATGAAGACGATGTCAATCAGCTCGGCCTGTTTGGTGAGGAAACAACATTTGTATCAGGCTGAAAATCGCCACTGACTCTACCCATTGCCGAAGGTAAAATGGCGCCTCGCATTTTTTCAGGGGCGCAATATGTGGTTCAAGAATCTCCAGATCTATCGTCTCACCGCGCCGTGGACGATGACTTCCGAACAACTCGAAGCCAGTCTCGCACCGCAGGCCTTTTCCGCGTGCGGCAATCTCGACATGCAGACGCAGGGCTGGGTTCCGCCGCGTCCGTACAAGGACGGCACCGGTCCGCTAGTGCACACGGTCAATCGCCAGCTGTTGCTGCAGCTGTCGACCGAAAAGAAGCTGCTGCCATCGACCGTCATCAACCAGGTCACGAAGGCGCGTGCTGCCGAGATCGAAGAGCAGCAGGGCTTCAAGCCCGGCCGCAAGCAGATGAAGGAACTCAAGGAGCAGGTCACAGACGAATTGCTGCCGCGCGCATTCAGCGTCCAGCGCAGCACGCGCGTGTGGATCGATCCGGTCAACGGCTGGCTGGTCGTCGATGCCGCCAGCCCGGCGAAGGCCGATGAAGTGTTCAAGCTGTTGTTGAAATCGCTCGAGACGCTGCCGTTTGCATCGCTGCACACCGAGCGCTCGCCGCAGTCGGCCATGACCGACTGGCTCGCCGCCGACGAGGCGCCGGCCGGCTTCACCGTCGACCAGGACACCGAGCTGCGCGCAACGGGCGAAGGCAAGGCCACCGTGCGCTATGTGCGCCACACGCTGGAACCGGAGGATGTACGCCGCCATATTGAATCCGGCAAGCAGTGCACGCGCCTGGCGATGACCTGGAGCGACCGCGTGTCCTTCGTGCTGACCGAGTCGCTCGCCGTCAAGCGCGTCGCGCCGCTGGATGTGCTGAAGGAAAATGCCGATTCGACAATGCAGAACGAGGACGAGCGTTTCGATGGCGACTTCGCGCTGATGACCGGCGAACTGGCCAAGCTGATCGGCGATTTGGTGCAGGCGCTGGGCGGGGAAGAGCAGCAGAAGAAGGCTGCCTGATACGCAAGTACGCAAATAAGGAGCGGTCGCTGCGGCGGCTGCTTTTGTGTCCAGAAACTACGGACGAAAAAAAAGACGAACCACACGGTTCGTCTTTTTTATTTTGGCGGAGCGGACGGGGCTCGAACCCGCGACCCCCGGCGTGACAGGCCGGTATTCTAACCAACTGAACTACCGCTCCTAAATCGGTACAGCGTGCGGTACGACTTGCGTACTGCGCGACGTTTGTCACAACGTCTGAAGGGGGCGAAGTCTACAGGAAATTTTTGCGTTTGGCTAGTCTGGAGAGTGTTATCCACTCCAGAAGGGGCTGGAAGCCGCCATAATAGGCCATCTGCTGCGTTGTGACTCCTTGTCGTAACCGGTTACTGCCACGTCGTCACGTCTTGCATCTGGCCCATTCTGACGGCTCCCAGGCGCCCTCCCGGAGTCCATAACACTCTCCTGGCGCAAGTTGGCTAGGTGTACAACCGCTAAGCTATCGCGATGACCGACCTGAAAACCGAACTCAAGCTGTTCCCGCCGATCGAGCCGTACCGGCATGGCATGTTGCCGCTCGATGAAATCCACACGATGTACTGGGAAGAATGCGGCAATCCGGACGGCGTACCGGTGCTTTTTTTGCACGGTGGCCCAGGCGGCGGCCTGTCACCGCGGCATCGACGCTTCTTCGATCCGGCGCATTACCGCATTGTCCTGTTTGACCAGCGTGGCGCCGGGCAGTCGACACCGCTCGGCGAATACCATAACAACACCACGCAACTGCTGATCGATGATATCGAGCGGCTGCGCGAGATGTTGAATATCGAGCAATGGCTGGTGTTTGGCGGATCGTGGGGTTCGACGCTGGCGCTTGCCTATGGACAGGCGCATCCGGCGCGCTGTCTTGGCTTCGTCTTGCGCGGCATCTTCCTCTGCACGCCGGCCGAGATCGACTGGTTCCTGCATGGCATACGCTGGTTCTTCCCCGAGGCACATGACGATTTCATTGCGCCGATTCCGCCGGAAGAGCGCCGCGACTTGCTGCGCGCCTATGCGCAACGGCTGTTCAGCGAGGATCCGGACGTCTATCTGCCGGCGGCGCGCAGCTGGAGCCGCTACGAGGGGCGCTGCCTGTTCCTGGAGCCGGATCCTGAGGCCATCGACGACTTCAGCAGCGATGCGGTCAGCCTCGGCATAGGCCGACTGGAAGCGCATTATTTCCTGCACGAGGGTTTCCTGCCCAACGACAGGCTGATCAGCAATATCGACTGCATCCGCCATCTGCCGGCCGTCATCGTGCAGGGGCGCTATGACGTCGTATGCCCGCCGGCCACGGCATTCCGCCTGCATGCGGCATGGCCCGAGGCGCGGCTGCAGGTGATCGGCGATGCCGGGCATTCGGCCTACGAGCCGGGCATCGCCGCAGCACTGGTGGCAGCGACCGAACACTTCAGGATGCATCGCCGCTTCGACTGACGGCGCTGTGAGCTAATGCACACTGCGCCGTTCGATCTCGCGGATCACCGCTTCCACCATGTTCTTCACATTGGCCTGGATGATCGCGTCGCCAACGATGGGCGGCAGCGGAAAGTCCGGCTCCATCGCCCCGAGCAGCGCGATGCGCGTGCCCTCAGCCTGCACAGCCGGTTCCAGTTCCCATCGTGCGCGGTAGTGCCGCATGTCGCCGGACAGCCGCTCGACACGCAATATTGAATAGGGCTGCTCTTCGATGCGCACTACCATGCGCACGGTATGCACAAAGAACAGGACCGCCGTCTGGCTTTTCTGTTCGATGATCGCTTCGTTCGTGTCGCGCGACAGGATCTTCGACGACACCAGGTCCGGCACGAATTCATCCAGCCGCTCGTAATCCGTCAGCACATTCCACGCCTGCTGCAATGTGGCACGGGCAATTCCCGCGGCTTCCACTTCGAAGAAGGACTGGCCGTTTTTCCTGACACGGCTGGCGGCGGCATGGACATGCCGATGATGAGTGGTTCCTCGCAAATACATGGGGTGGCTCCCTGAAACGCTGGCAGTGATGAAAAGACAAGAAAAAGCATCCTTGTAGGTTAGAAGAGACACGTGCGGATGCAAGGCCGGCGTTATTTGTAACGGTGCGTAAGATTGCTTTCGGGCATAAGCACGGCGGGATTATGTTGATAGCGGGAAGTTGCCCGTCGGCAATTCTTATTTCTGCACGGACGTCGTTGCGCATGGAGACGCCCTGCCAATTCAACGGAGATCTTCATCATGCACATTAGGATCGCGACACTTACAGTAATAGCAGCAAGCATTCTGGCGGGTTGCGCAACGCGCACCGCCGATACCCCGGCCCCGGTCGAGAAGCCGGTGGAAAAAACCAGCCGGTCAAAAGTCGAACTGCCGACCGGACCGATGTCCAGCGCCAAGAGCTTGGACGACTACAAGCGCGAGCTTGCCTTGCGTATCTCGCAGGTAAATTCGAACAAGGTGTATTCAGGCCGTCCGCAGGCGCTGCTGCGTTCGGTCGTGGTGCTGCGTTATGCAATCGATGAACGCGGCAATCTGGTGCGCAGCGAAATCATGCGTTCCAACCGCGATTCCGAAACAGAATCGACCGCGCTGGCCAGCCTGCGCAGCGCAGCACCTTTCCCGCGTCCGGCCGCACATCTTGTGCGCAACGGTCAGCTCGATATCTCCGAGACGTGGCTGTTCAACAATGACGGGCGCTTCCAGTTGAGGACCATCGCGCAACCGCAGATGGATCGCTAACAGGCTGCGAATACGACTGCGCACAGATTTCGGCCAGCGGCGTCTTGCGTACTTCCGTAGGCGAGCGCGTGGCCGAAACTTGAAGCGCTCTTTGCCTCTTCAGGTGCCCGCCGAGCGGGCACCCATCCACTACCGCAAGAACCGACCGTCCCTTGAAATCACCGTCAGCGCGATATGGCGATGGCCGAGGTGGCTGGTCTTCGTGATGTTGACCGCAACACCGCCGTAGTCAAATTTCCATTGCTCGAAGCAGCTGTCGCCGGTGCTTCCGGCTCAGGTTCGGCGGGGGCGACCTCCGGTACCTCACCCTCGCCGTCGACGGCAGGTTCTGACGCTGATCCGATGCGCAAGTCAAAGGCAAAAAGCGTGTTGCAAAACAAATAAGATCGCTTGCAGAGTGTTGGCGGTTAGGAACGTTTCTAGACAATATCGCACGGCGAATGATGAATGTAAGAAATACGACAGTGTTGATTTCTAGAATTGAGTAGCATCAAGACGCGGAAATACGACGCTGCGCGCATCCACCAGATGCAACGCAGGGCAGACGCTGCTCCGCCTGTTTTCCTGTGAGTGCCCACGGAGCCTAACCATGTCGATTCGCATCCCTTCCCTGTTCAAGCTGCATCGCTTCACGCAATTCGCCACTGCCTTGCTGTTCGCCGCGTCCGCGCTTACCGGCGCCCATGCGGAAAATGGCGTGACCAACGACGAAATCGTCCTCGGCCAGACCAGTGCGCTGACCGGTCCATTGGGTGAACTCGGTACTGACGCCTCGACCGCGTCGAAAGCCTACTTCGACTACATCAACGCCCAAGGCGGCATACATGGCCGCAAGATCCGGCTGATTACGCTGGATGACGGATATGACACCGACCGGGCCGTCGCCAATGCACGCCAGTTGATCGAGAAAGACGATGTGTTCGCGCTGTTCAATGTGTTCGGCACGCCGGCCAATACCGCGCTGCTGCCGATCATCACGAAGGCAGGCATTCCGAGCATTGCGCCGTACACCGGCGCAGACGCCGTGCGCAAGCCGATGAACCGGTATGTCTTCAATGTGCGTGCCAGCTATGCGGATGAAACCCACGAGATCATCCAGCACCTCGGTGTCCGAGGCATCGATCGCGTCGCGATCGTGTACCAGAACAATGGTTTCGGCAAGGATGGCCTCGCCTCCGCCGAAGCCGCCCTCGCCAAGCGCCAGCTGAAACCGCATGCCGTTGTCACCGTCGAGAATGACGCTTCGGATGCCGCGCAGGCAGCTGCTACGCTGGCAGCGTCCTCGCCGCAGGCGATCCTGCTGATCACCGCCGGCAAGCCTTCCGCCGAATTCATCAAGGCCTACAAGAAGCTTGCATTCGGCATGCAGTTCTTCACGCTGTCCGTGATGGGTACGCAAGCCTCGGTGACGGCACTCGGCAAGGAAGGTGTCGGCGTGGTGGTGTCGCAGGTCGCGCCGTTCCCGTTCTCCGCCACCAGCGGCATCGTGCGCGAGTACCAGCAGATCATGACCAAGATGGGCGTGAAGAACTGGTCGTTCGCATCGATGGAAGGCTTCCTGAATGCAAAAGTGACCGTCGAGGGCCTGAAACGCACCGGACGTGACCTCACCCGCGAGCGCTTCATGGCGGCGCTCGAATCGATGGGCAAGGTCGACTTCGAAGGCTACATGGTCAACTTCAGCCGCAACAATCACCAGGGATCGCACCATGTGGAGCTGACGGTGATCTCGCGCGACGGTCGCTTCCTGCGTTAATTCTCCATCCCGCCTGCCTCGGCAGGCGTCGCAGCACCTGCAATACTGGGTGCGGCGATGCTGAAGGGATGGCCAAGCCATCGCAGCGCTGCGATGGCTGTGCCTGATCTGAATCAAAGAACATAATTCTCGTACGGCAATAGCGCGCGCCATGCCCGGCGAAGCCTTTACATTTCGCAAATTACCTGAGATAAATAGATCATGTTGTATTGGTGGCTGCCTGCACTTTCCCGGTGCGGCCCGCTATTGCAGTGCCTATTTCTTCAGGAGCTTGTCATGCTGAGCAATAACATCAAAACCGTGAGAAACGACATGAACACACTGGTCAAGGACGCACAAGAGCTGTTCCGCGAAGCCTCCCACGCGACCGGCGAAAAGGCCGATGAACTGCGCGCCAAGGGCTTGGTGATGCTGGAGAAAGCCGCCGAACGTGCGCATGAAATTCAGGCTGTAGCCATCGAAAAAGGCAAGGCTGCTGCGCGTTCCACCGACGAATTCGTGCATGAGAATCCGTGGAAGGCAATCGGTATCGCCGCAGGCGCCGGTTTGCTGATCGGCATGCTGATCTCCCGCAAATAAGTCGCGCATGGTTGAACCTCAAGAAGCGCAAGCTGAGTATGAACGGCCCGGCCTGATCGCCGGGCTGGCCGGAATAGCGAAAAATCTGCTCGGTCTGGTGATGAACCGGATCGAGCTCGCCGCACTCGAGCTCGGCGAAGTCCGCGACAACATCGCCAAGCTGCTGCTGATCGGCGCGCTGGGCGTCGTCGCCGTCTGCTTCGCGCTGGGCTGCTGGACCGCGTTGCTGGTGGTGCTGACGTGGGATGCACTGGGCTGGAAAATCCTGCTGCTGGTCGCGGCAGTCTATACGGTGCTGGCCATTGGCATCCTGCTGTATGCGCGCTCCATGCTCACCCAGGACAAATTGTCGCTCACGGCAACCATGGCGGAACTGCGCAAGGACCGCGATGCGCTGCTTTGAGACGAACGGGCAGCGCACTGGCATAAGCCAAGGATACGCACAATGAACCGAGCGGAACGCAAGAAACAACTGATCGCACAAGGTGCCCTCTACCGGGCGCAAGTCGTGGTCGCCCGTCAGTTCGTGCATGACGGGCTGCAGCCGCGGACACTGGCAAAAGGCGCGCTGCAACAGCTCGCAATGACTGCCTTCGCTATGATCGGCGCACGCAACGGGGCCGGCGTCGCCGGCCTCAATCTCCAAGCCATGTTGCCCATTGCAACGGGTCTTTTCTCCGCGCTGTCGAAGCGGAAGCCACTCGTGAAAACCGTGCTGCGCGGCGCAGTCGTCGCCGGAACGGTTGCGGGCCTCGTGGCATTCATCTGGAAGAAGAGAAGGGCGAACCGGGAGGCGGCCCTGTACGAGTCGGACGATATCGCCGAATACGGGATCTGATCCGCACCGGTACTGCAGCTTCTCGTCACGAGCCAAATTTTTCTATTTGTAACTTGCCGAACTCGCATCACCCCGGCTGGTCAAAATATCATTTGATCAATACGAGGAATGCATGATGCGCAAGCAACTCACAGTAAGCACGCTCGCCGCGGTCTTGGCGCTGGGCGGCTGCGCCAACATGAATGAAGTGGAGCGCGGGACCGCCAAAGGGGCCGGCATCGGCGCCGGTGTGGGCGCAATTCTCGGTGCTGCCACCGGGCCGGGCGGCGGACGCCGGGCTGCGACTGGCGCGGCAGTCGGCGGTGCGGCCGGTGCGGTCATCGGCAACATCTGGTCGAGCCGCATGGAGCAGCAAAAACGACAGATGGAGGCCGCTACGGCAGGCACAGGCGTCCAGGTCTCACAAACGCCGGACAACCGGCTGAAGCTCGACATCCCGACCGATATCTCATTCGACACCAACCGCTCCGACATCAAGCCGAATTTCCGCCCGATCCTCGACAAGTTCGCATCCACGCTGGTCGAGAATCCGTACAGCAAGGTGAACATCATCGGCCATACGGACAGCACCGGCAACGACGCGATCAACAACCCACTGTCGGTTAACCGCGCCGCACAGACGCGCGAGTACCTGGTCTCGCGTGGTGTGGCTTCCAACCGGGTCAGCATCGACGGGCGCGGCTCACGCGAACCGGTCACGTCCAACGACACGGACGCCAACCGAGCACGCAATCGTCGAGTCGAGATTTTCGTCGCCGAGCCGCAGGCGACCGCACAGGCTCCACAGCCGGGACAGCCAGGACAGCAGCCGATGCCGCCGCAGCGCTGAACGCGTAGCGTCGCCTTGAATTGGAGGCGACATGCGGAACAAGTAAAGGAAAGGGCCAACAAAAAAGCCGACCCTTGGGTCGGCTTTTTGTTTGCTTGCGACTGCTTCGGGATTACTTGGAAGCGGAAGTCATGTAATCCACTGCAGCCTTGATCTCTTCATCAGAGGCGCTGGAGCCGCCTTTCGGAGGCATCGCATTCTTGCCCTTGATCGCGCTGTTGTACAGCGTTTCGGTGCCTTGCTTGATGCGCGGCGCCCATGCTGCCTTGTCGCCGAGTTTCGGTGCGCCGGCTGCGCCAGTGCCGTGGCATGCTGCGCAGGCGGTGTCATACACCTTCTTGCCATCCGGCTTGCCTGCGCCGCCAGCCACGTCTTTCATCTGCTGCGTTGGCGACGATTTGACCGGCTCGGTAGCGGAGGCGACTTGTGCGCCTTGTCCCGGGGTGGAAGCCGTAGCAGCATCCTTGGCTGCCGGCTCCTTCAATTTGCCGCCGGACTGGTTGGCCATGAAGACCACCGCACGCTCGACTTCGATGTCGGCCAGATCCGGGTTACCACCCTTGGCCGGCATGCCGCGGATACCCTTGATCGCGTTGTCCACCAGCGTGGACTGGCCTTGCGCAATGCGAGCGGACCAAGCACCGGCATCACCGGTCTTCGGTGCGCCTGCAGCGCCGGTTCCGTGGCAGGCAGCGCAGACTGCCTGGTACACCGCATCACCTGCTTTCAGTTCCTTCGCACCACCGGCGGCACCCTGGAAGGTAAAGCCTTCATCCGCAACCGGACGCAGGCGGGTAGCGATCGCTTCGGCGCTCATCGCATTCGAACCTGCGCCGACCTTGTCGGAATTGGACACATACTGCACCAGCAGCACGATGACAATGATCGGTACCAGGAAACCCGCCGCAACGGCAGCCACAAGCTGCTTCGGTGTCTTGATTCCGGAGTGGTGTTCGTTATGTGCGTCGCTCATTTTTTCCCTCAATGCAATATAAAAGCCGGCGGGGCGGGTATGCGGTGCGGGCCGGCGGCCTCTCGTGTGTTGCAGCGCAATACCTCGCAAAACCCTTGATTATAGTCGGAAAGATAGGGGTTTGGAACGCAAGCGCCGTGCTTTGCATGGACGTATAACGAGAAAACCGGTATGCTTCAGGCCTCTTTACCGTTCCTCCTACGCGGCTGTAGCTCAGTGGATAGAGTATTGGCCTCCGAAGCCAAGGGTCGTGGGTTCGATCCCCGCCAGCCGCGCCACATTTCCCCTCAAGTTCACAAAACGTTTCAATAAGGCGACACGGGCGAAACCCTTTCTGTCCTGCACCGTTGCGTGATTCGTCCCGAAAGCGTCCAGAACGGCAACAGGCAACCTGGCTCGTTAACGAAAAAGGGGCGCCGTGCGCGCCCCTCCAAACTCAAGCTCGGACCGTATCCGGTATTTCAGCCGCCCAGCAGGTTCTGCTTCAGCGCCGCGTCAGCCGGCTTGTCGCCCAGCCAGATGCGCAGGAAGGCGTTGGCGAACTCGATGCCTTGCAGGGTGTCGCCGACCTTCTTGTCATTCACCAGGATGTTCAGGCCGGTGCCCGGGATCCAGTCCGCGGTGATGCTGTCGCCTTTGTTCAGCGAAGGGATGCCGGCGAAAATCTCGCCCATCTTGACCGTCTGGTTCACGAATTTTGCCTTCTCGGCCTTGTCCGAGTTGGCGTTCAGGCCGTCCATGAAGGCTTGGCCGAAATCTTCGCTGTTGACTTCGCGCAGCAGCACCAGCTTCAGGCGGCGCGGCCCTTGCGTGGCGAGGACGTCGGCAGCGGTGGTTTTCTTTTCCGGCAGGTACAGGCCTGCGACATAGACTTTGAACATCAGGCGAGTACGGATTCCCGCGCCATTGAGCTTGAGCTCCTTGTTGGCGACCTTGACCGTATCGTCGAGCTTGACGCCGGCGACTTCGGCAGCCTGCGCAGCCTGGCCCAGGCCGAACATCAGTGCTGCCAGGATCAGGAAACGATTGATTTGTACGTTGAGCTTCACTTTGCCTCCAGGTTGTTTCGTGTGATGGTGCCGGGGCGCATGCGCGCCTTTGGCTCACCGCTGTTTCATATGATGCGGTGGAACGTTAATGGGCCGCTTCAGAATTCTTTCCATTCGTCATTGCCCGACGCACCGGCACTGGCCACCTGCCTGCTGTTGGCGGGAGAGGGCGCGAGCCGGACCGCAGCCGATCTGTGTTCCTTCGGCGGCAGGGATTTCTGTTCATTCAGCGGATGGGGTTGGGATTCGTACGAGGGCGCGGCAGCGTAAGCGGCGCCAAGCTTGAATACGCTGACCACGCGTGCCAGGTTGGCTGCCTGGGTCTGCATGGTTTCGGCGGAAGCGGCTGCTTCTTCGACCAGCGCGGCGTTCTGCTGCGTGACGCCATCCATTTCGCTGATCGCGTGATTCACATGTTCGATGCCGGTGCGTTGTTCCTGGCTGGCGGCGGTGATCTCGCCCATGATGTCGGTGACGCGCTTGATGCTGGCGACGACCTCGTCCATCGTCGCGCCGGCCTGCCCGACCAGCTTGCTGCCGACGGCGACCTTTTCCACGGAGTCGTCGATCAGCGCCTTGATCTCCTTGGCTGCAGTGGCAGAACGCTGCGCGAGGCTGCGTACCTCTGCGGCGACGACCGCAAAGCCGCGGCCTTGTTCGCCGGCCCGCGCAGCTTCCACTGCCGCATTCAGCGCGAGGATGTTGGTCTGGAACGCGATGCCATCGATGACGCTGATGATGTCGACGATCTTCTTCGATGAGTTGTTGATGGCACCCATCGTCTCGACCACCTGCGATACCACCGCGCCGCCTTTGACTGCCACTTCGGTCGCCGATGCAACGAGTTCGTCTGCCTGATGGGCGTTGTTGGCGTTCTGCTTCACGGTGGAGGTGAGCTCCTCCATCGTGGACGCGGTTTCTTCCAGCGAGCTGGCCTGCTGCTCGGTGCGGGTCGACAATTCGAGGTTACCGGCGGCGAGTTCACGCGACGTCGATGTGATGGTTTCGGTGCCATGGAGAACTTCGCCAACGAGCCGCGACAGGCTTTCGTTCATGTGCTGCAGCGCGAGCATCAGTTCGCCGGTTTCGTCGCGGGTCTTGACCTGGATATCGCTGGTCAGGTCACCGTCGGCAACGCGCTTGGCGACCGCGACCGCTTCGTTGAGCGGGCCGGTGATCTTGCGCGTGGTTACGACGGCCACGACCGCGCTCAATACGCTGGCGGCGAGCGCGAGCATCAGGATGAAGACGCCGGTGCGCTCGGCAACCTCCACCGAATCGGCGCCGGCCAGTTCCATCTGGCTGTCCTGGTGCTGGATGAAGGCATCGAGTTGTGCAAAGTATTTCACTTGCAACGGCCGCACGGAAAACATGAACTTCACCATCGCCTCGTCCTTGCGGTCTTCGTTGACGAGGGCGATGAACTTGTCCTGGTTGGGGCGGAATTTGTCGCGGAACTCGGTGATTGCCTTCAACTGCTCGCGGCCCTTGTCATCGGTGATGATCTTGTCCAGCTTCGCGATTGCTTCGTCGGTGCTCCGGTTCTTGTCCGGGATGTTGGCGAGTTCCTTCTTGATCTGCTCGGCGTCGTTCATCACCAGCACGTTGAGCATGTTGCGGGAGATCTCGTTGAGGTCGGCCTTGATCTGGTTGGCGATGACCGTTTTCGGGTAACGGTCTTTCACCATCATGTTGATCTCGTTGCTGAGTCCGCCAATGCGGATGGTGGACAGGCCGGCGAGCATTATCAGCAACGCAATGACGACGCCGAAGCCGAGCGCCAACCGTTTGCCGATAGTGGTCTTCTTGAGAATCACTTTTGTCTCCTCAACAACGCTCCCCGGTAAGCGGGTGGTTGGTTTTTAATTGAACACAGCGCATGAGTCATGCGTGTTTCGTCATGAATGTCGATGGATAGTATTGCATCGGGGCAATGTGCTGCAAGGCGCATTCGCCGAATAGAGTGAGTCGTCTAGAAACCCGCCAGTGGACGTGCGCTGGATTGTCGCGCACGCAGCATTGTGTATCTCTTTGTGGCGCCTAGCGCGTCATTTCCTCTTCCGCTTTTTCCAGCACCTCCAGCACGTGGCGGATGATGCCGCCGGCAAGTTCGTGCTCACCCATGAAGACCCTGCCGGCGTTTTCTGCGCGCAGCAGGTCCGCTTCCTCCTCGCTGTGCGTGCGCACGACGGTGGCGATGTCCGGATTGAGCGCACGTGCGATCTCAATCATCGTGCGGACATGGAAGGTGTCGGGCGTCGCGATCACCAGCACCTTGGCGCGGGCGATGTGCGCCTGGATCAATACGGCCGGTTCGGCGGCATTGCCGGCGACTGCGGGTACGTTGTTCCTGCGCAGTTGTTCCACGAGGTCGCGGTTCTGCTCTGCCACCACGTAATGCACGCCGCGTTCGGCCAGCGCCTCAGCCACGCGCCGTCCGACCCTTCCATAGCCGACCAGCACCACCTGGCCATGGAGTTTTTCATGGCTGGTGGTGGCCGGCAGTTCGGCAAGCGGATCGAGTCCCCATTCGAAACGGCGGAACAGCGCTGACCGCAAATGCATCCAGTTGCGCACCGGCACAACGGTCTGGAACACGAAGGGATTGAGCGCAATCGAGATGAGGGCGCCGGCCAGCAGCAGGCTCTGCGCCTCCTGCGGCAGCAGGCCGAGCGACACGCCAAGCGCGGCGAGGATGAAGGAGAACTCGCCGATCTGCGCGAGGCTGGCCGATACGATCAGCGCCGTGTTCACCGGGTAGCGCAAGGCCAGCACCAGCAGGAAGGCGGCAATCGATTTGCCGAAGATGATGATCGCCACCACCATCATCACCTGCCACGGATTCTTCACCAGCACCTGCGGGTCGAACAGCATGCCGACCGACACGAAGAACAGCACGGAGAACGCGTCGCGCAGCGGCAGCGATTCCTGCGCTGCACGGTGACTCAATGCCGAACCGCGCAACACCATGCCCGCGAAAAACGCGCCGAGCGCAAAGGAAACACCGAACAGCCGCGACGAAGCGTAGGCAATGACGACCGCCGCTGCGATGACGCACAGCGTGAACAATTCGCGCGAGTTAGTGCGTGCCACTTGCCACAGCAGCCAGGGAAACAGCTTGCGTCCAATCGCCAGCATGATCACGACGAAGGCGCCGACCTGTCCCAGCGTGACAAGCAGTGTCGTCCACAGGTCGCGTCCCGAGCCGCTGCCGCCTACCCATGCAGCAATGCCGGGCAGCAGCACCAGCACCAGCACCATGACCAGGTCTTCGACCACCAGCCAGCCGACCGCGATGCGGCCGTTGACCGAATCCAGCAAGCCCTGGTCTTCCAGCGCGCGCAGCAGCACGATGGTGCTGGCCACAGACAGCGCAAGGCCGAACACCAGTCCGGCCCCCAGGTTCCAGCCCCACATCGACGCCATGCCCATGCCGAGCGCAGTTGCGACGGCGATCTGGATCATGGCGCCGGGCAAGGCGATGCCTTTTACTTCCAGCAGGTCATTGACGGAAAAATGCAGGCCGACGCCGAACATCAGCAGCATCACACCGATTTCGGCCAATTGCATCGCGAGGTGGACATCGGCAACGAAGCCGGGTGTGGCCGGGCCGAGCAGGATGCCGGTGGCCAGGAAGCCGACCAGCGCCGGCAGCCGCAGCCGCACCGCCACAAAACCGAGCACCAGGGCCAAGCCCAGCGCAGCGGCAACGGTGGTGATGAGGGAAGCAGTCGGCTGCATTGCGGTTGCCCTCCATTGGGTCACAAGGCATTACCAGAAGATTAAAGCGCGAATCAGCCCTGAATAAAATAATATGGAAAAGGTGATGCAAAATTTTCCCTATCCGCCTCCCGTCGGGGGCGGTTTCATCGGACGATGAACTGTGTTGTAATCAGGATCGTTGTGCCTTGTTTCACCACCCACCCGTTTTCGTTTGCACTCATCAGGAGAAGAAAATGAAAAGATTTGCAGGTGCATTGCTGTTGGTATTGCCGGTCTTTTTGAACCCCGCATTCGCGGCGACCGAGCAGCAGAGCAAAATGACCACATGTAACAAGGAAGCCGGCGACATGAAGGGCGACGAGCGCAAGGCCTTCATGAAGGAATGCCTGAGCAAGCCCAAGGCCAGCGCTGCACAAAAGGCGCAACAGGAGCGGATGAAGACCTGCAACGTCGAGGCGAAAGACATGAAGGGCGATGAACGCAAGAAATTCATGAGCGAGTGCCTGAAGAAGAAGGGCTGATCAGGCGATCCTGCTTGCCCAGGTCCGGTAGCCCGCTCAGGCGGGCTTTTTTCTTGCTTGCTGTTTTGACTCTCCTGCAGGAATCATCAGAATTTTTATAATGACGTATGGGCATCTTCACTTTTACATTGCCGTCGGAAATTGCATTCCTTGCGACCCTCGCCGCAGCGATTTTTCTTTATCGCAATGCCAGCACGGCCCATTGGCGGAAGCTCGCTGAGCCAGGTGCATTTTCTGCCTGGTGCGCGCTCATCATCGCGCTGCCGTTGCTATGGGGTTTTGACATCCCGATTACGCACGGACTCGCATTGCACATGCTCGGCATGCCGCTATTCGTGCTGATGTACGGACGGCAGCTGGCGATGGCAGGGATTGCGATCTCCACGTTGGCGTTCACGGTGCTGGAGGCTGGACTGTGGAGTAATTTCGGCATGAACCTGCTGTTGCTCGCGGTACTTCCGGCCTACTGCGGCGATGTGGTGATGCGCCTGACGGAGAAGTACTTCCCGCGCAATGTGTTTGTGTATTTGCTCGGCAACGGATTCTTCGGCACCGTGCTGATGCTGGCGACCATCGGCCTGATGTCGCTCGGGGTTCACCGCATGTGGATCACCGGCACGCCGCCCGGCGGCGACGTGATTGCCTACATGCTGCTGCTCGCATGGGGCGAAGCTTTCCTGACCGGCCTCCTGCTCACCATCTTCACGGTGTACCGGCCGGAGTGGGTACTGACCTTCGACGACGAAGTGTATTTGCACGGCAAGTAGTCCGCGCCACTATCACCGGGATTAGCGAGACGACCTTTCCTTGATAAACCCGCCTGCCTTCTCGATCAGCACTTGCGGCTGATCACGGTGCGGCGAATGGCCACAGTCCGGCATCGGCAGCGCCTGTGCGCCGGGCACCCGGCGGGCAATGCCGAAGATCTGCTCCAGCGTGCCGTATTCATCGCCTTCCCCTTGTACCGCCAACACCGGGCAGGTGATGGCGTCCAGCTGATCCTCGATGTTCCAGCTACGGAATTCCGGCCTCAGCCAGGTATCGTTCCAGCCGCGGAAGACGGAATCCACATCCGTGTGATGGCGTGCGAGCCGGCTGCGCAGGTCGGTGTTCCGGTACGCATCGCGCGCGGCAAGAATGCCGGCGATGGTGATGTCTTCCACAAAGATATGCGGGGCAACCACGACAATGCCGCTGACCTGCTGCGGAAAGCGTGCCGCATATAACAGCGCAATCGACCCGCCGTCGCTGTGGCCGAACAGCCAGGGGCGTTGCACGCCAAGATGCGCCAACAGGGCGGGCAAGGCTGCGTGCGCCTGTTCATGCAGGTAATCAACCTGCACCTCCTCACCGGGCCGGCGCGGCGTGGAACGGCCGTAACCGTAACGCGAAAACACTAGCCCGCGGAAACCATGTGCCTCGCAGAAGCGGCGCGGGAAATCGCGCCACATGCTGAGCGACCCCAGTCCTTCATGCAGGAACACCACTGCCGGGTACGACGATTCCGCATTCCCGATCCATTGATACTCCAGCTGGATGATGCGGTCCTTCCACGGCAGTTCGGCAAACTGGATGTCGGCGGTATTCAATCTTGCTCCTTGGCTGATGAAGGGAAGAGGGCGGGCTCGCATGCAGGCCGTGAAAATTATGCATCATCACGTCATTTCGTTACGTGCCCGGGATCACCGGGCAGCGTATGGAGGAGTCCCGATACCGGATGAAGGAAGCTGGGTTTGTCCTGTCTTACTTAAGAGGACTTGGCTTCCGCCTTCGCTTCCGGTTTTGCCGGAATGCTGTCGCACGGATTCACCTTGCGCAACGGGCGCGACGTAAACCACAGGTAGTCGTGCAGCTGGCCGAGCTGGCTTGAGGCATAAGCCGCAGGGTTGGTCGGCACGTCGACTTCGACCAGGCCGATCGACAGCACCGGGGCGTTCGGCGCGCGCGCAGCGAGGTAGATGGGGACGCCCAGGTCGAGGCGGGCATGGTTGCGGCCGACGATCGCGACGGCGCCGCTCTTTGTCGCTTTGACCAGCATGTCGGCCATCACGGCGTCACGCGCGCGCTGTGCCTTGGAAATCGCTTCGCCCATGTGCTCGGCCATCTTGCCGCAATGCCCGGCGGACAGTTCCATCAGCAATTGCTTTTGCCGCTCCTGGGTCCACACCGTGTCGAGCGCAAGGCGCGCTTGTTCGCCTTCGCCGAGTGCCGAAAAACCCTGGCGGGACACATGGCGCAGGGAATCGCGCGACAGGTTCGACGCAATCAGCGGCAGTTTGTTTTGCACCGCGACCTTGACGATCGGCTCATACAACGGCCAATCCCAGCTCTTGCGCATGAGTTCCGACAGCGCTTTCAGCTTCGCGGCATCCGGGCTGTTGCCCTGGCGCGCGGTATTGACGCCGGATTGCTGCTCGACGTCGTATTGCTCCATCACCAGCGCCGGCCGTCGGCCGCGCTGCACCATTGCGTCGAGTACTTGCGCCTGGATGCGGTGCTGTTCCGCGTTGTCGTGAATTTCGCCGATCAGCACGAAGCGCGCCTCGACCGCACGGTCGATGACAGTGGCGGGATCGACGAAGCGTTGCGCGGACACGTCCCATACCTTGCCGAGCAGAGGATGATCGGCGAATGGCACACGGCCGAAATGGGTACACGCGGTGAACAACAGCGGCATGGCGCAGGCAAACAAAACTTTTCCGAGCCGGTGCATTGGTTTCATTCTTATCCTCAGTGATCAAAACGGTTGGCATGCAGCCGGGGCAAATCATAGCCTGCTTTGTGTAGCGCTGGCATACCGTCCACCAAGTTTGCGAGGGGCGGGCACGGGTGCTGGTGATGCTCAATTGGCAATGCGCAGCAAGGCCGTTTGCGTTTTACTGACTGGTCGAATGTTGTCACGGCGGGCTGAAATTTATCCAAGGTCAAGTGATTCGCGTGCGGCTTCCGGATCGGGGCCGAGCGCTGTTGCCTTGATAAAACATTGAACCTATAGTGCGACAGCATCCGCCTTCAGCAAGGCAAGTTGTGCGATACCAGCTCGTCATTCACGGATCAACGGGCCCGCCCTCAGCGGTTATGCACTGAATTCCTGACCCCGTTTTTCTCGCTTATCTGCCCTCCATGAAACTGCAGTTGACGCTTCCAAAGCATGAACTTGCGCAGGTGCTCGCCGGTTACAAAAAGGTCTTCCTGACCGTCGGCGTCTTCAGCGCCATCATCAACCTGCTGATGCTCGTGCCGTCGCTGTACATGCTGCAGGTGTACGACCGCGTGCTGACCAGCGGGAACGGCACCACGCTTGTGATGCTGACGGTGATGATGCTCGGCGCCTACCTGCTGATGGGGGCGCTGGAATTCGTCCGCAGTTTCATGCTGATCCGCGTCGGTGCAGCGATGGACATGCAGGTGAACAAGCGAATCTTCTCCGCCAGCTTCGAGCACAAGCTCAAGGGCGCCAGTGGCAATGCCGGCCAGGCGCTGCACGACATGACCAGCGTGCGCCAGTTCCTGACCGGGAATGCGCTGTTCGCCTTCTTTGATGCGCCGTGGTTTCCGCTGTACCTTATCGTCATCTTCCTGTTCGAGCCGACGCTCGGCGCCTTCGCCTTGTGTGGCGCGGTGCTGCTGATCGCACTCGCGTACATCAACGAGCGCCTGTCGCATGCGCCGCTGGCGGAAGCAGGCAAGGCATCCATCGCCTCGTCGAGCCTCGCAATCAACAGCCTGCGCAATGCGGATGTGATCGAAGCCATGGGCATGCTGTCCAGCCTGCATGCCCGCTGGCTGCGGCTGCACCTGCAGTTCCTGCGCCTGCAGGCCGTCGCCAGTGAGCGCTCCGGCGCGGTCGGCGCGATGACCAAGGTGGCACGGCTGTCACTGCAGTCGCTGATCCTCGGCTACGGCGCCTATCTTGCGATCGAAGGCAAGATCACGCCGGGCATGATGATCGCCGCTTCCATCCTGGCAGGCCGTGCGCTGAGCCCGATCGAACTGCTGATCGGCGTGTGGAAGCAATGGTCGGGCGCAATGAGCGCTTTCCAGCGTCTCACCACGCTCCTGCAGGAAAACCCGGTGCGCGAAGAAAGACTGGCGCTGCCGCCGCCGACCGGCAAGCTGCTGGTGGAAGGCGTTGCGGCGGTTCCGCCTGGCGCAACGGCACCGGTATTCCGTTCGGTCAGCTGCGCGGTCAACCCCGGCGAAGTACTCGGCGTCATCGGCCCGAGCGGTGCCGGCAAGTCGACGCTGGCACGCCTGCTGGTGGGGGTATGGCCGGCAGCGACGGGCACGGTAAGGCTCGACGGCGCCGACATCTACCAGTGGAACAAGGAAGATCTGGGGCCGCATATCGGCTACCTGCCGCAGGATGTGGAACTGTTTGCCGGCACCATCAGCGACAACATCGCGCGCTTCAGCACGCCGGACGCAGGCAAGGTAGTGGAAGCGGCACGCCGCGCAGGCGTGCATGACATGATCCTGCGCCTGCCGCAAGGTTACGAAACAGTGCTCGGCGACGGCGGCACCGGCCTGTCCGGCGGGCAGACGCAGCGCATCGGCCTTGCGCGCGCGCTCTACGGTGACCCGGCACTGGTCGTGCTCGACGAGCCGAACTCCAACCTCGATGACAGCGGCGAAGATGCGCTGGTCGCTGCCATCAACGACCTCCGGCAGCGCGGCAAGTCGGTGGTCGTGATCACGCACCGCACCAGCCTGATTTCCAGGACCAACACACTGCTGGTGCTGCAGGATGGCGTGGCGCAGATGTTTGGCCCGACGGACCAGGTCATGGCGGCACTGCAAAAGGCAAACCAGCCGCAGGCTCAGCAGCCGAAAGCGCCGTCATATGCCGCACCGTCGGTGCGCGCCGTCGCGGCACGGGAATGAGTATGAAAGACTTCATCGGAAACAACGCCGTTCCCGGCACGGGCGGCAACATCGCGGATGCACACGCGCTCCACACCGATCCGGCGCACTTTGGCCGCATCGGGTGGTGGGTCACGGCGGTCGGCGTCGGCGGCTTCCTGCTGTGGGCGTCGCTGGCGCCGCTGGACCAGGGCGTGCCCGTATCGGGCTCCGTCGTCTCGGCAACCAACCGCAAGGCAGTGCAGCACCAGACCGGTGGCACCATCCGGGAAATCCTCGCCAGGGAAGGGGACGTGGTCAAGGCCGGCCAGGTGCTGGTCCGGCTGCAGGACGAACAGGCACGGAGCCAGACCGAGGCCAGCCGGGCGCAGCTGTTCCATGCGCGCGCGGCCGAGGCGCGCCTCATCGCCGAGCGTGACGGATTGCAGAAGATCCGCTTCCCGGCAGAACTCGAATCGCTGCGTAGCGACACAAGTGACCCGCGCGCCGCCAGCCATATAGCATTGCAGGAGCAGCTCTTCGCATCGCGCCAGCTCGCACTGCGCAACGAACTTGGCGCACTCGATGAAAGCATCGCCGGCCTGAAGATGCAGATCGACGGATTGATGGAAGCGCGGGAAAACAAGAAGCAGCAGATCGCTTTCCTCGGCGAACAGCTCGCCGGCATGCGTGATCTCGCCAGGGAAGGCTACATTCCGCGTAACCGCCTGCTGGAACTGGAGCGCACCTATGCGCAGCTGTCGGCGTCGGTCTCCGAAGACCTCGGCAACATCGGCCGTGCGCAGCGGCAGGTAACGGAGCTCGGCATGCGCCGTGTGCAGCGCCAGCAGGAATACCAGAAAGAAGTGCGCCAGCAGCTGGCCGATGTGCAGAAGGAAGTTGAGGTGCTCGGACATCGCTTCGCGAGCCAGTCGTTCGAACTGGAGAACCTGCAGGTGCGCGCGCCGGTGGACGGTACCGTCGTCGGCATGAACGTCTTCACACAGGGTGGCGTCGTCGCGCCCGGCTTTCGCATGATGGACATCGTCCCCGGCAGCGATCCGCTGATCGTCGAAGGACAGGTGCCGGTGGCGCTGATCGACAAGGTCAAGGATGGATTGCCGGTGGAGCTGATCTTCTCCGCATTCGCCCGCAACACCACGCCGCGTATTCCGGGGGTCGTGACGCATGTGTCGGCCGACCGGTTTCAGGACGAGGCGACCGGCATGCCGTATTACCGGATCAAGGCCAAGGTCGCGCCGGAGGCACTGAAGATGGTGACCGACCTGGGCCTGCAGGCCGGCATGCCGGTTGAACTGTTCATTCGCACCGGCGAGCGCACGCTGATGAATTACCTGTTCAAGCCGATCCTGGATCGTGCGCACACCGCCCTGACCGAGGACTGATGGTGGATCGTTCCCGCTTCATGCGCACATGGAGGGCCGCGCTGGCGTTCGCCGCGCTGCATGCCGGCCCGGCGTCCGCATTCGGACTGATGGACGCCTATCAGGCGGCGCTGCAAAACGACCCCACTTACCGTGCCGCGCAATACGAAAACGAATCCGGCCAGTTGGCGCGTCAGCTCGGCCACTCGACCCTGCTGCCCAACGTGTCGCTACAGGTGTCGGCCAGCAAGAACCACGCGGAGCGTACCACCGCCACGCCGTTCGGTCCGGTCACCACCGATCCGTCCTACATCAGCCGGCTGCAACTTCTGTCCGTGCGCCAGCCGCTCTACAACCCGGAGGGCTACGCGCGCAACGCGCAGGGCAAGGCACAGGCCAGCTACAGCGAGGCGAAGCTGGCGGGCAGCCGGCAGGACCTGCTGCTGCGTGTGACCGAGGCCTATCTGAACGTGCTGCTGGTGGAGGACTTTGTCGCGCTCGCCGCCGCCAAACGCGATACGCTGCTCGAGCAGAGCCGCGCCAACGCGCGGATGTTTGCGGTGGGCGAGGGCACGCGAACCGACATGCTGGAGACGCAGGCCAGACTCGATCTCGCCGAGGCGGAGTTGATCGAGGCGAATGACAGCCTGGCGACGATGCGCCGCACGCTGGCCAGCATCGTGGGAAAGGAGCCCGGCCGCCTGGACCGCCTTCACCGCCTTGCCGGTGACTTCCGGATTACCGCAACGGACCAGCGCAGCTTCGAAGAATGGCGGGCTGCTGCGCTCGAGCACAATGCGGAAATCGCCGCGCAGCGTCATGCCGTCGAAGTGGCCGCGCAGGAAATCAGGAAGGCGCGTTCCGGCCACCTGCCGCGGCTTGATGCGGTTGCCAGCTACAGCAAAGGCAAGTCGGAGACGGTCAACACTTACGACCAGGAGGCCAACGTGCGCAGCATCGGCTTCCAGCTCAACATACCGATTTATTCCGGTGGCCATGTCAGCGCAACGGCAGGCCAGGCGGTGGCCAGCCATCACCGGACCAAGGCGGAGCTGGATGCCGCAGTGGCCAGGACGATGGTCGAACTGGAAAAGAATTACCGTGCCACGCAAAGCAGCGTCGCGCGCAACGATGCGCTGGCCAAGGCGGTCGACTCGGCGCGCCTCTTGGTGACGGCGACACAGCAGAGCGTGAAGGGTGGCGTGCGCGTCAACCTTGATGTGCTCAATGCGAAGCAGCAACTGTTCTCCGCGCAGCGCGACCTGGCACAGGCGCGCTACACCTACCTGCTGTCCACGCTGCGGCTGCGCGCGTTTGCCGGCGTGCTGTCCGTGGATGACCTAGCGGTCGTTGCCGGACATTTCAGCAGCGCACACTAATCACTAAGGCTGGCGTCGGCTGTGTAGCATCGCTTGGTCGTTCCGAAATCATTGCCTCACGTCAAGGAAAAAAAGTCGGAAATGCAACATCCTATAACCGCAGCGGACGGCATAGGTTGCGCCATGCATTGAGCCATCATCGCGCCATGCCGTCTGCACTCTAATTTCTGGCCCTCGCATGGAGCGGCCGGCCAGCGGCGCGCCGTGCGGAGCGACCGCGGCTCGTTCAATCAGCAGCACTTCTCGGGGCAAAGCTCATGGCCGATAGCGTACCCGCCAGTACCTCCTCAACCGTTACCATCACTGTCGGCATGCCCCTCAATGGCGAGATCGAAACGTCGGGCGACGAGGACTGGTATCGTGTCGCGCTCACGGCCAACACCACCTATACGATCCGGCTCGTCGGCCGCGGCACCGGTTCCAATACGCTTGAAGATCCGCTGATCGACGGCATCTACAACTCGTCCGGTAACTATCTGGGCTACTTCAACAACGATGGCCTGATCTCCGGTCCGTACGGCCGCGATGCGATGACGACGTTCACGCCGACCACGTCCGGCAACTACTGGATTGCCGCCCTGGGCGACCTCGGCACCATCGGTACCTTCACGATTTCGGTGACCAACAGCTCGGGCAGCAGCGACAACGTGGCAGCGACGACCGCAACGACCGGAATCGTTACCGTAGGCGGAGCGATCAATGGCACCATTGACGCCGCAGGCGACGTCGACTGGTACCGAGTCGCGCTCAATGCCGGGGCGACGTACACCTTCCGGCTACTTGGCCTGACCACTGGTGTAGGGACGTTGGCTGACCCGGTCATCGCGGGCGTCTACAACAGCAGCGGCGTCATCATTCCCAATACCTACATTGATGACTTCACCACACGCGACGCCGTGCTGACGTTCGCCGCGCCAACTACGGGCAACTATTACATCGCCGCCCGCGGTTGGAGCACATACACCGGGACATTCCGGCTCGAGGTGGCTAACGCCGCACCGGATGTCGGCAGCACTACCAGCACCGCCACTTCCCTCGCGATAGGGAGCAGCACCACCGTGTCCATCGGACAGCCGTATGACCACGACTGGTACGGCGTCTCGCTGGTTGCAGGGCGCACCTACGAGTTTTCGCTGTCGGGCACCGGCTTTGACAACACCACGCCCTTCATCCACGGTATCTTCAATTCGGTGGGACAGTACATCGGCGCCTATTCCGGCCCGATTCTCGGTGTGGGCGCCGCTGCGGCGACCACTACCTTCACGCCAACGACGAGCGGCACCTACTACATCGACGCCTTCTCGATCTATGAAGGCACGTATACCCTCAGTGCCCAAGAGGTGACCAACGACGTGCCCGACAACCGCACCACAACGGCAACGGTCGCCGTCGGCGGGTCGGTCACGGGGCATATCGGCGGCGCAACCGACATCGACTGGTATGCGGTCACGCTTGTTGGCAACACGACTTACGAGATCAGAATGCAAGGCTCGCAGTCGGGTGTTGGCACGCTGGCCGATCCGATCATCGCGGGTGTTTACAATTCCAGCGGTGTCCTCCAGAGCAACACCTTTGCCGACGACAACGATGGCAACGAGGCTGCACTGATCTTCCGGCCGACTGCCAGCGGTACCTATTACATCGCTGCGGACGGATATGCAGGCTATACCGGCACCTTCCGGCTCAGTGTCGCGACCCTGGCCGGTGACATCGGTGGGGGCAGGGAAGAGGCGACGACTTTACATGTCAACACGCCAACGACTGTCACCATCGACAATGCCGCGGATACGGACTGGTACAAGGTCGACCTGACCGCCGGCACCACCTACGGCATTCGCCTGATGGGAGCGTCGACCAACCGCGGAACGCTCTACGACCCGATCGTGGCCGGTGTGTACGACAGCGCCGGCACGATGGTGCCCAATACCTTTGTCGACGACGCGCGCGGCCTGCTCGACCCCATTTTCCAGTTTACGCCGACGACCACCGGAACCTATTACATCGCCACCGACGGCTACGATCGCTTTACCGGCACCGCCCGACTGGCGGTCACTAGCGACAATGTCGGCTCGGTCAATGCTGGTGCCCCGGCGGTCACCGTCGGCACGCCGGTCGAGGGCACAATCGACGCTCCCGACGACGTCGACCGCTACAGCGTGTCGCTGACGGATGCGAACGCGATCTACTACATCCGTATGCTGGGCTACCAGAGCCGCAACGGTGACCTGCGCGATCCGCACATCAACGGAATCTACTTCGGCACCAGCACCACGAACATCGGGACGGCCCTTACCGATGCCGCCGGCACCGATGTCATCATCGGAACGGACGCGTGGTTCAGGGTGAACACGGCTACAGCAGGCGGCGCGGGCACCTATTACATCGCCGCCACAGGCAACGCCGGTACCGACGGCGCCTTCCTGCTGAGCGTCGACAAGGATATCCTCGGCAGCCAGGCAAGCACGACGACCCTCAGCGTCGGCGGCTCGGCGACCAGTTATATCGATGAGGCCACCGACCAGGATTGGTTCGCGGTGACATTGACCGCCGGCCAATCCTACGTGATCAAGATGCAGGGTTCCTACAGCGGCAACGGCACGCTCATCGATCCACGCATCAACGGCGTGCGGTTCCTCACTGCGACGAATACGCTCACGCTTCAGACGGGCAGCGATACCTCCGGTGTCGACAACGCCGACGGACGCGACTCCGTCGTGCGGTTGACGGCCAGCACCACAGGCACGTACTACATCAATGCGCAAAGCAGCGGCAGCACGGTCGGTAGCTACCGCATCAGCGTCGCTACCGAAATAGGGCAGAACGCCTCGACCGCGGGAACCCTGAACATCGGCAGCTCCGTCGTCGGCTCCATCGACGATACGACCGACGTCGACTGGTACGCGATCACGGTGACGGCCGGCACCGCGTACGTGTTCAAGATGATTGGCGTGGACGGCGGTGGCGGCACCCTTGATGACCCGGTCATCACGAGTATCGTGAACTCGGGCGG
>Ga0196971_1000145_pt1 | contig 69829 bp, 56 predicted proteins | sample S1v_1013CmetaG_FD_148660 | JGI IMG/M metagenome (GOLD analysis project Ga0196971, IMG submission 148660) | Soil microbial communities from Anza Borrego desert, Southern California, United States - S1+v_10-13C | ecosystem: Environmental > Terrestrial > Soil > Desert | place: USA: California... | reverse complement strand
AGGGGAGAGCCCTTCCTCGCTCATGATGCGCTCGACGTTCTCGACCACCACGATGGCGTCGTCGACCAGGATGCCGATGGCCAGCACCATGCCGAACATGGTCAGCACGTTGATCGAGAAACCGAAAGCGTACATCGCGGCAAAGGTGCCCATCAGCGCCACCGGGACCACGATGGTCGGGATCAGCGTATAACGGATGTTCTGCAGGAACAGGTACATCACCAGGAACACCAGCAGCACTGCTTCCAGCAGCGTCTTGACCACTTCCTCGATCGAGATCTTGACGAATTTCGAGGTGTCGTACGGGATGTCGTATTGCACGCCGGCCGGGAAGTAGTTTTTCAGTTCTTCCATCTTTGCGCGCACCAGGTTCGCGGTGCCGAGCGCGTTCGCGGTCGGCGAGAGCTGGATGCCGATGGCGGAAGAGGGCTTGCCGTCGATACGCGCGGAGGTGGCATAAGCCTGGCCGCCGAGTTCCACGCGGGCGACGTCGCGCAGGCGGATCACGGAACCGTCGGTATTGGCGCGCAGCACGATATTGCCGAACTGTTCCGCGTTCGAGAGCTGACCGGTGACGACGATGGGCGCAGTGATCTGCTGGGTGCCGGGGGCGGGGAGTTCGCCCAGCGTGCCGGATGCGACCTGCGCGTTCTGCGCGCGGATCGCGTTGGCGAGGTCGGCCGGCGTCAGCTTGAAGCCGACCATCTTGTCCGGATCGATCCAGATGCGCATCGCGCGCTCGGTACCGAACAGGATGGCTTCGCCGACCCCGTCCACGCGCTTGATTTCATTGAGCACATTGCGCGACAGGTAATCGCCAAGGGCGACCGGGTCCATGCTGCCGTCCTTGGACGACAGCGTGACCACCATCAGGAAGTTGCTGCGCGATTTCGTGACTTGCACGCCTTGCTGCATGACCGACTGCGGCAGGCGCGACTCGACGCGGCGCATGCGGTTCTGCACTTCCACGGCGGCGAGGTCGATGTTGGTGCCGGGCGCGAAGGTCGCGGTGATCTGCGCCTGACCGTTGCCCTGGCTTTGCGATTCCATGTACTGCAGGCCCGGCGCACCGTTCAGCTCTTGCTCGATCAGGCTGGTCACGCTGTTTTCCAGCGTCTGCGCGGTCGCGCCCGGGTACATCGCCGTGACGACTACCGACGGCGGCGCGATCGTCGGATACTGCGCCACCGGCAGGCCGGTGATCGACAGTGCGCCGGCAATCAGGATGAAAATGGCCAGCACCCAGGCAAAGACCGGGCGCTCGATGAAAAATTTTCCCATTCGCTTGCTCTCTTATTGATGGGTGGGAGTTGTGGCAGGGGTAGCCGCCTGCTTCCACGGGACGGCATTGACGACGGCGCCGGGCGCGGCTTTCTGGAAGCCCTCGACGACGATGCGTTCGCCCGCCTTCAGTCCCTCGCTGACGACCCACTTGTCGCCGACCGCGGTCTCGGCCTTCACCGGGCGCGGGGCGACCTTGTTGTCCGGCCCGACCACCATGACGATGGCGGCATCGGCCTGACGCTGCACTGCTTGCTGCGGCACCGTGATCGCGTTTTCCTGCACCGCCTGCTCGACGCGCGCGCGGACGTACATGCCCGGCAACAGGAAGCGCTCCGGGTTCGGGACTACGGCGCGCAGAGTGATGGCGCCGGTACCCGGATCGACCGTCTGGTCCGAGAACAGCAGCTTGCCGGCGTGCGGATACACCGTGCCGTCCTCCGTCACGATGCTGACCTTGGCCTCATCCTTGCCGGCTTTCTGCAATTTGCCCTCGCGCATCGCGCGCTGCAGCTTCAAGGCTTCGGCTGCGGGCTGGGTGATGTTGACGTACAGAGAATCGAGTTGCTGGATGGTGGCCAGCGGTGTCGCCGCGCCCTGGCCGACCAGTGCGCCCTCGGTGACCAGCGCGCGGCCGATGCGGCCGGAGATCGGCGCGTTGACGGTGGCATAACCCAGATTGAGGCGCGCGGTGTCCAGCGCCGCCTTGGCCGATGCCACGTCGGCCGCAGCCTGCTTCTGCGCGGTCAGCGCGTCGTCGTACTCTTGTTTACTGATGGCATTGGTCTCGACCAGCGGCTTGTAGCGCTGCGCCTTCTGCGTGGTCTGGGCGAGGTTGGCCTCGGCCTTGGCGAGCACCGCCTGCGCGCTATTGGCCGCGGCCTGGAAAGGGGCGGGGTCGATGCGGAACAGCACATCGTTCGCCTTGACCTCGTCGCCTTCGCGGAAGACCCGTTTCGTGACGATGCCGGCGACGCGCGCCCGCACTTCCGCCACGCGGGTGGCTTCCAGGCGGCCGGGCAGCTCATTGGTCAGCGCGATGCGCTCGGGGGCGACGGTGACAACCGCAACTTCCGGCGGCGGCATGCCGCCGGGAGCCTGGGCTTGGGCGCTGCGGATCTGGTCGCCGCAACCGGCGAGGGCCGCGGCGGCAAGGACGATGGCAGCGATGGACATGTTCTTTTGGTGTGCAGTCATGGCATTCTTTGGAAAAAGTTATCGAATGGCAGCTTTCTGTCGCCGGGCGGGCTGTAGAGGGTGCCTTTTCGTGTCAGCGGGTGTATTATACATACGTTCGTGAATGTATGTTTGTCGAGAAGTTTTTAAAGGGACGCAAAATGGTCAGAAGGACAAAGGAAGAGGCGCTCGAAACCCGCAACCACTTGCTGGATGCCGCCGAGGAGGTGTTCTACCGGGACGGTTTCGCTCGCACCAGCCTGGATGCGGTTGCGGAAGCCGCCGGCGTGACGCGCGGCGCGATCTACTGGCACTTCAAGAACAAGAGCGATCTGTTCAACGCCATGTGCGACCGGGTGCACCTTCCGATGGAGCAGCTGGCCGAGTCGGTCAACCAGGAGACGACGGGCGATCCCCTGGACCATATGCGCAAGGTTGCCGTCTTCTTCCTCCAGGAGTGCGAACACAATCCGCACTTCCGGAAGATCATCGAAATCCTCTGGAAAAAGACCGAGTTCGTCGATCCATCGGACGCGATCTATATCAGGCAGCACGAAGCCGCCATGAGCGGCCGGGAACATATCACCAAGTCCTTGTCTCGCGCAGTCGAGACGAAACATCTTTCTCCCGATACGGATATCCGGCTTGCCGCGCTGCTGCTGCAGGCAAGCATCGAAGGCATCCTGCAAAACTGGCTGCTGGCGCCGGAGTATTTTTCGCTCGCGGAGGAAGCGGAACGCCTGGTCGACGCATGCTTCGATACGATACGGAACGCTTCCAGCCTCAAGATGGCAGGAAAGCAAGCAAAAGAAGAAGAGAAGGGCTGATCAGCGGTCGATTTCGCCGCTTTGCAGGCTAACTTGTGCACACACAGCGGCCCGGGCGTAGCCGAAGTGAATCACAATCGGACGGCGGCCTCGCAGAACGCGTGTTTTCTCTAAGGTATTGATTTAAAACACCTTTTCTTTTTGCCTATTTCTTAGGCAATCTATTGGAAGGCGCGAAAAATCGACATTGAGCAAACGCAAAAGCCACTTGTTCACAAACTTATCCACAGGAAATGTGAATTCATTGGAAAAACCCTTTATCTCCAATGACTTATGGCAATTTCTTAAAATAATCAGAGAATTCCTACAGGACGTCGAGGCATCCGCTGGCTATTCCTGACGTGCGAAAATTCCGAGGCCAATGGCGAGCAGTACGAAAACACCGGCCGAGGTCCATCCGGTATAGACGAGCTGAATGAGCATCGTCGTCAGCGCGTGGTCCGTGGGGGCGAGCTGGTGCACAAAATAGATCGCCAGCCAGAGCAGGCCGGAAATGAACGCAGCCGCGCAACCGGACTGGCCGAAAATGCGCGCAATGCCTTGCATCCGGCCGCTCTCCGGGGATGCCCACGGAACGGTTCCGGCCAATGCACAACCGATGCGCCGGCTTGCTGCCCAGAAAAGGCCAACAAGAAAACCCAGCCAGAACCCGCATTCGACGAAGGCTGTCCAGAGCTGACGCGCAAAAGACCTCACTTCATCGTTGCCCGAGCCCGCGGGCCAGAACAGAAGGATCAGGCCCATGCCGACGCCCGAACCGACGGCCAGCCAGGCCGAGCGCAGGAAATGGTCTTTCCAGAAGTTGAATTCCGCGTTCAGCGCCTCGTCGGTGACGGGCGTGCTTGATGAGAAGAAGCGCATGGGAAGCCTCCAAAGCCTGGTCCATGCGAGTCATTGTCGGAGAGTTCGAGCGGGACGTATTGAAGGAGCTTAAGCTTGGGGCGGGCGGCGTGATTGGAAACGCCATGGATTTTATTTTACATAATGCGAATTATGCGAACAAAGCTTGTAGTGGCTAAATTAGAATGTCTCGGTCTGGTTAAGCGCGCCTTCGGGCTGAAGGTCCATCTGGCGTGGTGTCCCGCCAGCGCGGCAAGCGTGGACACCGCCAATTGGCGCCGGGCGTTGCCAATATGGCCCTGTCGATCATTCGTGACCGCTATCCCGATTTCGGGCCGACGCAACAAGCTGAGACATTTGAAAATGGCCGCAGCCAGGACATCTGAAAGCAGCTTGAACAAACCTGTGCGGGCAAGCGGCTTTCTCGTCCTGACTCTGGCGTTACGTTATACTAAAGACTGGGTGCTCACACTTTCAGTGTGGCAGGTTCATGCGATGGTCGGGCCGCCTCGCGGCTTTTTTTTCGCCCATATGAATACACCCGCAGTCAGTCGTCCGATGTGCTCGACACGTCCTCCTTCCCAAGCCCGTCCCCTTCAGGTATTTCGTTCAAGCCGCGACACCTCAACCGCTCGCCGTCATGGGGTGGCGATCCAATCTTTCGCATGTGAAATGCCGCTGAGCGGACAATTTGTACTTTCATCCACAACTAATATAGAAAAAAAGGCATGTTTCTCATGGCAAATATCGACATGATCGCGGCTGCAATATTCGGTTTGGCCCTCATTCACACCTTTGCTGCGAAGTCGTTCGAACGTATTGCAGACAGGAGCCCGCGCCACGCGGGCCTGTTTCACCTGTTGGGAGAAATCGAGGTGGTCTTCGGGTTCTGGGCGTTTGTACTCATGATCATCATGGCGTTCGTGTCAGGCGCCGAACAGGCCGTCGAGTACCTGGAATCACGGCAATACACTGAGCCCTTGTTCGTTTTTGTCATTATGGTGGTGGCGGCCTCACGGCCCGTGCTCGAGGCGGTCAAGGCTTTTATCGCGGCGGCGGCCAGGCTTGCGCCGGCCGATACCTTGCTGGCGCGGGTCTGGCTTTGTTTTGCCCTTGTCCCACTCATAGGGTCGCTGATTACCGAACCGGCTGCCATGACCCTGGCAGCCCTGATGCTGGCGCCGCTCGTATTCCGGCCTGGCATCCCTGAATGGCGCAAATACGCGGCGCTAGGCGTGCTATTCGTCAACATTTCGATTGGGGGCACGCTGACGTCTTTCGCCGCTCCCCCCGTGCTGATGGTTGCCGCAACCTGGGGTTGGGACACTAGTTTCATGGTGATGAATTTCGGCTGGAAGGCTGCCATTGCCGTCGTCATCAATGCCACGGCCATCTCATGGCTACTTAGAAAACATCTGTCAGAACCCGCCGTAATTGGCGGCACCCAAGCTGAAGTTCGCATTCCACTGGTAGTGATGCTGATACATCTCCTGTTTCTTGGCGCAGTGGTCGTATTGGCGCACCATCCGGTCTTGTTCGTTGGCGTATTCTTGTTCTTCCTAGGCTATACGCAGGCCTACCCGCAATATCAGAACCCTTTGATCTTGAAAGAGGGCCTCCTGGTCGGCTTTTTCCTCGCAGGACTGGTCGTCCTGGGCGGGATGCAGCAATGGTGGCTTCAGCCCATCGTATCCGGTCTCGAACCGGTTGCCTTGTTTTTCGGCGCGCTTGCACTGACCGCCATTACCGACAACGCGGCGCTGACCTACCTGGGATCTCTGATCGAAGGGATTTCGGAACAGGCGAAGTACATGCTCGTGGCCGGCGCGGTGGCGGGAGGCGGCCTGACCGTGATCGCGAACGCGCCGAATCCGGCCGGTGTTGCGCTTCTTCGCGACGGATTCAATGACGGGAGCATAGGAATCGGGGCGTTGCTGGCCGGGGCGCTTCTGCCCACGCTCGTTGCCGCCGGCTTTCTCCTCCTGCTTTGATTTGTCCAAGCACCGGATAACATTCAATGCGCGAACTGCCCGATATGGAGCGAGTCTACTTTCCGGAAAGGCCTGTACCAGCCTCCTCTTCCAGAAAAAAACCCGTTACAGGAGAAAAAGATGGAAGTTCGATGTGTCGTGGTCACCGGGGCTTCGGGGGGAATCGGGAGGGCGACAGCAATCGCCTTCGGCCGCAAGGGGTGTCGCGTGGCACTGCTTGCGCGCAGCAGAGAGGGGTTGGCGGGCGCTGCACGCGATGTGGAAGCCGCAGGCGGTATTGCTCTTGCCCTCCCCACCGATGTCGCGGACCATACCCAGGTCGAAGCCGCCGCCGAACATGTGGAGCGCGAGTTTGGTCCCATCGATGTCTGGATCAACAATGCGATGGCCACGATCTTCTGCCCGTTCGAACAGATCACGCCTGAAGACTTCGAACGGGCGACGCAGGTGACTTATCTTGGCGCTGTCTGGGGCACGATGGCGGCGCTCAAGCGCATGCGTCCCCGCAACCGGGGCACCGTCGTGCAGGTGGGATCCGCCCTCGCCTACCGCTCGATTCCGCTGCAGGCCCCGTATTGCGGCGCCAAGGCGGCACTGCGCGGCTTCACCGACTCGCTGCGCTCGGAGCTCCATCACGACAGGAGCAAGGTACACCTGACCATGGTTCAACTGTCGGCATTCAACACGCCGCAGTTTGATTGGGGCAGGACCTGCTTTGACAGGCAGCCGCAACCGGTACCTCCGATCTTTCAACCCGAACTGGCGGCCGAAGCCATCGTCTGGGCGGCCACCCACCGGCGTCGGGAATTGTGGGTCGGCTTCCCGGCCGTCAAAGCCATTCTCGCCACGCATCTCGTCCCGGGCTTTCTTGACCGCCTGCTCGCGTCACGCGCGTACGAAGGGCAGCTGACAGACGAGTCGAATCCGCCCGGCCGCCGGGATAACTTGTACACGCCCGTTCCGGAGGACCGCGGCGCCCACGGACGCTTCGACAGGCGGGCGAAGGCAACGAGCTGGCACTACCGAATGACCATTCATCGGGGCCCCATCGCTGCGGCAGTACTGCTGGCCCTGGCTGCCAGCGGTGCGGGAGCATGGCTGGCCTGGACCTGATGAAGCCTCCTGCCGTCAATCCTCGCCTTTCAGCGCCAGCCACGCCATGACCTGCGACACATGCGTCAGGCCCTGCGGATAGTTGCCCAGCATTTGCCCCGCGTCCATGTCGTACTCCTCGGAAAACAGGCCGAGTTCGTTGCTGCAGGCCAGGCAGCGATCGTAGTACGCGCGTGCCAGATCCTTCGCACCCTGCTGCGCGAGGCAGGCGACGAGCCAGAATGTGCATGGCAGGAACATGCCCTCCGGCCCGGCCAAGCCGTCGGGGCCGCGATACCGCAGCAGCAGGCCGTCTTCCTCAAGCGTATCGCGGATGGCCTGTACGGTACGCAGCATGCGCGGGTCGTCGTAAGTCACGAAGTCGATCCGCGGCAGGATCAACAGCGCTGCATCCAGCTCGCTGCTGTCGAAGGCTTGCACGAAAATTCCCCGTCCGGCATCGACTCCGCGTTCCTCGATCGCCGCGCGAATCGCGTCGCGCGTCTTTGTCCAGTGCTCGACCGGCGCTGAGAATCCATTGGCCTGCGCGAGCTGCAGGCCCCGGTTGAGGGCGGCCCAGCACATCGCCTTGGAATGGACGTAATGCCGCGGCTCGCCGCGCACCTCCCAGATGCCGTGATCGGCTTCCTGCCAACGCCGGCAAACGGTCTGCACCACGTCGTGGAGAAAATCCCAGTAATCCGGTTCGGTCTCGTGTCCGTGGCAGTGCCATTGCCAGGCCATTTCGAGCAGTTCGCCGTAGATGTCGAGCTGTGTCTGCCCGGCGGCAGCATTGCCGATGCGGACCGGTCGCGAGCCGCGATAGCCTTCCAGCCACTGCAGCTCGGACTCGGTCAGGCGGCGCTTGCCGTCCACGCCATACATGATCTGCAACTGCTCCGCACTGCCGGCGGCGCTGCGCTGGATGAAGTCGTGGAAGCGGTCCGCTTCGGCGGCGTAGCCGAGCGTGTGCAGCACCCGGATCGTGAAGACTGAATCGCGCACCCAGCTGAACCGGTAGTCCCAGTTGCGCTCCCCGCCCGGCCATTCGGGCAGCGAGGTGGTCGGCGCCGCGATGATGGCACCGGTGGGTTCGAAAGTCATTCCCTTGAGGACGATGGCCGAGCGGACCGTATGGGCATCGACCTCGCACGGCGGGCGCATGCGTGCAGTCCAGCCCGACCACCATTCGCGCGTACTGTCGAGATGGCGGTCGATCTCCTCGGGTCGGATACCGTCTTCCGACACGGCGAGGTCAATCCGTTCCGGAAATTCGAACTGCAGGGCCAGCCGTGCCCGCTCGCCGGCACGCAGGTGAAAGCGGCAGCCAAGCGAGCCGCGCCCGGTCGTTTCCAGCGGCATGTCGGCGCGGATCAGCAGGCCTTGGTTGCTGCCGATGGCGGAATGGAGCTGCGGGCCGTGCCTGCGGATGAAAGGGAAGATCTCGCCGTAGTCGAAGCGCGGGCAGACTTCGACCAGCATTTCGACATCCCCGTGCAGTCCGTCCACGATGCGCACAAGGTCGTAGCGCGGCTCTTCCGGTGCGTCCATGGCGAGGAAATCGGTAACCTGCACCTCGCCTTCGGCAGTGCGAAAGCGTGTCTCCACGATCATCGTCCCAGGCACATATTGCCATTCCGAGGTGAACACCTTTGCCGGCGCGATGCTGCAATGACCGCCCTTTTCCCAGTCGAGCAGGCGGCCGAAGCAGGTGTCGTCGTCGAAGCGAGGCATGCAGCACCAGTCAACCGAACCGTGCCGCGATACCAGCGCGCCGCAGTGGCAGTCGCTCAATAGCGCGTAGTCTCCGATCGCCGGGTAGCGTTGCCTCATGGCGCTGCCCAACGGTCAGGCACGCGCATGTCTTGGCAAATGCACCGGTGCGCGCCAGCGTGCAATGCGGTCCCAGGCGCCGAAATGCGAGGCGACGCGTCCGAGCGGTATTGCCAGCCATACCAGCATGAGGCCGAAAAACACCGATGCTGCCGCTGCCACCCCCGAGTAGCCGCCGATCACCCAGGGAGAGGCGAGAAGCCAGAGGCCGAAAGCGATATTAACGAAGCGCAAAGGCCGCGCCACCTCGCCCCAGGCCATGATTGTGAACGTCACGACCAGCGCGCCGACCACATGATCGTTGTGGGCGGCAAGACCTTCGGTATCGAACAAAAGGCGCGTGCACATCAGCGCGATGCCGATCAGCGTGCTCAAGAACAGCGTCCATGGCACGCTGATCCCGGTGATGAACATTTCGCGCAGCACTTCGCGCGGTGATGCTTCGAAATTGTCCGAGTAATCGGCGCTGCCGCCGGCGATGGTGTCGCCGCGCAGCAGCAGGAACCACAAGGGACGGCCTTGGCGGCGGCGTGCCTTCATGAACTGCAGCGTTGCCAGGATTTCGTCGAAGGAATACGGGATCTGCAGCAGCATCGCCAGTGCGCCGATCAGGCACAGCGTGCACCAGGTGCCGATCACGATGGGCTGGATGATGATGAAGAACACGCTGACGGCACCCAACGGCACGATCAGGATGCCGAAAGCCAGCACGAGCCAGGGCATTGTGCGCCAGCGGCGCTTGTCCCCGATGATGCCGGTGAGGATCTCGAGCACGTACACGGTTGCACCCAGCCCGGCGTCCGCGACCGGCCATGCCTCCGATACCGATGAGGTGATAATGCGCTCCGTGCCGTCGCCGAAGAACGGGTCCCAGGCCGCCGGAATATGTCCGAGCTGGTAGGCAGCCAGATAGCGGGAAATGAACAGCCCGACGAAAGCCAGGATGATGATGGGCAGACGGTTGGTCCATCCCGAGGGGGTGTAATCCCAGCCGGGAGGCGTGTCGGGACCGGTCACGCGCGCGATGGGATTGATGCCGGGGGCAACGGGGATGGCGACTGCGAAGGCGATCACCAGCGCGCCCACGAGCGTGTCGTTGGCATAGGCTGCGGCGCTCGGCGTCCAGAACAGCAGCGGCGCAAACAGCAGCCACAAGCCCAGGCCGGCGACCGTCCAGCGCGCCCATCCGGCGTCGCGTGACAGCGAAACCAGCGCAAACGCCACGATCAGCACACCCGTGATGACTTCACTCATGGTCATCCAGGTATCCGAGTACAGCATGCCGCGCCCAGTGGGCGTGATCGGGTCGATCGGCACCATCCAGTTCTGCGCCAGGCCGAACACCCAGGGACTGCTGATCAGCCAGAGTCCGAGCGCCATGTTGGCGAAGTGGCACCACAGCGTCTGGTTGTGTTCGAAGCGGTCGAGCGCCTGGTAATCCGCGATGGCGGCGGGGCTTGGCGCGTTTTCGTCACGGGTCTCTTCCATCCACAGCGGTAGCGGAATCTTGTTGCGCTTGTACCAGCCTGCCGGGTCGCTGCGCAACTCGCCGATCATTACTGGCAGCGACTGCCGCAGGCGATGCTGTGGATGCCAGTCCAGTAGCCGTTCTGCGCGCGCGATGTCCAGCTCGTAGTGCTCGTCGGCCAGCGCGACCATGAAGGGCTTGATGAAAGGCTCAACCCCGCGATCGATCGCATCCGGGACGACATCCTCCATCTTGTCCTGCAGCCAGGCGCCGGTTGCCGCCACCGGCTTGGGAATCTGCCGCGTCTCCCACGGCTGGCCGTGGACAAGACGGCCGATCAGGTTTTGCAGGGCTTCATAGCTTTCCGTGACCGGCTCGCCGATCAACAACGCGGCTTCTTCCGGCAGCCGGCCGCGCCGGTCGACGGCTGCGCGCATCGCCTGGGCAACGTCGTCTATATGCACGAAGGACTGGCCGTGGGAGGCATCGCCGGGAAAGACGCGGCTGAGCATCTGACGCTCGTAGATGCGCTGGATCTGATTGGCCAGCGAAGGGACCTCGCACTGATCCGTGTAGACACCGGCAATGCGCATGATGAGCGCCGGGATCTTTCCGCGTTCCCCGGCCACCATGCGTTCCGCATCGAGCTTGGATTGCGGATATGGCCAGGCCGGTTTCAACGGGGAATCCTCGTTGATCGGCTGCCCCGGTTCCGTCGGCGCATGCACGAGCATGGTGCTGGCATAGATGAACTGTTCGACGTCGAACGCTTGCAGCGCCTGCAGCAGGCGCCGCGTGCCCTTGACGTTGACTTCGTCGTACATCGGATGCGGCTCACCTGAGAAGTCGTAAAAGGCGGCAAGGTGGATTACTGACGCAATATGCTGCCCGTATCGTGCGCGCAACGCCTCGCATCCTTGCGCGAGCGCCTCGTCCGACGTGATATCGACGTTGATGCAATTGTCGCCGCGACACTTGCGTTCGAATCCAACGACGGTGTAGCTGTCTTTCAGCGCGGCGGCGATGACGCTCCCGATGCGTCCCTCCGCCCCGGTGATGAGCACCACGGGTTTTTGAGAAGCCATCCTGTCCTCCTGGGAATACTCGAGAAACTCAGGCAGGATGCATGCCATTTCCCCCATTGACGCGTACACCGGGCGCAGGCGTTTCCTTCTTTTTGATCGTGCAAGAAAATCCTGCAAGCGACTGCAGGATTTACACACTTCCGTTGCAGGAACGCTCCTCTTGTCCGGATGTCAATTGAACATCCTCCTTACACAACCGCGTGATGAAAGCCCCCCTGCTCACCCAGCCGCCCGAAAGCACACCGAGCTACATAGCCATCGCCGGCCATCCGATCCATCCCATGCTGATCACCTTTCCAGTCGCCTACCTGATGGCCGCGCTGGCGAGCGATCTCGGCTACTGGTGGACCGCCGATCCCTTCTGGGCCCGCGCTTCTCTCTGGCTTACAGGTGGCGGCTTGGTCATGGGGCTGCTCGCCGCGCTCGCCGGGGCCCTGGATTTTCTGCTGGTCAGGGAGATCCGCCGCCACGTGACAAGCTGGAGCCATTTCCTGATGGCAGTGATGATGCTGTCGATCGCGGGTGCGAACTGGTGGCTGAGGCTTCCCGACCCGGAGGCTGGTGTCATGCCCTGGGGAATTGTCTTGTCGGCGGCGACGGCGTTCGCACTGAGCATTGCAGGATGGTTGGGCGGAAAACTGGTGTTCGAGCACAAGGTCGGCACCGGGGAGGAGGAGGAAGCGGAGGATGAGGTCGAGACGGAGGTGGTCGTTCTCGAACGTTAGAAGGGCTTGGCCGTCACCAGCGTCACCACGCCCGCAACCAGCAGGGCCGGCAACAGCGGCAGCAACCGGTATACCAGAAGACGGCGCTGCACATGCTTGCGCCGGAAGGCATCCATCAGCGCGCCGCAGTACACGTGGAACAGCACCATCAGCAGCACGAGCAGCAGCTTGACATGCAGCCAGCCGCCGCTGAATCCGCGCAGAAAGATCAAGGCCATTCCTGCCGCCACCGCGAGCAAGGCGCTCGGCGTCATGATGAGCGAATAGAGGCTTCGCTGCATGGCGATCGCGTTCGCCCGCGTGCGCCGGTCCTCCCTGCTTGCCTCGCGGACAAGCAAGTGCGGAAAGTAGACCAGGCTGGCCGACCACATCAGCAGGAAGACGATATGGATGGCCAGGATGAGCTGCATCAAATTCACGAGCGTCGCTTCCTTCGGCATGCGGATTGCATGTGTCGGCCGCGTGGACATGCCAGCTCCCGCACGCCGAAACACCAATAACGAACCGGTGCACATGCCAGCCTCTCCTGAATTGAGCAAGAACCGAACCATACTGGCCGCGGCAGCGCTGCTCCTGTGCGGATGCGAGGGCGTCCAGTCCGCGCTGGAACCTGCCGGACCGCACGCCGCGAGCATCGCGCGCATCTGGTGGGCCATGTTCTGGGGCGCCTGTGCGGTACTGCTGCTGGTGACCTCACTGGCCCTGTACGCCTTCATCCGCTCTCCGCAACGCCGCGAGCGGACGCGGCCCGACAGGATCATTCTCGCCGGCGGCGTCGCCCTGCCGGTCGTCACGCTCACCGCCCTGCTCGCCTACGGCGTGCACGCGATGGCCTCGCTGCGGACGCTTGCCGAAGACGCCATCGAAATCGAGGTCGTGGGAAACCGCTGGTGGTGGGATGTGCATTACCTGGGCGAGGATGGCGAGGTGATCCGTACCGCGAATGAGATCCGTGTTCCGGCCGGGCGCGCGGTGCTGCTGTCCCTGCGCAGCAACGATGTGATCCACAGTTTCTGGGTACCGTCGCTGGCAGGCAAGATGGATCTGATCCCGGGCCGGACGAACCGGCTGATCATCCAGGCCGACAGGCCCGGGGTGTACCGAGGACAGTGTGCGGAGTACTGCGGCGCGCAGCACGCGCGGATGGGCATGCATGTTATTGCGGAACGGCCGGCGGATTTTTCAGTCTGGCTCGACCGCCAGCGGGCCCCGGCAACGGTGCCGGGCGACGAGAGCATGCTGCGCGGCCGCCAGGCGTTCGTGCAGCGTTGCGCCGGCTGCCACACGGTACGGGGAACGAGCGAAGCACGCAGCGCAGGGCCGGACCTCACGCATCTTGCATCACGCGAGTTCATTGGCGCGGGCACGCTGCCCAACAACCGCGAGAACCTGCTCGCCTTCATCGCGCGCACCCAGGAACTCAAGCCCGGCAGCGCAATGCCTTCGCAGGGCGATCTCGATCCAGTGGCGCTCGAATCGATCGTCGCCTACCTGGAGAGCCTGCACTGATGGCGGCGCTGCACGACCGGCTGGAGCTCATCTGGGCCAACGCGCCCGGCTGGGGCGCATTGGCCGCGGTCAACCATACCACGCTGGGCCTGCGCTTCATCGTTACCGGCTTCGTCTTCTTCCTGATCGGCGGCGTGTTGGCCATGCTGATCCGCAGCCAGCTCGCCTTTCCCGGCAACGACCTGCTCGATCATCGTGCCTACGCGCAGGCGTTCACCATGCATGGCACGACGATGATGTTCTTTTTTGCCGTGCCCATCATGGAGGGCTTTGCCGCCTACCTGATACCGAAAATGATCGGTGCGCGCGATCTTATCTTCCCGCGGCTTTCGGCTTTTGGTTACTGGTGCTACCTGTTCGGCGGCATGCTCCTGTTCTCCAGCTTCCTTGTCGGCGCAGTCCCGGACGGCGGGTGGTTCATGTACGTGCCGCTCAACAGCAAGATGTTTTCGCCGGGACTCCATGTCGACTTCTGGCTGCTGGGCGTGACCTTCGCCGAGATCTCGGCCGTGGCAGCCGGCATCGAGCTGATCGTCTCCATCCTCAAGACCCGGACGCCCGGCATGGCTCTGCATCGCATGCCCCTGTACGCGTGGTACATCCTGGTCACCGCATTCATGATCGTGTTCGGCTTTCCCCCGCTGATCCTCGGCAGCATCCTGCTGGAACTGGAGCGGGCCTTCCTGCTGCCGTTCTATGACGTCGCGCGCGGCGGCGATCCGCTGCTCTGGCAGCACCTGTTCTGGATCTTCGGCCATCCCGAGGTCTACATCATTTTTCTTCCGGCCGCCGGACTGGTCACCACCATGCTTCCGACCTTCGTGCAGCGGCCGATCGCCGGCTATGCCTGGGTGGTGCTGGCCGTGATTGCGACTGGCTTCATCAGCTTCGGCCTGTGGGTGCACCACATGTTCACCGTCGGCATTCCCTTGTTGTCACTGGCCTTCTTTTCCGCAGCCAGCATGGCCGTCGCGGTCCCGACCGGCATTCAAGTGTTCGCCTGGATCGCGACGCTGTGGAGCGGCAAGCCGGCGCTGCACACACCGATGCTCTACATCCTCGGCTTCCTGTTCATCTTCGTCCTCGGCGGCCTGACAGGCGTGATGGTGGCGATGGTGCCCTTCGACTGGCAGGTGCATGACACCCACTTCGTTGTTGCGCACCTGCACTATGTGCTGTTCGGCGGCATGGTCTTTCCGCTGTTTGCCGCGCTGTACTACTGGCTGCCGCTGTTCTCGGCGCGCGCGCCGTCGGCACATCTGAGCCGTTCGGTGTTCTGGATGATCTTCCTGGGATTCAATCTGACCTTCCTGCCGATGCACCTGACCGGGCTGCTCGGCATGCCGCGGCGGGTCTACACCTATGCGCCCGAACTCGGCGTGGATGTGTTGAACCTCGTCTCGACAGTGGGCGGCTTCCTTTCGGCCGCCGGCGTCGGCATGTTCGTGGTTGACGTGGTCCTGCATTTTCTGCACGGACGGCGCGCACCGCCGAACATGTGGAACGCATCGACGCTGGAGTGGGCGATTTCCACGCCCGTGCCGCCCTACACGTTCGTCTCCCAGGGGCGTGTAGAGGATCGCGAGCCGCTGTGGAAGGATCCCCTGCTGGCGGCACGCATCGCGCAAGGCCGGGGCTATCTCGGACAACCCGCCGTCGCGCGGCGCGAGACGCTGGTGACGGGCACTGTGCACGCTGAACCGGAATCCGTCGCCATCCTTCCGGGCAATACCTACGTGCCTCTGGTTGCGGCACTATTCACCGGCCTGTTCTTCATCGGCTTCCTGGCCAAGCTGTACTGGCTGTCAGCGATCGGCGCGGCGCTCGCCGTCGGTGCGCTGACCGTATGGGCCTGGCGCGGCGAGGACGCCAGTGTCGAAGATACCGTGGCGACGGGCGAAAGTCTGCGCCTTCCCTGCCACTACGCGACCCGCCAGCCGCCCGGTTGGTGGGGCACGCTGATTGCGCTGCTTGCCGATGCGACCCTGTTCCTTTCGCTCCTGTTTGCCTACTTCTACCTGTGGACGGTGTCGCCGGCGTGGCCGCCGGAAGGCTTCGGCGGTGCGGGCCTGCTGTGGCCGTCCCTTGCGCTCATCGCCTTGCTGGCCAGCAGCGCGGCATTGCAATGGGGCGAAACCGGCAACCGGCAAGGGCGGCGCGGCCGATTGCAGGCAGGCTTTCTCCTGGCCATGGGACTTGCCCTCGCCTTCGTCGTACTGCAGGCCGCGGCACTGGCCGGGGGCGCGCCTTCGGCAACCGCCCACGCGTACCGCGCTCTGATGTTCACCATCACCGGATTCCAGTTCGTGCACGTCGCCATCGCCATCCTGATGGCGGGCTTTACGCTGTTGCGCGCGCGGCGCGGCATGATCTCTCCGCGCAGGCCCGTGGTGCCCCGGGTGGCGGCGCTGTTCTGGCATTACACGGTGCTCCAATGGCTGGGGGGTTTTGCCACACTACATCTCTTCCCGCTGATCGCAGGAGGCTGACATGCGCAATCCCTTCACCCGGAACCATCTCCTGAGCCTGATTGCCGCGCCGCTCATCTGGGCGGCGCACTTCCTGGCGTGCTATCTCTTCGTGTCAATCGCCTGTGCGCTCGCCGTGCCCGGTGCGCGCACGGGCATTGCGGCAGCGACCACGCTTGCCCTGGCATTGATCGCCGTCTCGGCGTGGTCGAACTACCGTAAATGGTCGGCGGTTCGACGTTCGAATGCGCCGGATGCGCCCACGCATGCCTTCTTCGCCCTCAACGCCATGATGCTCGCGGCGATGTCCGCGCTGGCCCTGTCCTGGGTGGCCTTCCCCGCGCTCATGCTGCCGGTATGCGCCGCCTGATCTTCGCCGGAGTCCTTGCCGGTCTTGCGCCCCGCCTCGCGCGGGCACACGGCAGCGAGGCACATGGATGGTGGTCGTTCGACCCGTGGGTCTGGATACCCTTGGCAGTCGCGGTCACGCTGTATCTGCGCGGCCTGGTTGTGCTACGCCGGAAAGGCGTACCCATGTCAGTCACCCGGCCTCCGGCGCTGGCCGGTTTTGCGGGCGGCTGCGCAACGCTCTTCGCCGCGCTCATCTGGCCGCTCGATGCACTCGGCGAAACCAGCTTCGCCGCCCACATGGCGCAACATATGCTACTGATCGCCGTCGCCGCGCCCCTGCTGGCGATTGCCCGTCCTGCCCCTGTCCTCTTGGCCGCCCTCCCCGCGCGCGTGCGGCGGTTCAATGGCGCACTCGGCCCGCTGTACGGCCTGCTGCGTGTGTTGGCGAGGCCACGCGTCGCCTTCGCCGTGCACGGCGTTCTCGTATGGCTATGGCATGCACCGCTGCTGTTCGAACTGGCGTTGCGCTGGCGCTGGGTGCATGTGCTTGAGCACGCCGCCTTCCTGGGCAGCGCCGTGCTGTTCTGGAGTGCCATGCAACGCGCCGCCCGGAGCGGCGGAGAAGGATGCGGCACGGCAGTGCTGCTGACGCTCGGCACCCTGATGCATACCGGCCTGCTCGGTGCCCTGCTCACGTTTTCGCCGCGCCTGCTGTATCCGGAGTACGAAGGCCGAACGGCCCTTGGCCTGTCCGCCATCGAAGACCAGCAGCTTGCCGGTCTGCTGATGTGGATTCCGGGGAGCATGGTATACCTCGCCGCCGGCCTGTGCTTCGTTGCCGTCTGGCTGCGAAAGCCGGCCATGCACTAGGCCCGATGGAAAAAATTTCATGTGCAATTCTTACCGCCCGTGCGCAATTTGTACCCCCGCCCACCCGGACGCCCCTCTCCGCTCCCTTGCACACGGTGTGGCACGAGGCTTGCACCGCATGGCTGCTTGAAACATGGCGGCATCTCCCGAAAAACGACACCGGACACCATGCCCAAGATCCCGGCCAGGAACGCTGTGCTGCGCGCGGCAGCGGCCCTCCTTGTGTTCCTGTTCGCCTGCACATGCCGGGCGGCACCGGCACCGCTTACGCTGCTGACAATCGACGGGCCGATCGGGCCTGCCAATGCGGACTACGTCGCGCGCGGCATACAGCGTGCGGCCGCCAACGGCAGCCAGCTGGTCATCCTGCAGATGGATACACCGGGCGGACTGGATACGTCGATGCGCACGATCATCAAGGCCGTCCTCGGCTCGCCGGTACCGGTCGCCGGCTTCGTCGCCCCCGGTGGCGCCCGTGCCGCCAGCGCCGGCACCTATATCCTGTACGCCAGCCATATTGCTGCGATGGCACCCGGCACCAATCTCGGTGCGGCGACCCCGGTCCAGGTTGGCGCACCCGGTGCGGAACCGGGCCGTACGAAGGAGCGGCCGCGCGGCAGGGACGAAGCGTCTGACAAGAAATCGGGACAAGGCGACAAGACCGATTCGCCGGATGCCGCCACCAGCGAGCCCACGACCCGTAAGCAGGTCAACGACGCTGCGGCCTATATACGCGGATTGGCGCAGATGCGCGGCCGCAATGCCGACTGGGCAGAACGCGCGGTGCGCGAATCCGTCAGCCTGCCGGCGGAGGAAGCGGTGAAGATGCGCGTCGCCGATGTCATGGCTGCGGACGTGCGCGCCCTTGCCGCTGCGCTCGACGGGCGGCGCATCACCGTCCTCGGCCAGGAAAAGGTGCTGCAGACCCGCGATGCACCCGTCACGGACGTGCAGCCTGACTGGCGCGCACAGCTGCTTGCCGTCATCACCAATCCGAGCGTCGCGCTGCTGCTGATGACCATTGGCATCTATGGGCTGTTCTTCGAGTTCATGAATCCGGGAATGGCTGTGCCCGGGGTAGTCGGCGCCATCTGCCTGCTGCTGGCGATGTATGCCCTCCAGCTGTTGCCGGTGAACTATGCGGGCATCGCCCTGATCCTGCTCGGCCTTGCCTTCATGGTGGCGGAGGCCTTCCTGCCGAGCTTCGGCGTGCTCGGGCTGGGCGGGATTGCGGCCTTCGTCACCGGCGCGGTGATTCTGATCGACACGGAAATGCCGGGCTTTGGCATACCCATCCCCCTGATCGTCGGCACAGCGGTAGTTAGCGCCGTGCTCGTCGCCGCCATCACCATCGTCGCCCTCAAGACCCGGCGGCGGCCGGTGGCCGCGACAGGCAATCCGGCAGGAGCCGTCGCGGAAGTGGTCAGCGTGTCGCACGGGGAAAACTGGGTAAGGCTGCAAGGCGAGATCTGGCGCGCGGAGAGCACGTCGCCCTTGCATGCCGCGCAAAAAGTGCGCGTGGTCGGGCGCAAGGGACTGGTTCTGGAAGTCGTTCCCAACGGGAGTCGCACACAAGGAGAATGAATATGTACTTCGATCTCGGTTTCGGATTCGGCGGCCTGCTGCTCATTGCGGCCATATTCTTCCTCGCCTCGGCCATCCGCGTGCTGCGCGAGTATGAACGCGGGGTGGTGTTCCAGCTCGGGCGTTTCTGGGGCGTGAAGGGCCCGGGTCTGATCATCGTCATCCCCGTGCTGCAGCAGATGGTGCGGGTGGACCTGCGCACTATCGTGCTGGACGTGCCGACACAGGACGTGATCTCGCGCGACAACGTCTCCGTCAAGGTCAACGCAGTGATCTACTTCCGCGTCGTCGAGCCGGACAAGGCGATCATCCAGGTCGCGAATTTTTTCGAGGCCACCAGCCAGCTCGCGCAAACGACGCTGCGCGCCGTTCTGGGCAAACACGAGCTCGACGACATGCTGGCCGAGCGCGAACGACTCAACATGGACATCCAGCAGGTGCTGGATCAGCAGACCGATGCCTGGGGAATCAAGGTCGCCAATGTCGAGATCAAGCACGTCGACCTCGACGAATCGATGGTGCGGGCGATCGCACGGCAGGCCGAGGCCGAGCGTGAGCGCCGCGCCAAGGTGATCCACGCCGAAGGCGAGCTGCAGGCCTCCGAGAAACTGATGCAGGCGGCCAATGTGCTGGCGCAGCAGTCCGGCGCGATGCAGCTGCGCTATATGCAGACCCTGTCAGCCATCACCGGCGACAAATCAAACACGATCGTCTTTCCCTTGCCGATCGACCTGTTGACGGGACTGGTAGACCGCGCGGGAACCGGGCAGGACCGGCAGCGCGGACAATGAAGACGCGTGCGTTTTTCCTGCGGACGCTGTTCTATGGCGCCCTGTGGTGGGTGATGACGGAAGGTTCGCCGGATGGCTTGGCGCTGGGCGCGTCGTGCGCGGGACTGGCGGCGCTGCTGAGCCTGCAGTTGCATCCGCCCACGCCCCGTCGGCTGAAGATTGCGGGGATACCGGGTTTCGTCCAGTTCTTCATCGTACGCTCCATCCGCGGCGGTGCGCAGGTCGCCGCCACCGCGCTCAAACCCCGTCTCGAGCTGCGTCCCGGCATTCTCGACATTCCCCTTCGCCTGCGCGATGAACCCGACCAACTGTTCCTGGCCGGAGTGCTCAATCTCATGCCCGGAACATTGGCCGCCGGACTGGACCAAGGCCGGCTGCAACTGCATGTGCTGGACCGGTACGCCCCCATCCAGGACGAAGTGCGCGAAGCGGAAGCAAGGGTGGCCGGCCTGTTCGGCGTGGAGCTGTCATGACTGCCCTGTCCCTGTCCCTGGCCCTGTTTCTCCTCGCCAACCTGCTCGCAGCACTGCTATTGGTGGTGCGCGGGCCCACCTCGGCGGACCGCCTGCTGGCGGCACTGCTGTTTGGCACGACGGGGACAACGGTGCTCCTGCTGCTGGCGCGCGGACACGGGCCGCTGGTAGACGTGGCACTGGTGTTTGCGCTGCTGGCGGCAATCACCGGCGCCGCCTTTGCCCAGCGCGCCTGGCGCAGGAAATCGGGAGCGAACGAACATGAGCATCATTGACTGGATCAGCGCAGCTTGCCTGCTCGCGGGGGCCGGATTCTTCTTCGCAGGCACGGTGGCCTTGCTGCGATTCCCTGATGTCTACACGCGCCTGCATGCGCTGGCCAAGGCCGACAACCTCGGGCTGGGTTTCATGCTGCTCGGCCTGCTTCCGTACGCCGGCGGTACGGCCGCAGCGCTCAAGCTGGTGCTGGTCTGGCTGCTGGTACTGGCCGCCAGCGCGTCGGTCAGCTTCCTGATCGCCCGGCGTGCCAGGCGGCGCAAGATCCCGCCTTGGACCAGCCAGGAGAATGCATGATCGCGCTCGCTTTCGACCTGCTGCTTGCAGCCTCTTTGCTCTGGGCCGCATTCCGTGCCCTGACTACCCTGGACCTCTTTCGCGCAGTGGTCATGTTCATCGTCTTCGGCCTGCTCATGGCACTGGCCTGGGCGCGGCTGGATGCGCCCGATCTCGCCTTGGCCGAGGCCGCTATCGGCGCCGGGCTCGCCGGGGCGCTGCTGTTCGATTCGGTCGGACACTTGCGCGCGCGCGGCAGGAGCAGGCCATGACGCGGGGGACGGGAAGATTCCGGAAAATGCTGGTCAGCGTCGGATGCGCCTCCCTTGCCGGCGCGGCGGTGTTTGCGGTCATGGCGCTTCCGGAACCGGCAGTACGCCTCGCCGGCCCGGTCGAGGCGAATATGGACCGGAGCGGAGTGACGCATCCCGTGACCGCGGTACTGCTCAACTTCCGCGGTTACGACACGCTGCTCGAAATCGCCGTCCTGTTGCTGGCGCTGCTTGGTGTGGCGGCGGCTGGCGGCAGTGAGAAGATCGGATTGCGCCGCCTGCCGTCCGCACCGCATGCCTTCCTGCAATCGCTCACCCGGTTGATGGCGCCGCTGATGGTGCTGGCTGCCGGCTACCTGTTGTGGGCAGGATCGCACCGCCCCGGAGGCGCATTTCAGGCAGCTGCCGTGCTGGCAGCGGGCATCGTGCTGCTCTTTCTTGCCGGATTGCTGCCCGAACGCCTGCAATCGGACCGTCTGCTCAGGGTGGGTATGGTCGCCGGCTTCCTGGTCTTCCTCGCCGTGGCCGCTTTTCCCCTTGCCGGAGGTGCACTGCTCCAGTATCCGGTGCCGCTCGCCGGCGCACTGATCCTGCTGATCGAATCGGGTCTCACGATCTCCCTGGCCCTCATCCTCTCCGGCCTGTTCCTGCGGCTGCCGGATGAATTCGAAGAGGAGGAAGAATGACGCCGGGACTGCTCTTCGCGCTGACGGGCATTGCACTGTTTTCCTCCGGGGTGGCCGGCCTTATCCTGCAAACGCATCTGCTGCGCAAGATCATCGCCTTCAATGTAATGGGAAGCGGCGCCTTCCTGGTGCTCGTGGGCCTGGCCCAGCGCAGCGGCGAACCCGACCCGGTGTCGCAGGCGATGGTATTGACGGGCATCGTCGTATCGATCGCGGCGACGGCGCTGGCGCTCGCCCTCGCGCGCCGGTTGCTGAACCTGACCGGCGAGATGCGGTTTCCTGCGGAGGGGCAGGATGATTGAAATCGAGCTTATTCCTCTCATCATCCTCGTGCCACTGCTGTGGGCAAGCCTCGCGTTTATCGCCGGGCCCGCGCATGGCTGGAAGCTGGCGCTGGGCGGCAGCACCCTCCAGCTTGTGCTGGCGTGGCGTCTGGCGGCGGAGGTAGGAGGAGGTGCGGACCGGGTGCACGTGCCGGGCGGCTGGGAAGCGCCGCTGGGCATCGCACTATCGGCCGACGGGTTGGCCGCGGTGATGCTGTTGTTGGCACAAGGCGTTGCCTTGCCTCTGGCTTTCTATGCCCGCGCCTATTTCGCGCGCCATCCGGAAGGCGCGCACACCTTCTGGCCGCTGACGGGCTTTCTGCTCGCCGCAATGAACGCGCTCTTCCTGTCCGCCGATATCTTCAACCTGTATGTCACGCTGGAACTGGTCGGACTGGCGGCCGTGGGGCTTGTCGCGTCCGGTGGCGCAGGCTCTGTCGCCGCCGCCTTGCGTTACCTGCTGGCGACGCTGCTGGGCTCCGGCTCCTACCTGCTCGGCGTCGCCCTGCTCTACGGCGCTTACGGCACTGTCACACTGCCGGAACTGGCATCGCAGGTGACAGAGGCGTCGCCGCCGGTCGCCATGCTGGCGGCCGGACTGATGCTGGCCGGCATGGCTGTCAAGACGGCGCTGTTCCCCTTTCACTTTTGGCTGCCCCCGGCGCACGGCGGCGCGCCCTCGCCCGTGTCGGCCCTGCTGTCGGCGCTGGTGATCAAGGCCTCCTTCTATCTCGCAGCGCGCCTTTGGCTGGCCCTGTTCTTGCCGCTGGCCACACCTTCCTGGGGCCAGGTGATCGGCGTGCTCGGCGCTGCGGCCATCTTCTGGGGTTCATTCATGGCCTTGCGGCAGGCCCGGCTAAAAATGCTGATTGCCTATTCCACGGTGGCCCAAGTGGGTTACCTGTTCCTGTTCTTTCCGCTGGCCACACATACCGAGCCTGCCGCCGCACAAAGCGCGCTGCAGGGCGTTACGCTGCAGGCGCTCGCTCACGGGCTGGCCAAAGCGGCGATGTTTGCGGCGGCGGGGGCAGTCATTCTGTCCACGGGGCATGACCGCATCATGCAGCTCGGCGGCATTACGGCACACATGCCGGTGACAGTCTTCACGCTAGCCATCGCCGGCGTGTCGCTGATGGGCCTGCCCCCGTCGGCAGGCTTTCTCGCCAAGTGGCTGTTGATCGACAGCGCCATCGTGAGCGGCCAGTGGTGGTGGATCGTCGTCATGATCGCCGGCGGCCTGCTGACGGCCGCCTATGTCTTCAAGGTGCTGCGTCACGCCTTCCTGCGCGCCGAACAGAGCGAGGTCTACAAGCCCTTGCCGCGCCTCGTCGAATGGCCGGGTTTCCTGCTGGCGGTGGCAAGCCTGGCACTGGGCCTGCGCGCGGCGGAGTTGTTGAACGTACTGGGCACGCCATGACCTGGAATGACGCTCTCCCCCTGCTGGTACTGAGCAGTTCCTTGTTGCCGGGGTTTATCATCTTCAACCTGCCCGAGGAGCGCCGGGGCATGCGCACCGCGCTCAACCTGGCCGGAGCAGGCCTCAAGCTGGTCTTCATCGCCTTCATGCTCTGGGGTGTCGCACGCGGGGAGCGCTACGAATTCCGCTACGCCATCGTGCCGGGCCTGGAACTGGTGCTGCGTGCGGACGCACTCGCGATGCTGTTCGTCACGTTGTCGGCGGCGCTGTGGTTCCTCACGACCTTGTACGCGATCGGCTACCTGGAAGGATCGCCGCACCGCAGCCGTTTCTTTGGATTCTTCAGCCTGTGTGTAACCGCTACCGTCGGCGTGGCGATGGCGGGCAATCTGTTCAGTTTTTTCTTTTTTTACGAGCTGCTGACGCTGTCCACCTATCCGCTGGTTGTGCATCGGGGGAAGGCGTCCACGATGAAGGCCGGGAACATCTATCTCGCCTACACACTCGCAGGCGGGGCGGTGCTGCTGACGGGCGTGGTGTGGCTGTACGGCTTGCTCGGCCGTGTCGAGTTCGTGCCCGGCGGCTCGGTGTCGGTGCTCGGCCCGGCTTATGCTGACCAGTTACGGCTGGTGTTCGGCCTGCTGGTTGCCGGGGTTGGTGTGAAGGCGGCGCTCGTGCCGCTGCATGGATGGCTGCCGAAGGCGATGGTTGCCCCTGCGCCGGTATCGGCACTGCTGCATGCGGTCGCCGTCGTGAAAGCCGGAGCCTTCGGTATTGTCCGCATCGTTTACGAGGTGTACGGTGCGGACTTCACCCACGGGCTGGGCTTGTCGGCGCCGCTGGCCGTCCTGGCCGGCATCACCATCCTGTGGGGCTCCCTGCGCGCACTGTTCCAGGATGACCTCAAGCGGCGGCTTGCCTACTCGACTGTGAGCCAGGTGTCCTACATCGTGCTCGGCGTCGCTCTGGTCGGTCCGATAGGAACGATAGGCGGGCTGGTTCACCTTGTCCACCAGGGCATCATGAAGATCACTCTGTTCTTTTGCGCCGGCAATTACGCCGAGACGCTGGGGATTCACAAGGTCAGCGAAATGAATGGCGCCGGACGGCGCATGCCGTTGACCACGCTGGCCTTCAGTGTGGGCGCCCTCGGAATGATGAGCGCGCCGTTCACCGCCGGCTATGTCAGCAAGCATTACCTGACCGAAGGCGCCGCAGTTGCAGGCGCACCATGGGCCGAATGGGTCCTGCTGGCGTCGAGTGTGCTCAACGCGGCCTATTTCCTGCCTATTCTGTACCGCGCCTGGTTCAAGCGGCAGGAGGATGCGTGGCCGGAAGAATCGATCCCGCGCCGCGGCTGGCTGGAAACGAATGGCCTCCTGCTTGCCCCGCCGCTGGTGAGTGCTGTTGCCGTCCTTGCCGCGGGCAGCTTGTCGGAACATCCGTGGAGCCCGCTATCCTGGGCCAAGCTGATCGCGGAACGGCAGTATGTGAGCGTGGAACGATAAGCCGGGCGAATCGCTGAAACGCTTCGGATTTTACTCAGAACCTGTGGGCATCACGTCGTTCCAACAGACGCACGCAAGGAAAGACCGGCATCTTTGCCCCAGATCAAATTTCCCGCGCGTATATATGCATTAGGCTCACATTGTCGTCAGCCGAGTCAGTTTGACTTGCCTACAGGAAGGGAAAGACCATGCCTAATATCCTAGTTCCGTTTGACGGATCCGATAGCGCACTCCGTGCGGTACGCCACGCCGCCCGTTTGGCAAAACTGATTGCCGGAACGCAGATCGAATTGCTCCATGTACTCGATCCGGTACTCGTGGGTGAACACACGGTGATATCGACGCAAGATATCCGTCGCATCCAGGATGAAGAGGCCGCACGCGTGCTGCAGCCCGCTCGTGAGGTGCTCGATGCGGAAGGCATTCCGTATATGGCGCATCACCGTTGCGGCGCGCCGGCTGGCGAGATTGCTCAGCAGGTGTACGAATCGAAGTGCGACGCTGTCGTAATGGGCACGCGCGGCCTCGGGCCGATCGCCAGCATCATGATCGGATCGGTGGCGACCCGGGTGATCCATCTGGTGGACGTTCCTGTCACCCTCATCAAATAAGCGGACCGATGCTGTCGGTCTGGTCCGAGTTCGGACTCTGCGCCGCATTGATCGCTTTCGCAGGACGGCGTCTTTCTTATTACGGCGACGTGATTGCGGACAAGACCGGACTGTCCGGCAACTGGATCGGCATGATCCTGCTCGCGTCCGTCACATCGCTGCCTGAACTGGTGACGGGCATCAGTGCCGTGACGCTCGCGGATGCGCCCGAGCTTGCGGTAGGCAATGTGCTCGGCAGTTGCATGGTCAACCTGTCCATGCTGGCCGTGATCGACTTCCTGCATCGCCGCGAATCCTTCTATCGGCGCGCCAGCCGCGCGCACATCCTGTCGGCGGGCTTTGGGATCGTCTCGCTTGCTTTTGTCGGCATCGGCATCCTGCTCGGCTCGACGACGCCGCGTGCGGCCGTCGGCCATATCAGTGTGCAGGCGCTAGTGATCTTCGTCCTGTACGGCGTCGCGATTCGCACGGTGCTTGTTTTCGAGAGGGAACAGATCCGCGAATTCGCCGCGGACGTTGCGGACCGTTATCCTGACCTGAGCCTGGGCCGGGCTGTGCGCGGCTACCTGCTGGCAGCCGTTATCGTTGTCTGCGCCGGCTTGTGGCTGCCCTTCATCGGTACGCGCCTGTCCGATGTGATGAACTGGCACGGCTCCTTTGTCGGCACGCTCCTGATGGCCGCTGCGACGACATTACCCGAACTTGCAGTGACGGTTTCCGCGATCCGGATTGGGGCGCTCGACATGGCCATCGCCAACCTCCTGGGCAGCAACCTGTTCAATGTCACGATTCTCGCGGTCGATGACTTGTTCTATCTGAAAGGCCCGATCTTCGCGCAGATCACGCCAGTCCAGGCATTTTCCGCCTTTTCCGGCTGCCTGATGACCGGACTGGCGGTCATCGGCCTGAGCTGCCGCCCTGGCGTACGCCTGCTCAGCGCGGTCGGATGGATCAGCCTCTGCCTGATTTTTGTCTATGTGCTGAATGCCTGGGTGCTGTTCCATTTTGGGGGATAGCATGGGTCTTGGGTATCATGGGGAGTATGAAATGTCGCTCTTTCAACATCTGCGAGTTGCAATGGATTGCTCACTGCATCGCGCGACACTGATTACCCTTGTAGGGCCTGACAGCGGAACGCTGCCAGGCAGGGAACGTCCCTTCCCCGGATCACGATACCCACTCCTGGAGCACGCATGACCGGTATCACCGCAATCCTCGTATCGCTCGTGCTTCTGATGTTTCTGGCCTACCGCGGCGTGAGCGTGCTGCTGCTTGCCCCGCTACTCGCAGCGCTCGCCGCCTTTCTCAGCCAGGATGTGCCGGTGCTGGCCGGTTACACCCAGGTGTTCATGAAAGCGCTGGGAAACTTTATCGTCCTTTACTTCCCGCTGTTCCTGCTCGGCGCAATCTTCGGCAAGCTGATGGAAGCATCCGGGGCGGCAGGTGCGATCGCGGACTGGATCGTTGCCCGTCTGGGCCGAGAACGTGCCGTACTTGCTGTCGTCCTCGCGTGTGCCGTGCTGACTTATGGCGGCGTATCGCTGTTCGTTGTCGCCTTCGGCATCTATCCCGTTGCTTCGGCGCTGTTCCGGCAAGCTGACGTGCCCAAGCGGCTGATCCCCGCCAGCATCGCCCTTGGCGCCTTTACCTTCACGATGACTGCGCTTCCCGGTACACCCGCCATCCAGAACGCAATCCCGATGCCCTTCTTCAAAACGACACCCTTCGCCGCGCCCGGTCTCGGGGTCATTGCCGGACTTGTCATGCTCGCCTTCGGCATGGTCTGGCTGCTCTACCGGGCGCGCCGCGCGGCGAAAGCCGCCGAGGGATATGGCGAGCCGGAGGAAACGCCGCTACAGCAACCGGACAAGACCTTGCGCCCCTTGGCCCAGGGCGAAGGATACGACCTCGTTGAGGTCGGCACGCAGGGTGCCGGCAGGCCGGGAATCGCCGTTGCCTTGTTTCCGATCCTGCTGGTGGTTGCGCTCAACTACGTTTTCTCCCGCCACCTTTTCCCCGCGCTCGACACCGGCTATCTGGCCTTGCCGCAGTACGGCGCGACGGCCCTCGACCAGCTCATCGGCCTCTGGTCCATCATCTGCGCGCTGCTCCTGTCGAACCTTGCCATCCTCGTGCTGAACCTGCGCCGGCTTCCGGGCGTCACAGGCACGCTCGACGACGGTGCAAGCGCATCCGCCCTGCCTATCTTCAATACGGCTTCCCTCGTCGGCTTCGGCGCGGTGATCGCCTCGCTTCCAGCGTTTGCCATGATCCGTGACGCCGTGCTTCATATCGCTCCCGGAAATCCGCTGATATCACTGTCCATCGCCGTCAACATCCTCGCCGGCATCACCGGTTCCGCTTCGGGCGGGATGAGCATCGCCCTGCAGACGCTCGGCGCGAGCTATCTCGACATGGCGCGCCAGACCGGCACCTCCCCGGAACTGTTGCACCGCGTTGCTGCCATCGCCACCGGCGGCCTTGACTCGCTGCCGCATAACGGCGCGGTCATCACCTTGCTGTCGATCTGCAAGCTCGGCCATCGCCAGGCCTATCCGGATATCTTCATGGTGGCCGTTGTCGGCCCGCTGGCGGCGCTCGCCGTGGTCGTGCTGCTTGCCACCTGGGTGGGAGCGTTCTGATGGCCAAACCGATTTCCATCGATCTCGCGTTGCAAGGAGGCGGCGCACACGGGGCATTCACCTGGGGCGTGCTGGACAGAATCCTGGAAGACGGCCGGCTGCGCATCGACGGCATCAGCGGCACCAGTGCCGGCGCGATGAATGCAGTTGTCCTCGCCGACGGATATTCCCGTGGCGGCGGGCCGGATGGTGCCCGCAAGGCGTTGCGGCATTTCTGGCGTGCCGTCAGCAGGATAACGCGCCTGAGTCCGCTCCAGCGCTCGCCGCTGGACCACCTGATGGGCAACTGGACGCTTGACAGCTCTCCCGGCTATCTGGCGCTCCAGATGGCGGGAGCGTTTGTCTCTCCCTACCAGTTCAACCCGTTCAACATCAATCCCCTGCGGGATCTTGTGCACCGCCTGGTCGACTTCGACCGGGTGCGTTCTTGCGAAGCCCTGCATGTCTTCATCTCTGCGACCAATGTCCGCACCGGCAAGGCGCGCATCTTCCGCCGCGGGGAGCTCGACGCAGACCGTGTCATGGCCTCGGCCTGTCTGCCACAGCTTTTCCACGCCGTCGAAATCGATGGCGAGGCGTTCTGGGACGGCGGCTACATGGGCAATCCGGCGCTGTTTCCCCTCGTCGATGAGACCGATGCGCACGACCTGATCATCGTCCAGATCAATCCGATCGTACGCGAGGACCTGCCGCACAGCGCAACGGAAATCATGAACCGGCTGAATGAAATCACCTTCAATGCCAGCCTTGTGCGGGAGATCAGCTCGATCCTGTTGCTCAAGAAGCTGATCGACGAGGAACATGTCACGCGTGTCCGCTACACCGACATGCGGCTGCACAAGGTCAGCGCCGATGCAGAACTGATGGGCCTGAGCGTGTCGAGCAAGTTGAACGCCGAATGGGGCTTCCTTGAATACCTGCATCGGGTCGGCTATCGTGCCGCCAACGAATGGCTTGACATGAATTTTTCCAGCCTCGGCCACACATCCACCCTGGACCTGGCATCGATCTATTTCGCCGAAATGAGCGACAAGCGCAGCCGATAGCCCTTTCAATGCGGGCGCAGCAGGATGCCGTTCTTTCCTTGCCGCTTGACCTCGTACATCACCGCGTCGGCTGCGGCAAGCGCCTTGTCCGCATCCTGCGGCGATTCATTGAAACAGACGATGCCGATGCTGAAGCCCACAGGCCAATCATGCTGACGCATCGCTGTGTCGAGGCCGCGTTTCATGAAGCTCGCGGCATGTTCTGCCGCATCCGCCGCCGTCTCGCGCAGCAGGACCGCGAACTCGTCGCCGCCCAGACGTCCCACCGCGTCGACGTTGCGCAGTTCCGCCCGGAGCACCCGCCCGATTTCCGCAAGTAACAAATCCCCGGCATGATGGCCGAGCGTGTCGTTGACCTGCTTGAAGTTGTCGCAGTCGAAATAGGCGAGCGAGAACGGGTGGTCATAGCGGCGATGGCGATCAATCTCGGTTTGCAGCTGTTCGCGGAACCCGGCCTTGTTCAGGCAGCCGGTCAGCGCATCGGTTTTCGATTGACGACGCACCACATCATAGGACTCGCGCAGCTTCGCCTGGACATACACCATCACCGATATGGCGGCGAAATCGCTGACAAGATCGAGGTAACGGTACGCCAGGTTGCTGAGAAACGGAGCCGCGTCTGCAATCGTCAGCGCCGAGATCGTGGCCATCAGGGCGGCAAAGAAGTACCCCCACCGGGCTCCCGCAAACCAGGTCACGATCAGCACAGGGATGATGTGCACGATCAACAGGCTGATTTCGAACCCGGCCGCCGCATCGAGCACCGCCACAAGGCCAGTGCCGAGGAATCCGGCGAGAATCGCCCGATCGGGAGAGACGTGCGGTATTGCTGCAAATCTCATGGCTGGCGCACGCCGCGCTGCCTGCGTCGCATCCAGCTCAATCGTACGTGGAGGTGCCAGAGCGCGCTTACGCCCACGTAGCCGACGATCGCAGCCGAAGCCGCAAGGACGGCCAGGCCGGTCATGAGGGGAAAGCCGACACTGTGCAGCCACTCAGCCAGTTGCGGTATCCAGCCGTCGACTTCGCCCTGTTGCACAGCCATCGCATGTTCGACTTCGGCGTCGATTGCCGTTTCCGAAGGGATGGGTTCACTTCCGGTCAGGACGTCCCCCAGCCGGTACGCGAGATAATAGATCGGAGGAAAGGTCAGTGGATTGGACACCAGGGTGCACAACGCCGCCACCGGCAGGTTGACACGCAGGAAGATCGCCGCGATTGCCGCGAGAAATATTTGGGCGAACGGTACCAGGATGCCGAAGAACAAGCCCGTTGCCACACCTCCCGCGACTGAACGGCGATTGAATTGCCACAGAAAGTGATGATGCAGGTAAGGCGCGAATGGCTTGAGGAAGGGCTTGTCACGCAAGCTCTCCGCAGTCGGCAAGCGCCGCATGAAACGCTGGAACTGCATTACCGCTGTACTACTGCAGCAATGGACGGAACGCCCGATCGTCGCCGACGGTCCCCAGTTCGGCAAGCTGCTCCTGCGCAGCGCGCTCAAGCGTATCGTCCAGGACGTCCTCGGGAACGGCAGGCAGGAGTTTCTGCAATTCCGGTTCCGGCATCAATTGCGTCCCCTCCGGATCCCACTGGTTGTACACATGGGTCACCATTTTCCAGATCGAACCCTGGGTTTCACTCAAACTCATGTCGGCCTCCGTCGAAAACGCCCCGGTTGGACAGCGCCATTTCCACCAAGTTTTTGGTATCACGCTTTTCCAGTCGGGAATAGCGAACCTGAGGGCGCTCTCGATCGGCATCTGGTCCCGAAATCTAGAACTAATTTTTCAACATTTCCTTAGACTTCACTTTACAAAAATCGTACAAACGTTGGACGTTGACGGGAGTTCTACTTCTTCAACAAGTCGCAGTTTTAGTTCTGCCCGCTTCGGCCGGCTGCACGTCGCCACATAAGGGCTGACCGGCGGAGATCGATGCGAAAAAGGGCTGCCTTTCCTTCTGCCGCACCTGCCGCGCCTGCCGCCATCCGCGCTTTGCTATCCAGATCACCAGGTGAACTCATGTCGCAGTTGCAGTTTATTGTCAGGACGATGTTGGTTTTGCTCATCGCCTTCACGGGCGCCGATTACCTGGCGCAGAACGTGCCGGCCAGGGTTGAGGCCGACGGCTGGGCGAGGAAGCGGGATGCCCTGGTGCGCTTTTATACGCCGTCCGTCGGCCGCGCCGATGCGCCGGTGCATATCGTCATATTCATGGATCCGGCGTCCGAAATCTGCCGGGTCTTCTACCCGCTGGTCAGGGAAATGCGCGAGGCCGACCCGGACCGGATCCGCCTGACCGTGCGAAGCGCTGTTGTCGTGGGTGATATGGACAAAGTGCTGGAGATCCTCGAGGCGGCGCGCAGGCAAGGCAAGTTCTGGGAAGTGCTGGAAGGCTTGCTGCACGCGCAGCCGGTATGGGTGAAGAAGGACGAAATCCGTCCGGACGCGGCCTGGAAAGTCGTCGAGAACCTGGATATTGGACTGGATATGCCGCGCGCCCGGGCCGATGCCGCCTCAAGGGATGTTTTCCTGACCATTCGCCGGGACAAGGGGGATACGGCACGCATGGTGGTGAAGGAGCCGGCGGTGTTCTTCGTGAACGGAAAGCGTTTGCCGCGACCCGGCGTCGAGTCCTTGAAGAAGCTTGTCGCCGAATCGATGGACAAGGCTGTTTCTGGTTAGTCCGGCGCGTGAAGGAAAGCTTTAAACAGGCTTTTTGAAAAGAATAACGTATCTCACTGATTAAAAACGGATATCGGCATCCTTCCTGGCGATTTCCTGCGAAGCAGCGAAAAGTTCGCGCACTAGATGCGATAGATCACGCAAGTGATTGTATTTCCGTGATATTTAACCTTCCATCAATATCGCAACAGGTAGATGTGCCAGCGCTTCGGCGAGCATCAGCTTTCCGGCCCCGATCTTCACGCGCAGGCCGGAGTAGATCTCCTTCCATGTCGAATCCGCCACGCCGGGGATTTGTACCGCCGTGTCCTGCCAGCGCGCCACCGGGACGATGGGCGTGCCGTCCTGGGCGAGGATGCGGACCGGCAGGTGCGTCGTGACGACGATGGCGGTGCGGTCCGGCAGCCGCCGGGCAAAGGCGACGGCGTGCCCGGCCAGCGGCCCGGTCAGTTCGAGCGGGACGTATTCACCGCGGGCGAACAGTTCCGGGTCTTGCGCGCGCGCCTGCAAGGTGCGCCGGATGATCTGCTGCTTCACGCGCCCGTCCTGCCAGCCATCGATGCCGATCGCGGGCGCCCCGTCCTCCAGGCCATGCATGCGGCTGGCGTAGTCGACGGGACGCCGGTTGTCCGGATCGACCAGGCTGAAGTCCCAGAAATCGGTTCCCTGGTACAGGTCCGGCACGCCGGGCGAGGTCATGCGCAGCATGGTCTGGGCCAGGCTGTTGACGACGCCCGCCGGCGTCAGGCTGTCGACGCAGGCGGCGAGTTCGGCCAGGAAGCGGTTTTCCGGGCTGACATCGAGGATGCCGTACAGGAAACGGCGGCAGGCTTGCTCGTATTCTTCGTTCGGCAGCACCCAGCCGCTGACCTGCTTGGCTTCGCGCAGCGCCTTGGTCTGCCATTGTTCCAGCCGTTCGGCGAAGGCACGCACACCCTCCCTGTCGCCCGGCTGCAGGCCGATCGGCCAGGCGCCGGCCAGCATCTGGTACAGCATCAGCTCGTCGGCGGGCTGGGGGGCCGAGACGGCTCCGCCCTCTCCCGCTGTTTCGCTGTGCAGCGCGGCGTTGAGCTGCATCCAGCGCGTGACCATGGTGTTCCATTCCGACGGGATTTCGCTCAGCGCGGCAATCCGGGCGCGCACGTCCTCGCCGCGCTTGTGGTCGTGGGTGGCGGTGGCCAGCATGGAATTCGGAAAGTACGCGGCGCGTTCCATGTTGGCCGCGTGGAATTCCTCCGGGCTGCAGGCGAACTGGCTGGGGTCCGAGCCGACTTCGTTGCGGGAAAGCAGCCGGCCGTAGCGGTAGAACGCCGTGTCTTCCACCGATTTCGCGGCCAGCGGCGGGGTGAGCTGCTGGAAGCGGGTGATGGCGCGCTGGTGCAGGTGGCGCACGCGGGGATTGGCGGCGTCGCGGGGCGCATCGCCGCCCAGCCAGTGGGCGAGCACGTCCAGCAGCGGGGTCTCGGTGCGGTCGACGCTTTGCCGAGCCTGTTCCAGCGCCCTGTCGATGACCTCCTGGTCCAGCTCGTCGCGGCCGTTGGCGTCGGCATAGGTGCGGTAGACCGGGAAATGCACCAGCAATTCGGTGAACACCCGGCGGATCGCGCCCAGCGAAAAATCGCGGGTGCGCAGGTCGGTGCGGGCCACGGCATGGAGGGCACGGGCGGCCGCCTCGAATTCTCCCGCCAGGTTGTTGGCCAGCAGCTGGCGGCGGGCTTGCCGCACTTCGGCCTGGAAGTCGAGGTCGTGACCGGTCAGCGCGCGCCACATGTCGGCCAGCGGCGCGTCGCCGGCTGGATCGTGCAGCAAGGCGCCGACCCGGTCCATGAAGTCGTAGCCGCTGGTGCCGTCGATTTCCCAGTTCTGTCGCAAATGCTCGCGATGGGCGAGGATTTTTTCGACGACGATATAGGCCGGCGCGGGCGCCAGCTCGGGCGGGCGCTGCGAGCTCAGGGCTTGCAGGCGGCGGCGCAGCTTGCGGCAGTAGGCGCCGGGGTCGGCGAGGCCGTCCACGTGGTCGATGCGCACGCCGTCGATCAGGCCTTCTGTGTAAAGGCGGAAGATCATGGCGTGCGTGGCTTCGAAGACGTCGTCCTGTTCGACCCGCACGCCGGCAAGGTCGGTCACTTCGAAGAAGCGCCGCCAGTTGATGCTGTCCGCGGCGCAGCGCCACCAGGAAAGCCGGTAGTGCTGCCGCTCGAGCAGCGCATGCAAGGCTTCCAGCCCTTGTGGTGAGGCGGCGGAAAAGCCGGCCAGCGCCTGTTCGATGCCGGCGCGGCCTTCGGGCGTCATGCCGGCATCGCGCAGCAGTCCGGAGCCGATGTCGGCGTTGTGCTGGGTGATGGCGCCGCCCTCGCCCGCTTTTTCCTCGAAAGTGGCAATGGCGGAAGCGAGCCGCTCGGAGCCGGCGGCGTGCAGGATGCCGGCGTATTCCGAGGGCGATACCGGGAAGCGGTGCCCGTAATAGGCAATGAAGAACTTGCCGCGCGTGTCGTCGAACTGGAGCGTGATTTCACCGTCGGCGATCGCATCGCCGTAGGGTTTGCCGAGGAATGGCGCGAGCACCTTGCCGCGCAGGGTTTCGTCGGCCGGACTCCAGTCGATGTCGAACCAGCGGGCGTAGGGACTGCCCTCGCCCCACTCCAGCACATGCTGCCACCACGGGTTTTCCGGGCCCACGCCCATGTGGTTGGGCACGATGTCGAGGATCAGGCCCATGCCGTGCTCGCGTACGCGCGCCACCAGCCGGCGCAGGCCCTCCTCGCCGCCGAGCTCGGGATTGATACGGGTCGGATCGACGATGTCGTAGCCATGCGTCGAGCCGCTGCGGGCGGTGAGGATGGGCGAGGAATAGAGATGGCTGATGCCCAGCGCCGCGTAATACGGCACTACTTCGGCAGCCTGGTCGAAGTTGAAATCCTTGTGCAGTTGCAGTCTGGCGGTTGCGCGCGGGATGGCCATGTCAGCGGTTTCCTTTCGCGGAACGTGTCTTGTTCATGGACTCCAGCCGCGCACGCACCTCGGCCTGGTCCAGCACGCTGTCCACCGGCTGCGGCAGGCGACGGCGCCAGTTGGGGTGGGTATCGATGGTGCCCGGCAGGTTGGGCTGTTCCGGCAGACCGAGCGCATCTTCCACCGGCAGCATGGCCAGCGGCGCCGGCGTGGCGGCGATGAAGCCGGCGGCGGCGTCGACCACGCGGCCGGCTTCATCGGACGGCGGCATCTCGCCCTGCGCGCACCCCGCCCCTGCCAGCGCCTGCCAGAGGGATGATCGTTCGCGGGTGCGGTCGTGCAGCGCGTCGCTTTCGGTCTGGCCGGGCATGTGCAGGTCGAGCCGGGTGCGCCAGGCGATGTCGCGCCCCTGCCACCAGCCGGCAATGGTCGGCAGGTCATGCGTCGTGGTGGTGGCGATGGCGTGGGCGGGCCATTCGTCCGGCCGGAAGAAGCGGCCGTGGTGCTGCTGGAACAGGAGCACGCGGATGCCGAGCAGGCCGGCCTGCGCCAGCAACTGGTCGTAGCCCTCGGGCACCGTGCCAAGGTCTTCGCCGATCACGATGGCGCGGTTGCGCCAGGATTCCAGCGCGATCAGACGCATCAGGTCGTGCACCGGGTATTGCAGGTAGGCGCCGTGTTCCGGCGATTCGCCGTCCGGCACCAGCCACAGGCGGTTCAGGCCGAGCACATGATCGATGCGTGCGCCGCCGGCGTAGGCGAAGATGGCGCGCAGCATCTCGATGTAGGCGCCGAATCCCTTGGCTTTCATCGCGTGCGGCGAGAATGCGCCCAGGCCCCAGCTCTGGCCGCGTGTGTTGAGGACATCCGGCGGCGCGCCGACCGAGAGGCCGTTGATGATCTCTGCCTGCCGGCTCCATGCCTGGCTGCCGCCGTTGTCCGCGCCCACGGCGAGGTCGGTGATGAGGCCGATCGGCATGCCGGCATCGCGGGCGGCTTTCTGCGCGCCGCCGAGTCCGCGCGCGGCCTGCCACTGCAGGAATTCGTGGAAACGCACCTCCGCCTCGTGATGCCGCGCAAAGTCGGCGACGGCCGCGCCGCGCGGATCGCGCAAACCTTCCGGCCATTCCTTCCAGTAACCGCTTTCGCCGTTGGCGAGTTGCCAGCCGTGGAGCGCTTCAAAGCGCGCATGGTCCTGCAGCGCCTCGCCGCCGTGCTGGCGGAAGGCATCGAAGTCACGGTTCCCGCCGGCGGCCAGCATCCGGTCATGCAGGCGCCGCAACAGCGCCAAGCGGATCTGGGCCGAGCCGGGCCAGTCGATCAGTTCCGCCTCTTCCATTGCCGCATAGCGGGCGGGTACGTCCGGTCCCAGGGCGGCCAGTTCGGCCAGCATGGCATCGCGTCCGAGCACCGCGGCGGGGTCGATGTGCTGCGCGTTGAGGAACAGCCGGCTCGACGGGCCGTAGGGGCTGAAGCGGTTGACGTCGGCGCTGAACATCGCGTGCACCGGACTGATGGCGAGGGCGGATGCGCCATGCGCCGCGGCGGAACGGGCCAGCGCGGACAAGGCGGAAAAATCGCCGATCCCGCCGTCGCCCGGCCTGCGCAGCGAATAGAGCTGCACGCCCAGGCCCCACAACCGTGGCTGCTCGTCGGGCCGGCGAAGCGCGTCGGCCACGCCGAAACATTTCGGCGGCGCGATGGCCAGCGTGGTGACGTGGCCGCCGACACGCAGGGTGTGGTAGCCGTAATGGTCGATGGCGGGCAGCTCCACGCCGTGCGAGGTATCGGCGGGCAGGCGGCCGTCGAGGTGGCGGCCGGATTCCAGTTCGATGCGCCACGCCTGCCCGGCGAGATGCGGCGCCGGCGGCAGGTGCAGCGGACGGCCGGCCACGCTCGTAAACAGAGGCGGCAGTCCACCGCCGCCATTGAGCTGCGCCAGCCGCGCATGGCTGGCCCGGCAGTCGTCCTCGCTTGCACAGGGGAAGCCAAGCCGTTCGAGGATGCGCCGCAGCGCGTCCGGTGCGACGCGCATCGGCTGGCCGAAGGCGTTGGTCCATTCATGCGCCAGGCCTGCGGCCCGCGCCAGGTTCAGGATGTGTTCATCGTTCATGCGGAAGGCTCCAGCACAGCGAGGAAGGCACGGCCGGGAAGTTCGTTGCGTGTGATCGCGTCCTCCACGCCGTCCGTCGCGAAAAGAAGGGTTCCGCCCTGCCCGTCGGCCAGACGGTCATAGGCGATAGTGACACCGGAGGTCCCAAGGTTGATCGCCAGCATCAGCACTTTTCCGTCGCCCATCCGCCAGCGCGCCTTCACCGCGGCGGGGGCGATGATTTCCGTGCCGAGCGACGCCGCGCCTTCGAGGCGGGGCACGATGTGCGTGCGGCGGATCGCCAGCAGGGAGGCGATCCATTCGCGCCACGATTGGGCCACCGTCGGATCGGCTTGCGGGATCGACTGCTGGAAGGTCTCTTCGGCGTTCGGGTCCGGAATCCGCTCACGCTGCCCCGGGTCGGAAAAGGCCGCGAAGCGGGCGAATTCCTGGCGGCGTCCGTTGCGCACCGCGTCCGCCAGTTCCTGCGTGAGGTGGCTGGTGAAATACAGGAAGGGCTGCGTTGCACCGACCTCCTCGCCCATGAACAGCATCGGGATGTGCGGCGACAGCAGTTGCAGCGCCATCGCCGCGCGCAGCGCATGCGGATTCGCCAGCGCTGTCAACCGTTCGCCGAAGGCGCGGTTGCCGATCTGGTCATGGTTTTGCAGGAACATCACAAAGGATGTCGGCGGCAGGTGTCCGCTCGGCTCGCCGCGCGGCGCGCCGCCTGCATACAGCGAGGCTTCGCCCTGGTAGATGAAGCCTTCCGACAGCCCGCGCGCCAGCTTTTCCGCCCACTGGTTGATGTAGCCCGCGTAATAGCCTTCGCGCTCGCCGGTGAGCATCACATGCAGGATGTGGTGCATGTCGTCGTTCCATTGCGCGTCGTACAGATGCGATGGTGCGCGTTCCAGCAGGCGGGCGCTGTTGTCGTCATTTTCCAGCACCAGGTGCACATGGCGGCCGGGCGGCATCGCGGCCCGGATACGCTGCGCCATTTCAACCAGCCAGTCCTTGTCGCTGATGGCATGCACAGCGTCGAAGCGCAGGCCGTCGAAACGGAATTCGTCCAGCCAGTAGATCGCGTTCTCGATAAAGAAGTCGCGTACCGGCCGTTGCCGGAAATCGATCGCCTGCCCCCAGGGCGTATGGATGTCGTCCCGGAAAAACTGCGGTGCGTAGGTGCCGAGGTAATTGCCGTCCGGCCCGAAATGGTTGTAGACCACGTCGAGGAAGACCATCATGTCCAACCCGTGCGCGGCGTCGACCAGGGCCTTGAGCTGGTCCGGCGTGCCGTAGGCGGCGTCAGGCGCGTACGGCAGCACACCGTCGTAGCCCCAGTTGCGCGGACCGGGGAAGTCGGCCACGGGCATGAGTTCGATCGCCGTGATGCCAAGGTCGGCCAGCGCAGGCAATTGCTGCATCACGCCCTCGAAGCCGCCCAGCGCGCCGGCGTGCAATTCAACCAGCACGGTTTCATGCCAGGGCCGTCCGGTCCAGTCCTTGCGCTTCCACTGGTAGCTGTCCGGATTGCAGACGACGCTGGCATCGTGCACGTCGCCGGCCTGGGCGCGTGATGCGGGATCGGGCACGGCGAGATCGCCGGAAATGCGGAACTTGTAGCGTGCGCCGGCGCCGGCAGCGGCCTCGGCCTCGAACCAGCCGTCGGCGAGCCGGTTCATGGGAACGGGCGGCATGCTCTCGATCTCGACGCTGACCGCTTCCCTGCCCGGCGCCCACAGGCGGAAAAGGGTGCGGTCGGGCGCCAGCAGGCGGGCGCCGAAGGATGGGTTAAATGATGACATTGTCGGTAACCAGTAAGACCGCACTGTGTGCGGAAACGATGAGCCTGCCTTCGACGGGCATGCCGTCGGCCTCCGGATCGGCGGCATCCACCGCGATCGTCCATGGCATGTCCGGCTTGGGCAGGATGAATTCGCGATCCATCGAAAAGGCGTTGAGCAGCAGCAAGGAGGCGGAGAGCTGACCTGCCCGCAGTTCCTGGCCGATGCGCCGCAGCGCCAGCAGGCGGCCTTCGCTGAAATGCCAGCGCTCCTGCGTCATTTCGGCGCCGGTTTCGTCGAACCAGCTGATTTCCGGAATCCGATGCAGCGTGCGCAGGTTGGCCGCCAGGAAACGCGTGCTGCGCAGCCGCGGCAGGATACGGCGGGCGGCGATGCAGCGGCGGGTGAACTCAAGCAAGGTCTTGCCTTCGCCGGTGTCGATGAGACTCCAGTCGAACCAGGAAATTTCCGAATCCTGGCAATACGGATTGTTGTTGCCCTGCTGCGTGCGCCCGAATTCGTCGCCGCCCAGCAGCATCGGCGTGCCGTGCGAAAACAGTAGCGTCATCAGCATGGCCCGCTTGACCTTTTGGCGCGTGGCGCGGACCTTGGGATCGTCGGTGGGCCCTTCCACGCCCCAGTTGGCGCTGCGGTTTTCATTGCTGCCGTCGCGGTTGTCTTCCAGGTTGGCTTCGTTGTGCTTGCGGCTGTAGCTCACCAGGTCCTGCAGCGTGAAGCCGTCGTGCGCGGTGACGAAGTTCACCGAGGACCAGGAACGCCGCCTCCGGTGGTTGAACAGGTCGGCCGAGCCCATCAGCCGGCTCGCGATGGCGCCGCGCACGCCGGAATCGCCGCGCCAGAAGCGGCGCACGTCGTCGCGGAAGCGGTCGTTCCATTCGGCCAGCCCGGGCGGATGGTTGCCGACCTGGTAGCCGCCGGGGCCGACGTCCCAGGGCTCGGAAATCAGCTTTCTCGGGGCCAGCACCGGGTCTTGCAGCAGCGCGTCGAAGAAGCCGGAGCCGGGGTCGAAGCCGTAGCTTTCCCGGCCCAGCGTTGCCCCGAGGTCGAAGCGGAAACCGTCGACGTGGAATTCCTGCACCCAATAGCGCAGCGAATCCATCACCATCTGGATCACGCGCGGATGCGACATGTTCACCGTGTTGCCGCAGCCGGTATCGTTGACGTGGTGGCGCGGATAGTCGCGGTCGAGCCGGTAGTAGCTGGCGTTGTCCAGGCCGCGGAAACACAGCGTGGGACCGAGCTCGCTTTCTTCGCAGGTGTGGTTGTAGACCACGTCCAGGATCACCTCGATGCCTGCCGCATGCAAGGCGCGTACCGCATGCCGCATTTCATCCGGCGATCCGGTGGACAGGTAGCGCGGCTCGGGCGTGAAGAAATTGAGCGTGTTGTATCCCCAGTAGTTGAGGAGGCCCTGGTTGACCAGCCGGCGATCATGCAGGATCGCATGCACGGGCAGCAGCTCCACCGCCGTCACGCCCAGGCGCACGAGATAGTCGATGACCCAGGGATTGGCGAGGCCGGCGAAGGTGCCGCGCTCCTGCTCGGGCACCTTGTCCAGGCGCATGGTCAGGCCGCGTACGTGCGTCTCGTAGATGACGGTCTTTTCCCACGGCACCTGGGGATGGCGGTCGCCGTGCCAGTTGAACGTCGATTCCGTCACCACGCACTTGGGCATCGATGGCGCGCTGTCGCGGTGGTCGAAGGACAGGTCGGTGCGCGGCGAGTTGATGCGGTAGCCGTACAGGCTGTCGGCCCAGCGCACATGCCCGTGCAATTGGCGCGCGTAGGGATCGAGCAGCAGTTTGTTTGGATTGAAGCGGTGGCCGCTCTCCGGCTGGTACGGGCCGTAGGCACGGTAACCGTACAGCGCGCCTGGATGCACGCCGGGGATGTAGCCGTGCCAGATCTCATTGGTACAGTGCGGCAGGGAACAGCGCGCGACTTCGTGCTTTCCCGCCGGGTCGAAGAAGCAGATCTCCATCTTTGCCGCATTCGCGGAGAAAACGGCAAAGTTGGTACCGATACCGTCGTAGGTGGCTCCCAGCGGGTACGGCGACCCCGGCTGGACGGGGGCAAGCGGCAGGCTCAGCGGCGCCATGTGCGCAAGGGTTTGAGCACGACCGTCGCGAGCGGCGGCAGCCGCAGCATGAGCGACTGCTCCATGCCGTGCGCGGGCTCGGCATCGGCGTCGATGCGCTCGTCGCTGCCCTTGCCGCTGCCCTTGCCGCTTCCGCCGTAGACCGTGGCGTCGCTGTTGAGCACTTCGGTCCAGCTGCCGCCTTCCGGGACGCCGACGCGGTATTGCTCGCGCGGCACCGGCGTCATGTTCATCACCACCAGCAGAGGCGGGTCACCCTGCTCGCCTCGCCGCAGATATGCGAACACGCTGTTGCTGCTGTCGTCGCCGATCACCCAGGCAAAGCCCTCGGGGCTGTGATCGAGCCGGTGCAGCGCGGGTTCGGCCGCATACAGCCGGTTCAGGTCGCGCAGCAGGCGTTGCATGCCGCGATGCGGCGGGTTGTCGAGCAGGCTCCAGTCGGGCGAGCCGTCGTGGTTCCATTCCAGCGGCTGGGCGATCTCGCAGCCCATGAACAGCAGTTTCTTGCCGGGATGGGTCCACATGAAGGCGAGATAGGCGCGCAAGTTGGCCATTTTCTGCCAGCCGTCGCCGGGCATCTTGTTGAGCAGCGAGCCCTTGCCGTGCACCACCTCGTCATGCGAGATCGGCAGGATGAAGCGTTCCGAGAACGCATAGATCAGCCCGAAGGTCAGGTCGTGGTGATGGTGCCGGCGGTGGATCGGATCGGTGCTCATGTAGCGCAGCGTGTCGTGCATCCATCCCATGTTCCACTTGTGCGTGAATCCCAGGCCGCCCTCTTCCACCGGCGCGGAAACGCCCGGCCAGGCGGTGGATTCCTCGGCGATCATCAGCGCGCCGGGGCAGCGCTGCGCAACGACCTGGTTCAGGTTGCGCAGGAAGGCGACGGCTTCCAGGTTTTCGCGTCCGCCGTGGACATTGGGCACCCATTCGCCGGCCTTGCGGCTGTAGTCGCGGTACAGCATGGACGCCACCGCATCCACCCGCAGGCCGTCCACGTGGAAATGCTCCAGCCATTCCAGCGCGCTGGCGATCAGGAAGGCGCACACTTCGTTGCGGCCGAGGTTGTAGATGAGCGTGTTCCAGTCCTGGTGGTAGCCTTCGCGCGGGTCCTGGTGCTCGTACAGCGCGGTGCCGTCGAAGCGCGCGAGCCCATGCGGATCCGAGGGGAAATGCGCCGGCACCCAGTCGAGGATGACGCCGATGCCTTCCGCATGGCAGCGGTCGACGAAGGCGGCGAACCCGGCCGGCGAGCCGAAGCGCGCGGTCGGCGCGAACAGGCCCAGCGGCTGATAGCCCCAGGAGCCGCCGAACGGATGCTCCATGACCGGCAGGAATTCGATATGCGTGAAGCCCATGCCCTTGGCATACGGAATCAGGCGATCGCCGAGCTCGTGCCAGTTCAGGCTGCGGCCGTCTTCTTCCAGGATGCGCAGCCAGGAACCTGCGTGCACTTCATAGATCGACATCGGCGCGTTGGCTCCCTGCCGTTGCGCGCGGCTGGCCATCCAGGCATCGTCGGTCCAGCGGAACGGCATGTCCGAGGGCACCACGGACACTGTCGACGGCGGCATCTCGGAAGCGCGGGCGACCGGGTCGGCCTTGAGCGGCAGCACATTGCCGTCGATGCCGACGATTTCATACTGGTAGCGCGCACCGCTGCGCAGGCGCGGGATGAACAGTTCCCACACGCCGGCCTCGAAGCGCAGCCGCATCGGATGGCGCCGTCCGTCCCACAGGTTGAAATCGCCCACGACGGACACGCGCCGGGCGTTCGGCGCCCACACCGCAAAGCGGGTGCCGGCCACGCCGTCGATCGTCATCGGGATCGCGCCGAGACAGCGGCCCAGTTCGCGGTGAGTGCCCTCGCGCAGCAGGTGCATGTCCAGCTCGCCCAGCAGCAGCGGAAAACGGTACGGGTCCTCGGTGTACTGCACATGCTCGCCGCCGGAAGCGGTCGGCCAGGTGATGCGCAGCAGGTAATCCTGGCCGGGCGAAAGCGTGGGCGCGCCGCTCACGAACAGCCCGGTCTGGTTGACGTTGTAGAGCGACTCCAGCAGCACGCCGGCCGCATCGTTGCCCGGCTCGCGGCTAACGACATCGACCGCCAGCGCGCCCGGCTGGAAGCTGCGGACCACCATGCGCTCGCCGGCCCGGTGCGGGCCGAACAGCGCGAACGGATCCGTCAACTGTCCATGGACGACGGCGTCGATCGTCCTCTGGTCGACGACGGTCAGTTCCTCGGTGTGCTCAACCATTCGACGGTTCTCCTTCTGAAACGCTTAGCAGTTCATCCGCGATCTTTGCCAGTCCGTTCATCGGCACCGGTAGCCATGTCGGCCGGTTCGCCGCTTCGTAACAGACCTCGTAGGCGGCCTTTTCCAGCACGAACAGCTGCAGCAGGCTGCCCTCCGCCTCCGGCGAGACCTGGAAGGCGCCGTTGTAGGCGGCGGCACGATAGGCATCGAGGAAGACGGACTGGGAGGTCGGGGCGAAGCGGCGGATGATGTCCTGCTTGCGCAGTTCGCCGGCTTCGTCGAGATCGGCCGGCCCGGCGATGTTGGCAAAGGCGGCGGCGTAGTCGAACGAACGCAGCAGCCCGGCCACGTCGCGCAGCGGGCTGGACTTCTCGCGCCGTTGCTCCAGCGGCTTGGCCGGTTCGCCTTCGAAATCGACGATGTAGACATCGCCGTGCGCCACCAGCACCTGGCCGAGGTGGAAATCGCCGTGGATGCGGGTGCGCAGCGTGCCGACGCCGGCGGCGGCCAGCGCATCGAGCCGGTCCAGGAGCTGGTCGCGCTGGCTTAGCAGGCGCGCGGCGCGGCGCGACTCGGCTTCGTTGGTCCATTCGGTCTTGCCTTGCAGGGCGGTGAAGGCAGCTTCGAGCTGCTTGCGGGCGCACTGCGCCCACAGCTCGGCGTCGTCCGCAGTCGCCACTTCGGGCGCGAAGTCCGGGTTGTCGCTTGCGGACGAGAGCGCGGTGTGCATCTCGCCCAGGCGCTTGCCGAGGTTGCTCGCCAGGCTGAGCATTTCGTCCTGCGGATGCGAAATATCCTGGGTCGTTTCCGCCGCGGCCGCCGGCTCGGGAATCGCCACCTGCTGCACCCAGCGGGCCAGCGTGTCCAGCACCCATTCCCAGGCATCGCCCTGGTTATGGATGAATTCCTGCACCATGATCATGGTGTAGCGCGTGCCGTCGGTGGCGATGCGCGTGACTTCGCCGTACATGCACGGCGCATTGGCATAGCCGAGCGAGGTGAGGTAGCGCCCCATCTCCGCTTCCGGATGCACGCCTGGCAAGAGACGGCGGATCACCTTCAACACCAGCTTGTCCTCGATGATCAGCGAGCTGTTCGACTGCTCGGCCGACAGCCGCCGGATCGGGGGTTCGGCGCTCAGTTCCACGGCGTCGATTTTCCCGGTGGGCAGGAAGTGCACCTCACCGTCGCCCGAGGGCAGCTTTGCGCGTGCCCGCAGCTGTTCGATGATCACGAAGGAGAAGGAATCGAGCACCCAGGCATCGGTGAGCAGGCCCACGTAGCGGCCGCGCCGCGCGCGGGCGAGCGCGAGCTGCTGCGGCATCGCGGTGACGATGTCTTCCTCCCGGATATAGCCCAGCGGCAGCAGGTAACGGTTGGTGCCGCCGGTCGTCACGGTTTCGACTTCCGCCAGCATCGACGGCATCACATGCGGACGGGCCGTCGCGCCCGGCAGCAAGGTGGCGAGCGCGATGCGCGCGGTCTTCAGTTTTTCCTGCTTGCCGGCATACCAGCGCCGCTTGGGCAGGTAGACCGGCAGCGCCTCGTTCTCCAGGATATTGCGGCGCGGGGTTTCCAGCACTTCGGCGATGCCGTTGCGCAAAACCAGGGTCGCCAGTTCGGGCAGCGGCTCCGGGCCCGGGACGTGCCAGGGGGGCATACGCTCTTCGGGCGCGAGCAGGAACCAGTAGAAGCCGTACGGCGGCAGCGTCAGCAGGTAAGGCAGTTTGCCGATCGGCGGGAAGGCGGAGCCGCCGAGCATCTCGATCGGCACCCGGCTGGCATAGCTCGACAGGTCGAGTTCGACCGCCTGCGCCGAGCGCGAGACATTGGTCACGCAAAGGATGGTTTCGGTTTCCCCGTCGCATTCGTACTCGCGCATGTAGGCGAGGATGCGGCGATTGGCCGGGTACAGCAGCGTGAACTTGCCGCGGCTGAACGCGCAATGCTGCTTGCGCACCGAGAGCAGGCGGCGCATCCAGTTGAGCATCGAGTAAGGATCGGCGCTCTGTGCTTCCACGTTGACCGCCTGGAAACCGTAGATCGGGTCCTGGATGGGCGGCAGCACCAGCCGCGCGGGATCGGCACGCGAAAAGCCGCCGTTGCGATCGGACGTCCATTGCATCGGCGTGCGCACGCCGTCGCGGTCGCCGAGGTGGATGTTGTCGCCCATGCCGATCTCGTCGCCGTAATAAATGACGGGCGTGCCCGGCATGGAGAGCAGGAAGCTGTTCAGCAGTTCGGTGCGGCGGCGGTCGCGTTCCAGCAGCGGCGCCAGGCGGCGGCGGATGCCGAGGTTGATGCGGGCACGCTTTTCCGAGGCGTAGTAGTTCCAGAGGTAATCGCGCTCCTTGTCGGTCACCATTTCCAGCGTCAGCTCGTCATGGTTGCGCAGGAAGATCGCCCACTGGCAGGCGTCCGGGATTTCCGGCGTCTGGCGCAGGATGTCGGCGATCGGGAAACGGTCTTCCTGCGCCAGCGCCATGTACATGCGCGGCATCAGCGGGAAGTGGAAGGCCATGTGGCATTCGTCGTTGTTGCCGAAGTAGGGCAGCACGTCTTCCGGCCACATGTTGGCTTCGGCCAGCAGCATGCGCCCTGGATAGCTGGCGTCCAGTTCGGCGCGGATGCGCTTGAGGATGGCGTGGGTTTCCGGCAGGTTTTCGTTGGAGGTCCCTTCCCTTTCGATCAGGTAAGGCACCGCGTCCAGCCGCAGGCCGTCCACGCCGAGGTCCAGCCAGTACTTCATCACGCCGAGCACGGCCTTGAGTACCTGCGGGTTGTCGAAGTTCAGGTCGGGCTGGTGCGAATAGAAGCGGTGCCAGAAGAAGGCGTTGGCCACCGGGTCCCAGGTCCAGTTCGATTTCTCGGTATCGCAGAAGATGATGCGCGTGCCGGAATAGGCGCTGTCATTGTCCGACCAGACGTAGAAGTCGCGCGCCTTGGAGCCCGGCTTGGCCTTGCGCGCCCGCTGGAACCACGGGTGCTGGTCCGAGGTGTGGTTGACCACCAGCTCGGTGACCACGCGCAGTCCGCGCCGGTGCGCTTCGGCGATGAAACGTTTGGCGTCGGCCAGCGTGCCGTAATCCGGGTGCACGCCCTTGTACTCGGCGATGTCGTAGCCGTCGTCGCGCCGGGGCGACGGGTAGAACGGCAGCAGCCAGATGGTGTTGACGCCGAGGTCGGCAATGTAATCGAGCTTGTCGATCAGGCCTGCGAAGTCGCCGATGCCGTCGTTGTTGGCATCGTAGAACGACTTCACATGCACCTGGTAGATCACCGCGTCCTTGTACCAGGACGGGGCGCGGCTGAACGATTGCTCCGGTGAGGCCGACGTCGCGCCCGATGCGCGGCGTGCAGTCCTGCGGCGGTCCGTACTCATATCCATGTTCTACACTCACTTCTGTCGAACGCGCCAAATGGCATAAGGGCAAGCGAAAGGGTCCAGCCGCAGGTGCTGGTGCTTTCCGTGCCAGGTCAGGTGAATGTTGTTGACCAGGTCGTCGAGCTCCAGCGCGCCGTCGTCCGGCAGGCCGAACTCCCACAAAGGTACTTCCAGCGAGGTCTCATGCGCGGCGAACGGGTCGAGGTTGATCGCCACGAACACCACGTTGTCCCCGCAACGGCCGCCCTCGCCCGGCGGCGCCGTCGATTTGACGAAGAAAAGAATGTTCTCGTTCGACGCGTTGAGGAAACGGACATTCAGGTGCGTCTGCAGCGCCGGGTTTTCGCTGCGGATATGATTGAGCTGCGTGATTTCGTGGATGATGTTGCCGGGCCGGTTCCAGTCCCACGCCTTGATCTCGTACTTCTCCGAATCCAGGTACTCTTCCTTGCCGGGCACGGGCGTCCCCTCGCACAGCTCGAAACCGCTGTACATGCCCCATAGCCCCGAGAGCATGGTTGCGAGCGCGGCGCGGATGAGGAAGCCCGGGCGGCCGGAGCGCTGCAGGAAGTAAGGATTGATGTCGGGCGTGTTGACGAAGAAATGCGGCCGGAAAAATTCCTTCACCGGCGTCTGCGTCAGCTCGGTCATGTAGTCGATGAATTCCTGCTTGGTGTGCCGCCAGGTGAAGTAGGTATAGGACTGCGAATAGCCGATCTTGGCCAGCCGGTACATCATCTTCGGGCGGGTGAAGGCTTCGGACAGGAAGATGGTGTCCGGATAGCGCCCGCGGATGTCGCCGATCATCCATTCCCAGAACGGCAGGGTCTTGGTGTGCGGATTGTCGACGCGGAACACGCGCACGCCCTCCTTCACCCAGAACAGCACCGCGTCGCGCAGCGCGATCCACAAATCGGGCACCGCGCCGGCCGCATAGAAATCGACGTTGACGATGTCCTGGTACTTCTTCGGCGGATTTTCCGCATAGCGGATGGTGCCGTCGGGCCGCCAGGAAAACCAGTCCGGACGCTCCTTCAGCCAGGGATGGTCGGGCGAACACTGGATGGCGAAGTCCAGCGCCAGCTCCAGGCCGTGGCGTGCCGCCTCGACACGCAAATGCCGGAAATCCTCCAGCGTGCCGAGCTCCGGATGCAGCGCATCGTGGCCGCCTTCGTCGGAGCCGATGGCGTACGGACTTCCCGGATCGCCCGGTTCCGCCGTCAGGCTGTTGTTGCGGCCCTTGCGATGTTTCTTGCCGATTGGATGGATGGGCGTGAAATACAAGGTGTCGAAGCCCATGGCCTGGATGGCCGGCAGCCTTTTCTCGACATCGGCGAAAGTGCCGTGCCGCCTGGGATCGCCGCTCTGAGAGCGCGGGAACAGTTCATACCAGCTGGAAAAGCGCGCCGCGGTGCGTTCGACATCGATGCGCATCACCGGCTCGCTGCGTACCGCGAAGGGCCGCGCGTCGGCGGCGCGCATGGCTTCCAGCATCGGTTCCGACAGCAGTGCCGCGATACGCTCGGCGTCGCGCGCCGCCGCCTTCGTCTTGTCGCGTGCCACCTTGAGCGACTTGGCGAAGGTTTTCAGACTCGCAGCCGCGTCCTCGATGCCGCTTTCCTGCGCATGCGCGAGCGCCGCCTCGACCAGCAGCCGGCCCTCCTCCAGCTCGACGCCGACGTTCAGGCCGGCCGTGGTTTTCTTCTCCAGTTCGTCGCGGTAGGTCGCGAATACATCGCGCCACGCCTCCACCGCGAACAGGTGGCGCCCGACACGCGTGAGCGGCAGCGTTGCCGCCCAGCGGTCATTGCCGATCGGATGCATGCGTATTTCCTGCCACTCGGCTTCGTCGGCGGTGCGCCAGAGTGCGATCACAGCCAGCTTGTCGTGGCCGTCGGCAAAGACATCGGCTTCGATGCTCACCGATTCACCGACCGTGCGCTTGACAGGGAACTTGCCGCCGTCGACCGAGGGCGACACCGCCTCGATTGCGATGCGCGACGCCTTTGCCGCCGCCGTCACCGCTTGCTTGCCGCGCGGCGGCGGCAACAGGACCGGGGCGCGCATGTGCACGGCGAACATCTGGAAATCCGCGCCCTCCAGGTCCAGCTCCCCATCGGCTTGGGTGTCATTGCCCGAGGGCCAGATGCGGCTGTGGCGCACATAGCCGCCGGCGCGTTCGAGCAAGCTGGGCCCGGAAATCGAACAAGGCCGGGCCGTGTCGGCGTTGGCTACTGCCAGCAAGGCCGAGCGCGGCGCGTCGGGCGCTGCGCTGGCGTCGCGCAGCAGCATGGCGGCACCGGCACTCGGGCTGCTGATGATGCGGAAGGGATTGCCATAGAAGCCGCCGCCTGCGGACGCGATGAAGCCGTTGGCCTGTGCGATTTCCGCGGACAGGTCGAACGGCGCATGTGCCTGCACGTCATTCCAGGCCGGATGTCCGCCGCGGGATGCGGCCACACCGGACTCGCCGTACTCGAAGCCCATGGTCACCAGGATGCCGTTGCCGGTGGCCGCAGCCAATCCAAGCGCGCGCAGGAAAACGCGGCGGCGCACCAAGACTTCTTCGTTGCCGGTGATGCGGCCGGCGACCGGTTCGTCCGGACTGTCCGGAAAGGCGATCGGCGGCGCGATACGCTCCAGCCGCAACTGTTCGTCCGCCAGCCAGCGCGAGCGGTAGTCCCACCATGCCCCGGATGAAAAGGTGGCGTCGAAGCCGCAAGCGTCCAGCGCATCGATCTGCGCCGGCGTACAGCCGGGCGTCCATGCGAGGAAGCGCACCTGGGCGTGCGTTTGCTTCACGGCGCCGATGAGGTTTTTCCAGAAGGCAGCGGGAACATCGGCCAGGCCCATGCAGCGAAACCCGGCCGCGCCCGCGGCGCTTGCCGCGAGCAGCCGTTCGCGCCAGAACGCGCCGAGCTGTTCCACCACTTCCGCGTGCTCGACGCGCAAGCGCCGCAGGCCGGGGCGCCGCACGATGCGGCGGGGATCGGGCAGGTCGTCTTCCGGCGCGCCTTGCTCGAACCATTCGGGATGGCTCTCGGCGACGCTCGCATCTTCGCCGGTGGTGCGCACATCGACATCCAGCAGCAGCGTCAGCTTTCGCTTCGCGCAGGACTGTGCGAGCGTGCGCACCTCGCTGTCCGCCGGGACCATCACATGATCGAAGCCCAGCTCCGCGCATCGCTGCAGGAGGATGTCGAGTGCCGAGGTGTCGCCGGGAAGTCGTGGATCGAGATAGTAGATCCGTGGAAGGAAGGGCTTCGCTTGTCGCATTGTCGTCGTTCGAATTGCTTTGGTTGCGAAAGTTGCACGAAGCCCCGCGAGCGTGGCTGTGCGAATCATTTTCAATAGAGCAGGCAACGCGACAGTTTGTTCGCGAAAAGACATTCAGAAATCGCAACCAAATCGCAAGCTTGAAGCGGGTGCATTGCAAGAGCTGCCACGAAACAGCGCCAATCAGTTGCGAAGAGGGAACAAATAGGGCCGTTCTTGCCTCTACGACATTGCGCAATTCCCGGTGGCAACACATATTTGCTGGGAGCCCGCCTGTGCCGCACCGGCAGGACGGCAATGTTTTGTGAGGCAGTCAATGATCATTTATCAGGTATACCCGCGCAGTTTTAGCGATTCGAACAACGACGGCATCGGCGACCTCGCAGGCATCGAGCAGAAGCTTTCCTATATCAAGAGCCTCGGCGTCGACGCCATCTGGATCAGTCCCTTCTTCAAGTCGCCGATGAAAGATTTCGGCTACGACGTCGCCGATTACCGCGCCGTTGATCCCATCTTCGGCAGCATGGATGACTTCAAGCGCCTGATGCGCAGCGCGAAGTCGCAGGGGCTCGGCGTCATCGTGGACATGGTGATTTCGCATACCTCCGAAGAGCACGGCTGGTTCAAGCAGAGCCGCGCGCGCGAGAACGGAAAATCGGACTGGTACCTGTGGGCCGACCCCAAGCCGGACGGCAGCCCGCCCAACAACTGGGTATCGGTGTTCGGCGGCCCCGCGTGGCGCTGGGACGCGGAGCGGCGGCAGTATTACTTCCACTCCTTTCTCTCCAGCCAGCCCGACCTCAACATGCACCACCCGGATGTGCAGGACGCGGTGCTGGCGGAAATGGATTTCTGGCTGGACATGGGTGTGGCCGGCTTCCGCTTCGATGCCTGCAACCACATCTTCCAGGACCAGTCCCTGCGCAGCAATCCGCCGCGCGAGAACACGGCCGAAGCCTTGCATCCCTACGGTTTCCAGGTGCATCTGTATGACCAGGGCCGTCCCGAGATGCTTCCCTTCCTCGAGCGCATCCGCAAGCTGCTCGATGCCTATGGCGCGTTCAGCCTGGCCGAGGTCGGCGGCGTCGATCCGCTCAAGCTGATGGGACAGTACACGCAGCCGGGCCGCCTGCATTCCGCATACAGCTTTGCACTGATGCGGCCGGATTACAGCGCGGCCTATGTGCGCAATGTGATCGCGACGCTGGAAGAGCACATCCATCCGTCCAGCGCCGCCTGCTACGCGATGAGCAACCACGACAAGCCGCGGGTGGCGACGCGCTGGCTGCAGGGCCGCGACCCGGTTGACACAGCCAAGGCGCATTTCGCGATGCTGCTATGCATGCGCGGCGATATCTGCATCTACCAGGGCGAAGAACTCGCCCTGCCCCAGGCCGACGTGCCCTACGAACGGCTGCAGGATCCGTTCGGCATTTCATTCTGGCCCAAGTTCAAGGGCCGCGACGGATGCCGCACGCCCATGCCGTGGGATGACGCGCAACACGGCGGCTTCAGCACGGTGGAACCCTGGCTGCCGGTCGATCCGTCGCATCTCGCACTGAACGTGGAAAGCCAGGAAAACGACGAAACATCCATGCTGCGCTTTGCGCGCGAGATGATCGCCCTGCGCAAGGCGCGGCCCGAACTGGACAAGGGCCGCATCGCCTTCATCGACGCACCCGAAGGCGTGCTTGCCTTTACGCGCACGCATGAAGGCCGGCGCATGACTTGCGTGTTCAACATGGACGGAGTGACAAGGAAAGTGCCCGGCATCGATGCGGATACCGTGGTGCTCAGCCAGCACGCCGCATGGGACGGAAGCGCGCTGACGCTGGGGGTGAGCGGTTTCTGCCTCTTTGCGGGGTGAGCAATTTAATGCTTCGGCATGGCGGTTTGACACAAATTCACGGAAGCTATGTCTCTCATTCGTAATCGAAAGTATCGCCGCGGCGGGGTGCTTTCTATACTGTGGATGCATGATCCATGCATCACTTGAGAGGACACAAAAATGTCAACCGCAACCATCACCATGCCCCATGCCCTGGTTACCGCCGTGCGTGCAATGGGCCATGGCATAGCCGCGTCTACCCATGCGGCTTTCGACCGTATCGGAAACGCACTCACCCACAGCATCGTGGAAAGCCGTCGCGAGCAGGAAGAAGCCTACCTGGCCGAAGCCACCGATTGCTGTGACCTGGAACGCCGCATGCGCGACCTGGAGCACAGCCAGCGCGGCGCGCTGACCTGGCTCTCCTGACGGGCAACCGACCGGGCAAGCCGTGATCCGGATTTCTTGATCCAGATCATTTGCCCGGAGCGCCTGCGGAGCGGTAATACGCAGTGCCATGACCAAGAAATTCCCACTCCATCCCAAGCATCCCGAGCGTGTCTGTTGGGGATGCGACAAGTACTGCCCCTCCGACTCCCTCGCCTGCGGAAACGGCTCGGAGCGCACCCAGCACCCGGTCGAGCTGTTCGGCGAAGACTGGCACGAATGGGGACTTGAATCGGAAGCAGGAACGTCGAGCGAGGAAAAGTAATTCTTCGTCGCAACACTTGTTACGAATCAATTCAATTCTTGAACCGCCGGACAATACAGCGCTAGAGTGGTTTCAGGGAGGTGGTCGGTCGCCTGCCATCAACAAGTGCGAAACAAGGAAGCAAGATGAGAATGATGAGGTTCATGCACCGCGACGATTCGGCCTGGGAAATGGGCGACCTCGCCTACGAACTCGAAGACACGATCGAGACCGGCGCGATCAAGGCGCGCAACCTCGGCCTGGCCCCGGGATCGGACAGCTACGCGGCATTCATGACGGCGTTCTCGCGCCGGGTGCGCAGCAAGAAGGTGTCTGAGCGCAGGGATGTGATGGGGGAAGTCAGTTTGGCGTAGGTTGGGCGGTGCCTTTTGAGGTTCGCTGCGGTATACGCGCGCTACGGTCCTTTATCCTGATGGTGCGTTTCGTTGCGCTCTACCTACACTACGGCCGTATATAAAGAATCGTAGGGTGGGTAGAGCGAAGCGAAACCCACCAAAACCACCTTCTACCGCCCCTCATAATTAATCCCGAGCGCCTCCGCCAATGCCGAGCAGGCCGCCCGCGCTTCACTTTCCCTGTTGCCGTAGCCATTGCGAAAACGGAGGACTTCCTCCGCATCCCCGTCCGGGGACCCGACTTCGATCACGAGGTCGGGCAGGTCTTCGCGCACGCCGCACCATGCAATCCCGGCGAGCACGCGCCGCCTCGTGCGCAGCGGCACCGAGAACACCCACAGCGTGCGCGTGATGCAGCCCTCCTCCTTGTCCACCGATATCGTGCGCCGCAGGCCGAAACTTGCGGCGGCAACGAGCGACACCAGCACGGCGACGGCCACCGCAGCGCCTGAAAACCCCGACAGCCTCGCAAAGTGGAAGGCGAACAGGATGATGACGATCACGGCCATGCTGTGAACGGCACGGTTCACGACGGCGGGGCCGGGCAAGGGGAGGACGTGTTTCATGGGGCTGCGGAAGGAATGCGGGGCCCCAGTATATACGCGCCGCTATTCGGGCGGCTGCAAGGGCTTCGGTATCCGGTTCGCGAACACCAGTACGCTGTGCCCCGCCACTTCGACCGTGGAATCATCCGCCTCTGCGATGGGGGCATCGCCATCGGCGCTGTTGACCAGCAGGTGCCAGGTGCGCCGCTCACCCGGGAAGGTGAAGGTGATCGCATCGTGGCCGCCGTTGATGAAGGTCTGCACGATGTCGAGCTTGCCGTCGTCGGCGATGCTGGCCCGCTGCACGGAGAGCGCGCGCGCTTCCGGGTTCTGCCAGGCTTCCGGCGACAGCTCTTCGCCGCGTTCGTCATACCAGGAAATGTCGCGCAGGCCGGGCGCAATCTCCTCGCCATGCAGGAAGCGTTGCGACTGCAGGGAAGCGAAGCTGTGCCGCAGCGTCATCAGCCGGACCACATAGGCGATCAGCGACTGCCCTTCCTCCGTATGCGCCTGCGCCCAGTCCACCCACGAGAGTTCGTTGTCCTGGCAATAGGCATTGTTGTTGCCCCCCTGGGTACGGCCGAATTCGTCGCCGGCCAGCAGCATGGGCGTGCCCTGCGCCAGCGCCACCGTGGCCAGGAGGGCACGCCGCACCCGGTTGCGCAGCTCGAGGATGGCCGGATCGTCGGTCCGGCCTTCCACGCCCCAGTTGTTGCTGTAGTTTTCCGAATGGCCGTCGTTGTTGTTTTCGCCATTCGCTTCGTTGTGCTTTTCGTTGTAGCTGACGACGTCCTGCAGGGTGAAGCCATCGTGCGAGGCGGCGTAGTTGATCGATGCCCACGGCTTGCGCCGCCGGCGGTTGAACAGGTCGGCGGAGCCGGACAGGCGTGCGGCAAGGTCGGCGCGCTGGCCGGGGTCGCCACGCCAGAAGCGGCGCACGCCGTCGCGGAACTTGTCGTTCCATTCCGCGAAGCCCGGCGGATGGTTGCCGAGCTGGTAGCCGCCGGGGCCGATGTCCCAGGGTTCGGAGATCAGCTTCAGGCGCGACAGGACGGGGTCCTGCAGGATGGCGTCGAAGAAGCCGGAACCCGGATCGAAGCCTGCGCCCTCGCGCCCCAGCGTGGCGCCGAGGTCGAAGCGGAAGCCGTCGATGTGGAAGGACTCGGCCCAGTAGCGCAGCGAATCCATCACCATTTGCAGCACGCGCGGGTGGGAGACGTTGAGCGTATTTCCGCAGCCGGTCTCGTTGATGTAATAGCGCTCGTTGCCGGGTACCAGCCGGAAGTAGCTGGGGTTGTCGAGGCCGCGGAAGCAGAGCGTCGGCCCCATCTCGTTGCCGCTGCCGGTATGGTTGTAGACCACGTCAAGGATGACCTCGATACCGGCCGCGTGCAGCCGGCGCACCGCAAGCCGCATGTCGTTCAGCCCGCCGCCGGACAGGTAGGCCGGCTCGGGGGCGAAGAAGGAGAACGGGCTGTAGCCCCAGTAATTGCGCAAGCCTTTTTCCAGCAGGAAGCGGTCCTGCAGAAAGGCGTTGACCGGCATCAGTTCCAGGGTGGTCACGCCCAGCTTCAGCAGGTGTTCGATGAAACGGGGATTGGCGAGCGCAGCGAAGGTGCCGCGCAGGTCCGCGCGCAAGTCGTCGCGCAGGATGGAGATGCCGCGCACGTGCGCTTCGTAAATGACCGTCTTCGACCAGGGGACGTAGGGGCGGCGATCGTCGCCCCAGTTGAACTGGTCTTCCACCACCACGCATTTCGGCATGGCCTGCGCACTGTCGCGTCGGTCGAAGCTCAGGTCGCCGCGGGGTGACCCGAGCCGGTAGCCGAACAGCGCATCCGACCAGCGCAGCGGGCCGGACAGCAGACGCGCGTACGGATCGATCAGCAGCTTGTGATGGTTGAAGCGGTAGCCGCGCTGCGGGTCGTACGGACCGTGGGCGCGATAGCCGTACAGCAATCCCGGGCTGGCCTCCGGCAGGTAGCCATGCCAGACCTCGTCGGTACAGTCCGGCAGCGGCAGCCGCCCGACTTCCTTGCGTCCGGCGGCGTCGTAGATGCACAGTTCGATCTTTTCGGCATTGGCCGAAAAGACGGCGAAGTTGACGCCCTGTCCGTCGTAGGAGGCGCCCAGGGGAAAGGGGCGTCCGGGCGACAGGCGGTCAGGGATTTCGAAAAACATGTGTCATCTCTCCATGCGAGGCAGTAACTGTCTTTCGGTAGGAGTGTTGTCGTTCATTTAAGTTGCCTGGGACCCCCAATATCATGCAGTCATGTAAAGCAGGTCTTCGGAAACGATGAGCTTCACCGGCGGGTCGAAGGCGGTCTTGGCTGCAGTGGCGGCGACTTCGCGATAGACGGAAATGTATTCCTGCGCCGGCTGTTCCCATGAGAAGTCGGCCGCCATCGCATTGCATTGCATCGCGTGCCAGCGGCTCGGGTTGGCATAGAGCGCGAAGGCGCGGCTGACCGCGGCCGTCATGCTGTCCGCATCTTCTCCGTCGAACAGGATGCCGCTGGCGTCCTTGGGCGGTGCGCCGGACAGTCCGGCGTCGACAATGGTGTCGATGATGCCGCCCACGCGCGACGCGACCGGGATGGTGCCGTAGCGCATGGAATACAGCGGCGTCAGGCCGAAGGGTTCGAAGCGGCTGCCGTGCAGCAGCATGTCGGCGCCGGCATGCAGGGCGTGCGCGCGCTGTTCGTCGTATCCGATATGCACCCCTACCCTGCCCGGGAAATGCTTTGCGAGCGCGGCGAGCCCGGATTCATACCCGTGGTCGCCTCGGCCGAGGATTACCACCTGCGCACGCGGAAAACGCTTGAGCACCTCCGGCAGCGCGACTTGCGCGACATCGGCCATCTTCTGGTGCGTGATGCGGCTGCCCAGCGCCAGCACGGGCGCGAAGGGATCGGCCGGCAGCCCGAACAGGGACTGCAGCTCGCGCTTGCAGACCGTCTTGCCGCGCAGGTCGACGAGGGAAAACGGACGCGCGATCAAGGGATCGTCGGCGGGATTCCAGGTCGCGGTGTCGACGCCGTTGCGGATCGCACGCAGATCTTCGCGCCTCGCCATGAGCAGGCCGTCCATGCCGTGTCCGAAACGCGGCGTGAGGATTTCCGATGCATAGGAATGGCTCACGGTCGAGATGCGGTCGGCAAAGCGGATGCCGGCCTTGAGGAAGCCGAGCTGTCCCCAGTACTCGCAACCGTCGGCGTTGCGCATCTCGGGAGGAATGCGCAGCGCGTCGGCATGGGCCATCGGATAATTGCCCTGGAAGGCGAGGTTATGGATGGTGAGCAGCGTCCCGATCCCTTGCACGCCGCCGAGTTTCAGCAGCATCGGCACCAGTCCGGCATGCCAGTCGTTGGCATGCACGACATGCGGCGGGGCGAGCGCCGTCTTGCCGCTGCAGATTGACACGGCTGCGTGGCAGAGCGCGCCGAAGCACAGCGGATTGTCGGCATATTCCGCGCCGTCGGCATCGACATAGGGATTGCCGGTGCGCGCATCGAAGCCTGGGGTACACAGCAGGATGACGGGCACGCCGCTGTCGGGCATGGTGCCGGCGAGCAGGCGCCCCGGCCCGCCCGGAAGGTCGGGCAGGATGGCGGCATCCTGCAGGCCTGATGCGGCTTCCAGCGCCGCCGGATAGCCGGGCATCAGGATGGAGGCATCGATGCCGCGCTTTCGCAGGGTGCGCGCCAGGGAACTGATGACATCGGCGAGGCCGCCGGTTTTAACGAGGGGAACAGCTTCTGAGGTGACGATGAGAACGCGCGCGTTCAATGTGCAGGCTCCGGATTCTTGGTCTTCTTTGAAACCCGGCGGATGGACTGGGAGGAGGTCGGGATGAATTTGGCATGCGGAATCGAAGCGCTCAACGGCTCCTTCCCCCTTTCATGGGGAAGGCTGGGATGGGGGTAGTGAGGTCGATTACACGACAGCGATTGCTCAACCTCACTACCCCCACCCTAACCCTCCCCCTGCAACAGGGAGGGAACCGCGCAGAGAGCACTCCGAGCTCCGCGAATTCATCCGGGCGCCCTACCAGAGCCGGGTACCTCGAAGAATTCCGAGGTGGCTTCAAGATAATTCGGCGGCGCCTTTGTCCACCTGTGTAAAATCAATTCTTCTCTGCCTTCAGTGCAAACCCGTTGCGGCCTTCCCGCCCGTCTTCGGGAAATCTCAAACGCATAAGGAATAAGGAATGAAGGATTTTGTTCATCTGGCCCTCGCCCTTGCCGTCGCTTTTGGCGGCACGCATTACGCCGCTGCCCAGGATTCTCAAAAAGGTCATGGGGCGCACGGCAGCCACGGTGCCGCGGCATCGGCAGAATTGTCTGCCGGTGAAGTGAAGAAGATCGACAAGGGCGCCGGCAAGATCACCATCAAGCACGGCAAGCTCCATCGCCTCGACATGGCGCCGATGACCATGGTGTTCCGCGTCAGCGATCCGAAGATGCTCGACCGTGTGCAGGAGGGGGACAAGATCCGCTTCGACGCCGATAACGTGAAAGGCGCGCTGACGGTGCTCAGGATGGAAGTGGTGAAGTAGGCGGACGCCACGCAAAACGGCCCGGAACGCGGGAACACCGTCAAGCTTGAATCCGCCGCCGTCATCCCGGCGAAAGTCGGGATCCAGTGTCTTGCGTGCGTTCGTTCAACGCCACTGGATTCCTGCTTTCGCAGGAATGACATCCTCTCTTTGCGACCTCAAGCAATCGGCGTTAGCGCAGAACGCAGGCCGGTTGCCTCGGGAAAAAGCGCTAGCCGCTGTTACTGCCCCGAGCTCCTGTTCAACACCTGGAGATTGTTGAACACCTGTTGCACCCCGGATACCTTGAGGGCGGTCTGACCGGCGTCCTCTTTCTGCTTTTCGTTGTCGATGAAACCCGACAGGATGACTACGCCGCGCGCCGATTCGACATTGACGGAGCGCGCGCTGCCGATCCCCGCCGTTTGGGAAATTTCCTGCTTGACGCGTGCATTCAGCTGCGCGTCCGGGTTTTGGGACGGTGAAGCGCAGGCGGCGAGGATCAGTGTGGCACCGGCAGCAAATACGATCTTCTTCATGGCAACTCCTTTCATGCTCATTGTTGGTTGTAAAAGGACTGAAAAGGACTGGCCATGTAAGACAGCGGCACGCCGGCGAAAATTTCCTTTTTCACATGGGCCGGCGGCGATTTCTTCTCTGCATCAGCGTGCGCGGGAGAGGATGACCAGCCATTTCTTCCACAGCAGCAGTTCAAGATGGCCGGGCTCGACGCCAGTGCTGCAATCGACGAGCGGATTGACGCGGTAGTAGCGCTTGCGGAAGTCGCGGCACACGAAAATCTCGCGGCGGCCGAAACGCAGCAGAAAGGAAGTCGGTGCGTATTCAAGGCCGAAACGTGCGCCGAAGGAATTGTTCAGGTGTGCCATGTCAGTCCTCCAATGATTCGTCGTTGATCGAGTTCTTACTTTAACACAACTACTGTATAAAACAACAGCCCTGTGCAAAAATCCAGTGTTGCCTGAAAGATCATCCTTTATTCATCCTTTCGGACGATTCCAAAGCCCGGATCCGGCTCCTAGGATGGACAAACAAGAAAGGTAACGAACGCCCGCAGAGGCGGAAAACCTGACAATCAAAAGGAGACAAACATGTCCTTTGCCTGGCGACAACTGCAATCTGCCATTCGCGCCCTGGCGGGCACGGGCGACCGCCGCGACCGCCTCCATGCTGCCCTGGGCAAGCTGATCAAGCTCAAGGCGCGCGACCTTCCCTCCGAAGTGGCGAACGATTTCAATGCATTGACTGAAGGAATCGCGCGCTTCCCCGTCAAGAACATCCCGCACGAAATCCGTTCTGAGATCGACCGTCTGAACGATGCGGAAGTGATGGAGAGCATCCGGAAAATCATGCGGATGTACGATGCGGTTGCAGCCTACCAGCCGCGTCCGGTGAAGCATAGCGGCGGCATGCGCAGCCGTGCCGCGCCGGCGCCATCCTGGCCCGTTCCCGCGCTGCACATCCTGGAAACACGGCAAGGCGCGTTCTTCCACGAGACTGCCTGAGCAGTCCTACAGGCCCTCGCGATAAGCGCCGGGATTCATCCCGGTCCACTCCTTGAATGCGTGGCAGAAGGAGCTTTGCTCCTGATACCCGAGCAGGAAGGCGATTTCCGCGAGGCTGAGCCGGTCGCGCTTGAGGTAGTCGATGGCGAGGTCGCGCCGGGTGCGGTCCAGCACCTGCTGGAATGTCACGCCGGCTTCGGCCAGCTTGCGTTGCAGGGTGCGCTGGGTGACGTTCAGTTCCTCGGCGATCGTAGCCAGCCGCACGCGGTCCTGGGCGAGATTGCGCACGATCGCGGCACGCACCTGGGCCACGATCCCGGCATCGGCCTGAGCGCGGCGCTTTTCCTGCAATAGCTGTTCGGCATGCTGCTGCAGCACCGGGTACAGGCCGACATCGGCATTGCGCACCGGCCAGGCAAGCAGCGCGGCGTCGAAGCGCGCGAGGTTGGCCTCGGCGCCGAAACGGAGCTTGTCTCCGAACAGGCGCCTGTGTTCGCTGCAGTCTTCCGGTTCGGCATGCGTGAAGCAGATCTCCGCCTGCGGCAACGGGCGGCCCGCCAGCCAGCTGCCCATGACCTGGATGCCCGCGAAGACGCTTTCAGCGAGGTGCCGGCTGGCGCCCGGCAAGGCGCTGTCCCAGCGGTATTCCGCCACATTGCCATCCAGCCGCAGTGCCGACCTGCCGAGATCGTGCGCCAGACCTTCGAAGCGCAGCGTCTGCTGCAATGCCTGGCCGAAATCGCGGCAGCTCAGGAGGATGAGACCGTACACGTTGTAGGCGCCCAGCTTCACGCATTCGCCGACATGCAGCCCGAAATGCGGATCGCCGGCCAGTTCGGCGCCAGCGTCCAGCAGCCGCGCATAGGCGCCGACCGGCAGCGCTTCCGGCAGAGGTGCCAGCGCCTCGGCGGGGAGTCCGGCGGCCTGCGCCAGCGCCGATGCGGACACGCCGCGCGCCGCCGACGCATCCAGCAATGGCTGCAGGTAGGGGCCGGCGACGATGCCCCGGCCTTGATCAATATCGGCGGGCGTCATCGTTGGCATGTTCGGACAAGTCTCGTGGCATGAATGCGCAATACAAGAAAGATGCAGATGAATAAGCTGCTGCCAAAGTATAAACAAAAGGAGCGGCAAGGTGAGACGATGGAATGGATGGGGCGACGACAACATCGAGTTCGCCCTGAACGAGGATGCGCTGCAATTCCTGCGCGAGCGCATCGGGCCGGGGACGGTGCCGCAGGACGCGAGCTTCGAGCAGGCATGCAGCGGGCTTCCGCAGAGCCGGTTGAAACCGCATCGCTTGATCGATACCTCCCCCCAGGTACGCCTGCGCAACGGGCTGGGCCAAAGCATGCAGGACTGGCTGCGCCTGCGCTACGGCGTGCCCGGCAACCTGCCCGACGGCGTTGCCTTTCCGGAGAGCAGCGAGCAGGTGCGGGAACTGCTGGACTATGCGGCGCGCCACGACGTCGCGGTGATTCCCTACGGGGGAGGCACCAGTGTCGTCGGCCATCTCAGTGCGCCCCGAGGCGAACGTCCCGTGCTGACCGTGAACCTGTCCCGGTTGTCCCGCCTGATCGACCTCGATACCGAAGCGCAGCTCGCAACCTTCGGCGCCGGCGTCGCCGGTCCCGACCTCGAAGCGCAGCTGCGGGCGCAGGGATACACACTGGGCCACTTCCCGCAATCCTTCGAATACTCCACGCTCGGCGGATGGGTGGTGACGCGCTCCTCCGGCCAGCAGTCGCTGCGCTACGGCCGCATCGAGCAACTGTTCGCCGGCGGCAGGCTGGAAACGCCGGGCGGCACCCTGCGCATTCCCACCTTCCCCGCCTCCGCAGCGGGCACCGATCTGCGCGAAATCGTGCTCGGCTCGGAAGGCCGCATCGGCATCCTGACCGAAGCAGCGGTGCGCATCTCGCGCCTGCCGCAATACGAAAGCTTCCACGCGGTGTTCTTCCCCAGCTGGGTCGAAGCCGAAACCGCTCTGCGCGAGATTTCGCAGGCGCGCTTGCCCTTGTCGATGCTGCGCCTGTCGAACCCGGTCGAGACCCTGACCACCCTGCGGCTGGCCGGGCACAAAACGCTGATCGGCCTGCTGGAGCGCTACCTGCGCCTGCGCGGATGCGGGCACAACAAGTGCCTGCTGCTGGTCGGCGTCAGCGGCGATCCGGCGCCGTCACGGCTGGCACTCGCGGCCGCGTTGCGCGTTGCGCGCGGCCAAGGCGGCATACATGCCGGCGAAGCGATCGGCCGCAAGTGGAAAGCCAACCGCTTCCGCAATGTCTACCTGCGCAATTCCCTCTGGAGCAACGGCTATGCGGTGGATACGGTGGAGACAGCCGTCGAATGGCCGAAAGTCTGGAACACCATGTGTTCCGTGGAACAGGCGGCGGGCCGCGCGCTCCGGGAAGACGGTGAGGACGGCGAGCGCCTGCATACCTACACCCACCTCTCCCATGTCTACCCGCAGGGCGCGAGCGTCTACACGACCTTCGTGTACCGCCTTGCCGGCAGTTTCGACAAGGACCTCGCGCGCTGGCGGCGGCTGAAGGCGGCGATGAGCGAAGCCATCGTCGCGGCGGGAGGCACCATCAGCCATCAGCACGGCGTGGGCACGGACCACGCGCCCTACCTCCCCGCGGAAAAAGGCGAAATCGGCATGGGCGCAATGCGCCAGCTGTTCCAGCATTTCGATCCGCAAGGACTGATGAATCCCGGCAAGCTGGTGGATGCCGATAATGAAGAGGCGAGCTCCCATGTGGCACGGAAACTGGCGTGAACGGCTGCCGGCCGAGGCCGGCGCGCGCGAATGGGACCTCATTGTCATCGGCGGCGGCATCACCGGCGCGGGCATCCTGCTGGAAGCGGCGCGCCAGGGATTGAAGACCCTGCTGGTCGAGCAGCGTGATTTCGCCTGGGGCACGTCCAGCCGCTCGTCCAAGCTGGTGCACGGCGGGCTGCGCTACATCAAGGAAGGCAAGCTGCTGCTGACGCGCGACTCGGTGCGCGAGCGCCAGAACCTGCTCAAGGAAGCACCGGGGCTGGTCGACCAGCAAGGTTTCGCCTTCGCCGACTACCAGGGCCGCAAGCCGGGCCGGCGGCTGTTTTCCGCCGGGCTGGCCTTGTACGACCTGATGGCCGGCCAGCGCTCGCGGCACTACCATGCCGCCGACGATTTCCTGCTCCTCGCCCCGCATATTCGCCGCGAGCAGCTCAATGGCGGCATGTGCTACGCCGACGCCAAGACCGACGATGCGCGCCTCGTGCTGCGCGTGCTGCAGGAAGCGCTCGATGCCGGCGGCCATGCGGTCAACTATGTCGCCGCCAGCCGCGTCCTTCGCGCAGGCGGCAAGGTGACGGGCGTGGAGCTGACCGACCAGTCGACAGGCGAGACCTTCACCGTCACGGCGCGTGCCGTCATCAACGCCACCGGCGCGTGGGCCGACAGGCTGCGCGAGGTTTCGCACGGCCGTCAGAAACTGCGTCCGCTGCGCGGCAGCCACCTCGTGCTGCCGGCGTGGCGGCTGCCGGTGGCGCAGGCGATCAGCCTGATGCATCCGCGCGATGGCAGGCCGGTGTTCATGTTCCCCTGGGAAGGTGCAACCCTGGTCGGCACCACCGACGTCGACCACGCCGCGAGCCTGCAGATCGAGGCGGCGATCACGCCGGAAGAATTTTCCTACCTGATGATGGCGATCGAGTTCCAGTTCCCGGAGCTGGCCATCCGCCCCGACGACGTGATTGCCACTTATGCCGGCGTGCGGCCGGTGGTCGACAGCGGCAAGGCCGATCCGTCGAAGGAAGGCCGCGATCATGCAGTGTGGCTGGAAGACGGCCTGCTCACCGTTACCGGCGGCAAACTGACTACCTTCCGCCTGATCGCGCTCGACGCGCTGAAACATGCGGCAAGCCTGCTCGGCGGCTGGCAGCCGGATCTGCGGCCCAAGCCGATATTCACGCGGTCCGCACCCCTGCCCCGTCACGCCGACCTGACCGTCTTGCAACGGCGCCGGCTCCAAGGCCGCTATGGCAGGCACGCTGCGCAAGTGGTCGGGCGCGCGCAGGAGGGCGAGCTGGCGGCGATCCCCGGCACCGAGACCCTGTGGGCAGAGCTGCGCTGGGCGGCGCGCACGGAAGCCGTGCTTCGTCTCGAAGACTTGCTGCTGCGGCGCACCCGCATCGGCCTGCTGCTGCCGGAAGGCGGCGCGGACCACATGCCGCGCATCCGTGCCATCTGCCAGCCGGAGCTGGAATGGAGCGACGCGCGCTGGCAGGCCGAACAGGATAACTATCTGGCACTATGGGAACGGCATTACGGCCTGCCGCCGCAGCATCTGCTGCCGGACTGGCGCAAGCCCGCATCCACGCTGCGAACCCGAAGCGCCTGACCGGAGGAACCCGCATGTCCGACTATCTCCTTGCCATCGACAACGGCACGCAAAGCGTGCGCGCCATCCTGTTCGACCTGCATGGCCATATCGTTGCCAAGTCCCAGGTCCATCTCGAGGCATACTTTTCAGATCATCCCGGCTGGGCCGAACATCGCGCCGAGGACTACTGGGAGGCGCTGTGCACCGCCTGCCAGCGGCTGTGGGCGCAATCGAACGTCCCGCCTGCCGCCGTACGCGGCGTCGCCGTCACCACGCAGCGCGGCACCGTCATCAATCTCGACCGCCAGGGCAAGCCGCTGCGCCCCGCCATCGTCTGGCTGGATCAGCGCCGCACGTCCGAGGTGCCGAAGATCAATCCGCTCTGGCGCGCAGCCTTCAAGCTGGCCCGCGTAGACAGTACGATCGATTTCTTCCAGGGCGAGGCGGAAGCAAACTGGATCAAGGCCAACCAGCCGGAGATCTGGAACAGCACCCACAAATACCTGCTCCTGTCGGGCTACCTCAACTACCGTCTCGGCGGCGAGTTCGTCGACTCCTCCGCTTCCCAGGTCGCCTACGTTCCCTTCGATTACAAGGGCCTGCGCTGGGCACCGTCCTGGGACTGGAAATGGCAGGCGATGCCGATCGAGCGGGGCATGCTGCCCGAGCTCGTCCCGCCCGGCACGGTCATGGGCAAGATCACTGCCGAGGCTGCCGCCGCTACCGGCATTCCCGCGGGAACGCCGTTGGTGGCCGCCGCGGCCGACAAGGCATGCGAAGTGATCGGCGCCGGCTGCCTTGAACCGCACATCGGCTGCCTCAGCTATGGCACCACCGCCACCATCAACACCACCAGCCGGAAATACATCGAGGTCACGCCCTTCATCCCGCCCTATCCCGCCGCCGTGCCGGGCGCCTACAGCACCGAGGTGCAGATCTTCCGCGGCTACTGGATGGTGAACTGGTTCAAGGAACAGTTCGGGCTGCATGAAAAGATGCGGGCGCTGGAGGAAGGCGTGGCGCCGGAAGAACTGTTCGACGAGCTCGTCAACGCCGTACCGCCGGGCGCCATGGGGCTGATGCTGCAGCCCTACTGGACGCCGGGAATCAAGCAGCCGGGGCCGGAAGCCAAGGGTGCGGTGATCGGGTTCGGGGACGTGCACAACCGGGCTCACCTGTACCGGGCGATCCTGGAGGGGCTGGCTTATGCGCTGCGCGAGGGCAAGGAAAAGATCGAGAAGCGCAGCGGCGTGCCGATCACATCATTGCGTGTGTCGGGCGGCGGTTCGCAGAGCGATGCGGCGATGCAGCTCACCGCCGACATCTTCGGTTTGCCGACCGCACGGCCACATGTGTACGAGACATCCGGGCTGGGTGCGGCGATCAATGCGGCGGCCGGGTTGAAGCTGCATCGTGATTTCGACACGGCCATCGCGGAAATGACGCGCGTGGGCAAGGTGTTCGAGCCGAAGCCGCAACACCAGCAGACTTACGATGCATTGTATTCGCGGGTGTACAAGAAAATGTATTCGCGGCTGGTGCCCTTGTATCAGCAGATACAGGAGATTACGGGATATCCGAAGTTGTCTTGAGGGGTGTTCTTTAAGTGCATGGTGGGGTGGATAGAGCGAAGCGAAACCCGCCATGCGACCATCGGACTATCCCCCACCCCGATAATCCATATCCCCCGCAGGCGCCGTCTGCCGCGTTGGCGGCGCCGGCACTCCTGCCGGCGTGGAGGGACTGCTGCCGAACAACCTGTCCCAGAACCCGCGTACCGGATCCACCCCTACCGACTGCACCGCATCTCCGCGCGTATATTCCTCATACATCAAGTCGCCGTCCACCTGCACCAGCCCGGCGGGCATCGGCCGCTGCGCCGGCGGCTTGCCCTTGAGCGCGGCGCGCATGTAATCGATCCACACCGGCAGCGCCACCGTGCCGCCATACTCCTTTCCGCCCAGCGAACGCGGCTTGTCGTAGCCCATCCACGCCACGGCGACGATATCGCTGCCGTAGCCGGCGAACCAGCCGTCCATTGCATCGTTGGTGGTGCCGGTCTTGCCGGCGAGGTCGCGCCGGCCGAGCCGCTGGCTGGCCGCGTAACCGGTGCCGGAGCCGACGACGTCGCGCAGCATGCTGTCGACCAGGAAGGCATTGCGCGCATCGAGCACGCGGGCATTTTCGTCGCCTGCGATCGACGGGCTGTTTTCCAGCAGCACGTTGCCCCGCGCATCAACCACCTTCTCGATCAGGTAAGGCGCGATCCGGTAGCCGCCGTTGGCAAACACCGCGTAAGCGCCGGCCATCTGCAGGGGCGTCACCGAGCCGGTGCCGAGCGTCATGGTCAGGTTGGACGGATGCTTGTCCTGGTCGAAGCCGAAGCGCCCGATGTGCTCCAGCGCGAACGGCGGGGAAATGGCCTGCAGGATGCGGATGGAGACCAGGTTCTTCGAGCGCTTCAGGCCGGTGCGCATGCTGACCGGCCCGTCGTAGACGCCGTCATCGTTCTGCGGGTTCCATGCCGGCCCGCCAGCCTCGGCCAGGCTGGTCTCAAGCGGGGCATCGTTGATCATCGTGCCCGGCGAAAGGCCTTTTTCCAGCGCCGCCGAGTAGATGAAGGGCTTGATGCTGGAACCCGGCTGGCGCCAGGCTTGCGTGACGTGGTTGAACTGGTTGAGATTGAAGTCGAATCCGCCGACCAGCGCGCGGAACGAGCCGTCGTTCGCATTGAGCGACACGAAGGCCGCCGACACTTCCGGCAGCTGGGTGATCCACCAGCGCTTCTTCGCATCCTGCGCCACACGGATCACCGATCCCGGCCGGATGCGGTTCTTGCTCTTGGCACTGAGCGATGAGGCCGCGAACTTCAGGCCCTCGCCGGTAATCTCGGCCACCTCGCCCGACAGCATCTCGGCGCGCACCGCCTTGGACGACGCCGAGAGCACGACGGCGGCGCGCAGGTCGTCGCTGTCCGGGTGCCGGGTGAGGATCTCGTCGACCGCCTGCTCCCGCTCTTCCTCGTCGGCCGGCAGCGCGATGTAATCCTCCGGTCCGCGGTAGCCGTGGCGGCGGTCGTACTCCAGCACGCCGCGGCGCACCGCCTGGTAGGCGGCATCCTGGTCGGCGCTGTTGAGCGTGGTGTAAACGGTGTAGCCGTGGGTGTAGACGTCGTCCTTGTACTTCTCGGCCATGTACTGGCGCACGATCTCGGCCGCATACTCGGCATGGGTCTGCATCAGGTAGCCCTTGCTGCGGACCTGGAGCTTTTCGCGCGCTGCCTGCTCGTATTGCGCGGGTGTGATGTAGCCCAGCTCGCGCATGCGCTTGAGAATGTATTGCTGGCGCTGCTTGGCCCGTACCGGGTTGGCCACCGGGTTGGCGGTGGACGGCGCCTTCGGCAGGCCGGCCAGCATCGCGGCTTCGGCGATGCTCAGTTCTCCGACTTCCTTGCCGAAGTAGATGCGCGCCGCGCTGCCGAAGCCGTAGGCGCGCTCGCCGAGGTAGATCTGGTTCATGTACAGCTCGAGGATCTGGTCCTTGCTCAGTTGCTCCTCGATGCGCCAGGACAGCACGATCTCCTGGATCTTGCGCGAATATTCCTTCTTCCGGCTGAGGTAGAAATTGCGGGCCACCTGCATGGTGATGGTGGAGGCGCCCTGCGAGCGGCTGGCGCCGAGGTTCATCAGGAAGGCGCGCGCGATGCCCGAGTAATCGACGCCGCCGTGCTCATAGAAATTGGCATCCTCGATGGCGAGCACCGCATTTTTCAGCACCTTGGGCATCTCGGCGATCGGCACGAAGTCGCGCCGTTCTTCGCCGAACTCGCCGATCAGCACCTGGTCGGCCGTATAGACGCGCAGCGGGATCTTGGGACGGTAATCGGTGATCGCGTCCAGCGAGGGCAGGTTGGGAACGACAATCAGGAAAACATACCCCGCCAGCAGCGCGCAACCGGCGGCGCCTGCGGCGGCAAGGATCATCAGGAATTGCAGGAGGCGTGACTTCACGGCACGCTTCCCCGAGCGAGACGACTTCGAACCGGCGGACGATTTTCGCGCCACTCCGTTCTCCCTTCGGCGAATGTGTAATACGCAACTTTAGCAGGCATTGCGGATGCAAGGCCGTAAGAAGATGTAACACGGAAGGGGCAAGGCCGGCGCGCAGCCGGCCATAGCGCTCAGTGGAGTTGCTGCTTGAGGGAGGAAATGGCCTTGCGCGCCTGTCGCACGGCGTTCTGTACCTGCACGTCGACATAGCCGCCTTGCGCGCAGGATTGCATTGCACGGTCGCCGATCTTTTCCAGCTTGCTCACGCATTGCCGGATCTGGTCGTCACTCTGGCCCTGTTCGGCCACCTGGATGGCATGGTCCGCCTCCTGCTCCAGTTCGCTCAGGCAGGTGCGCAGCCGGTCGGGTACATCGGGGCTCATTTCGCACATCTGGGCGGCAGCGTCGATGCACTGTTCCACCTGGGAAAAGCGGTCTCTGATCTGGTTCATTTGCATAGGCATGGGGACTCCTTTCCATTCTGTTACGTGGAGGCCGTTTGGTGCTTGCCCGTTGCATTAGTTCCGCGTGTAGAGCGTGCGTGTAATTTGTACATGAACGGGTGTAAAGACGTTCATGCGAGCCCCGCTGTCACCGGCGCTCCTTCATGGCAGGCATCTTGCTGCACTTTTCCTTCGCAGTGAGGAGGTTGAACGCGATGTTTTCCAATCGACACCCTTTCCGGGACCGCAGCGACGCCGGACGCCAGCTCGCCGCGGCCCTGCAATACCTGAAGGATTCCGACCCGGTGATCCTGGCCCTGCCGCGCGGCGGGGTTCCGGTGGCGTTCGAGGTGGCGCAGGCGCTGCACGCCACCCTGGATGTCTTCCTCGTCCGCAAGATCGGCGCGCCGTACTTCCCTGAGCTGGGCATCGGCGCGGTCGCCGAGGGCAACGAGCCCTTCTGCGTGATGAACGACGACCTCGTCTCGCGCACGCGGGCCGACGCGCGTTATGTGGAAGAGGAAAAGCAGCGGCAGTTCGCGGAAATGGCGCGGCGGCGCGAGCTTTACCGCGGCGGGCGCGAATTGACCGAGCTGCGCAACCGGGTGGTCGTCGTGGTCGACGATGGCATCGCCACCGGCGGCACGATGAAAGTCGCCTTGCAGGCCATCGCCGCGGCGGGACCGGAGCAGCTGATGTTCGCAGTCCCGGTCGCGCCCGCTGAAACGGTTGCCGCCCTCTGCGACCTTGCCGACGACAGCATCTGCCTGCTCTCGCCCGACGACTTCCGCGCCGTCAGCCAGTACTACGCGGATTTTGACCAGACCGGCGACGACGAGGTGATCGCGCTGCTGCGGCAGGCGGAATCCTTCAGCATGCCTCCCGCACCGGGTGCGGACGGAAAGGAAGTGATACGCCTGCGCCGTCCTCCGTCCGACCAGGCGGACGGCCGCTTCTGAACGCCCGTGCGCCGGCCAGAACATGAACGACAGTCCCTGCGCATGGCCGCCGGCCTGTTCCGGCCCGGCGAGCTGATGCGCGCCGGCTGCGCCGGGGCGGCCTTCTTCCTGATCCTGTGCAGCTACTACATCCTGCGGCCGGTGCGGGACGACATGGCGGTGCGCTTCGGCGCCGATCGCCTGCAGTGGCTGTTCAGCGCGACCTTCCTGTTCACGCTGCTCGTCGTGCCGCTGTTCGGGACGGTGGTGCGGGCCCTGCCCCGGCAGCGCGTGCTGCCGCTGGTCTATGGCTTCATCGTCATCAAGCTGCTGGCATTCCAGGCGGCATTCGCATCCACCTCCTCGCCGCTCGCCGCGGCCACCTTTTTCGTCTGGCTCAGCGTGTTCAACCTGTTTGTCGTGTCGCTGTTCTGGAGCCGGATGGGCGACAGCTTCTCGACCGAGGAATCGCACCGCCTGTATGGCTATATCGCGGCCGGCGGCACCTG
>Ga0196971_1000144_pt1 | contig 69861 bp, 53 predicted proteins | sample S1v_1013CmetaG_FD_148660 | JGI IMG/M metagenome (GOLD analysis project Ga0196971, IMG submission 148660) | Soil microbial communities from Anza Borrego desert, Southern California, United States - S1+v_10-13C | ecosystem: Environmental > Terrestrial > Soil > Desert | place: USA: California... | reverse complement strand
AGGTTTACGTCGATTGAGTTAGATATTAGGGGCCTGAAGGATATAATTTGATTTGGAGATTTGCGTAATACGTGAGCGGACCGGGGCTGCTTAGTATATACCTGCACTCATGTTGTTAAGAACACATAAAACTGATATCATTATACTATACTTAGTAAGAGACATTAAAGGTTTTGAACTAAGTGGGTTAATCCTTAATTGCAATTGGGGAAAACGATTTAATCAGGGATTGCACATAATATTAAAAGAATTGGGGGTGTAACGGATGTTTGGAGATTGGAGCCTGCTTACAGCGTTCCTGTATGTCTTGGGTCTGGTGCTGCTTATGGTGGAAGCACTGGTGCCAGGTTTCGGTGTTGCAGGGATAAGCGGTGTCATTCTGGTACTCGCCAGTGTTGTAATGATTTCCTCAAGCTTTTTCCAGGCTGTGCTGATGATGATAGGCACTATAGCTATAGCGGTTCTGCTGATAGTTGCCCTTTACAAGCTTGGATACGGAAAAGGCTATATCAAATCCATGATATTAAGCACCGAGCAGAAAAATGAAGAAGGTTATGTAAGCAGCAAAGGTAATGAGAAATATCTCGGTATGCACGGTATGGTAGTGACTCCCTTAAGGTCTGCAGGTACTGTACTTATTGATGGGAAAAGGCTTGATGCAGTATCCGAAGGTGAATATATCGAGAAGGACTTCGAGGTTGAGGTCATAAAGGTTGAAGGCAGCAGAATTGTTGTGAAGCGAGTATAATTATATAATTGGAGGTATGAAAATGGATATTTTGGTTTATGTAGTAACCATATTTGTCGTAATACTAGGACTGACGATATTCCTGAGTTTTGTTCCCTTAGGGCTATGGATTTCATCCCTGGCAGCGGGAGTAAATGTAGGAATATTCACCCTGGTGGGTATGAGACTCAGAAGAGTTGTACCAAGCAGGATTGTGAACCCCCTTATAAAAGCAAGAAAGGCCGGTCTTAATGTCAGTGTAAATCAGCTTGAAGCCCACTTGCTTGCGGGAGGTAATGTTGACAGGGTGGTAAACGCGCTGATAGCCGCACAGAGAGCGGAAATAGATTTAGGCTTTGAAAGGGCTGCAGCTATTGATCTTGCAGGCAGAGATGTTCTGCAGGCAGTTCAGATGAGTGTTAATCCGAAGGTAATTGAAACACCTGTAGTAGCAGCAGTGTCAAAGGATGGTATTGAAGTAAGGGCAAAGGCAAGGGTAACAGTGAGGGCCAATATAGAGAGACTGGTCGGTGGAGCAGGAGAAGAAACAATAATAGCCAGGGTTGGTGAAGGTATAGTAACTACAGTAGGTAGCTCCGAGACTCATAAGCTGGTGCTGGAGAATCCGGATCTGATATCAAGAACGGTTTTGGCCAAGGGTTTGGACTCAGGAACAGCCTTTGAAATACTCTCAATAGATATAGCAGACGTAGACGTAGGAAGGAATATAGGCGCCCAGCTGCAGACAGACCAGGCGGAAGCCGATAAGAGGATAGCTCAGGCTAAAGCGGAGGAAAGACGTGCCATGGCTGTTGCCAAAGAGCAGGAAATGAAGGCTGGAGTACAGGAGATGAGAGCCAAGGTTGTGGAAGCTGAGGCTGAAGTGCCTAAGGCGCTTGCGGATGCTTTGAGAAATGGGAAGATGGGTGTAATGGATTATTACCAGCTTCAGAATGTTCAGGCCGATACTCAGATGAGGGACGCAATTTCAAAAATAAACAAGAGTGACTCAATAGATAAGGAAAAGAAGTAGTCAGATATTCAACATCTCCATAAAGGAGGGATGTATTTGGAAGGCTTATTTGTGGTAGTGGCGATTGTAGTAGGCTTGCTTAACTTCGCAGCAAAGCAGCAGAGGCAGAACCAGAATCAGAATCAGGGCAATATGAAAAGACAGCTAAGCCAGAGGAGGCAGGAGCCTGTCCGGTGGAAGGAGCATATAGAGCAGCAGCTTGAAAGGGCTGCCGGAAGTGTGAGAAATATCCGGGATGAAAGTGCTGAGGGCAAGGTTCCATATATGCCGGAACAGGTGTCTGCTGATGACTATGAAGGTATTGAGCTGGAGGACAGAAGAAGTGAAGGTAGCCTGAACTATATAGAGCAGAGTAAAAGCTCTGAAGGTGAATGCGATGAGCATCCTGAGCACAGACAGCCAAGGAAGAAAGACAGGAAAGAGAAAAAGACTGCTCCTGCGGTTGAAGTATTGGAATCAGAAGAGAGCCCGATATTTGACCTGACAGAAGAAAGCCTGCTGAGAAGCATAGTCATGGCAGAGGTCCTGGGTCCACCCAGGGTAATAAAAAGAAGAATAAGATAATCATTAAAGCAAGTTAGGCAAAGGCTTAACTTGCTTTTTTATATTGTTCTTCATTGCGTTTCTCAGGCATACATTTATATAGAGGTGGGTGCTATGGGTAAGAGGAGTTACAAAATCAGAGAAAAGATATCCAACACTTTCGAGCTTCCAAAGGATATAGTGCTGGATGTTTCAAAGGTCATAATCATCGGAACGGGACAAATTACGGTAGAAAACCATAAAGGTCTTGTTGAATACAGCGAGGAGCTTATAAGGATCAATACCGGCAGCTGCATAATGAAGCTGTACGGAAGAAAACTTGCCATTAAAACGATACTTCAGGAGGAGATCACTATTACAGGGGAAATAACAAAGATGGAATTCTGATTAAAAGCGAAGCATAAAAGGACATGGAGGGTTTGGTAGGCATGTTTATTATACGAATATGGAATTATTTCAGGGGATATGCTATTATTATTGTTAAAGGATTGAAAATTGAAAGATTTATTAATCTTGCAGTGGTTAATAATATTTACATATGGGATATAGAGAAACTGGATTATACTACAGTAAAGGCGAAAATCGGCCTGGAGAATTTCGGAAGGCTCAGGGACATTGTACGGAGAACGGACAGTTCAGTCAGCATAATAGCCAAGCGGGGACTGCCTTTTATTATCAGGAATATTAAAAGGAGAAAGCTTTTTTACGCTGGTTTGCTGTCATTGTTTGTGTTTATCTACATAATGTCCTCTTTTGTCTGGATGATTGAAATAGTAGGAATCAAAGCCGTTGATAATGAAAAGCTGGTAAGGTGCCTGGCTTCAGAGGGTTTGAAGGAAGGAAGCTTCAAGGGCAAATTGGATAGAAGACATATAGAGAACCGGGTGCTCATCAATATGCCTGAGATATCGTGGATTGGCATACAGATAAAAGGCACAAAGGCTATTGTTGAGGTTGTGGAGAAAAGAGAAGTTCCCCCGCTGATCAGTCATTCCGATGCTTGTGATATTGTAGCGGCGAAGGATGGTGTAATAACAAAATTACTGGTGCTCTCCGGAGATCCTCTGGTTAAGGATGGAGATTCAGTAAGAAAAGGCCAGAAGCTGGTTACGGGAACTATACTGAGAGAAAACCTTGAACCCCGACAAGTACACTCCCTTGCGCAGATAAGCGCAAGAACATGGTATGAGGAAGCGGAGGAAATACCTCTCCAGCAGATAGAGTACAAACCTACAGGAAGGGTAGCAAGGCAATACAAGCTGAGGCTGCTGAATAAGGAGTTCTCAAAGAAAAGAAGTGTGAGATTCAAGGATTTCAACGAATTTGTCAAGGAAAGGAACCTTATTAGCTTCGGGGATTATATATTTCCTGCAAAGCTTATTGAATACAGGTTTGAAGAGCTGGTACCCACATTAAAAACTTTCATGGTGAATGAAGCCAAGGAAAGATGCGCAGAAAGGCTTAATGCAAGGATTAAGCTGCAGATACCCGAGGGCGCGGTGGTTTTAAAAAAGAATATCGACTACTATGTAGATAAAAAAACTGTTAAAGCCAAGATAAATGTTGAGATCCTGGAGGATATAGGAGTGAAACAGAAAATAAATTAACATATACAGAGGAATGCCTTAATAAAAAAACTATATAAATCGCACAAAGAAGATTACATAGAATAGCTGCGATTTATAACATCAATGAAAACGTTTCGCACTGTTGAACTATTATGTAATGGATTTAGTGCGAAACATATAGGAGGAAAACAATTGACGCAGAACATAATAGAATCTAGTATACAAATTGATAATATGGAAAAGATAATGAATCTTTTTGGCGATTATGACCAGAATCTTAAGGCCATAGAGGATGAATTCAATGCAGACATAATTGTAAGAGAAGGCGATTTGAAAATAGTAGGCGAAGAGAAAGCCGTCAGCATGGTGAGAAAGACCCTGGATATACTGCTTAAGATGCAGGAGGCCGGTGAGATCATAACAGGCCATTCGGTAAGCTATACCATGGAGCTTGTAAAGGAAGGGGAAGAAAACCGGAGTGATGAGCTTGGTGATGTAATAATTACAAATGCCAGGGGAAAGGCCATAAAGAGTAAGACCATCGGACAGAGGAAATATATAGGCGCAATACAGGATAATGAGGTGGTGTTCGGAATAGGTCCTGCGGGAACAGGAAAGACCTACCTTGCCATGGCTATGGCGGTTAAGGCTTTCAAGAACCGCGAAGTAAGCAGGATCATTCTTACAAGGCCTGCAGTGGAAGCAGGGGAAAAGCTGGGTTTTTTGCCCGGAGACCTGCAGAACAAGGTAGACCCGTATCTAAGACCTTTATATGACGCCTTGTATGACATTATGGGCGCGGAGACATACCAGAAACACATCGAACGGGGGGCAATAGAGGTGGCGCCCCTTGCATATATGAGAGGCCGGACTCTGGACGACTCGTACATCATACTTGATGAAGCACAAAATACCTCACCGGAGCAGATGAAGATGTTCCTGACCAGATTGGGGTTTGGATCAAAGGCGATTATCACAGGGGATATTACACAGATCGATTTACCCAGGGGAAAATACTCAGGACTTAAAGAGGTCATGGAAGTATTGAAGAATGTCAAGGGTATAGGATTTGTATATTTTAACGAAAAGGACGTCGTAAGACATAAGCTGGTGAGAGATATTATAAAGGCATATGAAAAATATGAGGACAAGAAGAAGGTAGGCATGGAGGAGACGGAAGAAAAATAATATTAATGAGCAGGAGAAGGCAAATGATTAAATTTTCTATTCCAAATCTGAAAAGGTTGGCAAAAAGCAGTACTTCAATAAGGATAGTCCTGGTTGTATGTCTTTTTGCTGCGCTTTTTTCCCTGTTTGTTCTGAATGTCAAGCCGCAGAAGTATCTTCTCAAGGTAGGGGATATATCCGGCGAAGACATATATGCCCCTTCTGATATTGTGGACAAGTCTGCGACAGAGCTAAGGAAGAAGCAGGCGGAGGAAAGCGTTCAGCCGATTTATAAGCTTGACCTGACAGTACAGATTGATATTGAGAAAAAAATAGACAGTTTCTTCACTTTGCTGGATATGGTGAGGAAGGATCAGGAGCTTCTTAAGGAACAGAAGCTTACTGCCCTTGAGCAAGGCTCCACTATAAGTCTTGGAAACAGTGTGTATAACACTCTTCTTAGTGCTTCAGAGACAGAAATCGGCACACTGAGAGACAATATCAAGTATATTAACAACCAGATGCTTTCGGGGAGGATAACCGAGCAGCAGCTAAATGACAAGAGGACTGAAATCAGGGAATTCTTCATGAATCTTCCCAAGAAAAGCAAGCTTAATGACATAGGTGCAGATATTGCTGTAATGACTCTGCGGCCAAATATGTATTACGATGAGCAGACCACTCTGACCAGAAAACAGAGTGAAATGGAAAAGGTAGAGGAAGTAGTAATACGTAAAGGAACTATCATAGTCAACAAGGGGAAGGAAGTTACATATCAGCAGATACAGCTCCTGAATGCATACGGGCTTTTATACGAAAGCGATAATCCCGGCCTGGATATTGAATTCTATACCGGCTATGGAATAATTATAATTGTTTGTCTTGTTGTTATGGGTTCATACCTCAGAAGTCTCGACAGAAAGCTGTGGGACAGTAATTCTACCATCTTCCTCATCAGTCTTATTGTTGTAATGACACTGAGTATCACCATGGTGGTTAAGAATATATCCGGTTACCTGGTAATAATGCCTGCAGGGACGATGCTGGTCTCGATACTGGTAAGCCCGAGGATAGCTGTAATGTCCAACATCATGATGTCCATACTTGCAGGTTTTCTTGGAGGCTTTGATCTGTCAATAGTAGCTGTAATGCTTCTGACTGGAATACTTGCTTCAGGGATGGTATCAAGAACCCATCACAGGAGTACTATTATTCTAGCAGGTTTGGCTGCAAGTCTTGTCAGCCTTCTGATAGTTTTCAGTGTAGGTGTCCTGAGCAGGGAAGATATATACAGGATGTTTTATAACGGTATGTATGGCACCATAGGGGGTATTCTCTCAGCCGTCCTTACAATAGGTACACTGCCTTTTTTTGAAACCACCTTTGATATCATAACTCCTGTTAAGCTGCTGGAGCTGTCAAATCCGAACCAGCCTATACTTAGAAGGCTTCTTATTGAAGCACCGGGAACTTATTATCACTCGATATTGGTCGGCAATCTGGCAGAAGCGGCGGCAGAGGATATAGGAGCTAATCCCCTGCTTTGCAGGGTAGGTTCATACTATCACGATATAGGAAAGCTGAAGAGACCGTATTTTTTCAAGGAGAACCAGATTACCAAGGATAATCCTCATGATAAGATAACACCTAATCTGAGCGCTCTGGTCATAACCTCACATGTAAAGGATGGAATCGAAATTGCAGAAAAGAGCAAGCTTCCATCAGCTGTGATAAGGCTTATTGAAGAACATCATGGAAACACTCTGGTAGCCTATTTCTATCATAAGGCATTGAAAGCGGAAGGGGCGGAAGTGGTTGAGGAAAGCAAGTTCAGGTATCCCTTCAGGAAACCGCAGACAAAGGAAGCTGCAATAGTAATGCTGGCAGACTCAGTTGAAGCCTATATCAGATCTCTGACAGAGCCTACACAGGAACAGGTGGAACAGGGGGTAAAGAAGATAATCAAGGACAAACTCAATGACTCACAGCTTGACGAGTGCGACCTGACGCTCAAGGACCTGGATATGATAGGCCAGGCTTTTGTTAAGGTGCTGGCAGGCATATTTCATGACAGAATTGAGTATCCTGAAACTATAAAGGATATAGAATAGGCTGCGGGGTTTCGAGGTTTCGAGGTTTCGGGGTTTCTGGGTTTCAGGGCTGCGAGGTATAAGGCGCCAAAAATACAAAAACGGAGGTATAAACACATGTCAGTATTAATAGATAACAGACAAGAAAAAGTTAAAGTTGAGGAAGCATTGGAAGCTCTGGTTGTAAAAGTGGTGGAAAAGGTTTTATCCCGGGAAGAATGTGAGGAAGAGTACGAGGTCAGTATTTCCTTTGTGGATAATGAAGAGATGAGAAGTCTTAATATGGAGTATAGAGGCATTGACAAGGAGACGGATGTACTTTCCTTTCCAATGGTTGATTTTGTTGAGGAGGGGCTTCTTGAAGAGGATGAAAATGCCGAATATATTGATGAAGAGATAGCCCTGGGTGATATAGTCATATCAATGGAAAAAGCCCTGGAGCAGGCAGAGGAATACGGGCACAGCTTTGAACGGGAGCTTGCTTTTCTGCTGGTGCATGGAATGCTGCACCTCTTAGGCTATGACCACGAGGATGAGGCTTCTGAGGTCGAAATGTCTGAAAAGCAGGAAGATATACTGAAGGAAATGGACCTCATAAGATAATGTTGTGATTATTAACACTATATAAGGCTGGAAAGCTGTCGCGTTAATAATCACCAAGGAAGTGAAAGAGTGAACTCAAGAAAGTTCTTTGAGAGCCTGAGGTATTCAATAGAAGGATTAGTATACTGCATGAGTACTCAGAGAAACATGAAGATACACATAGCTTTTGCCCTAATTGTTCTGGTCGCCGGAATACTTCTGCAGATAAGCAGACTGGAGTTTATAATAATAACTATGGCGATTTCCATTGTGTTTATATGTGAGATTATCAATACAGCTGTGGAAAAGACAGTTGACACAATGACACAGGAGTTCCACCCCGTAGCCAAGATTGCAAAGGATGTGGCTGCAAGTGCTGTACTGGTTGCTGCAATCAGTTCGGTAATAGTAGGATTTCTGGTATTCGGCAAATATCTTTGGACTATTATAGGACAAGTACTTAAGTAGAAAAATGCGTCGCTTGGGTTACGAGTTGCGCGTTGCGCGTTTCGCGTGTTCCAGCAGGGCTCCGAAGCCTTGCTTGCAATACCCGTAACGCGTAACGCGTAACCCGTAACCCGTAACCGAAAAATGCGACTATGTCGCATTATTATTTTTATTTAGAAAAGAGGGTTTCGAATGAATAGTAGAAAACGGCTGTTAGTACTAATGATTTTTTGTCTTATCGCGGTAATGCTTTCCGGATGCAGCAAGAATACCGAAGTGTCAAACATTGAACCGGAAATCACACCTACGCCAACTGTTCAACCAACTCCGACCCCGACCCCTGAGCCTTCTCCCGGTGCGCCATGCCCCCTGACGGGAGTGCTTGTGGAGAATGAAGCGGACCTGAAGCAGAGACCTATAGCGGTAATGCTGGATAATGAGTATAATGCAAGGCCTCAGTCAGGACTTCTGGATGCCGAGGTTGTATATGAAATCCCCGTTGAAGGAAATATCACAAGATACATGGCAGTTTATCATCATAATCATACGGATAAGATAGGACCTGTGAGAAGTGCAAGGCCTTACTTCATTGATAAGTCCCTGGAGTATAATGCAGTTTATGTGCACTGTGGAGGAAGCCCACAGGCACTTCAGGACCTGGTTACATTAAAGGTCGATACCCTCAATGATCTGAAGGGTTCTCCATGCTTCTGGCGTTCAAAGGACAGGAAGATGCCGCATAATCTCTATACAAGCACAAAGCTTATGAGAGAAGTAATGGAGAGTAATAAGTTCAATAATAAAACGGCTCCTCTTTATTTCAAGTTCAGCGAAGAATTTTCAAATCTGGAAGGTAAAAGTACCCGTGCAATAAGCTTCAATTACAGTAAAAATTACCTGGTCGGATATGAATATGATGAAAAGGACAAATTATATTATAGGATGATAAACGGTGTAAGGCTTAAAGACAAAGAGTCAGGCAAGGATATCGCTACAACGAATATCATTGTTGAGAAAACCACCACGAAGGTCCTTGATAAGGTAGGCAGACTTGAAGTCAACAATATAGGCAAGGACAGAGGCTATTACCTTACCGGCGGAAAACTCATAGAGATCGAGTGGAGCAAGAGCAGCAGAAGTGCTAAGACGATATATAAGGATCTTAAAGGCAATGAAATTCTCATGAACAAGGGTACTACATGGATTCAGGTGGTTCCAGACTATGTGAGGATTGATATTAAGGAGTGAAAAGCATGAATTATGATATACTAATAGAAAAAGCACAGGAAGCAATGGAAAACGCTTATGTAAAGTATTCAAATTTCAAGGTAGGGGCGGCATTGCTGACTGAAAGCGGGAAAATATATACCGGCTGTAATATCGAGAATTCCTCTTTCGGAGCGACAATCTGCGCTGAAAGAGTTGCATTTACAAAAGCAATTTCAGAAGGAGAAAGGGAATTTGAAGCTATAGCGGTTGCAAGCAATCTGAAGGGCTTTACATATCCCTGCGGAATCTGCAGGCAGTTTATGTCCGAATGGGGCCTGGATATAAAGCTTATAACTAAAAGTGGGGATACAGTAAGGGTTCATACCATAGGAGAGTTGTTACCCGAGGCTTTTGTGGAGTTCGAACCGGATAAATAGTATATAACGCGGCAATAGGAGAGCAATTATGGATAAAAAATTTAAATCAGGCTTCGTAACGATCATAGGAAGACCTAATGTAGGAAAATCAACATTAATAAACAGACTTCTGGGCGAGAGAGTGTCAATAATATCCGACAAGCCCCAGACAACGAGGAATTCAATCCGCTGTATCTATACGGCCGATGAGTACCAGATAGTCTTCATTGATACACCTGGTATACACAAACCGAAGCATATGCTGGGAGAGTATATGGTAAAAGCGGCAACGGAAGCATTAAAGGGTGTGGACGTTGTTGTAGTGATATTTGACTGTTCTACTGAGATAGGCCCCGGGGACATTCATATAGCAGAGGTGGCGCGAATGGTCAATTCGCCTGTCATACTAGTGCTGAATAAAATCGACAAGATACCAAAATCCAGACTGGAGCATGTCGCAGCCTCCCTGATAATGCATGAAGATTATTTCAACTGCATAATACCTATTTCTGCAGGTACCGGGGAGAATCTCGAAGAGCTGTTAAAGGAGATAGTAAAGTATCTGCCTGAGGGGCCAAAATATTTTCCGGAAGACATATATACAGATATGCCGGAAAAATTCATTGTATCCGAGATAATCAGAGAAAAGATACTGGAGCTGACATCGGAGGAGGTGCCTCACGGTACTGCCGTTGAGATCACTTCCATGAAGGAAAGGGAGAATAAGGACCTTATAGATATTGAGGCCACAATATTCTGTGAAAAGGATTCACACAAGGGGATAATAATAGGCAAACAGGGCAGGATGCTTAAAGAGATTGGCATCAGGGCAAGAGTGGACATAGAAAACCTTCTGGACTGCAAAATAAACCTGCAGCTGTGGGTCAAGGTAAGAAACGATTGGCGTGACAATAGAAGCGCACTTAAGAACTTCGGGTATAAGTGGGAGTGAGAAAATGTCAATATCAAAGACTGAGGGAATAGTCCTGAAGCATACCAACCTGGGTGAAGCTGATAGAATACTCACAATACTCACGAGAAACAATGGAAAAATAAAAGCAATTGCGAAAGGCTGCCGGAAACCCAAAAGCAGCCTTCTTTCATCTTCGGAGGTTTTTGTTTTCAGCGAATTTGTGCTTTATAAAGGCACTAACTTCCATCATATTTCTCAGGCTGTGACAAGAGAGACCTTTTATAACATAAGGAAGGATCTGTTGAAGCTTTCTTATGCTACTTATTTTGCAGAGCTTGCGGAGACTGTCACCGATGAGGACATACCAAGTGAAAAGCTGTTTCTGCTGCTTGCAAAGGCGCTTTATTACCTTTCCACCGGGGAAATCCCGATGGGATTGATACATCTTGCCTATCAGTTGAAGCTTATGGATATCAGCGGATACAGGCCTAACCTGACTAAATGTGCGATATGTGGAAAAGTAAGGGAGGATTATATAAGGTTCAGCGTCGAACTGGGCGGGATAATTTGCAGAGAGTGTGGTTCCGATGAAAATCTGAGAAAGGATGGAAATACCTTCAGGATCAGCCAGGGTACGCTGGAGGCTTTTAAATTTTTGTTGAACACTGAAATTTCTAGACTAAATACTAAGAAAATTGATAATACTAGTTTTAACGAAATAGACAAAATTGCTAGAGCCTTCATCCAGTTGCACCTGGATAAAAGGTTCAAATCTCTTGATTTTTTGGATGATATAAAGGATTTTGAAGTCTAGTGCTTCGTAACGCATATCCCTTCTTGAGCATGCGAGGCACTGAATCAAGGTTGTGATTTTTAACACTATGAAAGATAAAAAAGTTGTTGTGTTAATAATCACCAGAAATTTGTTAAAAAGCTTTGAAAGGAGTAGAACCCATGGATATAAGTCTTGAAAAGGTTGACATTATCAGGGACAGGACAGGTGTTTCCTATAAGGAGGCCAAGGAGGCCCTGGAAGCAGCAAACGGCAATGTAGTGGATGCCTTGATAAGTATTGAGGAAGCAGGGGAAAAAAGATGGACAGAGACAATCTCTGTAAAAGGCAATGAAGCTGTCGACAAGCTGAAAGGAATAGTCAAATCCGGCAATGTGAACAGAATAAGAGTTAAGAAGGATGACTATGTGATACTTGACATACCTGTTACAGCCGGAGCCATAAGCGCAGTGGTGATTCCGCAGCTTACTGCAATAGGAACGGCAGTTGCATTGCTGTCAAAGTGTACGATAGAGGTGGAAAGGCCCAATAAGCAGACGATCAATGTAACGGAAGCAATTACAAATACCGCAGATGATATTGCGTCTAAAATTAAGAACATGAAATCCGGAGTAACCGGTAAAAGTACCACATTAGCGGATGCAGTAGATACCTTCGGAGCTGAGAATATAGAGGACTACACCTTTAAGAGCAATGATTATACAGATGCTTCCAACGTAAATGTAAATGATGTATTTAAGCAATAGAAAGTTCAGATACGAGACTCGAGATTCGAGATTCGAGGTTTTTGGAGAGAAACCTTCGAAGCCCCACTTTAGCTCTTGCATCTCGTAACTCGTATCTCGCATCTAGTTTTCTCTTGACAAAATATATATGATTTGCTAAATTGGTGTTAACGTACCATAAATAGTGGTACATTTGCGTTGAAGAAGAGGAGTAGTCAGAGTGAGAGCACTCTTAGAGAGCCAGGGAGGGGTGGAAGCCCGGCAGTGCAGCTTGACGAAGGGCGCTTTGGAGCAAAAGCTTGAAAGAGGGCTTGGACAGCGAATTTCCAGGCCAAAAAGGGTGGAACCGCGGAAGTAAACCTTTCGTCCCTTGCTGCAAGGGATGAAGGGTTTTTATTTATTCATTAAATAGTTTTGGAGGGATATGAAATGACATTTCAAGAAATCATTCTGACGCTTCAGAAGTACTGGGCTGAACAGCATTGTATCATAGCACAGCCTTACGATGTGGAGAAGGGCGCGGGTACGATGAGCCCTTACACTTTCCTGAAGGCGTTGGGGCCGGAGCCCTGGAGGGTGGCTTATGTGGAGCCTTCAAGAAGGCCTGCTGATGCAAGGTATGGGGAGAACCCCAACAGATTGTATCAGCACCATCAGTTCCAGGTGATACTGAAGCCTTCGCCGGATAATGTACAGGATCTGTACCTGGGAAGCCTTAAGGCTCTTGGTATCGACCCGGAAAAGCACGATATCAGATTTGTAGAGGACAATTGGGAAGCCCCGACTCTCGGAGCCTGGGGACTTGGCTGGGAGGTCTGGCTGGACGGCATGGAGATAACCCAGTACACGTACTTCCAGCAGGTGGGCAGTATTGACTGCCAGTTGGAGTCTGCTGAGCTGACCTACGGCCTGGAGCGTATAGCCATGTATATACAGAATATAAATAATGTGTTTGATATTGAATGGGTATCAGGCATCAACTATGGGGATGTGTTCAAGGTTGCGGAATACGAGCATTCCAAATACAGCTTTGAAGAGGCTGACACCGGACTGCTGTTCAGATTTTTTGATGAATATGAAGGAGAAGCGAGGAGGCTGCTGGATAAGAGCATCGTACTGCCAGCCTATGATTATGTGTTAAAATGCTCTCATGCCTTCAATATCCTTGATGCAAGAAAAGCCATAAGCGTTACTGAGAGGACCAGCTTCATAGGAAGGGTAAGAAATCTTGCCAGGCTTGTAGCCCAGGGTTATTTGAAGCAGAGAGAAGAGATGGGATATCCCCTTCTCAAAAAGGCTGTATTCGGAGGTGTAAAAAATGAGTAAGGATCTGTTATATGAAATTGGTACTGAGGAGATACCTGCCAAATATATGCCTGCTACCTTGCAGCAGGTTAAGGGCATTGCTGAAGCAAAGCTTAAGGACAGCAGGATAGCATATGGAGAGATAAAAACCTATGGTACTCCAAGAAGGATCGTACTTTTTGTAAAGGACATCGCAGAGCAGCAGGAAGACCTTATGGAACTGGTGAAGGGTCCATCCAGGAAAGCTGCTTATGATGAAAGCGGCAGCCCCAGTAAAGCACTGCTGGGTTTTCTAAGAGGCCAGAAAGCAGAGCTTAACGACGTATTTTTACAGGAGCTTTCAGGAGTGGAATATGTATATTATAAGAAGCAGGAAAAGGGAAAGCCTGCCAAAGAGGTGCTGAAAACCATACTTCCTGAAATATTGACCTCAATATCCTTCCCAAAATCAATGAAATGGGGCAACAAATCCTTCAGGTTTGCCAGACCTGTCAGATGGCTGGTACCGGTACTTGGAAACGAGCTAATAGAATTTGATAAGGATGGAATACAGTGCAGCAGATATACAAAAGGACATAGGGTATTATCCGGGGGTAATATCGAGATAAATAGCACAGGAGAATATTTTGAAAAGCTAAGGGAAGGCTACGTCATTGCAGACCAGGAGGAAAGGCGCTCACTGATACGCAAGCAGTGTGAAGAGCTGGCAAAGGCCAAAGGCGGAGAAGTGCTGATGGATGAGGATCTTCTTGAGGAGGTCGTATATCTTGTTGAATACCCTACTGCTCTTATGGGAGGCTTTGAAACTGAATACCTCAAGCTCCCTAAGGAAGTAGTGATCACTCCTATGAAGGAGCATCAGCGGTATTTTCCGGTTGTTGATAAGAAGAAAAAGCTCATGAACTATTTCATTACTGTAAGGAATGGAGACAACCGCTATCTGGAAATAGTGCAGGAAGGGAATGAAAAGGTTCTGAGAGCCAGATTGGCCGATGCAAATTTCTTTTATAGCGAGGATAGGAAGCTGTCACTGGAAAATAGCGTGGAGAAGCTGAAGAATGTAGTATTCCAGGAGACTCTCGGTACTATACATGATAAGACAAAAAGGATAACCGCCATAGGGGAATACCTTGCAGAGGTGCTTGGACTAAGCAGTGAGAACAGGTCGAATCTGCTGAGAGCGGCTTATCTGTGTAAGGCGGACCTGGTTACCAATATGGTTAAGGAATTTGATGAGCTCCAGGGAATAATGGGTAGGGAATATGCATTACTGCAGGGCGAGAAGGAAGCAGTTGCGGATGCCATACTGGAGCATTACCTGCCAAGGTTCGCAGGGGATTATCTCCCTGAGACTGTTAATGGATCCATCCTCAGTATAGCTGATAAGATGGACACTATCTGCGGCTGTTATGCAATAGGAATTCAGCCGACAGGCTCCCAGGATCCGTATGCCTTAAGAAGGCAGGCCATAGGAATCACCTCGATAATACTTGATGCTAAAATGCACCTGGGCATGGCACACCTTGCAGATACCGCCCTTAAGGCTTTTGTTGAAAAGGAGATAGTAAAGGGTGATTTAAAAACTATAAAAAAGGATGTAATAGAATTCTTCAAGCAGAGATTTAGAAATGTCATGATGGATAAGGATTTCGAATACGATGTAATTGATTCGGTGATAAATGCTGAATTTGACGACATATACGATGCGTACCTGAAGATAGAAGAGCTGTCAAAATGGAAGCACAAGGATGAGTTCCTTAACATACTGGGTTCTTTCAACAGAGTATCCAACCTGGCATCCAAGGCTCAGGGTGCTGAAATATTCACGGCACTTTTCAAAGAGAAAGCTGAACTTGAGCTATATACAGCTTATACCCGGGTCAATACTGAATATGAAGGCTATGTGGACAACAGGGAATATGGAAAGGCTCTGAAGCTCATGATGACACTTAAGAAACCGATAGATGATTTCTTTGACAATATAATGGTCATGGTAGAGGATGAGAGCATAAGGAATAACCGGCTGGGGCTTTTGAAGAGTATTGCGGGCATGATGAACAGGATGGCGGATTTGGGTGCTATAGTCGTCAATAAAATACAATAAATATATTGAACGCACAAAAGTATTTATATTGGGCAAAGTGCGAATTCAATAACAATCAAGGAAAACATTTCGCGAAATTTGAATAATGAATATAAAATGTTTTTCGCGAAATATTTAGTTGTGATAGCATATTCTTTATGATAGTATTTATAGAGAATGCAGTATAAATAAGGAAAATCTCATAAATATTTAGCATATTACGCATATTACTCATGAAATAAAGGATGCGTTTTGTATTTCGAAATTGCTTTGAGGCAGGTGATAGCTATAGAATTTACAAGTCGTCAGAAACAAATAGTAGAGCTGGTAAAAAACAATCAACCGATTACAAGCGAACAACTGGCAGCGAAGCTGAATATGACAAGGGCAGCACTCCGGCCTGATCTCACAATACTTACAATGTCAGATATACTTGAGGCAAGACCTAAGGTCGGATACTTTTACTCCGGTAAAAGCGTAAATAACATAGGCAGTGATTTCATAAAAAGCGTAAAGGTTGCAGAAATCAAGTCCGGACCTGTGGTGGTAGATGAATCGGCAACTGTCTATGATGCTATCGTAATGCTATTTTTAAGGAATGTCGGTACTATTTATGTTCAAAACAAAGGCGCTCTTACAGGGGTTGTGTCCAGAAAGGACTTCATAAAGATCGCGATTGGAAATAACGACATACACAATATGCCTGTTGGCATGATCATGTCGAGGATGCCCAATATAGTTTACGCATTGGATACAGATAGTGCATATGACGCAGTAGTCAAGCTTATCACCCATGAAATCGACAGCATGCCGGTAGTCGAGCCATATAAGGATGATGAGGGCAAGGAACAATTCAAGATAACAGGTAAGATATCCAAAACCAATATGACTAAACTACTTTATGACTTGTGCAAGCAGCAATAGGTTAGGGGGATATTATGGATAAAAACAGGGCAGTAATATTTGTGGTATCAGATTCAATAGGGGAAACTGCAGAACAGGTGGCTAAGGCAGCATCGGCTCAGTACCCTGAATGTGAGATAAGAATAAGATGGATACCCTATGTCACCGAGATAGAGAGCATACAGGAAGTAATCAGCGAAGCCAAGGATCTGGATAGTATAATAATGTTTACTCTTGTTGTGCCGGAACTCCGGGAATATTTGAAAAAGCAGGCTGAGGAGCACAATATAATCTATGTTGATATAATGGGACCGGCGGTAGATGCAATTGCCAGGGTCACCAGGCGGCAGCCGACAGATATACCGGGAGCGGTGAGAAAGCTTGATGATGAATATTTTAAAAAGATAGAAGCGGTGGAATTTGCAGTGAAATATGATGACTGCAAGGATACAAGGGGCATAAAGAAGGCTGACCTGGTGCTTCTGGGTATCTCCAGGACCTCCAAGACTCCACTCAGCATGTTCCTGGCGACCAAAAACATCAAGGTCGCAAATATACCGCTGATGCCGGAAGTGAAGCCGCCGAAGGAGCTTTTTGAAATATCACCTAAGAAGATAATAGGTCTGGTGATCAGTTCAGACCAGTTAAACCCGATAAGGCAGGAAAGGTTGAAATCTCATGGACTAAGCAGTGAAGCAAATTACGCAAGCATGGAGAGAATAGTCTATGAGCTTAAATATGCTGAAGAAATCATGAACAAAATCGGTTGCAGCGTAGTTGACGTAACCGATAAAGCCATTGAGGAAACAGCAAATACAATACTTCAAATATTAAAGGAGGCAAATAGCGAATGAAGAAGTATGTTTACAATTTTAAAGAAGGAAAGGCTTCAATGAAAGACCTTCTGGGAGGCAAAGGCGCCAATCTGGCTGAAATGAGCAATATAGGGCTGCCGGTACCTCCAGGATTTACTATAACTACTGAGGCCTGCAATGAGTACTACAACAAAGGGGAAAAGATCTGGAGCGAGCTTATCGATGAGATATTTGCTAAGCTTAAGGAGCTGGAAGCTACTACAGGCAAGACCTTCGGTGGCGGAAGCAATCCCCTGCTTGTATCGGTAAGATCAGGTGCAAAGTTCTCTATGCCTGGTATGATGGATACAATACTGAACCTTGGTTTGAATGATGAAGTTGTCGTTACTGTTAAGAACAGCACCGGGAATGAAAGATTTGCAATGGACAGCTACAGAAGATTCATACAGATGTTCAGCGATGTGGTAATGGAGATTCCAAAATCAAAGTTTGAAAGAGTGCTCGATGAAATAAAAGAAGAAAAGAATGCAAAATACGATACCGACCTTAATGCTTCCGACCTTGTAGAAGTGGTAGAGAAGTTCAAGAGCATATATAAGAAGGAAAAGGGTGAGGATTTCCCTCAAAATCCGAAGGATCAGCTTCTTCTGGCAGTAACAGCAGTATTCAGATCATGGAACAATGAAAGAGCAATAATATACAGAGCAATGAATAACATACCGGGAAATCTCGGTACAGCTGTTAACGTACAGTCAATGGTATTCGGAAATATGGGAAATGACTGCGGAACAGGAGTTGCTTTCACAAGAAACCCTGCAACCGGAGAAAGAAAGCTATATGGAGAATTCCTTATGAATGCACAGGGTGAAGACGTTGTTGCCGGTATAAGAACACCCCAGACAATAGATAAACTCGGTGAGATCAACAAGGAAGTATATGATCAGTTTGTAAGCGTTTCAAATCTACTGGAAGATCACTACAGAGACATGCAGGATATAGAGTTTACCATAGAAAAAGGCAAGCTCTTCATGCTCCAGACAAGAAACGGCAAGAGAACAGCCGCTGCAGCACTCAGAGTAGCTGTTGAACTTGTTGAGGAAGGCAAGATCAGTAAGGATGAGGCTGTACTGAGAGTTGAGCCGGCACAGCTTGACCAGCTGCTGCATCCTAACTTTGATACAGATGCACTTAAAAAGGCTACTCCGATAGCAAAAGGACTTCCGGCTTCACCGGGAGCTGCTTCCGGTAAGGTTTACTTTACAGCTGCTGAAGCGGTTCATGCTGCCAAGAATGGTGAAAAGGTAGTACTTGTGAGACTTGAGACATCTCCTGAAGACATAGAAGGTATGGCAGAATCCCAGGGTATTCTGACTGCAAGAGGCGGTATGACTTCACATGCTGCAGTTGTGGCAAGAGGCATGGGCAAGTGCTGTGTAGCCGGCTGCGAGGATATCAAGGTCAATGAAGAAGCCAAGCAGTTTACAGCAAACGGCAAGACATACAAGGAAGGAGACTTCATATCTATAAACGGCAGCACCGGTTATGTATATGAAGGGGTCATACCAACAAAAGAACCTGAAATGTCAGGCCATTTCGGTACATTGATGGGTTGGGCGGACGAAGTAAGGAAACTCAAGGTAAGAACAAATGCAGATACTCCAAGAGATGCACAGCAGGCAGTGAAGTTTGGCGCAGAAGGAATAGGCCTCTGCCGTACAGAGCACATGTTCTTTGACGAGGACAGGATACCTGCAGTAAGAGAAATGATCATATCCGAAACTCTGGAAGAGAGAAAGGTTGCATTGGCAAAGCTTCTTCCGATGCAGAGAGAGGATTTCATAGGAATATTCGAGGCAATGGGAGTAAGGCCTGTTACAATAAGACTCCTGGATCCACCACTACATGAATTCTTGCCTCATGAAGACGAGGACATCAAAGAGCTTGCAAAGACAATGGGCGTTGAATTTGAAAAGCTTAAAGCAAGAGTTGAAAGCCTCCATGAATTCAACCCAATGCTGGGACACAGGGGCTGCCGTCTTGCGGTGACATATCCTGAAATAGCTGAAATGCAGGCTAGGGCAATAATTGAAGCTGCGGTTGATGTAAAGAAGAATAAGGGTATAGATGTACATCCGGAAATAATGATTCCGCTGGTTGGCGAAATCAAAGAGCTTACCTACATTGAAAAAATAGTCAGGGAAACAGCTGAAAAGGTAATAGCTGAATCAGGAATAAAGCTCAACTACATGTACGGTACAATGATAGAAGTGCCAAGAGGTGCAGTAACAGCTGATGAAATAGCTAAGACAGCTGAATTCTTCTCTTTCGGTACAAATGACCTTACACAGATGACTTACGGTTTCTCAAGAGATGATGCCGGCAAGTTCATAAAGGAATATGTCAATAAAGGCATATTCGATCAGGATCCGTTCCAGACTCTCGACCAGAACGGCGTAGGCAAACTGGTGAAGATGGCTGTAGAGCTTGGAAGAAAGACAAGACCTGAAATAAAGCTCGGTATCTGCGGAGAGCACGGAGGAGATCCTGCGTCAGTGGAATTCTGCCATAAGGTAGGACTTAACTATGTATCCTGTTCACCGTTCAGAGTGCCGATAGCAAGACTTGCTGCAGCACAGGCAACTATAAAGGACAGAATGGGCGAATACAGCTCGAAATAAAAAATAAGAACCGCTGGGTGATTGAACTCAGCGGTTCTTTTGTAGAAGATTGCGCCCTATGGGCGCAGGCTGCGAGGTTTGGGGGCTGCGAGGCTTCGGGAAGTCAGGGTATTCCTTAACAGCACAGGAACTGAAACCGTGGTATCCGTATCTGGACCCGTAAGGAATGCACGGGCTTTCCTCGCAGCCTAATGTCGCATCCTTCTATTATTGCACATTTGTTCTGAAGCCTGCGCCGTTTCCAAAGCCTCTGCCGAAGCCTGCGCCGCAGCCTCCGTTCATTCTGCCGAAGCCCGGAGTCAGACCATTGCAATTCTCAATATTGGTGTTCATCCTTTCCTTGATCAGCTTGCCTTGGTCTTCTGTTATGACACCGGCTTTTACCTGCTCATCAACATAGGTGTTTTTCTTTTCCAGCAGGCCTTCTTTGTAATCCTCTGCCGTCATGCCCTTGTCAGCAGCTATCTGATAGTAGGTCTTTCCTGACTGCCTCAATGCTATTACATCTTCAATATCCATATCCAGGCCCGCAGCAATAACTGATGCAGGTAGGAGCTGCCCATAGCCGATTCTCTTATTCCGAAGCTCTGATATCTCATCGTCGCTCAGTCCGGTAACTTTTGAAAGTATACTCTGGTCGCTGTCAGCGAAAACCGTGAATGAGGAGAATATCAGCACAAGGGCCAGAACAGCAGTTAATGTGATTTTTTTCATTTCTTTCACTCCTTCAATTTTAGTTTTTATTGTATAGGCCTAAACCTTAAGTTAATTTTACAGGTCAGATTTGTTAGTTTAATGATGAAATTGTGATGGATTTATGAAAATTGAAGAGCATGCGGATTTGGTAGTGACATAAATGGGAAATGTATGTAATAATAAAGAAAACAGGTACGGGGTACAGGGTGCGAGGTTCGGGGAATGAATGCCTGGGTATTCCTGTCGGGTATGGTTGCGCGTTACGCATTACGGGTTTTGGGGCTAGGGGCGTCCAGCGGGTGCCTGATTTTAACATATAACAAAATTAAGGAAGTGACAATATGGCAGGGGAAAGGATTCTTTTAATAGAGGACGAGGGCAGGATACGGGAAATGGTGAGGGAATATCTGGAGAATGAAGGCTTTGTAATAACTGAAGCTGTTGATGGAGCGGACGGTTTGGATAAATTCAGGAGCTCTGCCTTTGATATGCTTATTCTTGATGTTATGCTCCCTAAGGTGGATGGCTGGAGTGTATGCAGAGAGGTGAGCAGGTCTTCTGCCGTACCTGTTATTATGCTGACGGCAAGAGGCGAGGAGTATGACAGGCTTTTCGGGTTCGAGCTTGGTGTTGATGATTATATTGTAAAGCCTTTCAGCCCGAAGGAGCTGGTCGCGAGAATCAGGGCTGTGCTGAGAAGGAGCAGCGGTCATGAAAAAAGCGCTGCAGTCGATTTTTTCAAATATGAAGAGCTCAACATCAATATTAATGCCAGAAAGGTCACGATAGCCGGTAAAAATATAGATATGACTCCAAAAGAATTTGAGTTATTGAGTTTTTTTGTCAGGAACAGGGACAGGGTGTTCACAAGAGAGCAGCTCCTGGACAAGGTATGGGGTTACGAGTTCGGCGGGGATTACAGGACGGTGGATACTCATGTAAAAATGCTCCGGGAGAGCCTCGGCAAATACAGGAGCCTTTTAGTAACGGTATGGGGTGTCGGATATAAGTTTGAGATCGGAGGAAAGAAATGAAAAGCATATCAATCAGGCTTTGGATGCAGATGCTGCTTCTGATTGGAATTACCCTCGGACTATTATGGCTTTTTCAGGTTGTAATGCTGGAACGGTATTATTTGTACAGGCAGACCGGCAATATCAAGCAGGAAGGCATTGAACTGGCCAAAGCTTTTGAAGAAGGGGCTACGATGGAGCAGCTTGAGCAAAAAGCAGAGTTATTAAGCCTCAGATATAATGCAGGTGTGGAGATATTTGATAAAAGGGGAACGTGGGTATTCGGGTATACATTCATGCCGATGATGATGGGCAGGGCTGCTGCCAAACAGGAAGTATTCGAGGAAGCATTGAAGGGAGAAATAACTGTCGAACAGGCAAAGCACAGCAGGCTTAACAGCAATATACTGCTTGTAGGCATTCCTGCAGGCCTTATGCCGGAGATAGACGGCGTACTGATAATAAGCGCACCTCTCGCATCAATCAAAGAAGCCGGAACTATCATCAAAGAGCAGTTAATGGTTGTTACTGCCATACTTATACTGATCTCCCTGGTGTTGACATATTATTTTTCCAGGGCATTTACCAGGCCAATACTCAGGATCAATGAAGCAGCGGCAAAAATGGCCGGAGGTAACCTGTCTGTCAAAATTGATGTAAAAAATAAAGATGAGCTCGGAATGCTTTCGGATACTATTAATGACCTTTCGGTTCAGCTGCAGAAAATTGAGCAGCTCAGGAAAGAGCTTATTGCAAATGTATCCCATGAATTCAGGACCCCCCTTAGCCTCATCAAAGGTTATGCAGAAACTATAAGGGATGTAACGGGAGATGTACCTGAAAAAAGGAACAGGCAGCTGGGAATAATACTTGAGGAGGCAGACAGACTCAGGAGTATGGTCGACGACACCCTTAACCTGTCACAGATGCAGTCGGAATATTTCAAGCTGGATATCAGACCTTTCGATATTTATACTGCTGTAAGCAATATTAAAAACAGATTCGCATATATATTGGAAGAAAGGGAGATAAGCCTGGAAATAAGGGATTTTGAAGGCAATACATTTGTTATGGGCGATGAACCTGGAATCGAACAGGTACTTTACAATTTTGTGAATAATGCCTGCAACTATACTGCTAAAGGAGGGATAATACGAATAACAATAACAGAAAATGCAGATAATGTAAAAATTGAGGTTGCAGATAATGGTACAGGTATAGCAAGTGAAGAGCTGCCGTTTATTTGGGACAGATTTTACAAAGCTTCAAAAGAAAGCAAAGGGACTGGATTGGGATTGGCTATAACGAAAAAAATACTCGAGGCCCATAAAAGCAGCTTTGGGGTGGAAAGCAAGCTTGATGAAGGTACCAAATTCTGGTTTACTCTTAACAGGACAAAATGAGCCAGTGATTATTAACACAACAACTTTCTTGTCTTTCATAGTGTTAATAATCACATCCATGATTCAGTGCCTCGCATGCTCATGAAGGAATATACGGTACGGGGCACTATGCCCAATTTTAGGCGAAAAGGGTATCAAGTTATGGGACTGCGAGATCCCGGGTACAGGGGCGATTCATGAATCGCCCGTTCTGTAATATAGGCGAAGACCATTCTATGATACAATAAAATTTGGCATAATAATTGCATTGTTAAAATACAGGATAAAACCATAATCAATAAGGAGGTAATAAGGACAATGAGAGAAGTTGTTATTGTAGGTGCGGCGAGAACCGCGATAGGTAGTTTCAACGGAAGTCTTGCAGGAGTTTCGGCAGTTGATCTTGGAGTTACTGTTGTTAAGGAAGCAATCAAGAGAGCCGGCATAAATCCTGAAATGGTGGATGAAACAGTTATGGGCTGTATACTCCAGGCAGGCCAGGGGCAAGGTGTGGCAAGACAGGTGGCTGTTAAATCAGGAATACCGGTGGAAAAACCGGCTTATACCATCAATATGATATGCGGTTCAGGCTTAAGAGCAGTTCAGATTGCAGCTCAGCAGATAATTTCCGGGGAATGTGATGTTGTTGTTGCCGGCGGCACGGAAAACATGAGCGCGGCTCCATATTTGCTCAGAAATGCCAGAACAGGCTACAGAATGGGGCACGGAGAAATTGTTGACTCTATGATACATGACTCCCTCACAGATATATTCAACAATTACCATATGGGTGTGACTGCCGAAAATCTGGCGGAAAAATATAACATTTCCAGGGAAGAGCAGGATGCATTTGCTGCAGCCAGTCAGAATAAGGCTGAAACAGCTATCAAGGAAGGCAGATTCAAGGATGAAATCGTCCCTGTAGTAATACCTTCAAAGAAAGGCGATATTGTCGTAGATACAGATGAATTCCCAAGAGCGGGAGTTACAGCAGAAGCATTAGGAAAGCTTAGACCGGCCTTCAAGAAGGATGGTACGGTTACAGCAGGTAACGCTTCAGGTATAAACGATGGTGCAGCAGCATTAGTAATTATGGGGGCCGATAAGGCAAAAGAACTCGGTTTGCAGCCCCTTGCCAAAATAGTAGGCTATGGTTCTGCAGGTGTAGACCCCAGCATAATGGGTATAGGACCTGTTCCTGCAGTAAAGAAGGCATTGGAAAAATCCAAGCTTAAGCTGGAGGATATAGAGCTTATTGAGGCTAACGAGGCCTTTGCCGCTCAGTCACTGGCAGTTGCGAAGGAACTTGGCTTCGACATGAACAAGGTTAATGTCAACGGTGGTGCTATCGCCCTGGGACATCCGGTCGGAGCGAGCGGCGCAAGGATATTGATAACACTGCTGTATGAGATGAAGAGAAGAAACCTGAAGAAGGGTCTTGCTACCCTGTGCATAGGCGGCGGAATGGGAACTGCCCTTGTAGTGGAAATGTAAAAAATATTGAACGCACTTAGAATTTATATTGGGTAGCGTGCGAATTCAATAAAAATATGAAATCGTTATGCGAAATCCAGAGGAAGAATACAATGGATAGATATTTCGCATAACGATCAAAAGGAGGAAGCTTACTTGAGATTAAAGGATAAAGTGGCTATTGTTACCGGTTCTACAAAAGGAATTGGTAAGGAGACTGCAATGGTTTTTGCCAGGGAAGGCGCAAAAGTCGTAATATGCGGTACCCGTGAGGATGCTATTAAAGAAGTTGTTGCGGAAATAAAGGCAACAGGTGCCGAAGCTTTAGGCTTTAAGGTAAATGTGGGTGATAGGGCTTCGGTAGATGTAATGGTCGCAGAGGTTAAGAAAGCATGGGGAAGAGTAGACATACTTGTAAACAACGCAGGTATAACAGCCGATGCAATGCTTAAGAAAATGACAGAAGAGCAGTTTGACAAAGTAATCAATATCAACCTTAAGGGTGTATACAACTGTGCACAGGCTGTCCTCGACATGATGACGGAGCAGGGAGGCGGCGTAATACTTAATGCTTCTTCAGTAGTAGGATTGTACGGAAATGTAGGCCAGACCAACTATGCAGCTGCCAAGTGGGGAGTTATAGGTATGACGAAGACCTGGGCCAAGGAGCTTGGAAGAAAAGGCATCAGGGTCAATGCGGTTGCACCGGGCTTTATCATGACTCCTATGACTGAAGCTGTTCCTGAAAAGGTACTTGACATGATGAAGGAAAAGGCTCCTCTTCAGAGGCTCGGAAAGCCTGAAGACATAGCAAATGCATTCCTTTACCTTGCATCCGATGAAGCAAGCTTCGTAACCGGAGCTGTGCTGTCAGTAGACGGAGGCCTTGTAATCTAAGATCCGTAAATAAAAAAGATGGATTGCTCAATGGGCAATCCATCTTTTTATTCATGAGTATCTATTTCATCATAGGCATTATTACCTGAACATCTGATGTCTGAGAGTCTGCAGGCGTTTTTTCCACCTTGAGGAAGCGCACCAGCATTCCTGCTGTCTCTGCTTTTGTAAGCTCTGCGGCCGGTCCGTAGCTGCCTGCTGATGTGTCAACAAGCTCCAGTGCAGCTGCAATTGCAGCATAGCCTTTGTTTTCCGGTGTGATACTTGCTGCATCCTTGACATCGAGATTGAATATATTGCCCAGGTCTGCAACGAATCCAATACCTAATGCCCTCACTATCATTTTTGAAGCTTCGATTTTTGTGACAACTGCTTCAGGATTCCTATCCTTTTTGGAAAGGATGTTCTGCATTATAGCTCTTTCGTAGTAGCTGTCGTCGCTGCTTTCACTTACTGCATAGGGGATTGGATAATATTCCGGCTGGGTTGCTTTAATCAATAGCTTTACAAAATACTTCTGCTGTATTTTGGAGTCGGGATTGAACTTACTTTCTGCAGAATCTATGATCCCCAGCTCAATAAGCAGCTTAATATCATTCTCATACTTATGGCCTTTTATATCTGTGAATGTAACCAAGGCTTCTTCCTTTACCGGCTTTCCGTTGTAGTCTATGAACTGTCCGCTCTTTGCATCGATCATACCATATAGGTTATCAAGCATATAAGCGAGCTTTATAGTTATGTTTTCATTATATTTGTTATAATCATATAGCCTTATATACTTAAGCATCAGGTCATGCTTGGCGTAAAGTGTCCTGTAAGCATCCTCGAGGCTGATCACACCTTTTGCATCCGGGAAGTCCAGGTTCTGCCAGTTCATATAGAAGCTTGTTACCCTGCCTGTATAAGCACTTACAGTGACGTTCAGATTATTGAAGGGGACAGAAACACCATTTTCCTTCCTTATGAAGTTCATATTGTAGCTGCTTACATTCTTAAGGTCCATGTAGGTTTGATAATACTGCTCCCTGTATTCAGAAGCACTGAACTTGGCAGGCTGTATCTCCTTCAGGAATTTTTCAGCGATATCCCTGCACTGTTCCTTTGTGAACTTGGGAGTGCTGTCAGGCTTACGCTCGTCTTCGCTGCTGCTTATGCTGAAGTTTTTGACTTCACCGGTAACAGCATCTACAGCGCCGTATATATAGCTGTAGGTATTCTTATCCTTGTCGGTATAGCTCCAGCTGAAGTTCCATGTTGCATTTTCACTTCTGTAGCCTCCATAAAGACTTGAATTATCCATTTTGTATTTGCTGTCTACGGTTATATACTTCATGAGTGCTTCAATGGCTTTTTCCTTGCTTATATATTTGCTGGAATCATCAATTACCTTCTGCTCCTGTGGTGTCGGTACATAAGCGCGTGAATCTGCACTGATCGAAGCAGCGGCTTTTTCCTGAATCCCATACATGGGCCCATAGTATGACTGGTTTATAATTTCCCCGGTAATCGCATCGATAGGTCTGTTGGAGTTCTTCTCTGTGTATACAAGTATCAGTTCCGGATCCCCTGTAGGATCAGGATATATCATCTGATACGCCAGCTCCAGGCCAAGCTTTTCCTCATATAGTTTTTTTGCGGCAGCAGCAGATATTGCTTTCCTGGAATCGGGAACAGGTGTTACTGTATCCCAGTCCAGGTTGAAGTTTCTTACCATCAGAGTGTTCTTATCCACCTGTATCTGGATTCCATTGTCCTGGAAGTTTATTCCATCTATCTTCCTCATGAAATAGAAGCTGTAAATATCATTGCTGTAAACAGGACGGAAGAGATTGTTCCGGTATTCATCCAGAAGCTCTGTATCCTTGAGTTTGTCCGGATGCAGTTTTTTCAGCAGCTCTTCAGCCACCTTCAGGGCTTCTTCCCTTGTGTACTTAGGTATTCTCTTTGCAGGAACGATACTGTCTTCCCATTTGTTCATGCTTATTATTTCACCTGTTGATGCATCCACTGTAACGCTTATGCTTGAGCCTTTGCCGGCAATGGTGGAATTCCAGTTCAGGTACCATAGCTTTCTTCCGGTCGTTGCTTCTGAATAGCTGCTGTTGAAATCATGGTCCTTGGCATCGAAGCCAAAAGCTGTTTTGGCAATCTCTATTGCCTTCTTCAGATCTACCTTGCTGTCCTCTGCAGCGGATACGGGACCTGTGAGCAGCATACTGAAGAGTATTGCAGTCAGTATTATGATTGATATGATTCTTTTCATTCTGATCTTCCTTTCATCAGGTTTTAATGAGTTTTGGTATTAAGTTTATTGATACATCTTTGACTGCCATGAATTAATAAAAGTTCCATGAAAAAGGCATATGTGGTAAAATCATTTTTACCGGGAAGCCTCCTCGGTCTTTACCGAAGCTGCGACAAGCCTGTTTATAGTCTTAAGCTCCTGGCTGGTCAGATGCCTCCATTTGCCTGCAGGAAGAGAGCCCAGTGCCACATTCATGATCCTCACTCGCTTAAGCTTTACCACCTCATAGCCGAATACCTCGCACATCCTTCTTATTTGCCTGTTCATTCCCTCGGTAAGTATTATCCTGAAAACAAACCTGGATATCTGTAATACTTTACACTTTTTGGTAACGGTCCCCAATATCCTTACGCCCTTCGCCATCGACTCAATAAAGCCCTCGGTAATGGGTTTGTCGACAGTTACGATATATTCTTTTTCATGGTTGTTTCCGGCTCTGAGAATCTTGTTTACGATATCTCCATCACTTGTGAGGAATATCAGGCCTTCAGACTCCTTGTCCAGTCTTCCTACAGGGAATATTCTTTTTGGAAAGCCTATGAAGTCAATGATATTGTCTCTTTCCCTCTGATCAGTGGTGCATACTATGCCCGCCGGTTTGTTGAAGGCCAGATAAACAGGCGGCTCTTTGGGTTTTAAGGCCTTGCCTTCCAGCTTTACAATATCCCCGGGATATACCTTGCTGCCCATTTCTGCCTTTTTGCCGTTTATTGTGACCTGCCCCTGCCTGATAAGCTCATCAGCTTCCCTGCGTGAGCACAGACCTTTCTCACTGATGTATTTGTTGATTCGTATGCTATCATTTTTATCTGAATTCTTATCTGTTCTATCCTTCATGTGTACCTCCATTTTTTGACTCGTGCTTCGAGCTTCGTGCCACGTGCTTTAAGCAAATTCTTCGAAGCCCGTTCCCTAACCTATTGCCTATTGCCCCTCGCCCATTATCTATATTTTACTTTTTTATAGCAAATTAATCAATTTATGTATTACAGCAGCTGAATATACAAATACTATATGTAAATAATTAGATATACAGGAAAAACAACTCAGGAATACATTAAGTTTCCTATAAAGTCTTTTGGAGGTGTGCACATGAAAAAAAGCGGGAACACTGGAAATAAGCTGAGAATTGCCGATGACAGCAAGACTCCTTCAGAGATTTACTGCATAATACTGCGCGGGGTGATCTGTGCATTGAGAACAGTTTTTCTGAAATATTATGTTTCAGAAAACATTGAAGCTTTAATGAGGTATGTTAATGACAAAAGAATAATCAGTTCAGAGGAGTATAAAAGACTATTATATGAAGCAAAGGATTTTTATCCGGTCATTATATGTGCTCTGTTTATTAATCCTCTGAAAAAACATACGAAGAACCTGAAAAATATCAGAATCGACAGCCAGTCTAAAAAAGAACTTTTCAACGAAATCAATGAAGAGCTGAATAGTTTCTTTAGTGATTGGCTTTGTGATGTAGAAGTGGATCCTCTGCTTTTTTACAGGCTGTCAGTGTCTTACAGCATGCCGTTCAGTCTGGAGCTTTCTGTAAAAAAACAGCTGGCATGCCCGCTCACACCAATTGAAGAACAGACATTGAAGCTTCAGATGACAGGGATAGTAGCTTTGTACGCCATTGAGCAGGTGGCGATACATTTAGGACTTGCAGGACTGGATTATATTGACTATATTAAGGCAGAAGATAAGAAGAATGATAAAAATAAAGAAGAAATAATATAATCAGTCGCTAGTCTCGAGTCACTGGTCGCTAGAGTTTGGTAAGGCTCCGTAGCCAAACCTGAATTCTAGAGACTAGTGATTAATGACTAGTGACTAACACATTGTATCGATACAATTGCATATAAAATGATGTACATGCATGAAAAAAAACTGATTTGATATTGTTCCGGATTATAGCTCCTGTATAATAAAGATAGATAGAAATTCTTAAATACATATCTATGAGGGAGCAATATCAAATGGATACAAGAAATACAAATATCAGTAGTGTAAGTTCAAAAATAAAAGAGCTTGTCCAGTTAGGGCTGCTTTCAGCGCTCACGTTTGTGGCAACGATGGCCATACATGTACCTTCATGGAATGGTGGAGTGATCCACCTGGGGGACAGTATGATTTTCCTGACTGCTGTCATATTCGGCAGAAAATATGCTGCCATTTCAGGCGCAGTTGGAATGACGATGTTCGATATTTTGTCAGGATACTCCGTATGGGCTCCTTATACATTTGTTATAAAGGCTGTAATGGGTTTTATTGCAGGGAGCGCAGCGTATATGGGCGGAGCAAAGGGTGAAAATGTATTCAAAAATGCCATAGGAATGCTTCTGGCAGGTATCTGGATGATTGGCGGCTATTATGCAGCTGAGGTAATGATAACCGGAAACCTTGTATCCCCAGTAGCCAGCGTGACAGGTAATACGATCCAGTTCGGAGCCGGTGCAGTTATAGCTTTCGTGATAATAGCAGCAATAAAAAGGACCAGTTATTTTAAAAACAGATAATTGTAAAACTCTAGAAGTCATGTATTATTAAAAAGTACATGGCTTTTGTTTATAACAGAGCAGAGAATTGGAGAAACCATGTCATAGCCGCATATGAATATACGGATTTAGGCTATGACATGGTTTCTCCCTGGTTTGTACGTAATATAATACATGTGTTTTATCAGTAAGCTATTGCTTTTTCTATTTTATACATTTTTTTTGAAATGTTCCTGTAACCATCATGGTTTACATAATTGATATAATGGTTATGGGGAGTGTGAGGTATGAATAGAAATTTGATCAGGCTTTTTGCATTATTACTGGCAGTGGTCTTCATGGTCGGTGTTTTGCTGCCTGTATTCGCCGCTGTAGTTGGGGATACATACGATGATGTGTCTCTGGTGGACAAGCAGACTGCAAAAAACGAACTGTTATTTTTTGAGGATAACTCATATAACTTCAAGGATATAACAAAATACTGGGCCAGGGATGAAATTCTGGAATTGAGCTATATGGGTATAATGAACGGCTACGGTGATAAGACAATACAGCCTGACAGGACCATTTCCAGGGAAGAGTTCGTAGCTATGCTTGTAAGGGCAATCGGACTTGATACGGATGAGGAATTCACGGAAAACTACAGGGATGTTACGGACAAGCATTGGAGCCATAAGTATATCACAGCCGCAAAGCAAAATGATCTGCTGTCAATATTCGGCGGCTATTATTTCTATCCCTATAAGGAGATAACCAGGGAGGAAATGGCAGTTATTACTGCAAAAGCGGTACAAAATGCTGATGTTACCGGAGAGAAACTCAGCTTCAAAGATGTACCCCAGTATTACAAACATAAGGAGAGCATTGATAAGGTAACAGAATTAGGTATAATAACCGGACTGCCTGACGGAAGCTTTAATCCGAAAGGAAATGCTACAAGAGCACAGGCTGCTGCAGTAATAGGGAGAGTGCTGCGGACAAGAGAGACATGGAATGAAGCACAGGATACTTATTTGACATCGTTTGCTGCCGGATATGAAAAAAGTGTACTGACTGCTTTAAGTGGAAATGATCTGGATTTAAGCGGGCCTCTGGCTCTTTCCTCAGGAAAGGAAGCCGGGCTTAATGCAAAAAGGTCTGAAGCGTTTAATATCCAGTACTCAAATGGATTGATAAGCAGAAAGCATATGGAGAATGAAAATTTTGAGGTAGTGAGCAAATCCAGATATCTGGCCGAAATTGAGGCGACCTATGAACTGGTACTTGAAGATGGGGATTTCAGATATTTGATCAAGAAAAAAATATATTTAAAAAATGTCGGAGACAGCTGGGTAGTATATAATAGTATACCGGAATTCAGTGACGATTCTACGTCAGGGAAAAAAATAAACCTTACCTGGCATTATATCTGGGGCAGCGCCCCTGACATGTCAGGGGTCAAGAAGGTAGATGGACTGAATGTTGTATCTCCCACATGGTTTACCCTTGCAAATGAAAAAGGGGATATGGAAAACAGGGGAAGCTTGAGCTACAGCAACTGGGCCCATAGAAACGGTTACAAGGTCTGGGTTTTGGTGGACAACAAATTCAACTCTGCTCTGACAAGCAAGTTTCTTAGTGATGAGAATGCAAGGGCAAAATTCATTGATTCACTTATAAGCAATGCAAAGAAATATGAGATTGATGGAATAAATATTGACTTTGAGAACATGTATACCAGGGACAAGGATGCTTTCACCGGGTTCATGAGGGAGCTTTCCCAGAAGACTAAGGCGAATGGCCTGACACTATCAGTTGATGTATCTGTAATAGTCTCAAATTCCAATTGGTCCGAAAGCTTTGACAGGGCTGCGCTTGCCAGGGTTGTAGATTATGTGGCGCTCATGGCTTATGATCAGCACTGGGAAGGAAGTCCGGTAAGCGGTTCGGTAGCCCAGCTTTCCTGGGTGGAGCAATGCTTGAAGAGAGTGCTTCAGGAAGTTCCCAAAGAGAAGCTGCTGCTGGGAGTTCCTTTCTATACAAGACTATGGAAGGAAGAGTATGTAAACGGGAGCAGCAAACCGGTTGTAACTTCGCAGGCCATTTCTATGGAAACGGCAGAACGTATCATTGCTGAAAATGGAGCTTCAAAGACATGGGATGCTATAAGCGGACAATATTATGCAACTTACAAGAAAGGAAATGCAACCTACAAGATCTGGCTTGAGGATGAGAAGTCAATAAAGCTCAGGGCTGAGCTGGTGAACAAATATAAGCTGGGGGGCATAGCGTCCTGGAAGTATGGACTTGAAAAATCAACAGTATGGAATACAATTGCAAAGACAATCATAAATTAAGCACATAATCTATAAAAAAAGGGTAAGAATAAAAACAGGGTACACAGCATCACTGTTAAATCATATAGGATACCGAGGGTCGTAGACCTTAGACTGTATAAGCTTGAGGTACAGTCGTGTAGGTACCTTGTATGCCGGATCAGTTTGCTGTGTGCCTTTCCTTTTAGCCGTCCAGAAATTCCAGTGTGTTTGCAATATCTCTAAGATGATTATTGTCGGTGAGTATAATCAGGTATTGGTAAATAGTACCTTCAAACTCCAAGGGCTTTACATATTTGGCCAGCAGTGCCGATTGACCGCGCATCTCCATGGGTTGATCGGTAGAGGGTATTATGAAGCAGGCTTCCCGGTTACCTATAGTCGTACTGCTTATAGACGGGTGGGTACCATAGGGCTTAAGCCTGTGATGGGCTTCGTTGCTGCAGACATCTTCCAGGGTCGCTTCACTGGAAATGACTGATATATGGAAGAAGCCGTCTATTCCGGCATACCTTGCATTATCAATCCTGCTCCAGCGGTAAGGATATACAAATTTCACCCTGTAAGCCTCATTGTTATAGGTGTTTGATATCACAGGGATACAGATGCTTTGACCTATGAGCAGAGCATCAGGATTGACGCCTGGATTTGCTTTTAACAGGGCGGATAAGCGCATTTTGTTTTTCCGGGCAATAGAATAAAAACTGTCGCCTTTTTGAACTACATAGATCGAAGCTCCTGTAGGACAATTCACAGGCAGTGTCACACGGGGTATGTAGATGACCTGTCCCTGGGTGAGAAGCTCCGGATCAACATGGGGATTGGCCTCCACCAGATCATCCAGTGAGACATTGTAGAATCTTGATATTGCATAAAGTGTATCTCCCGCCTGAACTATATAGCAATTGTCCTCCGGACCAGGGAAATATTCATTTTCTGTACCGGTTGGGCACTGCTTTTCAAATGGACAAGTCATTTCAGCCACCTCTTTGATATATATTTATATAATATATTCATTGGGCAGCTTGAATATATATGTTTGCACTAAACATCTTAAATTGAATTCAGATGTATAAAACATTTTCCTTATTGATGAAGGAAAAATAATGGAAGCCGTCGTATATTATTAATTAAGTAATACTATGATGGGAGTAATACTATGAGAAATCAAGAGTCTGATAAAAAAGATAACAATTCCATAGTACCTGATGCAAGTATAATAAATGAGAGGTTCATTATAGACACGATCATGGAAAACACCCAGGATACCTTCTATTTCAAAGATAAGGAATCCAGATTTCTTTTTATCAGCAAAAATGTCGCAACACGGCTTGGAATCGTCGATCCTGATTATGTCATAGGCAAGACGGATTTTGACCTGTTCCAGGATCCCCATGCTACTGAAGCTTATCGGGACGAGCAATACATCATCAGAACAGGTAAACCGATATTGGGTAAAATTGAAATGGAAAGGTGGATGGATGGATCGACAGCCTGGGTGTTAACTTCAAAATATCCGCTGTTTGATAGGGACGGTCAAATAATAGGAACCTGGGGTGTATCACGGAATATCACTGAGTTGAAAAGGGCTGAGGAAGAACTGGAAAGGCTGAATCAGGAACTACTGGAAGCAAATCAGCTGCTTGAAGAACTTTCTATAACCGATTCACTTTCCGGCTTATATAATCACAGATATTTTTATGAAGTGGTGCAGAAGGAATTTGCCAGGCGGGAGCGTAACAATGCGGCAGATTGTGCAATAGTACTTATGGATATTGACAATTTTAAAGGTTTGAATGATACGTTGGGACATCTGGCAGGGGATTTTGCCATTAGGCATGTCGCAAGTCTTTTAAAGGATAATATAAGGAAGCTGGATTATGCGTTCAGGTATGGCGGGGATGAATTTATAATCCTGTTTATTGACACTGACATTGCCGGTGCCCAAAAAGCGGCGGAAAAGCTGCTGAAGGTAGTTGCTGCTACTCCTGTTCCCCTGGAAAGTAAAAAGACAAGGGTGACAATCAGCGGAGGTGCTGCGGTTTTAAGTGAGGCAAAGGATGCCAATGAATTGATGAATATTGCAGACCTCAGGCTGTACAAATCGAAGAAAACCGGAAGGAACAGAATTACTTATTCCTTATAACAATATAAAGGGACTGTCTCGAAATAGGGATCTACTACGGGACAGTCCTTTGTTTTTTAATGTTCTTTTGCATAGTTTGATTTGCTGATATGACTTCCGATATATTTCCACAGTACATGAATTGTGGCTGCTTGTATCGGAAGCATTATGGCACTTTTATACAGTCTGGGTATAAGAAGTGCGGCTGCGGCTTTGCCGGTAATCATAGACAGCCATAGAGTATTTAGTCCGAGATCAACAAAAATGGTTATCACAAGTACGCTTTTTACTACATTAACTAATGTGACAGGTTTTCTGTAAAGAAAGAGCCCGTATATAGCGCCGCCTAAGAATGCACTTAATGTAAATCCAGGGAAATATGCTCCCTTTGGAAAAATCATCATACCGGCCACATCAGCAAGAGCACCTGTCAGTCCGCCAATAACAGGTCCAAATAGAATAGCCGAAAATGCAACAGGGATGAATCCGAAGCCTATCCGTATTATGGGTGTCTGAAAGGATAGAAAACGGGTAAATATGATCTCCATTGATACGAGCAATCCGACAAAAGCAATTGTCCTTGTCTTACTCATACAATCACCTCCTCTCCTTAAATGGGAAATAAACCACTTAAAGAGATTTGGCTCTTAAGTGGCAGCGGAATGCGGCAAACATACCGCAAGCCCTGAGGCTTTTCGTCTGGTGTCAACTTCCCGTACAACCAGCACTTTACGCATGTATGCCTACTCTACCATTAGTTTTTATACTAATAAAAAGATTGTACAATATATAACTGTCAAATACAAGTGCAATAGATCATATCCAATTACTTATTTCTGATAGGTCCGGTTTTCTAATCCTGGATGATTTCAACCGCGCCGGATTGTTCCATTATGGATCTCACTATGGTGCTATCATGCTTTGGAGTCTTTACTGCCACTATAATGCCCCTTTCGCCCGTAAGTCCCTTGATTCCGCCTGCAAAGCCTTCTATCTCACCAAGCCCGTTTCTTTCGGTCTTGATAAATGAAATCTCTTCTGCCGCCTCTTCAATAGTGTTAAATATCTGCGTATCCGCAAGGTCACTTATTATCATGTCCTTCCTGTCAAAGCCGGCATTCTTCAATGAATCAACCAAAGCGCCAACCTGCCTTTGATCCGGGAATCTTGCAATTAGTCGCAACCTTTCCACCTCCAGTTAAATTATATGTGCATCAAGTATAAAGATAGTATAACCTGAAAAGTCGAATCTAAACTTTTCGAGTGTAATATTACAGAGCAGTTAAAGAAATTACAGAGCGTTTAAGGATATGTTACAAATTCCCAAATCTGTTGAAAGTCCACAATACGTATTATAGAATAAAGCTGGCACTATTCCAGGCAATTAATGGTATATGTATCATAATATTACAAGGCAGTTAAGAGTATGTTACAAATCGCCTAAACAGTACAGTATGCATAGGAAGTGTCATATTTAATTATTGAAAGAGAAACAAGAAAAATATCAAGGAGGTATGAACAATGTTCAGAAGATTTGTCATTACTCTGACAATACTCACACTTGTCTTTAGCACAGCAATGCCGGTGCAGCTTTTTGCCGGCGGGAATATCAGCTATGAAGGCCGTGTGTGCAGGGACCTGGGAATACTGAAGGGAGAAACCGGGGTTGTGGACGGTGATTATCTTGAAACACGCCCCAGCAGACTGCAGTCTGCAATAATGTTTCTGAGGCTTAAGGGCCTGGAGCAGGATGCCTTGGCTTATACCGGGAGGAATAATTTCAAGGATGCCGGCGTTATTGCGTGGAAAGAGGGAAGGAACGTACTAAGCTATTTGAAGAATCACCCTGAGCTTGGCTGGATTGGTGACGGAACCAATTTTCTCCCCTATAACCCGATTGATTCAAAGGCATATTATAAAGTACTTCTGGAAAGCCTGGGCTACAAGCAGAAAATTGATGGGGAAGGTGATTTCGCCTGGAGTTCGGTGCTTGACTTTGCTGCGGATAAAGGCCTGGATAAGGTAGCAGGTGTAAAGAGCTTTACAGTAAACAGCCTTGCAATAGCTACAGTGGAGGCACTGGAGACTAAAATGAAGAACTCAGGTAAGAAGCTGATAGAATACCTGGTGGATAAGGGAGAAGTGGATGAGGATGATGCGGTAGCAGCAGGCCTGTTTTCGGAAGGATTGGAAGCAGAGGTCAAGGAAGTAAAAGCCATTTCTAACAGCAAGGTGGAGGTGGTGTTCGGAGAGGCAGTAGACAGCTCTGATGCTGCTGACGAGGACCTCTATGACATAAGGAGCCTGGACGTCAAGGATGTAAGTGCAAAGAACGAAAGCTCCGTAATACTCCATACCTCGGCAATGAATGAAGGCTCTTCCTATACGCTTATCTTCAATGACAGGAGCTACAGCTTCAAAGGCCTGAAAAAAGACAGCCAGGCTCCCAGGCTCATTGCAGTGGAGTGCAAGGATACCGGGCTTATTGAACTGAGCTTCGATAGGGTACTGGATAATGAGACGGCTCAGGATACCGATACCTATTCCATTGCAGGCGCAGAGGTAAGGACAGCGGAGCTGGACGGCACCAATACCAAGGTAAGGCTTTCAACGGTCGGGATTCAGACAGGACGCTCTTATGAGCTGAAAATCCAAAACATAAAGAATGGGGACGGCGTGGCAGCAAAACTGATTACAAAACGGTTCACAGGCAGAAAGGATTCAAATCCTCCGAAGCTCAACAAGCTTACAGTCCTGAACAACACAAAACTTCTGCTGGAGTTTTCCGACAGCAACGGACTCAACAAAGCCACCGCAGAGGATGAAGACAATTACAGCATTACCTCCGGCAGTGGAGGTCTGGAGGTAGTATCCGCAAAGGCTAAGGACACAGATGATGATGAGCTGTGGGATTCTGTAGAGCTGGTAACTGAGAGTCAGACTGCAGGCAGGTCATATACACTGGTGATAGAGAATATCACTGATGATTTGGTTTCGGAAAACAGGATAACAAAGGCGATAAAGAAGGACTTCAGAGGGAAATCGGCCGATAAGACAAGTCCGGTTGTGGACCGCAGTCCAAAGGCGATTGCAGGGGACATCATAGAGATAGTGTTTAAAGACTCCAATGCGCTAAATGTCGACTCCGCCTGCGACCCGGACAATTATGAAATAGATGAGGCTTTAGACATTGAGGAAATAAAGATAAAGGATAACTCAGACCTATATTCGGAGAATGGGAGAACAGTGCACATAGTAACAAGCGGGATGGAAAAGTCTGAAACTTACACCCTGATAATAAAGGGGATAGAAGATGAGTTCGGAAACGAGCTTAAGGAGTCCTCAAGTTCAGGCTACAAGAAATATAGATTCAAGGGGGCGGCGGAAGATAATACTCCTCCTTATGTCACCTTTGTGGAATGCATCGACAGTAAAAATATTGATATAAAATTTGACAACCTGCTGGATGAAGATTCCGCCGAGAACATTGCCAATTACAGGATAGACGGGCTGGCGCTTGTCACAAAAGCCAGGCTGCAGGAGGACGGAAAGACTGTAAGGCTGACTGTTAGCTCCCTGTCTTCAGATAAGGACCATACCATATATATGAGCAATATCAGCGATATATCGGGGAATTCCCTGTCCGGTATAAATGTAAGCGTTGTATACAATGGAAACATGGATGATACCGACGGCCCGGAAGTGGAATATATAGACGCAGTGAACGAAGAGGAGCTGTGGGTACAGTTTGACGAAGAGGTCGTCGCCGGGAGCGCAAAGCTGACTGTACCGGGAATTACTTTCAACCAGGCGGGCAGTGTCCTGGAAGACGGGACTACGGTAGTTTTCAAGGCCTCTAAAAAAATGGAGGATAAGGAATATGAAGTAACCGGCCTGACAGGAGTAAGGGATCTGAGAAACAATGCATATGTCTTTGAGGATGATTTGGAGTTTGAAGGAACCGATGTGGAGAACGACCCTCCTGAGGTGGAGGATTGGGAACAGATAGACGTGAAAACCTTCAGGGTGATTTTCACGGAGCCGGTGCTGCCGATAGGCGACGGGGTGTCCGGAATCGACAATCCCTCCGGCGTAAGTCTGAGCTGGAGGGCTGAGCTCAATCCGGAGGATGAAGATCATAACGAGGCGTACAGTATTATCGATTATATTGCTTCGAAGGAGATACCGGCAGATAAAGAATATGAGTTCAATTTCACCTCCATGACAGCGGATTACGCCGGCAAGGGCGTATATGACGAGGAAGACGACCATGAAGGTGATTCCAGCGCTACAATACTGGAATCCTATATGGAGGATGATGAGGAGCCGTATATAGAATATGCCGAGGCCGTTACACGGACGAAGGTGCAGGTAGTATTCAGCGAGGAAATAAGCGAAGATAAGCCAGGAACCTACAAAATAACCTACGAAGATGATGACGATAGGACTAAAACAATTGATATATCAAGGATAGAGGTTGATTCAAATGATAAAACCCGTGTGAATATATTCACCGAGGATGAGATGACCCGGGAATATGTCTATACCCTGGTACCTGTGACCGCCGCTGCAGATATTGCAGGAAACAGGCTTGATACCGACGACGTCGAGATAGATTTTGAAGGGTCGAATATAATGAGCAGCGAGTATATACAGGGTGTGGAGTTCCTGGGGGAAAATTCCTTCAAGGTAACCAAGAGCAGCAAGATTTACAAGGTTTCTTCCCTGTATGAGCTGGACGCCGACGGGGATGCCCTTGGGGGGAACCTTATAGACAGCATGGCCCGTATTTATGACAATGTGCACAGGGTAACCTCAAAGAAACCGCTTCTGAGAGACGTAAGATACAGAATTACCGTAGACGGACTGGAATACAGATTCTATGGAGGCGTGCAGAGCGGAGACATTGAACTGGAGCTCCCTGAAAGGGAAATTACCTTTGACGATATGGATGTGGATCAATACGATGTGGCAGTATACCGGGCCGACGGTGAAAGGCTTGATGTTCATGAGGCTCATGGGGATTTTGTCATAGACTCCACCGAAAGACTGCGAAATGGCGAATATATTTATATCTATGTGATACGTGAAGCGGATGATATAATAATATACGGGACCAGACTGGAGATTGAGGGGATGCCTATGGCATCCTCCTCAAATGAAATCACAAGCTTCAGCTTCAGGAATCTCAATCCCGATGCAGTGGGAAGCGTAGATGAAAAGAATAATACAATAAGAGTCTCAGTGCCTTATGGAACAAAAGTGGACAATTTAGCTGCCAGTTTCAGCTGTTCGGAGGGTGCCGCCGTCAAAGTAGAATCGGCGACCCAGGTAAGCGGGGAAACAAAAAATAATTTTTCTAAAGAGGTCAATTATGCTGTAGTGGCAGAAGACGGTTCAAAGACATATTACAGAGTCATAGTCAAGGTTCTGGACAGTGAGCTTGAGAAGAAAATCAAAAGCTTTGTCCTTGAAGAACCAGGGCCTGATGTGGAAGGTATGATTGATCATGAGAATCATGTGATAACACTGCAGCTTCCGGTTGGAGCCGATATAAAGAATCTGAAGCCTGCTATTGAGACCTCCGAAGGAACAACTGTGGCTCCGGAGTCGGGAGAGGTAAAAGACTTTTCACAACCGGTAATTTATAAGGTCACGGCAAAAGACGGATCGGTACAGAACTATACAGTAAATGCAATTGTACATCTGAGTCCGGAAAACTTCATAAAAGCCTTCAGGTTTGAGGGCGTAAACGCTCATGAAACAACAATAACCGGAGGAAATGAAAACACTGTAAGTATAAAGGTACCTTACGGCACTGATGTAAAAAAACTGGTTCCGATAATAACCATATCCGAGAATGCAAAGGTTGATCCGGACTCCGGAGCAGAGAGGGACTTTACCGGTAAGGTCACTTACACTGTTACTGCTCAACATGGTTCTACACGGAACTACGATGTAATAGTTACAGCAGCTCCAAGCAGTGAAAAGCTTATGAAGGAATTCGGCTTTGCTGTTCCCGGAACTGCAGGAGTGATTGATGAAGCTGCAAAAAGTATCAGCGTAAAAGTACCTTATGGCACTGAATTAAATGGGCTTACGGCAGTATTCAAGACCTCGGATGGATGTAAAGTCCTGGTTGGAGATACTGAACAAAAGAGCGGAGAAACAATGAACAATTTCAGAAATCCTGTGAGCTACAAAGTCATAGCCCCGGATGACTCGGTGCAGGAGTATACTGTAACGGTATCCGCTGCGGCGGCCGACGAGAAGAGAATGACAGGGTTCAGGCTTATAGCCGGCGGCGTCGCTGTAGATGGCTTAATAGACGAAGTCAACCGCACCATTAAGCTGACCGTTCCCAAAGGTACAAATACCGGAAGCCTTATAGCCGCTTTTACGTACGCAGGCAAATCAATTACTGCAGGAGGCGTTCCACAGGTCAGCGGAATTACGGCAAATGATTTCAGCGACCCTGAAAAACCGGTGGTATATACCATAACAGCTTATGATGATACACCGGTAGAATATACAGTAATTGTAACAGTTTCAGAGGATGGGGCATAAACTGTATTGTATTATACCTTATAAGGAAGTGTTAGTATGTATGGTTTTATAGCCTATAATGTAACGCCTGCACAGCTTCTGAAGGCAATGAGAGGGGAAGCTGAAGCCAGAAAATACTATAAAAAGCTTATCGACATGGCGCCGAATGAAAAAGAAGCTGATATAATCGAGCATTTTTATGAGGACGAGACGAAGCACCTTTCAAAGTTCAGAATGCTTTTCGAGATGATCACAGGAAAAGAGCCGGAGCTTTCGAAAGTAAAATCACCGGACTTCGAAAACTACCTTGAAGGCATAGAGCAAGCGATACTTGATGAACTGGAGGCTTATGAGTTCTACAGGGACATATTTTTGTCCAGCAATAACCCGCTGGTCAGGGAGATATTCCTTGAGGCCTTCACAGACGAGAATGAGCATGCAGCACACCTGAACTACCTTTTTACAAAGAACAAATAACAAAGGCCTCTAGTAGGAGGTTACGCTTAATGACAAACCCAAAAGAGCACAATATAAAAGGAGCATAGCCTTGTATATCGACTCACATACATAAGCCTTTGGACAGAATTAGAACTCGATGCTCAGGAAAGTCCTAACGCGCATAAACCCAACCTCCTGTTGGTATGCGCTAGATTTACATCACGTAAATCTTACGGACTTTCCTGTGCATCTTCGCTCAATTCTGTTACCCAAAGGCTTATAAGTGTTCGCTGATATACAAGGTCAATGCTCCTTTGAATTATAGTTCTACTTGAGTAGGGTTTGTTAGGAGTGTGAACCTCCAAAGGGAGGCTTTTGTTATTTGTTCGGTTGGTATACAATACATCTATAGGTGTATGCAAAAAACGTTACCAAAGGAGAGTAATAAAATGTCCTATTCAGTTGAAATGATCCGCAGGGATGAGCAAAGCACAAGCGCCTGGTCAGGAGGTACAACCACACAGCTGGCTATTTATCCAAAGAACTCCGAATACAAAGCACGTAATTTCAAATGGAGATTAAGCTCTGCCCATGTTGATATTGAAGAATCAACCTTTACAAGCCTGCCGGAGATATGGAGACATATAATGATAATTGACGGAGAAATGAAGCTTCTGCATGAAGGACACCACAGCATTTTGCTCAGACCCTTTGAACAGGACAGCTTCAGCGGCGGCTGGACAACAAAAAGCATCGGGCGCGCAACGGACTTCAACCTGATGCTGGGACAAGGCTGCAAAGGAGGATTGGAAGCAGTATTTGCAGAAGGGGAGAGTAATGTCGGACCGGCGGCTAATCAGCCGGATAATGATATTATAAATATAACCGATGCGTTTTATTGTGCATCCGGCAGTGTAATTATGTCAATAAATAAAGATGAAGCATATGATTTGCGCGAAGGGGACCTTTTGCTTGTAAACCGTCAGAAATCCTGTGTGCTTTCAGATATGGGAACAAGCTTCAGAAGCAATGGAGCTGCGGTAATCATACGGGCGTGGATTTCATATTAAGTGCTACAATTAAGTCACTCGCTTACAGTATATTTTATTCATAATGAAAAATACTAAATATGTGTCCCTTCAAGGCAATATTATTGCCTTTCAGTGGTGGTGTATTGCACCGCCGAATGGACAAATTGATGAATGCTTTGCTAAAGCAAAGTCAGGAGGTGATTTAATGAACAACTTGACACAGAGGGAAAAGGGGCTTTTGCAGGATCAGAAGACCCATGAGGAAGTATGCATAAAAAAGTACAATGAGTATGCTAACAAAGCTCAGGACCCGCAATTGAAGCAACTGTTCAATTCTCATGCGCAGCATGAACAGCAGCACCTGGATACCATTAACCAGATGTTGAACGGACAGGTGCCTAACATGAACCAGAACCAGCAGCAACAGAGCTCACAAGGTCAGGGCACACAGGGACAGAAGCCAGTGAGGACAGGAAGCGGAAGCAAAAGTGATGGAGACCTTTGCAATGACATACTTATGACTGAAAAATATGTTTCCGGGGCATATGATACTGCAATATTCGAATTCAGGGATGCAAACATCCGGCAGACCTTGAACCATATACAGAAGGAAGAGCAGCAGCATGGGGAAAGCGTTTTCAACTATATGGAAAGCATGGGCTTGTATAATCCCCAATAAGACTTATTAATGCCTATTAACAAACTAACCCTTCTCGCACTATTAGGAAGGGCTAGTTTGTTTTGTACTGCTTTTACTTCCTTTTTTCAGTTTGGATAAAACAAACAAAATAATCGGGAAACCGTAGCCCAGGACAATATTTAGAGGTACAAGGAGCTTGTTGGCGGATTCTTCAAGCTCAAATTTGTTTGAGCAGATTCCCAAAGAGAGAAAATATATCAAGATAGCATATATATTTATCAGAGGCTTTGTATCGGACAGCTTGAATATTGACTTTATCAGATTAAGTGTTACAACAAACAAAGTGGAAATCAGGGTGAAGTCTGCAAAAATCCATATTGCTATTATTATTGCCTCTATGTTCTCTATCGTATCCATCAGGGAGACTTGCTTAACTGTAGACAATACAGGCATTGGAGACCTTTGGGCAACTGAGCTGCCGAGTACTCCGATTGTAATGAAGATTACCAGGATCATACTGGATATATTCACATAGGTGGTGATATACCCGAATTTTTTAAAGCTTTTCAAGTTCACAACCTTATCGCTTAAAAAGAATAAAAGAAATAAGTATGCTAATACTGAAGATGATCCAAAGCTCGCTTTTACTATTGGCATTATATCATTGAAATATATCGGTAATACATTATCAGTCCTGATCCTGCCAAGCAAAAAGATTGACAGCATCACCAGCATTGTACCGATAAAAGGCAGCAGGATTTCACTCATTCTTGCAATTACCGTAAAACCGGAGCGTAGCATGTATGCTATTGGTATTAAGGTTAATATTATCAGCACATTATTACTGATATTGGGATAAATAGAGCTTGTAAGCCGATCTACATAATAACGTGTATACATTGCCGAGAGCCAGACTCCCCACAGCAGGTATATCACCAGCACAAGCTTTCCCAAGTATTTCCCCATAATACTTGTTATTATTCCGGACATGCTTTGACCTTCATATTTCTTCAATAAGGAGTCAATTATCAATATAAGCGGAATAAAAAGTACAGTGCTCACAGCCGGAGATACCCAGCCCGCCTGGGCAGCCTGTGCCGCTGCGTACTTGGGAAGAAACCTGGTGGAAGGGGAGGATACAATTATTGTGAACACAAAAAGCAATTGCCGTACGGATATTTTATCTTTACCGGTTTTCATAAATTGATCTCCTTATTCTATATTGAATATTTCAAAATAGATTTTTACCAGGCTGGCAGTATTCCAATGAGTGTTGTAATAATAGCCGTATGCCAGGGTAATGGCACCCAGTATAAGGAGGACTGCAGCCTCCTTGCCCTGCTTCTTTTTTACCATTGGTATTAATTCGATTACTATAACAATAAATGTAAGTATCAGCATACTCATTCACCTACGATCTTCTCAGTGCTTCCGGTTGGCTCATTAAGCAGGTAGGTACCTTTGATTTTGGATTTGACCTTGATGTCAAATTTAATATCGGGATACAAATCCTTCCAGTTCTTATCGAAATAGTCACGCATCATTGGATATTTGAAAATAAACCTGGTTATAGTGCTGAAATGGTCTGAGTTGTTTTCCTGGGCAATTTTTACCGTTTTCTCAAGTGTCTGCTTCACTATTTTTTCCTGCTGCGTTTCCAGATATTTGACGCCTTCCGGGTCAACCAGAGTTTTACTTCCCATTATTTCCGCAATATTTGTTGTAATTGACAGCTCTATAGTGCAGTACAGCCCGTTGTCCTCGATTCGGGGTATTAGCCTGGCTCTGCTGTCAATAATCTCTAGGGATACCTTTTCCCCGGCCTTGCTTTGGACTAAGATGACACTTGAACCGGACCGGTTCATTATCCAGCTTATCCCTTTTGACTCTTCTTCCGAAGTGAAGTAAAGAAGCTTGTCAAGCTTGAATAATGCATAGCCTCCCAGAAGTATGTCGGATTTGGCCTCCTCTCCTTCCATTGCCATAGTTTTCTTTTCCTCAATAAAAGGGATGAAAGTGTCAAGGTTCGGATTTTCCAATATCAGCAAAGCCTCATTCAGTGTAGCAATACTGGATAAGGCTGTGCTCTTAGCATCCTCTTCTATACTTGCTATCCTGTCACCTGCAAACATTTTATTTGAATTGGTATTTTTTACCAATAAATTTGCAGTAGCTCCCCTGACTATATAAATTTTTGCGTTACTACGGAACTCATTCTGCCGGCTTATAAAATCCAGATACGGAAGTATACCCTCCCTGGCGATTTCCTCTCCGAACAGTATGTATTCTGTATGTCCATAATGGGGCTTTCTGTCTGAGTATATCAAAAGATTCCTTACTGCATCAAATACTGTATCACCTTCAGATTCGACGCTTTCCCCTTTTTGTGTCTGTCCACCGCCACTATTCCCGCCGGTTTCGAGGCTCTTTGTTGCAAGTGTTAATTTGACCTTGCTGTCTTGCGACTTATCTATGGCCATTATCCTTGTAATAAAGAGCTTGTCTATCTCTCTCCTTCCTAGGGCGATCTGCGTACAGCCGGGTAAGGCCAGGATTAATGCAAATATCACTGCCAGGACTGCAAATTTCCGCATATCAGATCCTCACTCCACCCTTTTCTTATTATTTGTATTCAGACTGCTCGGCCGATTTTTCATAATGCTATCGGGAAGTCTGAAAAGAGTGTCCTGCAGCTGTTCATCCTCATTAGCCACAAAGGGGTCCAGGTATGGGACTCCAAAGGTCTCCATCCTGCACCAATGGTAAAGAAGAAATATCAATCCGAAAGTGAGCCCGAACATCCCTATGGTGCTGCTGAATATCACAAAGATGAAGCGCCAAAGCCTCAGTGCATTGCTGAAATCCTGGTTGGGCATTGTGAAGGATGCAATTGCGGTAATTGCTACTATGATCACTGTAGCAGGAGACACCAGCTTAGCCTCGACTGCAGCTTGACCAACTACCAAACCGCCGACAATGGATACCGTCTGGCCTATAGTTTTGGGCAGCCTTAGGCCGGCTTCCACCAGAAGCTCAAAAGCAATCAGCATTATTATGACTTCCACAAACATTGGGAAAGGTACACCTCCCTTGGCTGCTATAATCGAGAAGGTCAGCTCTGTAGGAATCATTTCCGGATGGAAGGTTGTGATGCATATATAGAAACCGGGAAGCACCAATGTGATGAACATGGACAAAAATCTTAAAAAGCGGATTAGAGATCCGACTATGAACTGATACGAGTAGTCATCCGGCGTCTGAATAAATTGCAGCAAAGTACCAGGGACAATATAAGTTATTGGCAAGCCGTCAATTATGATTCCAACACGGCCATCGTTAATGCTCACGCAAAATCTGTCCGGTCTCTCGGTAAATATGACCTGCGGAAATGTGGAATACTTTGCATCAATAATATACTCCTCCACATCACCCGGCGTAAGAGCCTTATCTATGTCAACAGCTTCAAGCCTTTGCCTCACTTCGCCTACCAGCTTGCCATTTGCAATGTTTTTCATGTATACTATTGCGATGCCGGTCCTTGATTGTTTTCCTACTTTGATCTCCTCTATGGCTAGGTATGGGGATCTGATTTTTTTGCGGCATATAGCGGTATTTGTTCTTAAATCTTCTATGAAGGAATCCTTTGCGCCTTTGATGACACTCTCTCCGGTAGGCTCACTGATTGCACGGGCCAGGGCATTTTTGGATTCAAAAGTGAAGGCTGTTTTTATAGTATTGAATATTAATGCTGTATTTCCTGACAGTATATCATCAGTCAGGTCCTTAAGATTTGTCCTTATATTCATAGAAGCATAATATACTTTACCCATGCTGATAAGCCTTGCTGCATCTGTTTCTGTCTTGCAGGAGTCGAATTGTTCCTCCTGGGCAAGGGGCTTCAAAATGTTTTCATTTATTATCGTGCTGTCTATCAACCCGTCAATATAAGCCAGAGTTGCAGGGATTTTGGGATTATCCCTTATTAAGAGTGCCCGGCTTTTGAAGTCGGCATTACTGCCAAGCAGTGATCGCAAATTATCGCTTGTGACCTCGGTTGATGTATTATAAAGACTATCCTCAACGCTGAATCCTGATCCGGATGTATTATCCTGTCCCTCTGCCGGCATATGCTCACGTCCTATGCTTATATGATTTATATGGAATATTGGTTCAGACTATAATAGTGTAAACATTTTTTTATAGTTTATGTTATAATTGGGGCTTACAATAAAAAAAAGCCACACCAGGGAGACATTATACAGTCCTGGTGCGGTTTTACAAAGGGACACCTTCAAACTAATTTGCCGTCATCGTCTATTTCTCTGTTCGATACGAATACCCTGGACAAAGGTTCGTTGTCAGAACCATAGATTATTTTACTGGTGCTCCTATTCTCATGCCGGTCTTCCCTTTTTACACGCTCGGCAAAAGTCGAAATATCATCACCGGGTATGACATGCTTATCCTTATTCACAAAATCACCTCCGTTTACAGCAGAAGAGTTATATTGTCCATTAATATTATTTGAAATATAATATTAAATACACTCCCGGATATCGGCATATTTTGAATAATATCTGCTGTTATATCCGTTTCTGAATCAGCGGCTTTCAAATAAATTGATTTACTTAATGAATAAATATTGTTATTATATTTAAGTAATTAGTAATAACATAAAAATCATTGCGGGGGGATAAACCTATGAACATAGCAATAGTAGGGGCAGGCAACGGTGGAAAGAATATTATTGAGTCTTTTTCAAAGAATGATGAAATTCGGATTGTTCAGGTTATCGACAACAGGGATGATGCACCGGGAGTATTACTCGCAAAGAAGCTGGGCATCAAATGCTTCAAGTCCATAGGAGATATTAGCACCGCAGGCCTCGATTTGATTTTGGAGGCGACAGGCAATGAGAAGGTTAAGCAGGAGCTCTCTCTGAAATATGGAAATATATGTACGATAATCGATTCATCAGGAGCACTCCTTATAATGAGCCTTGTAAGAAGGGATATTGAAGTACTGGAGAAGCTTAATAAACAGATTGAAGCCATTAAGAATACTTCTGCACAGGTACAGGATCATCTTAAGTCAATATCTGTTTCCATTGACAGCACTTATATGATAAATAAAAAGCTTAACGAAATAACAAAGAAGTCTATTGAATATATAGAAGAGACCGACAAAATCATCCAGTATGTCAACAATATATCAAAACAAACGAAGATTTTGGGCATTAACGCAACAATAGAAGCCGCCAGGGCGGGAGAACAGGGCAGAGGATTCTCTGTTGTGGCAAATGAGGTGCAGAAGATGGCCGGCAGCAGTGAAAGCTTTGCTAAGGAAATTACCAAAATACTGACCAAGCTTGCAGATGAGATTAAGGACGTGGAAGCTGTAGCAAAGAATCTGAGTGACCTGTCAGAGCTTCAGGTCCAGGCATCGGTAAAGGTTAACGAAGCAGTAAGCAGTCTGACTGATCAAATATCACAATAATATAAACGACAAGGATTCAGAATTAGCTAAACCCTTGTCGTTTTTTTAGTTTTGCTCATCCGGTCTCAAGGTATATTTTTCGATCAGGATAAAAACCGTTAGGCAAATACAATAGATGATAATCGAATAAATCAGCTTCCACCCATTCAAGAAAACCAGGATATTCATTTTGGCGAATATGCTTTGAACAAGGACAGCGATAACATATGGCACAATTTTCCAATACCATTTATCCAGAATACATATGAAAAGAACAAAAATGGAAAGTTCAAGAAGATGATAAGCAAAAATAAAAATTATGCTGGCCCGGCACGTATTTCCAACCATGTTCTCAATCAAACCCAGGCTGTAATATTGTTTTCCGGAAAGAAAGAGCAGGGGTATCGGAGTATGAATAATAACAAATCCGACAAAGTAGAACGTTATCACACGTGATAATGTACGGCGGGCATGTTTTACTTTAGCAAACCATTTCTTGACTATTACCAGAAAGAGAACGGTATTAATGACCGACATATAGTATTTCCACCAATGATGCTCATATATTCCAAGTTCTTCAAACAAATACTCTGCAAGGATGAAGACAGTTACAATCAAGGAGACTCCCAAATAGCCCAAAGAGTTAGTAACCATCAGAATTGCAGCGGCAGGAAACATAGATGCATTTAGGAAAAGGTGCCCTGCAAGGTTTTCGGCCCAAGGGTCTGTAGATATACCGGGCTTGTATGCATAGGAATCAAAAATACCAAGTACGGTAAATTCGCCAATCCAGGTAATGCTTGTTGCAAATAAACAGAATACAACAAGTGTTGATATTTTATAATTGTGTCTTTTCGTATATATTGCATAGGCGGTGATTCCAAAACCGATGACAGCCAGACCAGCATACCAGTATAAACTTGTCATATGAACCTCCAATGCGCTTTTTAACATCAATGATAACATTTTACAATTTAAAATTACTATACAATAGATTTATTGTGAAACAAATATATATGATATATTCTCTACTTGGATTTGTTATTATTCGAGAAGAAGGTCTAAAGCCATTCTATAATTTTTTTTACCAAAGTGGGCAATAATAGTGTAAGTGAATTAAATGATAAAGGAGTATATATGAAGGTTGCAATAATAGGAGCGGGAACCTCCGGGTTGTCCTGTGCAATTGAGCTGGAAAGGAATGGAATATTCCCGGTTATTTTTGAGCGGAATGGCTTCATAGGCGAGTACCAGTCCCATGTATCGGCCTTTTTAGGCCTTATTACCAGGCCAGTTGCAGATCCTGTAAAATATATGGACAAAAAGCTGGGAATAAGGCTTAAGCCGCTGAACCAGTTCAGGAAGGTCATACATTACTCGCCCAATAACCAGATTAACGTTACCGGTCCTTTGGGTCATTTCATGATCCGCGACAAAACGGAAAACTCCGTTCAGGGGCAGCTTTACAGCCAGATCAAATCCCAGGTCAATTTCAACAGGTATGTTCATCCTGAAGATCTGGAAAAGGAATTTGATTATGTTGTCGTGGCGGACGGACACTGGTCGGCTCCTACACGCTACGGCATCTGGCAGGAAGTTATGCGGACATGGCTGCGGGGAGGTATTTTTGCAGGAGATTTTGAAGATGATACACTGCATATGTGGCTGGACAACGAGCTGACAAACGGAGTATATATATATCTGGCCCCTTACAGCAGGAATAAGGCGGTCATTGCTCATGTCGTACAGAATATCGATCATGAGGATCTGAACAGCTATTGGAGTAAATTTCTGGAATCCCGCGATATACTGAAAAAGTACGATTTACTGGAGACATGGGAATTGCCCCACCATGCCGGCACAGTCACTACCAATAGGGTAGGAAATGTCTATTTTGCAGGCGGCGCAGGGGGCGGCATCGAGCCTTTCCTGGGCTTCGGACAGTTCAATGCCGTAATCACCGGGGTAATGGTAGGCAGGAGCATTGCTCATGGCCTGGACATTGATGTGCTGCTCGGGGATTTGCGGAAAAAGAGTCAGGAGCTTAACAATCTGAGGTCGTTGTTGAATGCTGCCACCAACCAGGATTTTGACCGTCTGCTGACAGTTATGAAATCTCCCGGGCTCAGGACAATGGTATACAGAACCAGAATCGATATCGTTAAGCTCCTGTCGGCAGGGCTGGAAATAGTTAAGGCAGAGAACAAGGGGGGTAATTGATTTTGGGCAAATTCAAGTTGACCTGCTGTCAATGCGGATCTATCAATGTAGTTAAGAAAAGCGCTGAAAATAAGCTGGATTGGGCCGGAGACTGCCCAATATACGGGGAGGGGATCCAGTTCAAGTGCACCGACTGTGATAATGAGGAATTCATTATATTCAGGACACGGAAAGACAAATAGCTCTTGTCGCGCTTATGGACGAGCTTCCCTTAATTAACTTGATAATATGGAATAATACAGTATAATAGTAATAATAAGTATGAATGATGTTGAATCTGAAGGAGGCTTAATCATGCGTTACACAGTCGAGCAGGAAGTATTCGCTCTCAATCCGCAGCTGCATTTCGGGATTCTGATAGGGAGAGGTCTTAAGAATTCTGGATCAACACCTGAAGATAGCGGCAGGCTCCGGAGTGCAGAGGAGCATGTACGTCAGATCATTAAGGCGGAAGACTTAAGGAGCCACCCGATTGTAAAGGGCTACCGGGATACTATGGAAAAGGCGGGCATCAATCCCAACAAATACCCTCCGTCCACCGAAGCCATGCTGAAAAGGGTGCTTAAAGGTGCTTCACTGCCTGAGATCAACGCACTGGTAGATTTGTGCAATGCAGTTTCGATAGAGAATCAGATTTCCCTGGGAGGTCACGACCTAAGAGACGTACATGAGGATCTGGCTGTCCGTTTCACCGAGGGTACGGAAAGGTTTTTGCCCTTCGGTGCTGAGGAGTATGAAGCAGTAGAAGCCGAGGAACTGGTTTTTACCAGCGGAGATATTGTCCAGACCAGAAAATGGATATGGCGCCAGAGTGAATTAGGCAAGATGACCTTGGATACTCAGGATGTCTTCTTTCAGCTTGTAGGCTTTGGAGACCAGGTCGGCAGCCAGCTGATTAAAGCCTTAGACTCATTGGAAGAGCTGATTGTGAAGCGTTTCGGAGGGCAGTCCCGACGGTTCATAGTAAAGCAGAGCAGCTCTGAAATCGAGTTTTAGTCTGAGTTAAATTGCTTTGTACTTTTCAGTAACAAAGGACCTCTTCAATGCATAGCATATATAAGTTAAATACATTTAAAAAGAAGGGATCCTTTATGCCGTGCTGTAATTTTTTCAGGCAGTGCTCCGGGAATCATTATCCTTACACCATACAATCCGGCGATACCCTGTATAAAATCTCGCAAAAACTGGGGGTAAGCGTATCAAGGATACTCTCGTAAAACCCCGGGGTAGACCCTTATACTCTGAGGATCGGCCAGACCTTATGCATACCGGCCTGTCAGCCGGACCATACAGTCAGGATAATTCAAGCGGGAGATACATTATATAAAATAGCACAGACATATCATGTAAGCATCACAAGTATTTTAAACGCAAACCCAGGTGTTTATCCAGATAGGCTTATGGTCGGCCAGCGTATATGCGTACCCTTCGGTTGCCCTGCCGGTTATTCCTACTATACTGTCATGAGCGGAGATACATTATCAAGGATTGCCGTAAAATACTCTGTTACTGTCCAGGCATTAATGGCTGCCAATCCTCAGATTATAAGCCCGAATATGATAGCTGCAGGAGAGAGGCTATGCGTACCGGAGAAGGCTGACCCTATAATAGAGCAAATCAGCGGAATGACCCTGAAAGAAAAAATCGGACAAATGGTTATAGTCGGACTTGACGGCTATTCAATTGATGAAAATACCAGGACTATGATGAATACCTTTAAGGTCGGCGGTTTTATACTATTCGGCTATAATGTGGAAAGCACAAGCCAGCTTCTGGCATTAATAAACTGGTTGAAAATCACTAATAAAAGAAACAGGATACCATTATTTATTTCTGTTGATGAAGAGGGTGGAAGGGTCAGCAGAATGCCTGCCGAATTTGTTAACCTTCCTTCAAATGGGGCAATTGGCAGAATAAACAGCAGTGAGCTGTCTTACAGGATTGGAAGAGTAATTGCTGAAGAAGTGAAAGCCTTTGGCTTTAACATGGATAATGCGCCCGTACTGGATATCAACAGCAATCCGGATAATCCTGTCATTGGGGACAGGTCTTTCGGTTCCAATGCTGAGGTTGTGAGCAGGTTAGGGGTACAGACCATGAAAGGTATACAGGATGGAGGAGTGATCCCGGTTGTCAAACATTTCCCGGGACATGGAGATACCTCTGTTGATTCTCATGTAGGGCTGCCTGCTGTCAATCACAGCCTGAACAGGCTTAGGAGCTTTGAACTCATTCCTTTTGCTGAAGCAATAAAAAACGGGGCAGATGCTGTAATGGTTGCCCATATCCTTTTGAATAAAATAGATCCCAATAATCCTGCTTCTATATCAACGATTGTAATTAATGATATCTTAAGAAAACAGATGAATTTCAACGGTGTGGTGGTCACAGACGATATGACCATGGGCGCCATCATAAAATACTACGATATAAGTGCTGCAGCTGTCAAGGCTGCAAAAGCAGGGGCAGATATAATCCTGGTATGCCGTGGTTATGACAATGAGGTAAAAGTGCTGGAGGCTTTGCAGAGAGCTGCAGAAAACGGCACTATATCCAGAGAAAGAATAGATGAAAGTGTATACAGGATTTTGAGACTAAAACGTAAGTACAACCTGGCCGATAGTGTAATAAGTTCGGTTGATGTCAGGAAAATCAACAATGACATTAATGCGGTTTTAAAAAATTTCTTCTAACTATCCGGCCTCAGAGTATATTTTTCTAATAATATAAAAACGATCACGGAAGAATAAGTGCCATGGCTGATGGAAGGGGTTGAATGATTTGAAGCATAGATTCATTTCCAAAAGATACTGGAAGGATCAGTCTACACCAATGGGAAAGGTTGATGAGCTGTCAAAGCAATATGATAATCTGATAAACCTGAGCTTAGGAGATCCAGATATTGTTACCCATGAATTGATAATTGAAAATTCTATGGAGGATGCGAAGGCCGGACATACAAAATATACAGATTTCAGAGGAGATCCTGAACTGAGGGATGAGATAAGGAAATTTTATAAGGAAGAATATGATGTAAATATTGAAGATGAGGAAGTATTTGTTGCGACGAGCGGCTGTCTGGCAATGTATCTGGCACTTGAAGCAATACTGGATGATGGTGATGAGGTGATTCTGCAAGCCCCGTATTTTACTCCCTATCCCCAGCAGGTACAACTGGCCAGAGGTATACCGGTAAGCCTGGATACCTGCGAGAAAGATGATTTTCAGATTGACATTGAAAGATTGGAAGGTCTTATTAATGAGAGGACAAAGGCAATAATAATCAATAGTCCGAGTAATCCAACAGGCTGCTGTCTTACAAAAGCCACTATGGAAAAGCTGGCATTGGTTGCGATAAAGCATGATCTTATTGTGATAGCCGATGATATCTATACGGCATTCAGCTTTTCTGAACCTTTTATCCCCATAATATCTATAAATGGGATGAAAGAAAGGACAATAGTAATAAACAGTTTCTCAAAAAACTTCACCATGACCGGTTGGCGCATAGGAAATATCATAGCCCCTGATTTAATAATAAAAACCATTCAGCAGATAAATGAAAATGTTGTTTTTACAGCACCTTCGATATCTCAGAGAGGCGCAATACATGCTTTAAGGAACAGAAGGACTATTCAGCCTCCCATGATTGAAGAATACAGGAACAGAACCTTCTATGCCGCAGAGAGGATAAACAGGATACCGAACATGTCGGTACTCCGTCCCACCGGTACATTCTATTTATTCATTAATGTAAAGGATACAGGGCTTGATTCCATAACAGTGAGCGATATACTCCTGAAGGAAGCTCAGGTGCTTACAATACCAGGCATAGCTTTTGGCGAATGCGGCGAAGGCTACATAAGAATAGCCTGTACTGTAGGTATTGACAAGCTCAAAGAAGCCTTTGAAAGGATAGAAAAGGTGGAGATTTTCAAATCAAAAAAGTGACTCCTTTCAGCTGTCACTGAATTGTGCTTGACGGAAATATGCTGTGATGTCATCCTGAACGTAGTGAAGTATCCAAGAGCTTCAAGGAGTACAGAACTTATACCCGACTCCTTTTATGGTCTGTATAAATGCCGGATTCTTTGGATCAGGTTCTATTTTTTTACGTATATTGCTTATATGGACCATAATCGTCCGGTGATCTCCAAAACTCTCCACACCCCACAGGGATTGGAACAGCTGCTCATTGCTGAACAAAATGTTGGGGTTCTGAGCCAATAACACCAGCAGCTGAAATTCTTTAGGGGACAAGGTAGTCACCTGCCCGTTAGACATGACCGTATAGCTGTTCAGATCGATCGTCATACCGGGGTAACAGATCAGGTTACTTGTGGCATTCATGCCATTTGAGCTTTCCAGTATCCGGTTTCTGCGCAGATGGGCCTTAACCCTTGCCAGCAGTTCGATTGTATCGAAGGGCTTGCTCATATAATCGTCACCGCCTGCCATCAGGCCTATTGATTTGTCACTTGGCGTAGATTTGCAACTGAGGAAGATTATTGGTGCTGTAAGCTTTTTACGTAATTCCTGGCATACTTCGATTCCATCCAGGCCAGGAAGCATCATGTCAAGAATAATCAGATCGGGATTGAAGGAATATGCATAAGTCAGCGCCTGATTTCCATCAACAGCTGTAACTATGTGATAACCTTCTTTTTTCAAGTACATTGTTATGATTTCTCTGATATCTGCATCATCATCAACTACTAAAATTTTCTCTCCCGCCAATATTTATACCTCCTTAAGCTTGACCGGACCGGAAGTCCGGGTCTGATTCATTAATATTATAGACGGGCAGTGTGAAGAAAAAATGACTGCCCTGACCAAGCTTGCTTATAACCCATATACGGCCGTTGTGATATTCTATTATTTCCTTTACAATAGCGAGGCCCAGGCCGCGGCTGCTGCTATCGCCCTGGCGTGCTTTTGAAACCATATAGAAGCGTTCGAAAACATGAGGCAGGTCTTCCTCCGGAATCCCAATTCCGGTATCAGATACCTCGGCAATAAGATTCCTGTCATCATCGCTGAAGCTGAACCGGAGCTCGATGCTTCCTCCTGCAGGGGTATATTTGAGTGCATTGTTCAGCAGGTTTGAAAAGACACGTTCCAGCCTTTGATGATCAACCATCACATATAAAGCTGCCATATCCGGATGCTTGCTTTGCCAATTAGAAATAATGGTCCTGAACCTTATGTTCTCATTCTCCATATCAAAGCTGTATTTTTCCGAGAAATATTCAATGAACGAATCTACCGGGAGCCGGCTGAACTCAAACTTCAGCTGCCGGGACTGCAGCTGCGACAGATCCAATAATTCCTGTACCATATGATTTAAATGATTGACCTTCTCTATGATTCTTTTCAGGTATTTTTTCTGCTCCTGAGGCTCTTCTACGATCCCATCCAAAATGGCGTTTGCAAAGCCTTTAACGGCAGACAAAGGTGTGCGCAGGTCATGGGATATATTCTGCATCAGGTCCTTGAGGGATTTTTCCGATCTGGAAACAGCCTGGTAGGCCTTTTTCAATTCCTCTTTTGAGGTCTCCAGTGCCAGGGTCCTTTCATTGACCTTTTCTTCAAGGTTCGCATTGAGCTCCCAAAGCTGCTCTGTCAGAAGCTCTACCTCTGAAAAGCTTTTGGAAAATCGCCTGGCCAGAACCAGGGATTGGGTAAATACGAATAACAGCAGGCCCCAGGAGGAAAGATTGCCCCTGGTGACAAAGCTCCGCAAAAAATGGTTGTCAGAATCGGCTAACATAATACTGAGGAATATCATGTCATTTATGGTAAATAATATAAGAATCGACAGGCCAATACCTATAAGGTATGAGCCTTCCCTTTTTCTTAGGCAGGTAATAACAGCAATATATAAGGCATATACGATAACAGCAAATGAGAATACCTGATACAGGGTGTTAATCCGGCTGAATATTCTGGCAGGTGTGAACAAAACCAGGACTCCGAAGCCTGATGCGGTTATTTGTATGAAAGTATTCACTTGCCTTGAAATGTCTTCAGGAAAGGTTGATTTCAGGAATAAAATAACCAGGGGCACACCTATATAAAATGCCAGGGTTTGTATTTTGTGAGCTGCTTCCCAGCTGAAGCCCGGAAATAAATGAATGAAATATATTTCACCGACCAGCAGCGTCCTTGCACTGATCAAAAGGGAGTAAATGCCGAAGTATAGGGTAGACCTGTCCTTTGTTCTGAATATATAGAGGGCAATATGGTAAAAGCCTATAATAAACAGGCTGCCGAACAGGAACAGTTCCAGGGCAAGATTCCTTGTACGGGCTTCAATAATCTGCTCTGCAGGGCCCAACTGGATGCTTTCCAGTATACCGCCGCTTCGATGGCGGAAATTGGTTACCTGTATTATCAGCTCAAGGGTACCGGCTTCCGGTCTGATATATTTTACCTGGGGCAGGTACTGGGGAACCGTTTGCCCGTAAGTTGTGCCTACATTACCGGCAGATGCAATCAGTTCACCATTGGCCCAGAGCCTGTAGGAGGTAAAAATCCTTGGAATCTTTATAGCCAGTACTTCATCGGCCGAATGGCGGATTAGCAGTCTGTAGGTAGCATAGCCATCGCCCGGAAGCTCTTCGCCGTCAAGCACATATTTATTCCAGGCCCTGGGGAGGACTATCAGTTCCCTTTCCGATACCGGCTCCGCTTTTTGAAAGTCTCCGGGAGCCAAAAGCTTCTGCCAGTAAAATTCCCACTGGCCGTTCAAAGCAACAATACCATCCTGTTCCCAATTCCTGCATGTAAGGTCCAGCACACCGCCGGTCGCTTCCGGGCTTCCTGTTGATTCAGCATGACTGATTGTAAATGTTGCTGCCAGAATTATAAAAAAGATCGAGAGTATGGCAAGTGTTTTTGCAGGATGCTTTAGCATGTGTGACCCCCAAACAGCATATTAAGCCTTAAGAAAGCTTTGGGTTATCTTTAGATTGAATTAAGACAGCGGATCAGCAAATGATGATAAAATTATATATAAGTAGTAGAAAGTAATGATATTATGTCTTCTTTATTATAGCAGAACTCTGTCGAAAATTCGATATTTTAATGAATATTCTCAAATTTATAAGCAGTACATGCAGGATAAGGAGGTATGGAAGGTGGAGATTTCCATGGCAAAGTACAATATACATAATAATCAGGTTCGGATTCCGGTTCAGTCCCGCAGTGATATATTTTCAGAACCATCAGATGCAAAGAATAAAAGGTTTCAAGGACAGGACACTGTTGAAAACAGGGAGATTGGAAAGCACTTGGGCAAAAGGGTAACAGGGCAGGGCGCAGCACTTGAAAAGCCCATGACGGAGCTGCGGTTTTCCGTACATGAAAAGACCGGCAGGATCAGTGTTACGGTCATCAACTCGGAAAATCATGAGATAATCAGGGAAATTCCGTCGGAGAAGCTCCTTGATATTGCAGCCGGGATGAATATACCGGTAGGGATATTTGTGGATAAAAGAGCTTAATTAATGGACGTATGAGTATTTAATCATGATAATGTATTGACAGGTAACATATGTAGAAGATTGCGAAGCATTTTTCAGACTCGAGATACGAGACTCGAGACGCGAGGCTGCAAGCAGGGCTCTGGAGTATTGGGGAACCTTAACCCTTAAGGAATAGCCTGGCTTTCCTCGTATCTCGCATCTCGTATCTCGCATCTGCGCACGCTAGTGCGCATTCTTCTTATGTGGCGCAACCTTAAGAAAATTTTAGGATTTCTTTAGGTTGTGTTTAGGTGCAAATTCGACAGAACATGATATAATTCGATAATAATGAAAAATAATAATGACTTTTCTTCAAATTTCAGATAACAGAATATTCAAAAAATGTAGCATATGTAATTAATATTATTGTTAAAGGGGGCTTATATTGTGAAAAAGAAAATGCGTATTCTTTTTTTCCTTACATTTCTGTTCGTATTAATGTTCCCGGCCACCTCCTTTGCGGATATCAGGGACTATGGGGAAGGCAAGGACAATTTCCACAAGGATAATTTTGTGATCAAACTGGATGATAACGCTGAGGGAGGAACCGTCGGGGTTTCAAACGGCGGAATAGGGAATATAGACGCCTACGGCTACTATGACGGTCTGATAGACCCTGAGGATGAAAGCGAAAACTTTATGGTGAAATACCATATGAATTTTTCCCCTGAAGATATAGTAAGAATAAACAAAGGGGATGTGAGTGTAAAAGTAATAATGGATGTTGCTGATACCACGTCCGGAAGCAATGATACTGCCAAGTTCGACTTGTATGCCTACACAAACGGAGCCTGGCAGCTTATTGACCATAAGCATGCCGAGACCTCAAGCACTACCTGGTCTTTTAATAAAGCCATTCCGGCAGGAACTACAATTCTTGAGCTTAAATTCTTTTCTGAGGATAATCTGGACAACTCTGTTGAGTTTACAAATGTCAATGTGTATTTTTATGACGGCGGTCAGCCTGACATCACGGAAATAGTATCAAGTGATACAGGTACGAAGAAAATCGGAGATATAACCTATTTTCAGGTAAAATTCAACGAGGCTGTTAATGTGGCAGGAACGCCCAGGATCAAGATGAGTACCGGGGGATATGCCTATTATTATTCAGGTTCCGGCACAAGTACCCTCACCTTCAAATACACGGTAGCCGAAGGTCAACAGGTGGACCGGCTGAATTACAGCACCAGCCCGGCGCTTATTGAATTGAGCGGCGGAACCATAAGGGACAGGGGACCTAATAATGCATTGCTGTCCTTTGTTAATAAAACAAATAACCTTGTGAATAAGAATATAAAGATAGATGGTAAAAAGCCGGTTATTTCCTCAATATCAACTGCCATAACAAATAATAAGCTGGATAGCAGCAGTCAGCCCATAAAGCAGCTAAACGGAGGAGACAGTGTTACATTGACGGTTAATTTTGATGAACCGGTAAATGTAACAGGGACGGCAGGCAGCATACAGTTGAAGCTGAACAATGGAAGCTATGCCATAGCACAAAGTACAGGCAGCAACATATCCAGTCTGGTCTTCAAATACAATGTGACAAGTGCCGATAATGATGTGGCCGTTCTGGATGTAACCGAATTCCTCGGCGGAACGGTAAGGGACCTGGCGGGAAACGACCTGGTCAGGACTGTAAAAAGCATAGCCACTGCCGGGATAAGGATTGACAAGACAGCTCCTGCAGCAGGCTTCAGCGAGAATCAGAACACTGCATATTCAAAACGGCAGGATGCAGTTGTTACCATATCGGACAGCGGTTCGGGATTATCCGGACAAATATATAAGTATTACTGGTCGCAAAACAGCAGCATAAGCAGTGTAACCTGGAGCAGTGTCCCAAGCGGGAACCAAAACCAGTGTGTCGATATCAAAACTATAGCGCTGGAAGGAGTCACGGGCAAATATTACCTGCATGTCAGGTCGGAGGATGTTGCAGGAAATATCGGCTATAATACATCGGGAGTTTTTTATCTGGATAATCAAGGACCGGCTGTAAGCTTTTCACCTGCGAGCTCCACCTCTCCCAAGGCCGATTATAATGTAAAGGTAATAGTGTCTGATGCGCTGTCAGCCATTGACACCGGTTCAATAGAATATCAATGGTATAAGGGTGCCCTGGATGTTAACAGGTGGAATCCCTTGACTGTTTCAGGGGGCATTGCATATATAAATGCCGTCGGGAAAGGTGTAAACAACAATATTGACGGGCATGGAAAATGGAAGCTGGCAATCAGGGGAAGAGACAGTGTGGGCAATGTAAACACTATTTCCAGCGGAGAGTTCTTTATTGACAAGGCAGCGCCTGTTATAGAGATCACATCAGATTACAATTCAGGTGATTTCAGAAAGAATCATACCGGATCTATTAATGCAATGGACCCTAATTATTATATTCAGGATTATGTCAATGGAATAGTTTCCGGAATATGGTATCAATGGACGGATAATGAGATAACACCGGATCTGAACGGCAGTGGATGGCTGCCGTACTACGGGGCATTCTCCCAGGGGAGCTTCAACGGCCTGAAGTGGCTTCATGTAAAGGCTCAGGATAATTCAGGGAATAAATCCGCCAAGCATCAGTTGTTCAAGTTTGATAATCAAGCTCCATCCATAGTTTTTGTTACAAACGGCTTGGAAATAGTCCGGGGCTCCGTAACCGCAAGCATATCACTGAGTGATGAGTTCTCAGGGATCAGCGGATGGTATTATCAATGGTCCCAGGATGGAGTAATCGTACAGGAGAACTGGAAACCGACGGCCTCCTACAGCCTGCCGCTGTCAAATGCGGACGGGGATTGGTACCTGTCGATAAAAGCGGTAGATAATTCAGGGAATGAGGGTACTGCCACGAGCAAGAGGTTCAGGCTTGACAATATGCCTCCCACCGGAACAATCGACATAATAGAGGAAATCACAAGTACCAATACTGTGGATATTAGTCTGTCAGCCAGTGATACAAATTATACCGACGAGCTGCAGTACAGGCTTTCAACGGATAACGGGGTGACCTGGAGCCTGTGGGGCAATTTTGTGTCAAGGCTTGAAAATTTCTCCATACCTGATGTCTCCGGAAGCAGGAAGGTTCAGGTACAGTACAGGGATAAATTCAGCAATACCGGTATTGTATATGAGGATACCGTAATTCTGGATAAAACACCGCCGACTGCGGAGATGCAGTATTCAATAATGGACCGGTGGGTTTCCGGTGATGTGGCTGCGGTACTTGGAAACATAAAGGATTCTTATATGGAAGGGGATGCCGTAATCTACAGGGATCCCCTGGAAGTAAGCTTATTGAGTGCAAATGAAGGAATCGTCCATGACCAGGCAAATAATGAGTATTCCTATTTGTTCAGGAACAATGGAAGACTGGATTTTACCATAATGGACAAAGCAGGGAACAAGACTGTAATAAGCGCACTGGTGAACTGGATAGACAAGTCCGGACCGGAGATTTCGTTTGCAGCTAATGGGAACAGCAATGCTTCCATGACTGCAGGCACATCAGTGAATATAACTGACACGGTGCAATTTGAAGGAGCAGCGCTGAAAACTGAGCTTCCCGACAGCTACTATTATCAATGGAGCAAAAACACTGTCAGTCCGGGACTTTATGACACCGGATGGCAGCCGGCCGTCAGGGGAGAACAGATAAATATCAGTGATACAGACGGAGAATGGTATCTCCATGTAAAAGCTTCCGACAGCCTGGGAAATACAACGATCCTACGGAGCAACAAATACGTTCTGGACAATACGCCGCCTAATCCGACCATAAGCTACAGCAATACCAACAGAACGGCAAATCCTGTAACTGCATACATTGAATTTGACGAGCCCGCAGCGGTCACAAATACTCCCGGCGGCAGCAGCTATTATACCTTTAGCGATAATGGAAGCTTCACCTTCATGTATGAAGACAGATCAGGGAATACAGGCGCAGCGGAGGCTTCCGTGAATTGGATAGATAAAAACCTTCCACATGCAGCTGTTATATATTCTGCTACCGATTGGACCAAAGACAATGTGACCGTAACAATGGCAGTATATGGTGAGCCCAGGAGGGAACTTAAGGACTTTAACCTGCCGGAGGATCTGGATTATGAATTCCTGTTCAGTGATTTTGAAAGTGACGGCACCGTAGTAAAAGCAGTATATGAACTGAGGGAAAACGGTTCTTTCAGCTTTGTCGTCAGGGACTGCGTCACAGGTAATTACGATACTGTGAATATAGTAGTTAATAACATTGACAAGATACCTCCACAGGGAGAAGCAATATACAGCAAGACCCAGAAAACCCGTGACAACATTGAAGTGACCATCCTGACCAGTGACAATACGAACCAGGGTGTGGAGGTCATATCTCCTGAAGGTGCTGTACTAAAGGAGGCCAATGGAAATACCTATATAGTTTCTCAAAATGGAGAGTACGATTTTATTCTGAGGGATGTATCAGGGAATGAAGCAGTTTTGACTGCAGTCATCGGCAACATTGACAGGGATGCACCACAGGGCGCAATAGTCTATACCCCTGATGCATGGACAAAGGACACCGTTACTGCCACGGTAAGTGCAAATGAAGAAATACAGGTAATGAACAATGACGGGAACAGGGAGTATACCTTCTATCAGAACGGAAGCTTCACCTTTACATTGAGGGATACTGCCGGCAATACCAGTGAAGTCACCGCAGAGGTCGACTGGATAGACAAAACCTCTCCCACGGGAGTATTGAGGTATGATGCTGCCAATAAGACGAATAAGGGTGTTGAGATCATTGTCGGGGCTTCGGATAACAGTAACGCAGCCGTGCAGGTCATCCACCCGGAGGGCATGGCTGTTAAAGTACCGAATACGAGTTATATTGCAGCCGATAACGGGAATTACACCTTCAAGCTGGTGGATGCCGCAGGAAACGAAGGAACATTGACAGCGGCAGTAAATAATATAGACAAGCTGCCTCCTACGGCAGAAGTGGGCTATTCCACCACGGAAATAACCAATGAAAATGTGGAGATACGTCTGACATTGTCTGAAGAGGCTGAGGTTACTGCGCCTGAAAAAATACTGGTAAAGGAAAAGGACGGTTTTATACTGTATGAAGCCCCGGATAACGGAGATTACATCTTCATCCTCACGGACCCGGCACAGAATGAAAACACAGTGACAGCCAGTGTTTATAATATCGACAGGCTTGCCCCTGCAGGAAGGGTTAGCTATAGTACCCTTGAAATTACACGGGACCCTGTGATTGCAACAGTGCAGGCCGATGAGGAATTCACAGTGATGAACAACTTCAACCTGAAGGAAAGAGTATTCTTTGGAAACGGAGCTTTCACATTCCAGCTGATGGATACAGCCGGCAACTGGAGCGAAGTAAAGGCGGAGGTAGGTAATATAGATAATATTCCTCCGGTGGTATCGGTGACATATAGTACTGTGGATTACACAAATAAAAATGTAACAGCCACTGTTACATCAAATGAAGATATAATAGTCCTTAATAATAACGGAAGCAGAACCTTTGAGTTCAAGGAAAACGGAACCTTCAAATTCAGGGTGTCGGATATGCTGGGAAATGAAACAACTGCATATGCCACTGTTAACAATATCGATAAGGTGTCCCCGGTAATCACGTTCAACTTGGAAAACAGACTTGTATTAAAGATTAATGAGAAGCATGAATTAAATGATTTTACCGCATATGACCCGGTTGACGGAGAAAGAACCGATATGACAGAGAAGGTTTTGATAGATAAAAGAGGTCTTGATATAACCAGGGCAGGACAGTACCAGGTCAGTTACAGTGTCACCGACAGGGCGGGAAATACAACTGCAGTGAACAGGAACGTCGCAGTTATTTCGCCAGATGCATATAGGGTATTTATTAACGGTCTTGATACACAATTGGACTCTATGGCTTTCGATACACCTCAGCTGAATATATCTGTCATGAACAGCCAGGGTGAGGTAGAGGTCAGGTGGAAGCAGGGGTACCTGAGCCAGGGGGATATGAAGTCCATGGCGAATATTCTTGGTAAGACAGAAGGCTATGTCTTCAATGCACCGGCTACGGGATACTATACCTTCTATATACAGGACCAGGAAAGAAATGCAGAGCTGATAAGGATTTTCATAAAGTCAATTGGAAATAAGGGGGTGCAGTAGTATGGTAAAGCGTAAAAACAATTTGTTCAAAAGTTCAATAAGCATACTATTGTCATTTCTGCTGCTTCTTAATGCTGCAAATATAGCGGTCTACGCAGAAAGCAACGAAGATGGTGTTCTGAGAGTGACCAACAGCTTCGTCCAATATTCTGTTGCAGCAGAAAACGGGCGTTTCAGCATCAAAACCGATGAAGGGGTGCCCTTCAAGGAGGATGAAAAAAGCAGGCTGCTGTTTGAGGAAAACAAGCCGGAGACATCCTTCGCTACCTTCAGGATAGACGGAGAGGATTACATATACGGAAACAACTATGGATTTCTGAATCTGGGGGGAGTCTTTACGAGTACACCCCGGATTCTTGGTAAGGTGAATACTTCCACATGGGCAATCGGTACTGTGCATATTACCCAGAGGCTTGAGCTTCTGGAGGATGCGGATAACCCCAGTGTAGGAAATGTCAGGATAACCTATGAGGTAGAGAACAAGGACAGCAGCAACAAAAGCATAGGCGTCAGAATGCTTCTGGATACCATGCTGGGCTCCAATGACGGAGCGCCGATTACCATTGCCGGCTCCCAGTCTCCCATAACCAAAGAAATAAAGCTTGAGGGCAAGGATATACCGCAGTACTGGAGAAGTATAGACAATCTGTTCGCACCTGCCGTAATATCCTACGGGTTTACCCAGGGCTGGGGGAATCTGAGTCCTGATGAAATGTTGATCGGCCATTGGAACGGTCTGTCAGAGACAAAATGGGACTATTCGGCCGATGCAGCCATGGACTTCACCAAAACAGACAACAGGTACGGCTCTGCGGACAGTGCGGTGGCTTTATACTGGAAGCCCATAAGCATAGGACCCGGAGAAAAAAAGGTATTTGAAACCTATTATGGTATCGGAAATTTCCAGAATGTCAACGACGGTGCAAAATTCAGCATAAATCTCAATGCTCCCGAAAAGCTGGTATTAAATGAAAGAAAAACCGGTTATGTTGAGGATACCTTTGAAATTATTGCAGAAATAGACAATACACTTAGTGATGCAAGCAATCTGACCAATGTAACAGCTTCTTTGATACTGGGTGAGGGGCTTGAGCTGACAGAAGGCCAGGTGCCCTATATATCAAAAGATGTAATCAAGAGGAACGAGCTGCATACCTTCAAGTGGGAAGTACGTGCCCAAAACAGCAGCAGCTACGTATCAAGACAGTTCAGGGTCGATATAAGCAGCGACAATAGCACTGAGCCAGTATCCAAGGGCAAATACATAATCATTCCCGGAACGGCAGGGGAGCCTCCGGTGATACAGTTCCAGAATGTGACCCCCGGCAAGCTGTACTATCAGGGCATGAAAACCTTTACTATAAAAGGTAAGGGATATGACGTATATGAGAGCACAGGCTTGTGGAAAATGCTGCTTATTAATGATCAGACCAAGGAAACTGTGCAGATATTGAGAGATAATATCATAGTTAAAGAGGACTCAATAACTGCAAGCCTTGACAATAACCTGGAAAAGGGAAAATACTCAATAAGGCTGCAGCATGACTATGCCGATATTGGGGACAAGCTTCTGCCTCACAAGCTTGAAATGACTGATGATGGGAGGTTTAAGTCCAGGTCCTACGGGATATTGTATATCAAGAAGGCAAAGGTTGAAGGTGAGTGGCAGTATACCATAGAAACAGCAGAGGACGAAGAACGCCTGAAGCAGATAGAAGACGGACTGGCGGCGGGCGAAGATATAATAATGAAAATCAAAGGGGATATAAGAACTACCGAGGAAGGGGGAAACACTGTTTACAGGGCTTATTCCGAAGCTGAAAAGACAGTGATTAACTCTGTTCTTCAATACAGCGGACAGCCTCTGGTCATACAGAAGGTGGATGATACCGCAGCAGTGGACGGTATTGATACCGTATCCATAACCGGAGACGGCACACTTACTCTCGAAAACGGGTTTTCCTTCTGGTGGTGGGATTTTGAGATAAATATAACCGATGAAGAAAACTATGTTAAGGAATTTGCTGATGAGGAAAATGAAGAGTCAAATGTAGAAGTGGAGTTTACCGGTATAGGAAAAGTTCTGAAATGGGTGGCAGGCTTTGCAATAGAGATAGAAAATGCAGTTATCCTGGAAAGCGGAGTGTCCTTTGGGGGAAGCATTGAGCTTCCGATCCCTTTTGGCAAGGATAAAGAAAAGGATAAAGAATCAGATTCCTCAGAATCAGGTGGAGATGAAGAAGAAGAGGACGAATCGGGCTTCAAAGCGGATATATCCAAGGTACTGTTCGGAATGGAGGATGAAGAATTCGGTTTTATTGGCATTGACTCGGAAACAGAATTGAAAATGCCTAAGGACCTGATCCCGATATCGTGGATTCAGGATGGATTTGAAGCAAAGCTGACCATTAATACGATTGACGACATATATGGAATAGAAGGCCAGGTAAATATCAAGATAGTCGAGGCCTATATAAACCTTACCTTCATGAAAAATCAAAGTACAGGAAATTACCTGCCTGACGATATTGTTCTGGCTGGAGGCTACGAGCCGGGGGTACCTGTAGGGCCTACCGGAATCTTCATTACCAAGGTAGGCGGCGGAGTAGAGGACCTGTATGGAACACTGACCGGAGACAGCAGCCTGCCTCCCCTGCAGGTCATACTGATGACAGCAATAGATTTTGCAAAGGTAATAAAGCTTGATGCAAAGCTAAGTATAAGCAAAGAGGGCTTTCTTCTCGAAGGGGAAGGTGAAATTGCTAAAATAAAAGCCCTGGAAGAGGTAAGAGTAGGGTTAAGATGGGCGCGCCCCATTTCCCTTGACCTGGCAGCCAAGCTTTCCCTTTTTGAGATAATCGAGGGGGAGGTCAGCCTTCATATCGGGGAAGACAAGTGGGAAGGCATAGTAAGTGCCACAGTCAGCGTACCTGATGATGTATTTTTAGTCGGAGGGCAGGAGCTTCTAGGTGCTGAATTCGGTGCAAACAACAAGAAAATATGGGGTACTGTAAAAATAATACGTATTCCTGTGGGTTTAACCTATTACTGGGGTAAGGGAGTAGACTTCGATGTAGCCTCTGCCGGTAATTACATGCCGACTGTCATGGGAAGCGGGATATATTCCACGACTCTGAGAGAGGAAGACGGGGATGATATGCTCATGGTGGTGGGCAGCAATATAAAAAGGCTGGGTACTTCCAAAACCTACTACGCGGCATTGGGGAAGGAATATCGGGAAGGCCTGGTTTTAGCTGCTGCCGGAGATCAGGAGCACTTCATGAATATATTAGACCAAAAAATTGCCTTGATGGAATTCAAATATACCGGAGATAAGCCTAACATCCAGGTTTTCAGACCTGATGGGGACGAATACCAGTTAATAGGTTTGGACAGCAGCTCCGGAGATCCGAACATGCTATACCAGGAGATACAGGCTGAGTCCAGCAGTACGGGAGAATTGGAGCAATATGTATATATCTCCATTGTCGAACCTGAGAACGGACAGTGGAGGATTGTATCGGACAAGCCTGTAATATCCGGCCTGATGGATGTAAAGCCTGCTCCGGGTTTTAACAGTATAAGTGTGAATGGAATTGAAGAAAACAAATATAATGTTGAATGGAATGCAGAGTATGCAGAAGGTTCTACTGTAGATATATATCTTGCAAAGGGTCCGGATGAAGCGGGTTTGCAGCTGGTCCAAGGCATAGACGGCGCCCTTGGGCACCAGGAGGTATCGGTGCCTGCAGGTGTGGAGGAAGGAGATTATTATATCAGGGCAACCATCGAGAAGAGCGATTTTGGATATGACAGCATATATACTGACACAATGGTTCATGTAGTTGATCCGCATAAGCCCGGGGAAGTGACCGGTGTAAATATGGAGCCTTATGGTGACGGATTGCTTAAGGTTGACTGGGAAGCAGCCGGCGAAGAGGGCATAAACGGATATATCATTACAGTCTATGACAAAGATGGTAATATTATTGAAAGCATCGGACATCAATTTACCGATGCTGACGATAGGAGCATTTTGCTTGGAGGACAGTATCAGCTGCAGGGCTCCGATGAAAAGGGCGGGCTGAAGCCCCGTGCAGAATACAGGGTAGGCATAGTCACCAGCAGAAAGGTGGGTACTGACGAAAGCTACACCATGCATTACAGCGATACAGCATATTCCGGGACAGTGTATCTGCCCGAGCCTGATCCGGCAGTAATCGATATACAGCTGGATGAAAGCTTTGTTGATGGATACAATAACGAAGGAATAATGACCAAAATATCCAACAAAGATAAGGTAACGCTGACTTTCTCAGCGGATCAAAGCAATGTTTCCACAGAAGTGCTTGTCAACGGGGTATTTTTGAAAGAGGCTGAGGGAAATGCCTTTGAAGCTGTGATTCCTGCAGAAGACGGAAGCTACAATGTGGAATTTGTCACAGTAAACGGCAGTGGAGATACTTCTTCAAAAACAGTCAATTTTACTATTGACCGGACTGCTCCCCTGTTAATGATAAGCAGCCCGGTACAGGGACAGCTTAGTGAAGAAGGTGAAATTCTAGTTAAGGGAATAGGAGAGAAGAGTGCTACCATTACGGTAAATGGGCTGAGCGCAGTTATTGACAGTAATGGTAACTTTGAAAAAAGCCTTTCCTTTGGTGACAGCCTGAAGCAGAAAATCACTATTGAGGCCACAGATAAGGCAAATAACATTACCAGATACGAGACTGAGGTAGTAAATGATACAGTAAAAGCAATAGATAGAATTTATGTCAGACCTGTTGTAAAGGAACTTAATGCAGGTGATTCACAGGATTTTGAAGCCATAGCCGTAGATGACAAAGGTAGAGAGATATCCATCAGTGACGGTGTGGAATGGTCCCTGCTTGAGGGCCAGTCCCTGGCTGAGGTTAATGCTGACGGGCGGCTGCAGACCATAAGCAACGGAGACCTGATATTAAAGGCGGCATACTATATTTCCGAAGATTATTCCTTTGATGATGCCATCAGTATCAGGGTGCTTCCAAAGACAGATATTATTGATGACGGCGGAACTCCGGATGACGGGGATGACGGCGGAACTCCGGATGACGGGGAT